>Ga0335085_10003975_pt1 | contig 24953 bp, 18 predicted proteins | sample Lox_Sample_45_FD_206712 | JGI IMG/M metagenome (GOLD analysis project Ga0335085, IMG submission 206712) | Soil microbial communities from Loxahatchee National Wildlife Refuge, Florida, United States - Lox_Sample_4.5 | ecosystem: Environmental > Terrestrial > Soil > Wetlands | place: USA...
AACTGGCGCTCGATCACGTGGGAATTGCGCTGGACACCGCTGCGCGCCTGGGCAGGCGCACCGCGGCTCTGCACACGGCCCTGGCGGCTCCGAGCGAAGATCCTGCTTTCACGCCCGAGGAAATGACCGCCGATGACGTGCAGAGCCTGGTGGGCGACCTGCGCAGGAAAGCCGCCAAAGTTTTCGATCTGCTGCGCGACAGCGTGGCTCGCTTGCCGGATGAGACGCTCGACCTGGCGGGCCTGGTGCTGGGGCGCCGCAAGCCCATTCTGGACAGCTTCCGATCAATCGCCGGCCGCACTTTCGAAACCCGCCGCACGCGCATTCACGGCGACTATCATCTGGGCCAGGTGCTGCGGGTGCGCACCGACTACATGATCGTCGATTTCGAAGGCGAGCCCACCCGGCCACTGGCGGAGCGCCGCGCCAAACAGTCGCCGCTCAAGGACGTGGCGGGCATGATGCGCTCCATGGCCTATGCGGCGTACGCGGCGTTGATCAACTACACCGCTCGCCGCCCGGAGGATTTCGAAAAGCTGGAGCCGTGGGCGCGGCTGTGGGAGCGCTCGACCGCCGCCGAGTTCCTGCGAACCTACCGCGAAGCCGCCGCAGGCGCTCCGTTCCTGCCCTCCAAGGAAGGCGACCTGCGCGATCTGCTGGCGATTTACTGGCTGGACAAAGTGCTCTACGAGTTGTCCTACGAATTGAATCTTCGCCCCGGCTGGGCACGCATTCCGTTATTGGGAATTCTGTCGCTTCCAGTCGAAGCGGGAGGCCGTGGATGGAACTCGACGCCATTCCGCAACCGGCGTTAGAACAGATCCAGCGGGTGCAAGGCGCCGACCTGGTGGTGGGCATCATCCATCCTGGCGGCAATGGATCCCGGGCCAACGCCGCGGCGGTGGTACGCGAGGCGTTGCAGACCTTTCCGCAACCGCCCCGCGCCGTGCTGGTGATCGACGATCATGGCACCGGCGAGATCGACACCATTGAGGATCCGTCGCTGGCCGTCCTGCCTTACCGGCTGTCGGCGGCGGCTTCCCCGGCACTCACGCCGCAAAGTTTCTTCGACGCCTACCAGACCATTTTCGGCCTCGGCCGCAAGATCGGGGTACGTGCCTGCACGGTGATTGCTTCCGAGTTGCAGTGCGTCACGCCTGCCTGGATCGACCGCCTGGCGCGTCCGCCGCTCGAAATGCAATTCGACCTGGTGGCACCGCGCTACGCCCGCCATAAATGGGAGGGCTTGATCAACCGCAGCATCTTGGCGCCTCTGAGCCGCGCACTCTACGGCAAGCGCATCCAGAATCCGCTGGGACCCGACTTGAGCGTCTCCGTGCGGCTGCTGCAGTCGATTCTCGATGATCATTCGGCCGCGCGCGGCATGAACGCCGGCATGCCGGTGGCGGCGGTGATTTCCACCGCCGTGCGCGCCAATCTGCAGATTTGCGAAGCGGAGATGGGCGCGCGGATGCAGCCGCCGGCCGACTGGATGAATCTGAGCTCCCTGCTCGCGCAGATGTTGAGCCCCACGTTTTTGGATATGGAGCGCAACGCCGCCTTGTGGCAGCGGGTGCGCGGATCGCAGCCGGTGCCGGCCTTCGGAAGAATGGAACCCGCGCCCGAAGAAAGCGGTCCGGTGGATGCGGGACGGCTGATCGACTCGTTTCAATTGGGCGCCAAAAATCTGCAGGACGTGTGGGGACTGGTGCTCCCTCCAACCAGCCTGCTGGAGATCCGCAAACTGGCGCGGCAAACCGCGGCGCAGTTCCGTATGCCCGACGAGTTGTGGGTTTCGACTGTTTACGATTTCGCCCTGGCACATCGCGTCCGCACGATCAATCGCGAGCACCTGCTACGGTCGTTCACGCCGCTGTACCTGGGGTGGATCGCATCCTACGCGCTGGAGATGGAACGGGGCGGACCGTTCGAAGTGGATGCGCGACTCGACCGCCTGGCGCGAGCTTACGAAGCGGGCAAGCCTTACCTGGTTTCCCGCTGGAGATGGCCGGACCGCTTCAATCCGTGAGGTCTCGGCACGAAGGGAGGAACTATGTGGGAGCAGGTGCAACAGGCGCTGAGCCAATCGACAACCCGCGTGGTGAGCCAGGTGGCGAGCCTGCTGCCGGGCATCGTGGCTCTATTGCTGGCGCTCCTCATTTCGATCGTGGTAGCCCTGGCGGTGAGCGGCGTTTTGCGCAGGTTGCTCACCGGCGTTCAGTTCGATGAACGGGTCTCGCGATGGGGGCTTCAGTCGCTCCATGAATGGTCGCCGCGCAAAAGCCCCACGCTGCTGGTAGCGCGGCTGGTTGCCTGGACCGTGATCCTGATCGGATTCGCGATCGGGATCGCCGCCTTGGACCTGTCCTTGACTTCCGCGCTGGTATTGCGATTTTTCGAATACCTGCCGCATGTCCTGGCGTCCATCGTGGTGCTGGTAGTGGGGAATGCGGTTGCGCGCTTTATGTCGCGCAGCGTGCTGATCGATGCCGTCAATATGAACCTGCAGTATGCGCGCCTGCTCAGCACCGGCGTCCGCTGGATGGTGATGGTGCTGGCTGTGACGATGGCGCTGGAGCACCTGGCCATCGGCGGAGGCATCATCCGGCTCGCCTTCGGCATTTTGTTCGGCGGCATCGTGCTGGCGCTGGCGCTGGCCGTGGGCCTCGGCTCGAAGGAACTGGTGAGCCGTTCTTTGGAGCGCGAAGCCAATCGGGTGGCGGAGGAGTCGGAGGAGCCTGTACGCCATTTGTAACCGGGACGCAGGCGCTGCCGGTTAGAATGGCACGTGTCCCTTGTGGAGGAAGTTTCCGCCGGCGCGATCGAAGCGCTGCGCCGGTGCTGCATCCCTGACGGTTTGAAAGCTTCCGGCCGGCCGCTCGGCCACCACCAGATTTGGGCCCGCGACAGCATGGTCGCTTCCTTGGGCGCGCGCCTGGTGGACGACGCTGAGATCCAAGCGGCCCTCCGCGCGAGCGTAGCGCTGCTCAGCCGTCATCGGACGCCTTGGGGCGCTATTCCCAACAATGTCGATGCCGCCACGCTGCGGCCCAATTTTCGCGCCTATGCCGATGGCGGCCTGTGGTGGATCATCGGCAGCACGCTGGTCGATCCCGATCCCGATGGCGTCCGCGCGGTCCTCCGCTGGTACGAATGCCAGGACGTGGATCAGAGCGGACTGCTCAGCATGCAGGAGAGCTCGGATTGGCAGGACCTGTTTTGCACTCGCGGGAAAGGTCTGTACCTGAACTGCCTTTACGTGCTGGCGCTGCGATCGGCGGCCTGGCTGTTCGAATCGCCGGATCCGCAAGAGAGCCGGCGTTGCCGTTGGCGCGCCGAAGAGACGGCCGCCGCAGTGAACGCCTCTTTCTGGTACAGAGGCGACGGCGATCTTTCGCGTCACATGATCCACACCTTCAGCACGGAAAGCGCCGGCCCTGCGGATTCGCTCGGACGCAAGCGCTGGATTCCGCGAAAGCGCTATCTGGCGCGCGAGAGCTACTATCTGCCGTACCTTGCCTTTCGCGCTGCCGGCGAATGGTTCGACACGCTCGGGAATCTGATGGCGATCCTGGCCGGCATCGCCGATGCGCCGCGGGCAGGCGCGATTCTCGACTTCATCGCGCGCCATCAGGTCAATCGCTGGCCGGTGCGCAGCCTGACCCCCACTGTGCAACCTGGCGATCCGGACTGGCGCGATTATTACGGCGAGCTCAACCTGCCATATTGCTATCATAACGGCGGAGTGTGGCCCTTTATCGGCGGATTCTATGTAGCCACGCTGGTCGCAGCCGGACGGCTGGAGGAAGCCTCCGCCGCCCTCGAGGCACTCGCGGAACTCAACCTCCGCGGGGAATTCAACGAGTGGCACCATGGCGAGACCGGCGAGCCGATGGGCGTCCGCGATCAGGCCTGGTCGGCGGGCATGTACCTCTTTGCGCGGGAGTCTGTGCGGTGTGGGAGTGTGCGGTTCGTGCCGGAGTAATCTCGATCACTTGCCGCGCACCTCTTCCACCACCACTTCTTCCACGATATCGTTGACCACTTCCTTGACAGCCGTTTTGACGGCCGATTTCAGCGCCTGTTCCACCTTGTCCGGGTCCAACTCGATCGTGGAGCCGTCGCCGACAATCTCCTGCACTGCTCCGTTCAGTACCGGGGCGACCTGCGGCAGTTCCCTCGCCAGTATCTTGGCGACCTTCTTGGCAACCTTCGCAACCGGCTTTTCAACGGCCGGCTTATCCAGAACTTTCTGCGACGTGGTCCAGTCGGCGGTAAAGATACGATGGAGCTCCGCCACGGCTTTGCTCTCCCGGAAGATGAGGCCGACTTCCCGCCGCGAATCCAATTCAATGGCCCGCAGACTCTGGCTGCCGATGAAGCCCGTCCGGCCGTCGCGAACCATGCACCGCGTGTGCAACCGGATCGGCAACTTGCAGACCTCGACCCCGGGGATGCTGCGCGTCAACCGTCCCAGCAGGCGGATGCGCACACCCTCCGCGGCTTTCTTCTCGAGCAGCTTAATCACTTCCAGGTCGCTCACCTTGGGGTCGTAGATCAGCAGTTCCTTCTTTGCCCCGGCGATGAACTCGCTGAGCATCCGCCGCGCATTCACCGGACTCACCACCAGGCATTCCGACGCTGGCTCGTACGTGTGGCGCTGAACATCGGCCTCAAACAGCCGCGCAGTTTCCTTTACGATGATCGGCATCCGCGTCACAATACCGAAACTGCGGCTGTGCTCGATGTCGTTGTATGTGTAGTTGAACGCCAGAAGATACAATTCGCGGCCATCCACGATCATGAGTTTGCCGTGATAGCGCAGCAGGTCGTCGCCGGTGCGCGCCACCGTAACTCCGGCGGAGAGCAGACGTAGTTCGAGTTTCCGCAAACTGTCTTCGCCGCTGCGATTCGTATGCGCGATCAGTGCATGCACGGCCACTCCGCGGCTGACCGCAGCGGCTAAGGCCCGTTCGATCTCCCGATGCTCAAACCGGAAGATCATGATCTCGATGCTGCGTTTGGCGTGAGAGATGGCCCGGATCAGCGGCTGTACTCCGTCATTCGGCTGCACCAGTAGTTTCATTTATTTTTATGCCCCGTCGAGCGTAAAGACCGAGTGGTTGTTCACTCTGGTAATGCTCCTGCACACAGCGTTGCAGTTGGAACGCCGTTCGTAAAGGAGTGTCGCTTATGCACGTACGGAATCACCCGCTGGCTGTTTCGCTGGTAGCGGTTCTTTCATTCAGTCTTCCGGTCGCCGGACCCGCCAAGCAGAAGCACGCCGGCCACGCGGACCGCGCCGCGGTGCAGAACATCGGACCGGCGGTCCTGTGGTCGAACCCTACCGATATCGAATCGCGGAATTTGTTCTATGGCCCCGGTGGACCCGATCGTGCGCCGAACGGGCCCTTCAAGTTCGTCAAAGAGGACCCCGAGGGCACCAATCCCAAATTCGATGTAACGGATCGGGATGGCGTGAAGTGGAAAGTAAAGATGGGCATCGAGGCGCGGCCAGAAACGGTGGCCACGCGCATCGTATGGGCGGTGGGCTATCGCAGCAACGAGGACTATTTCCTCCCCGTAATGCAGGTCACCGATATGCCGAAACTGAAGCGCGGATGGAAACTGGTGGGTCCAAACGGCACCGTCACCAATGTGCGGCTGAAACGCGAGGGCGGGAAAAAGGCCGGGACATGGAAATGGAAGCAGGATCCCTTCACCGGAACGCGCGAATGGAACGGCCTGCGCACTCTGATGGCGGTGATCAACAACTGGGATCTCAAGGACGTTAACAATGCCATCTACGAGGAGAAGGGCGAGCGAGTCTACATGATCAGCGACCTGGGCGCCAGCTTCAGCTGCACGGGACGCTGCTGGCCTCGCGACCGCGCCAAGGGTGATCTCGAGAAATATCAGCGATCCGCTTTCATTCGCCGCACGACTGCGAAAACGGTGAGCTTCGCGACGCCCTCGCGGCCGGCATTCGAGTACGCGGTGAATCCCAAAGAGTACTGGGGGCGCGTGCGGCTCGAATGGATCGGCCATGAGATTCCGCGATCCGACGCCAAATGGCTGGGCACGCTGCTGGCGCGCCTTTCCCCGCAGCAGATCCGCGATGCCTTCCGCGCTGCCGGTTACTCGCAGGAGGATGCCGATGGCTTCGCCACCGTCCTGGAGAGCCGCATTCACGCGCTCACGAACTTGTAACGCTCTCTTCCTGGCGGAACTGAATTTCGTAGAGCTGGGCGTAAAGCTTGCCGGCATTCAGCAACTCCTGGTGCCGGCCGCGCTCCACGATCGCGCCATCTTGCACCACCAGGATCAGGTCGGCGCGGCGGATGGTGGCCAGGCGATGGGCAATCACGATGGCGGTTTTGCCCACCATCAGGCGATCGAGCGCCTCGAAAACCAGTTGCTCGGAGGCCGCATCCAGCCCGGTGCTGGGCTCATCCAAAATCAGAATCGGGCTGTTGCGGATCACCGCCCGGGCAATCGCGATACGCTGCCGCTGGCCGCCCGAAAGCGTGGCGCCGCGCTCTCCGAGGACGGTGTTGTAACCCTCCGGTAATTTTTCGATGAACTCGTGCGCATTAGCCAATTCGGCGGCGTGCAGAATCTCATCGCGGCTTGCCCCCGGCTTTCCGTACGCAATATTCGACCACACCGGTCCGTGGAACAAGACCGTCTCTTGCAGCACGAAGCTGATCTGCTGCCGCAGCGATTGCTGCGTGTAGCTGCGAACGTCGCGGCCATCGATTTTGATCGACCCGGAACTCAAATCGTAAAAACGCGGCAGCAGGCTGATGATTGTGGTTTTGCCGGCCCCCGTGGGTCCCACGAGCGCCATCGTCTGCCCCACTTCGATGCGAAAGCTGACATCGCGCACGGTCGGCCGCTCGGCATCGTAGCCGAAAGAAACGTGCTGGTATTCGATCGCCCCTCGGAATCTTGGCGCGGGTCGGGCGCCCGGCAGGTCGCGCACCTCGTTATGAGTTTCCAGGACTTCCCGAATCCGCTCGTATCCCACCGCCGCCTTGGAGTAGCTGTCGGTCATCTTGGAAAGGTCCTGCATGGGTTTGTACATTTTGCCCAGGTACAGGATGAAGACAATCAGGTCGCCTGCCGTCAACGTCCCCGCCAGCACCATCTTGGCGCCGAACCACAGCACGATGGCCGTCCCGACCGCCACAATAATTTCCACCAGCGGCGACAGCTTGGCCTTCAATCCGCGGGCGCGCAGCGCGATCTCCACGCTTTCCAGGCTTTCTTCTTCCAGGCGGTGCTGCTCGTATTCTTCTCGCGTGAAGGCCTTGACGACCCGGATGGAAGTGAGCACTTCCTGAATCGTGGAAACAATCTGGCCTTCTTTCTTACGTACTTCGCGGGCCGCTTTCTTGATGCGCCGCGTATACGAATAAACCACCACGAACAGCACCGGCGCGACGGAAAGCGCGATCAGCGTGAACTGCCAGTTCAGGTGGAACATCACCCCGACCATGCCGACCAACGTCAGGCAGTCCACCAGCGCGCCCAGCAGGCCGGAAGCGATGAAGCTTTGGATCGCGTCGATGTCGCTGGTCACGCGGCTGATCAGGTCGCCGGTCTGCTTGTGGTCGTGATAGGCCAGGGAGAGGCGCTGGATATGCGAATAGAGATTGCGCCGCAGGTCGTGCATCACCCACTGGCCCACGCTGGTGGTGAGAAACTTCTCGGCGTACGAGCACAGCGCGCCCACCACGGCGATCGTCAGGGCGGCCAAGGCGGCTAGTTTCAGAATACTCAGGGGAGCGCCGCCGGTCAGGGAAAAGATCACCCCATCGAGCCAGCCGTGGGCGCCCTTCGCCTTGGCATGCAGCACATTGTCGAAAACGATCTTCAGCGGCCACGGCTGGAGGAGATCGGCTGCACCTTCACCGATCGCGGCCAGCAGCGCGACGGCCAAGGCCTTCCAATGCGGCCGCAGCAGCTTGCCGATGCTCAGCTTGCCGTGCGCGGTGGGACGAGCGCTCATTTGAAGCTCAGGAACTCCCGCACCACATTGAAGCCGGCCGTCACCGCGATCGAGGTGGCGAAACTCACGGCAGCGTGCGAGACACCCCGAGAACTCGGCGGCTGCCAGGTGCGCGAAATCAAAGCGGCCCCGGCAAAAGCGGCGATCCGTGAAAACGACACGCGCCGGTGGGAGCCTCCGCCCGGATCGTCGTGCCGCGCCAAAATGCTGCTCTCCAACGCGTATGCGAGCCGAGCGCCGTTTTCCGTCCGGCCTGAAGGCACATACCGGTTTTCTTCATGGAAAAGGCTGGCACCCGTGAGCAGCAGCGTCGAATCCACAACGTGCTGGCCGTACGCGCTGACGAACCGCTTGGCCAAAGCTTCGTCGCCCTCTCCCCATTCGACCGGCGCATCCCGCAGTTGGCCCCAACCGGCGCTGGCCGCGCAACTCAGGAACGAGACGGGCGAAATCCAGGATTTCACATACTCATGCAATCTTTTCTTTTCCGTCACAGGCGCGAGGTGATCTCGCGTCGGCGGCTGAAGCGGATCGAACACCGGCGCGGTACGGTCCGCGGTGGATGTTTGCGCACACAAGCACGCCGACGCCAGCAACGTCAGACCGGTAAGACTTGCTGCGTTTTGCATACTAGCCTTACACTGCCGTAGCACGAAGAGTGCCGTAATGAAGTGTGTGGTTACTTACAACCTGAGCCGGGCTACTGTATGGTGGGACCGGCCGTAGGATCCGAAACGTGCAACTCCATCACCAGAGCGCGCAGCACCTCGTCCCAAATGCGCTCCAGCCCCGATGCGCGGTTCTCCCAGTAGTTCATCATGATCAGGCAGATCGCCGGGCGCGCGCTAATGCCACACGGAACCTGGCATCGCGCTGGCAGTCGGTTTCGATGTGCCGCTGTTCCACCCAGATAATCTCGATATCGCCGCGCTCGATCCGTTGAATTTCGGACTGTTCATGCGGCTCGCGGTCCTGGCGGAGCGCATCGAGCAGCATTTCGTCCAGCGAGAGTTCCCTGGCGTACTGCAGCGGCACCCGAAAAATCGAAACCCGTAATTCGCAGCTTTCGACAGACGGTGGCCGGTCATGCAGATGGACCGCGCCATCGCCCGGCTCCACGATCCAATTCTTCGGGTAATCGAAGCGCACCAGCCCTCGATCGAGCACGCAGATGGCATGACCCGGCTTGCTCGTCCAGGTGTGGTTGCCCTTCAGCTTGAGCTTCTGTTGGCCCACTCTGGTATCCTACAGGCAGTCCGCAGACATAGGGATAGGTGCTTCGCTTGCCCTGTGGTATCTTGACAAGCATCAGACCGCAAGCCTGATATGGAGCCGAGCAAAGCCGCGATGAAAGCGGCGCTCCGGGTGCTGACGGCCCTCAGTGAGCGCCACGAGCCCGACCAGTCCGATGTGGACGAATTGCACTGGTACGCGCCGGCCGATCGTCAGCGTCCCCTCGATGAACTGGTGTGCGATGCGATTCAACGGGCGCTGAAGGACCGCGAGCAGAGCCGCAAGGCGGTTCAGGTGCGGCTCCGCGAACGCGCGCTGGGTTTGACTCCCGCCCCTCCGCAGGAGAAGCGCGACGAAGCGCGTCCCGAAATCACCCGGCTGGTCCGCGAACAGAACCAACGGCGGCAGGAATATCTGGCTTTGAACGCCAAGCTGCAGCGCATCGGAACGGCGCTCCAACAAGCCGCGGCCCACATGGTCGCCACGGATAGCAATGCGGCGGATTCCCAAGCCGCGCGAGATTCGATCCAACCGCTCGCTCCAGATGTCGACTTGAGCGCGCTCGCGCACTTGCTGAATGAGCACATCCGCCTCACCCGCCAGATGCTGCTGGGCCAACAGGCTCTCAAAGAGCAGGACATAGAGCGCTGAGCGCCGGTGCGTAGCGCAGACCCTCATTTCGCAGTGTCCCGGCTGTTCCGGACACTGGGTTTCCGCGCTGCGAGGCGGATCGGCTGATTCTTACGCCGTGCCGCGGCTTTTCACGAACGCCTCGATTTCCTCTGCCGCTCTGGCGGCGCCGCCAGCCTCGCGCAACGACCCACCCAACCGGCGCGCAGCGGCCGCGTACGACGGCGCCGCGCTCTGCGCGAGTGCGTGCCCGCGCCGCGAGATTCTGCCCCGCCCCGAGCTCCCCGATGCGGTCGGAGATCCAGTACTGATCGCCTCCTCCCGGCGACAGCAGCATCGGGTCCCGTACCAAAGCGCCTCGTCCGCGCTATTCGCCCCGCCATGCGTAATGAAGACGGACGCGCGCTGCAAGATCTCCGGCTGCGGCACGGCGGCACGAGGAAATTCCCTAGCAGCGACGCGAGATCCTCTCCATCCAGGTCGCGGCCGGCGGCCATCACCACTTGCCATCGGCTATCGCGAAACGCCTCGATGCACGTTCGCAGGAACCTGCCGCTGTTCCCGAATCGCCGGGTAATGTGGCGTTGACGTTCCCGTGCGCAGGCAGGCTAAAGTAGAGAACCCTCAGACTCATGAAGTACTCGCAGAATAGCCAGCGGCAGAATCGTTAGTCAAAATCGGCGATAGATCGCTCCTCTCTCGCAAAAATTTGAGGCGGCAGGATCCCTGCGGGCTTGCCTGTATAATGGCCTCACAGCGTTTTAGTTCAATCGCCACTGCGCAGGAGGAGGAGACCATGTGTGATCAGGACCATTTTGAAGACGACCGTCTGGAGTACATCGCTCGCGGTCTGGTGACGCGAAAGCAGTTCGGTGTACTCTTGGGAGCAGGGATCGCCATGATGCTGCCGAAGGTTGCCAACGCGGTCGCAGTCACCGAATCGGAAGTCACGGTCAAAACACCGGACGGCTCGGCCGATTGCTACTTCGTTCATCCCGCAACGGGAACGGCTCCGGGCGTTCTGGTCTGGCCGGACATCTTCGGTTTGCGGCCGGCCTTCCGGCAGATGGCCAAGCGGCTCGCCGAGTCGGGCTATTCGGTGCTGGTGGTCAACCCATTTTACAGAGTCAAAAAAGCGCCCACCGCGGCAAACGGCGCCGCCACCCCGCTTGCGGATGTACGGCCGCTGGCCGGCGGCCTCAACGAGACCACCCACATGACGGATGCCAAAGCTTTCATCGGCTGGTTGGATACGCAGCCGCCGGTAGCCAGGAATCGCAAGATGGGGACGCAGGGCTATTGCATGGGCGGTCCGATGGCGCTCCGCACCGCGGCTGCCGTGCCCGATCGCGTCGGCGCGGTCGCCTCGTTCCACGGCGGCAACCTGGTCACCAACCAGCCGAATAGTCCACACCTGCAGGCCGCCAAAACTCACGCACAGTTCCTCATTTGCATTGCGTCGAACGACGATGAGCGCTCGCCCAACGACAAAACGGCACTCAAAGAAACCTTCGAAAAAGCGCATCTGCCGGCCGAAATTGAAGTCTACGAAGGCGCCGCGCATGGCTGGTGCCCGCCGGATTCGACGGTTTACAACGAACCACAGGCCGAGAAGGCCTGGAGCCGTCTGCTGGTGCTCTACGGCAAAGCGCTGGCCTGAACGATACTCGAGACGGCCGTGTGATCTCCCCGGAACGCCGCCGCTCTTTGATCGTGCCCCGAGAACACGGAGCCTGGGGCATCCTGCTGGTGCCCTTGGCGACGGGAGCTTCGGCCGGTTGCCTGGCAGGCGGAACGGCGTGGCCGATCGCCCCGCTGACAATTGCGGCGCTGGCATTGTTCTGGCTCCGGACGCCGGTTGAGAATTGGCTGGGCACCGTCCCCACGAAGGCGCGCACCGAAGTCGAAGTGCGCCTGGTGCGAACCGCCATCCTGTTGCTCGCCGCGATTGCCGCCGCCGCCCTGTCTGCGCTCTTCTGGGGTGGGCGGAATTTGGAGCTCTTTGAGATCGGCGCCCTGGCAGCCGCCGCATTCCTGTCGCAGGCCGCGATCCGACAGAGGTGGCGAAAAGCGCGGACGCCGGCACAGGTCGTGGGCGCGGCCGGCTTGACTGCCGTGGCGCCGGCAGCTTACGCGGTCGTAACGGGCAGGCTCGACGCCACCGCGTGGTCTCTCTGGGTGCTCAACCTGCTCTTCGCCGCCAATCAGATTCAGTTCGTCCAGCTTCGCATTCACGCGGCGAATGCCAAACTTCGCGCAGAGAGGCTCTCCCGGGGAACATCGTTCCTGATCGGCCAAACGGTGCTGATTGCTCTATTGGCAAGCGGCGGCGCGATGCGCACCTGGAATTGGTACGCGGCGGCCGCCTTCCTGCCGGCGCTCTGGCGCGGCTTTGCATGGTTCTTCGCGCCGTTCCGGCCGCTGATGGTTCACCGGCTCGGCAAAAGCGAACTGGCACATGCCATCGCCTTCGGACTCCTGCTCATTCTGTCGTTGGCCATCCACTGAAGTGGCACACGGCTTGGCGGCTATTGGTTGGCCGTCGTGTTCGTGTTCGCCTCCCACAGGAACTTGTGCAGGAAGGTTTCCATGCGGCCCAGCGTGTACATCCACCGGCTGTGCAGCAGCGATTCGTGTACATCGTCCGGAAATACAATCAACTCGTAGTACACATCGCGCTGGCGCAACAATTGGATCAGCCCGGTCATCTGCTGGAAAGCCACGTTGCGGTCATCGTCGCCCTGGATCAGCAGCACCGGCGATTTCCACCCGTCGACGGCGCTGATGGTCGAGGACTGGAAGGACACCGCGTTCGGATCGAGCGAACTGCCCCACAGGTGCACGCCCGCCAGGTCCACGCCGGCTTTGAAAATATCCGAGTTGCGCGCCAACGCCTGAGACGTCAGCACGCCGCCGTACGACAGCCCCCAGATGCCCACGCGGTTCGGATCCACGTCCGGCCGGCTCTGTAGATATTTGCCGCCCGCAACCACGTCCTGGTACTCGGCATTGCCGGCCGCGCCCACATTGGGTGCATTGCGGAACGACCGCCCGTAGCCGATGCCGCTGCGGTAATTGATCGACATCACGACGTAGCCCTGGTTCGCCAACCACTGATTGATTCCATAAGCCCAGTGGTAGAACTGCATGTAGTGATACGCCGGCATCATCTGACGGACCGGTCCGCCGTGTACGAACACAATCGCCGGACGCCGCTCGCCCGGTTTCAGATTCGGCGGCAGGAACAACTGGTTGTGGATCTCCAATCCGTCGGCCGCCTTGGTGATGACGATCTCCGGCTTCACGTGCGCCTCGATCGGGAATCCCGGCCGGGAGGTCGGAAAAACGATCTTCTGGTCCGCCACCGAAGCCGGCTCGGCTGCGAGTTTCCACACGCCCACCGATTGCGGCATCTTCCAGCTTGCGCTCAGCGTCGCCAGATACTTGCCCGATGCCAAGGGCGCCGGCGAGGTTTCTACTCCTTCGCCCGTGGTGATCTGCACTGGTGTGCCGCCCGTCACCGGCACGGCCCAGATGTGGCGCCGCTCGATGTCCTTGGCGTTCGTGCAGTAGTAGAAAGTCTTGCCGTCGGAAGAAACCGCCACCGACGTCTGATTCTCGATGAGCCCGTCGGTGGTCGTCAACAGCACCGGACGCGCCGCCGCATCCGTCACTTTCACCGCGTAGTAGCGTTCCCATTCGTCCACCGGAGCCGCGGGGGTGGCCGCCGCGGGAGCCTCGCCCGCTGCGTCGCCTCGGCCAGCGCCATTCGCTCCGCCTCGGCCGCCGCGTCCACCGCGACCGCCAAAACCGGCGCCAAACGGGAAGATCACGTAGTCGCCCGCCAGGTGCGCGCCGCCGATGTTGGATGCAATCGGGTCCCTCGGCTGGTTGTGCCAGGTCTCCTGCGCGTCGCCGGTGGTGACGTCGGCTTTATAAAACGCCAGCGTGAAACCGCCTTTGAAGGTCGCCTGCATCATTCCGGGAGAGTTGTTCACCACGGGAGGAGTCGCGGGCGTCTGACCACCGCGACCCGCGGCATTTCCCTGCGCCGCTGCCGGATTGTTGGCAGCCGCAGCCCCACCATTACGGCCGTTGCGTCCCCCGCGTCCGCCACCGTTGCCGCCGCCCGGCGCCGCCGCCGGATTTGCCTGGAACGCCGGACCGTTCGGCAAACCGAGCGCGCCCGTGCCCCCCTGCGACTGCTGACCGAACGGAAGTCCCGGCCGCCGCATGTAGATCAGGTGCTTGCTATCGGGCAGCCACATCGGTGCCGTGTCGAAGTCCACGCTCGGCGACATATAGGTCACCGTGCGGGTGGCCATGTCGTACACCGCGATGAAACTGTGATCGGTGCGTGTGCTGACGAACGCGATCTTCTTACCGTCGGGCGAGAATTTCGGATCGCTCTGCACGCCCCACTCGCTGATGAATGGCTTCTCGCCGCGATCGATCTCGGTAGCCGGTTTCACAGGCGTGAGCTTCGCACGATAGATCTGCCCCGCCTTGACGAATAGAATCGAACTGCCATCCGGCGCCAGTTCCGGATTGGCCGCATCCACTACGCGCCACGCCCCGCCGCCGCTCGTTTTGGCCGCCCAGATCGCATGCTCCGGCCCATTCGGATCGGCGGACGGATTCGGCGACCAGCCCTCGCGATTCGGCGCTTCGCCGCGCAGAAAGATCACCGTGCTGCCGTCGTCCGAAATCTTGACCGCCGACATCATGATGCCGTCATCCTTGGTGAAGTTCGTCAGCCGCACGGGTGTGAACAACGGCGCCGCCGCGGTGTAGGCGTTGCGCTTGCCCTCGGCATAGTCCACCCACGCAATCCGGTCGGCCTTGCGCGCCGAAACCAGTTCCTGCGGCGACGCGGGGCTGAGAAACTCTTTATAGGTCGGGGCAGTGTTGGGCGGCGCCGAAGCAACCGGCCTCGAAAGGAATGCTACTGCCGCAATCGCGAGAAGGGAGAAACGGCTCAATGTGCGCATAGAGACCTTCGTGAAGACAACACCCGGTCGGGCTGTTGAGGGAGTATATCACGATGGCCCTGTCGTTTTTGGTGCGGCTCCGCCCGTATCGCCGCGCTACTCGAGCACGGCCCGCTCCTGCCGCCATTTCCCGCCGGTGAAGTCCGGAAATGGCATCGGCGCGCTGCCTTTCGCAACCGACGCTTCGCTCAACGGACCCGGCGCACTCCACGTCGCGGCGTCGTAGACATCGATGTCCGGCGGCTTCCCTTCCCGCATGCACTGCACCAGCCGGTACGCCATCACGAAGTCCATGCCGCCATGGCCGCCAAGCTTGCGGGCCAGTTCGCCGGTCTCCTTCCAGTAGTGGTGCTCGTACTGCGCCTTGTAAGAATCGATCGGCCCGTACTCTTCCTTCGGGCTGCCATCCACGTAAATGCGCGGCGGATAGTCGCGGAAAATGCCCTTGGTGCCGGCAATCTGGTTGATGCGGTCGTAGGGCTGCGGCGAAGAAACGTTGTGTTCCAGGCGGATCAAGCGGCCCTTGTTGGTGCGGATCAGGCTGGTGTTCAGATCGCCTTCCTTGTAGACTTCTTTCTGCCGCGGATCGTCCGGTTTCAGATGATCCTTACGATACGCCTGCAGCGACACCGATAGCGAGCTCATGCTCACCAGGTATTCGAAACGGTCGCCGCGGTTGATGTTCATGTAGTGCGCCACTGGCCCGAGCCCGTGCGTCGGATAGAGATTGCCGTTGCGGTTGAGATGCTCGAAGCGCCGCCACTGGCCTTCGCCCTCGTCAGAAAACAGGATCTCGCGCAGGTCGTGATTGTAGGCGCAGGCGCCCTGGTTCAGTTCGCCGAACAACCCCGCGCGAACCATGTTCAGCACCATCAGCTCGATTTCGCCGTAGCAGCAATTTTCGAGCTGCATGCAATGGCGCCGCGTCGCTTCGGATGTATGGACCAGATCCCAGCACTCTTCAAGCGTCCGCGCGGCAGGCACTTCGACCGCCACGTGTTTGCCGGCTTTCATGGCCGCCAGCGCCATGCGCGTGTGCCAGATCCACGGGGTCGCCACCACCACGAGGTCGATGTCGTCGCGCTTCACCAGGTCCTCGAAGGCCCGCTCGCCATCGGTGTAGAGCGCCGGGGCTTGCGGAAGCTTGCCGCCTTTCTCGAGCCGCGCCTCGGTTTTCAGCGCTTTGTCGCGCACGATGTCGCACAGCGCGGTAACCCGAACCTCCGGCATGGCGGCAAAGTTGTCCACCAGCGCGTTGCCGCGCCCGCCCGTGCCGATCACCCCGAGCCGCACCCGGTCGCGCGCTTCAAACGGTACACCGATCATGCTCTGCGGAGAGCCGGCCGGTCCCTTCTTTGCCGGTTGCTGCGCATCCGCCGCACCGGCCGCCAGCGACGCCAACGAAGCCAATCGCAGCAAATCCCGCCGCGATGCCTTGCAATCGTCTTCCTTCATGCTTCACCTCCAAAGCCGGCGAATCACGCGAATCAGCACCGCGCCGCTCACTACGAATACCGCCAGCAATCCGAGGGCGTAATCCATACGGCCATATAAAAAGTTTCCCACGGTGAACAACGCCGACCAGATGGTGATGCACCCCGCCACCCAGCCAAGCAGCGAGAGCGGAAAATTGCGCGCGTCCTGCACCGCCTCGCCCTCCGGAATGCCGGCCTTGGCGCGGATCGCCGCCCAGCCCGGTCCGCCGGGATGCACCTTGCGGTAGAAATCGACCAGCACAGCGGGATCGGTCTGCGGTCCAAGATAGGCCGTCGCCAGCCAGCACACCGTCGTCACCGCGATGGTCAGCAGCAGGCCCTGCGAGGTGCCGACTGCCAGCCCGTTGCGCAGCGCAATTTCCAACGCCACCGCCACCAGAAACGAGCTGATCATCGCCACGATCTCGCACCACGCAGTCACCCGCCACCAGAACCAGCGCACCAGGTACAGCAACCCCGTGCCGGCGCCGACCCGCAGAATCAGGTTGAACGATTCCTGCGCCGTTTCGAGCGCGAATACCAGCGACGACGACGCCACAAACAGAATGATCGTCGCGACGCGGCCTGCGACCACATAATGATGCTCAGTCGCCCCGCGATTCATGAACCGCCGGTAGAAGTCGTGGACCAGGTACGATGCGCCCCAGTTCAGATGCGTCAGGATGGTGGACGAATTGGCCGCCACCAACCCACCCAGCATCAGCCCGATCCATCCCACCGGCAGAAAGCGCAGCATGGCTGGAAAAGCGACATCGTGCCCCAGTAGTTTGGGATCGAGATTGGGCAGCGCTTTGCTCAAATCCCCGAGGGTCGGATACACGACCAGCGAAGCCAGTCCAACCAAAATCCACGGCCACGGCCGCAGGACATAATGTGCGACGTTGAAGAACAGCGTTCCGCCCAGCGCGTCCTTTTCGGATTTCGACGCCAGCATGCGCTGTGCAATATAGCTTCCGCCGCCCGGCTCCGCGCCCGGGTACCACACCGCCCACCACTGCACCGTGATCGGGATGATGAAGACCGCGACTGCCAGATCCCAGTTGTTAGTAAAATCCGGCAGCATGTTCAGATAGTTCAGCCCGCCCGGACCGTGCATCTGCGAAAGCTTATCGACCAGACCGTGCAGCCCGCCGACCTGCGGCAACTCCACCGCGAAATAGGCCGCCGCGATCACCGCCGTCATCTTGATGAAGAACTGCACCATATCGATGACCAGCACGCCCCACAGCCCCGAGTGCGCCGCGAACACCACGTTCAGCAATCCGACCGCGAGCAGCGTCTGCCATCGGCTGAACCCGAACAGCACCGCCGCGATCTTGCACGCCGCCAGGTTGACGCTGGCCATGATGATGCAGTTGAAAAACAGGCCCAGGTATACCGCCCGGAAGCCGCGCACCGCGCTGGCAGCCTTGCCGGAATAGCGCAGTTCGTAGAACTCCAGGTCGGTGAGCACGCCCGAGCGCCGCCACAGCCGCGCGTAGAAGAACACTGTCGCCACACCGGTCAGCGTGAACGCCCACCACTGCCAGTTCCCCGCGACGCCCTGAGTGCGCACGAAATTGGCTACCAGGTTGGGCGTGTCGCTGGAAAATGTGGTGGCCACCATCGAGAGGCCCGCCAGCCACCACGGCACCGACCGGCCGGAGGCAAAGAACTCCGCCGTGTTCTTCCCCGACCGTTTGCCGAAGAACAGCGCCGGGATAAAGCAGATTGCCACCGACACCAGTGCGATGATCCAATCCAGGGTGTGGAGTTGCATGCTTACGGACACGATAGCACCCCTCTCGCCGGGCTGCCGGAAAGCGAGGTTTCACCCATCTGTTCCCACGCGGGCTGTTTGCGTCCGGGCTGCCCATGACTCGCGGCGGGCCAATAAAGATGCAAGTCCGGCGGCAATTCTCGTCGAACCAACAACTTGTAGCCGACTTTCGACAACATGCCCATCGCACGGGGGGCCGCCGAAAATGATGAAGACGCAGTCGGACCGTTACTCGAATACAAATGCATGTTCGACGGAGCCGGTTACGGTCGCGGCTCCGGCCCGTCCTCGACCCTCCATCCGCGCCGCCCCACAGTCCGTACAATAGGTGAATGCGATTTCCGCTTCTCCTCCTCGCCTCGGGAGCTCTCGTGTGCGCCGCCGTCGATGACGCCACCCGGCAGTTGAGCCGCGACATCTTTCGCGAACTGATCGAAATCAACACCACCGATTCCGTGGGCAACAACACGCTGGCCGCGGAGGCCATGGCTGGCCGCCTGAAAGATGCCGGTTTTCCCGCTGCGGATATTCAGGTGCTTGGCCCCAACGACCGCAAGGGCAACATGGTGGCCCGCCTGCACGGCTCGGGCGCACACCGTCCCGTGCTCATAATCGGCCACCTCGATGTGGTGGAAGCGCGCCGCGAAGACTGGACCACCGACCCTTTCCAGTTCATCGAAAAGGACGGCTACTTCTACGGACGCGGCACGCAGGACATGAAGGTGAGCGATGCCATCCTGATCACCACCTTCATCCGCTTTCATCGCGAGCACTATCGTCCAGATCGCGACCTGATCCTGGCGCTCACCTCCGATGAAGAGGGCGGTAAGTTCAACGGCGTAGACTGGCTGTTGAAAAACCATCGTGACCTGATCGACGCGGAATTCGTCCTGAATTCCGATTCCGGCGGTCTCACCACCGATCGCGGCAAGCCCGTCAATGTGGACCTGGAAGCCACCGAAAAGCAGTACGCCGATTTCCAGTTGACCTCGCTCAACCCCGGCGGACACAGTTCCCTGCCCACGCCGGACAACGCCATCTACCACATCGCCGGCGCGCTGACGAAGCTGGAACATTCACCTTTCCCGGTGGAGCTGAATTCCATCACCCGCACTTACTTCGAACGCCGCGCGGCGCTGGAGAAGCCCGAAGTAAAGGCCGACATGAACGCCATCCTGCACAATCCGCCCGATGCCGCGGCCGTCACCCGCCTCAGCCGGGATCCACGCTACAATTCCCTGCTCCGCACCACCTGCGTGGCCACGCGGCTCAGCGCTGGTCATGCCAACAACGCTCTGCCGCAAACGGCTCAGGCCAACGTCAACTGCCGCATCCTGCCCGGCCACACTCCCGAAGAAACGCGCCAGGCGCTCATCCGCATCTTCGACGATCCAAAAGTGGTAGTCCGCTACGTCTCGAACGCCGGCGTCATCAACGACCACGCGCCGGACAACAAGGGTTTTCCCACCATGCTGCCTCCGGCCGAGGTGTTGGGCGCCATCGAGAGAGTCGCTGCCGAGATGTGGCCCGGCGCACCGGTGATCCCCGAGATGGAAACTGGAGCGTCCGACAGCGTTTACGCTACGGCTGCCGGAATTCCCAGCTATGGCGTGAACGGCGTCGGCATCGACCAGGACGATATCCGGGCACACGGCAAAGACGAGCGCGTGCGCGTCGCCGCTTATTACGAAGCTGTGGATTTCTGCTACCGGTTTCTAAAGACGCTGACTGCGGGAAAATAGCAGGCATGCGTCTCGCCTCTCTTCTGCTTTTGGCCGCTTCCGCCGCGGCTCAGGTGCCTTCACCGGCACTTCTGGTCCTCAATAAAGAAGGCTCGCTGGCCATCATGGATCCAGCCTCGCGCAAGGTGCTGGCCACCGTGCGCACGGGCGATACGCCGCATGAAGTAGTGGCGTCGGACGACGGCAAGCTGGCCTTTGTCGCCAATTACGGCGGCTCGACCCCCGGCAACAACATCTCGGTGATCGACCTGGCCGCGCGCAAGGAACTGCGGCGCGTCGATCTGGGCGCGCTCCGCCGTCCGCACGGACTGGCCTTCGCCGGCGGCAAGCTGTACTTCACCGCCGAGGTAAACCAGGCCATCGCCCGCTACGATCCGGCCGCCAATCAAATCGATTGGCTGCTCGGCACCGGCCAGCCCACCACCCACATGATCATGGTCAACTCCGACCTGAACCGCATTTACACGGCGAACATCGGCGGCGACAGCATTTCGATCATCGAAGCTGCGGGCGTGCAGAACTGGCGGCAGACGGTGGTGCCCGTCGGCAAAGGACCGGAAGGGTTCGACATCTCGCCGGACGGCAAACAGCTTTGGGCCGCGAATTCGCGAGACGGCAGCGTCAGCATCATCGACTTGTATCAGAAGCGCGTGGTCCGGAATTTCGGCGTCGCAACGAAGCGCTCCAACCGGCTGAAGTTCACCCCGGATGGGCGCCTGGTGCTGATCTCCGATCTGGATGCCGGTGAGCTTCTGGTGCTGGACCGCCAGACGCTCAAGGAACTGAAGCGCATCAAGCTAGGCCACCAGCCGGCGGGGATCCTCATCACGCCGGATAGCGCGCGCGCTTATGTCGCCATCACCGGCGACAACGAAGTGGCCGAAATCGATTTGAAAGGGCTGGAGCTAGCCGCGCGGCTCAAACCCGGCACCGGTCCCGATGGGATGGCCTGGATCCCGTAAAAGACTGCTGAACGAGGGTTGGCAGGCGCAGCGCCTGTCCCACGAACCAATCTACTGGTTCACCCGCGCGAGATCGAGTTTGGCTGTCCCGGTTTGCCCGTCCGCCGTGGTAAAAACCACGTCCCCTTTGAGGTGATCGCCCTCGATCACCAGAGTGCCCCTGTAAAGCGTCCCGTCGCTGGCCGACTTCACCTGGAACGAAACCTTGTTCCCGCTGATTGTGCCGGTCAGCCCCGGCCACTGTTCGTTCGCATCCGGCCCGCCCGAGCCGGTAATGGCGGTCCCGCTCTGCTTGAGAATCACGTATGCGGTGCCGCTGTCGCCGTTCTCGGGCATGAAAGACCCGTTCCAGTGTCCGCTGACGTCGGCAGCGGCTGCGCTAAAGGCGAGCGCCATCAGTAAGCAGCACAGCAGAAGCTTTTGCATGGATTAGCAGACGCATCAGCCTGCCAGAAGTTCCGTTGCTGATGGGAAATTAAACGCCGGCGGCCAGTCCACGGCCCCGGTCCAGGCACTGAGCGAATCGGATACACTCTATCCAGGCGAGGGATACCTATGAAATTGAGAGCATTCGTGTGGCTGGCCGCGGTGGGCGCGGTTCTGCCGTCGGGCGCGGCGGCGCAGGGACGCGGCGGGCCGGATCCGAAACTGGTCGCGTCGCGCAACGCCACCGAACAGGAGCTCGAGTCCGTTGCCATCATCGACCGCAAGGTGATGGTGCCAATGCGTGACGGCAAACGCATGGCCGCCGACATCTACCGGCCCAAGGATACGTCGAAAAAGTACCCCATCATCTTCGTGCGCACTCCCTACAACTTCAACTTCTGGGACGTGCGCAACGGTATTCCGCGCGACATGAGCGCGGAACTGGCGGCGGTGAAACGCGGCTATGTCTATGTGGAGATGAACGAGCGCGGTCACTTCTTCTCCGAAGGCGAGTACGACATTCTGGGCGCGCCGCTCTCAGACGGCGTGGATGCGCTGGCGTGGATGTCCTCGCAGCCGTGGACGAACGGCAAAGTCGGGACCATCGGCTGCTCGTCAACAGCCGAATGGCAACTGGGCGTGGCGGCACAGGGGTCGCCGGCTTTCGCGGCCATGATCCCGCAAGGCTTTGGCGCGGGCGTCGGACGGGTAAAACCGTATTGGGAGCAGGGCAACTGGTATCGCGGGGGCGCCGTTCAGATGCTGTTCATCGCTTGGATTTACGGCGAGCAGAACCAGGTGCGGCCGATGTTTCCGCCGAAAACTTCACAGGAAGAGTTGATCCGCGTCTCAAAGATGTTCGACCTCGCCCCGCAGATGCCGCGCGTGGATTGGTCGCAGGCGCTGCGCCATCTGCCGGAAATGGACATCATCAAGGCCGTGGACGGCCCGCACGGCATCTTTGCCGACCGCGCCGAGGTCTCGACCGGAGGCGCCATGATCAAGCGCACGCCCAACGATCCAGCCTGGTATCGCGGCGGGCTCTGGCACGACGACATGAAGATCAACGTGCCGGGCTTCTGGTTCATGTCCTGGTACGACGTTTCTATCGGACCGAACCTGGCGGCTTATAACTTCGTGCGCAAGACGGCGCGTCCGGATGTCGCGAACGAACAGTACGCCGTCATCGCGCCTACGCTGCACTGCGGCTATACGCGCGCTACCGAAGATACGATTGTCGGCGAGCGCAGCATGGGCGACGCACGGCTGGATTATGCCGAGCTGACTTACGGCTGGTTCGATCATTTCCTGAAAGGCGAAGATAACCATGTCCTGGAAAAAATGCCCAAGGTGAAGTACTTCACGATGGGACTGAATAAGTGGCAGTCTTCGGATACCTGGCCGCCCGCGGGCGCGCAGCCGATGACTTTTTATCTCGGCAGCGGAGGCAAGGCCAACACCCGGAACGGCGATGGCGCGCTGGCATCGGCGGCACCCGCCAACGACGCGCCCGATAAGTTCACTTACGATCCGATGGACCCGGTCCCCTCCTATGGCGGCAACGTCTGCTGCACCGGCAACGCCGTCACGGGCGGAGCGTTCGATCAGCGCAAGATGGAAGAACGGCCGGATATCCTGGTCTACACTTCCGAGCCGTTCAAGGAAGGCGTCGAGGCCAGCGGTCCGATCGAAGTGACTCTCTACGTTTCGTCGGATGTGAAGGATACCGATGTCAGCGTGAAGATTCTGGATGTCTATCCAGACGGCACGGCTTATAACCTGGACGAGACCATACAGCGCCTGCGATACCGCGAAGGTTACGACCATCCGCCGGTGTGGATGGAGTCGGGCAAGGTGTACAAGGTCGCCTTACAGCCGATGACCACGAGCAATTACTTCGCGGCGGGACATCGCATCCGGTTGGAGGTCACCAGCAGCAACTTCCCGCGGTTCGACCGCAACTTGAATACCGGCGGGAATAACTACGATGAGACGCATGGGGTGGTGGCGCATAATGCCGTTCACCATTCCAAACAGTATGCCTCGGCGGTGACCCTGACGGTGGTGAAGCACTAAACGGCAGAATGACAAAAACGGCAACTTAGAATCAATAGGTTACAGACGACTGAGCGGTTTTGAGAAATTGGGCCGCCTATTTCGCCGCGCCGCCCGACCAGTCCCAGAAGATTTTGCAATACTCCACCTCGTCGCTTTTGTGATAGAGATCGGCCAGCTCTAGCCGATTGACGGTGTCTTCGTCCATGCAGATGGTGGCCGAGGCGAAGGCTCCCGCATGGAGCTGTTTTTCGAGATCGGCCTGCCGCACGATGTGGAGTTGGGCGGCTTGGGCCGGCGGTAATTTCAGGTCCTGCGCGTAAGCGAACTGCATTCCTTCGGGCGGCATTTGGTGCAGTAAAAAAAACAGCGGCTCGGATGCCCACAGTGGCTTGCCCGGCGGGGTCACCTGGCGGATCTTATTGGCTACCTTCTGCAAGTCCTTCCAGCGGTACACCTCGCCGTTGTTGTAGATGACGCGCGCGGCGCCCATCGCCATCAGGATGCAAAGCAGCAGCACCGGCACAAGCGGACGCGACTCCACGCCGCGGAAGCGCGCGACCCCCTCGTAGAAGCCGAGTCCGGCGAGGATCGCCAGGAACGGCACTACCAGGACGAAGTAGCGGGTGAAGGTCGGATGCGCGGCCGCTGTTTCAATCCCCAGGCCCAGTGCCAACCACAGGGCGAGGTACAACTCGGCGCGAAGCCTTGCCGAGCATTCCGGACGGCGGAAGAACCACAGGCCGGCGCCGGCCAGCAGCAGCAACGTCAAAGCTTGCGTCGAGTTCAGCCAGGCGCTCATCTCGACCAGGTCGTGGCCGACGGTGTTGCCCCAGTTGTAGTGCCGGAAGGCTGCCTGGTATTGGAAGAGATTGAACCAGGTTTGGCTCGGACCTTGCATGAAAAGATAGAGCAGCGGCAGGAACGGCACCACTCCGCCGGCCACAAACGCGGCGCACTTGGCCCAGCGGCTGCCCTTGCGGTTGCAAGCGGCCATCCACACCAACAGCACTGGAGCAGCGGCTGCGCTCAGCAGGGAACATCCGGCAGCGGCCCCGGCCAACATTCCCGCAGCCGCGGGGCGCCAGGGTCCCGGGCGCTCGGGCGCGCCCACTGCCGCCACAAAAGCGGCCACCGTGAGAAACATGCAGATCCCGTACGCCTGGGCGACGGTCCCGAAGCGGAAGGCCAGTTCATTCAGGCTCAGCACCACCGCGGTAACTACAGCGACAGCCACCCGCCAGCGCGCATCGGGAAAGCGGCGGTAGAGGTACACGGCCGCGAGCACGGCGGCTCCCGCCGTGGCCAGCGCGGCGAGACCCTGCCCCACGCGCCAGCTTTGCCCGAAAAGTCGCATCCAGAACGCCATCCACCACGCGTTCAGCGGCGTTTGGGGGAAGCAAAAATCGATGTACGGCCGCTTACCGGAATTGATCAGTTGCGCCGCCAGCAGGTGAAAGCCTTCGTCCCAGGTGAAGGCGATGGATTGCGAGTAGTACACCAGCAGGCACGTCAGCGCCGTCAGCACTGCGGTCAGGGTAAGGGCCTGCCGGCGATGGCCGGCGATGGGGTCTGCGGGGGACACCGGTATCATGGTAGCAAGCCCGTGCGCATCCGCTTCCTTACCGCGACCCCTCTCAATATC
>Ga0335085_10003976_pt1 | contig 24951 bp, 24 predicted proteins | sample Lox_Sample_45_FD_206712 | JGI IMG/M metagenome (GOLD analysis project Ga0335085, IMG submission 206712) | Soil microbial communities from Loxahatchee National Wildlife Refuge, Florida, United States - Lox_Sample_4.5 | ecosystem: Environmental > Terrestrial > Soil > Wetlands | place: USA...
GCCGTGCTGCGCTACCACCAGGAATTCATCCCGGGAGCCGACGACGACGGGATCGTCAGGTTCCTGCTCGTGGCCGCGGGCATCGGCATCCTGTTCAAGGAGAACGCCTCGATCAGCGGCGCCGAGGTGGGCTGCCAGGGCGAGGTCGGGTCGGCCTGCTCGATGGCCGCGGGCGCGCTCGCCGAGGTGCTCGGCGGCACACCGCAGCAGGTCGAGAACGCCGCGGAGATCGGCATCGAGCACAACCTCGGCCTCACCTGCGACCCGGTCGGCGGCCTCGTGCAGATCCCGTGCATCGAGCGGAACGCGATCGCGTCGATCAAGGCGATCACCGCCGCGCGGCTGGCGGTCCGCGGCGACGGCACGCATCACGTGTCGCTGGACAAGGCGATCAAGACGATGCGCGAGACCGGCGCCGACATGAAAGACAAGTACAAGGAGACCGCGCGCGGCGGCCTGGCACTCAACGTGGTCGAGTGCTGACCCGTAGCATGGGGCGATGACGGAATTCCTGAGCTGCCGGCCCAACCTGGAGGTGGCCGACCTCGCGCCGGCCGCCGCGTTCCTTGGCCAGGTGCTGGGTTTCGAGGTCGAGGTCGACGAGCCGGACATGGGCCTGATGCTGCTGCGGCGCGACGCGGTGGGGCTGGCGCTCGTCCAGACCTCGACCCCTGGCGTCAACGCCACCACCGCCGTCTACATCGGCGTCACCGGCGTCGATGAGCTGCATGATGCGTGCGCCGCCCACGGCGCGCGTATCGTCACCGGCCTTGAAGACCATCCGTGGGGCCTGCGTGACTTCGTGGTCGAGATGCCGGGCGGCCACCGCCTGGCCCTGGGGGAGCGAATCGCGCCGACGTCATAGCCCGGCACGGGCGGCGGCCTCGTCCCGATTGTCGAAACCGCGGAAATCCGTGACGCGGCCGCCGCTCACCGTGAGGACCTGCCAGCGCCGGGCGGTGCCGCCCTCCTCGGCGGCGTCCGGCGTACCGGTCACGTCTAGTCCAACGAGCAGCGCACCGGCTGTGGCGGTGACCTCGATTACCGTTGCTCGCACGCCGCCGCCCGCGCCCGGTTCCGCTCCTGTACTGATATCCACGGAGCCGCTGGCCGCTTGCGGAGCGTGTGCTATCACTCGAAGAGGACCGCTATGTTCCCGTCACTGACAGCCGTCAGACGCTCGCGAGCAGGGCGGTGAGTGGCGATGGCATCCGGTCAGGCGCGATCGCCTCGGTCAGCAGCCGCGCGTACCGCGACTTTCGCTGCGCGCCCGCGCCGAGGAACCGTCGCAGCTGCGCGGCTTCGTCCTTTCCCCGCCACGCCGGCTGCCGCTGGATTGTGCGGAACGCGGTGAGATCTCCGTGCGCCGCGAATACCTCCTGCACCAGTGCCGGGCCCGCCGCGCGGATGAGTTCGTCTTCCAGGTCCTGGACGCAGACGAAGAACCGGAGCCTGCCGACGTCGGCGATCGAGCCGGCCGCACCCAAGCCGGCCGCAGCGAGGCCGCGCCTGATGACGTGCGCCTCGGCGTGATCGCAGAGCCCGAGAATCCTGGCGCCTGTTCCCTCGGGGCCGAACCGCCGCAGATAACGGGCGGCGCCGTGGGCGCCGCCGATGGGTAGCACCGCGACCCCTTCGGCCGCAAGCTCACGGGAGTTGCGCCGGGCGAGCGTCTCGACGGCGATCTGGTCGCTGATCCCCTCGACGAGCACGACGACCCGGGCCGCGTCCGCCCGGGCCAGCGCCACGGCGGTCGCCTCGGTCGCGGCGGCCGGCCCGGTCACGTAACCGGCCAGCAGATCCTCGCTGTCGCCCGTTCGCATAGGCCCACTGTCGGCCATGACCGCCGCGGGCGCCACCCAGTATTCCGCCCGGGTTCGTGGGTTCCCGTCCCTGGCGAGTGACACCCGAAGCCGGGGCAGAGACGGATCGCCGAGGCGGCGGTCGCTCTGGTGTCACGTCCCGGAGAATGTCTCGCATTTCTGTCTGGACGCGTTCGCAAGCGTCTATTCACCCCGGTGCAGGCGACCTCGCCGGACCTCTCGAGGCAACATGTACCGCGTTTGGGGCCAAAACCCGCCCTGTTTGTCCGGTTTATCCCACCCGAAATCAGTATATGTTGCTGGCGCGGACGCGTCGGATTATCAGGCCGCTCGCGAAAGGCTGGCCGAATCAGGATCAACCCAGATGTGCTCTACTCCGAGCGGCGCGAGCAGTTCAAGCAGCGCACTCCACGCGAGGTCGGTCCATTGCTGCGCCGGGGCAGTCGTCCTGGGGCTGGCGTGGGGCTGGCGGGCCGCGCGATTCCTTTGCCTGTCGCGTCGAGTCTTCCTGAGTGCAGGTTGACCGACCTCGATCACGTAAGGCAAGGAAAGGAATCCGGTTGCCATGAGCATCCCCGCGACCATGCGCGCTCTCCAGCAGACGTCACGCAGCGGCCCGCAGGACCTGCGCCTGATCACCGACGCCACAGTCCCGGCCGCTGGCCCGGGCGAGGTCCTGATCCGGGTCGCCGCCGCGGGCGTCAACTTCGGCGACATCTCGCAGGCACACGGCACGTTCCTCGGCGGCCCGCAGCCTCCGTACCTGGCGGGCTTCGAGGCAGCAGGCGAGATCGTCGCGACGGGCGAGGGGGTGACCGGGCTTGAACCGGGAATCCGCGTCATCGGCGTCGGCCTCGGATGCGGCGCCTTCGCCGAGTACACCGCGCTGCCCGCGGTCTCGGCGATGCCGCTGCCGCCGGGCTGGACAGAACGGGAGGCACTTGGCCTGATGGTGAACTGGCTCACCGCGCTCGCCGCGCTCAGGCCGCTTGGCGGCATCACCGCGGGGCAGTCCGTGCTGATCCCCGCCGCGGCGGGGGCGACCGGCCAGGCGGCGGTGAAGCTGGCCAGGCACTACGGCGCGACGGTTATCGGCACCGCCTCGCCGGGCAAGCACGAGACGGTGCGGGCGCTGGGCGCCGACCACGTGCTCGACTCACGCAGCGCCGACCTCGCGGGCGAGGTGCTGCGGCTGACCGGCGGTGCCGGCGCCGACCTGGTGCTCGAGGCGGCAGGCGGCGCCACGTTCGGCGCCAGCCTGGCCGCGGCCAAGCGGGTCACCGGCCGGGTCGTCGTCTATGGCACCGCGGGCGGCGAAGCCCCGGTGACCAACTGGGAACTGATATACAGGCACCAGGTCCACATCGTCGGGCTGAACATCGGCGTGCTGATGCAGTCCGCACCGCGGATAGCCGACGAGATGATGGGGGAGATGCCGGCGCTCATGGCCGCCGGGGTGGTCGCTCCCGGCCAGCCCACCGTGTATGAACTCGCCGAAGGCCCGAAGGCGCTCGCGGAACTGGAAGCCAGGGCGACCGTCGGCAAGCTGGCCCTGCTGCCCTGAGCTGACCAGGAGGATCGCGCGGCGTGCCCGATAGCACCGGATTCGTCGAGGACACCGAGCCGTTCCGGCGTGAGCTGCTCGCGCACTGCTATCGCATGCTCGGCTCGTTCCAGGATGCGGAGGACCTGGTCCAGGAGACGTACCTGCGGGCCTGGCGGTCCTATGGCGGGTTCGAGGGCCGGTCCTCGGTGCGTACCTGGCTATACCAGATCGCCACCAACGGGTGCCTGACCGAACTGGCCAAGCGCGGCCGCCGAATGCTGCCGTCCGGCCTCGGCAACCCCGAACAGGATCCAGGGGTGTACCCGGATGACGCTGGATCAGCGGTGAGCTGGCTGCAGCCGGCGCCGGACACGATGGTGACTCCCGACTCGGGTGATCCCGCGGCGATCGTCGCCGCGCGGGCGGGTTTGCGGCTGGCGCTCGTCGCCAGCCTGCAGTACCTCCCGCCCAGGCAGCGCGCCGTCCTGGTGCTGCGGGACGTGCTGGCCTTCCCCGCCGCCGAGGTCGCGATCATGCTCGGCACCACCACGGTCTCGGTCAAGAGCGTGCTGCAGCGCGCCCGCGCCCGGCTGAAGGAAGCGGCCCCGGCCGCCGACCAGATCACCGAGCCGACCGGGTCGCGGGCCCGGGCGCTTCTCGACCAGTACATCTCGGCGTTCGAGAACGCCGACGCCGCCGCACTGGAACGGCTGCTGCTGGAGGACGCGACCATCGAGGCGACGCCGATGCGCACCTGGTTCGCCGGACGCAAGACCTGCGTGCCGTTCCTGCGCAACCTGATGGGATCGCCCGGTGATTGGCGCATGCTGGCCACCAGCGCCAACGGGCAGCCCGCGTCGGCGGCCTACATCCGGGACGAGCACGGAACCTACCAGCCGTACGGCATCTGCGTGCTCACCGTCACCAGCGCGGGCATCCGGCAGATCAGGTCCTTCGGAGAGCCCGGCCTTGTCACCCTTTTCGGGTTCGGCCCTGCCCCTGCCAGGGGCCGGTCATGAGCGCCGCCCCGGCAAGTGACTGGCCGCCGTCGCGGCCGGTCATGGGGTACAACACCTGGTACCAGTTCCGGACAAGCATCACCGAGTCCGCCGTTGTCAGGCAGGCGGAACTGCTGGTCGGCTCGGGGCTGGCCGCTGCGGGATACAACTGCGTCAACCTCGATGACGGGTGGATGGCCGCGCAGCGGGCCGCCAACGGTGAACTCACCGGGGATGCCGCGAAGTTCCCGCGAGGGATGCCCTGGCTGGCCGACCAGGTTCACGCTCTCGGCCTGAGGTTCGGCCTCTACACGGCGATCGGCGCGCGGACCTGCCAGTCCCTGCCGGGGAGCTGGGGACACTACGACCAGGACGCCCGAACGTTTGCATCCTGGGGTGTCGACTTCGTCAAGGTCGACGACTGCGGCGGCCTGCCCCCGGGAACCAGCGTGGAAGCGCTGACGGAGCACTTCCGCCAGTTCGGCGCGTGCCTGAGGCAACATAACCCGGACGCCGTGTACTCCCAGGAACTGCCCATTCACCAGATCGGCAAGCCCAGCTTCCGCTCGTCCGTCCGGGCCTCGGCTGAATTCGCGCACATGTGGAGAGTCGCCCACGACGAATCACCGCTGAGTCATGACTATGCGTCTGCGATGATCCTGGGCCACCTGGCGGCGGTCCGGGATTTGCATTCCTTCGCGGGGCCGGGCCACTGGAATGACCTGGACATGGTTGCCCCGGCCTATCCTAAGAGCGGCTGGACGCTGTCGGACCTGCGTAACCAGCTGTCGGTATGGGCGATGGAAGCCAGCCCGTTGCTCATCTCGGCGGACATCGGCGCGCTGCCGCCTGACGCGCTAGCCGCCCTGAAGAACCCGCACATGATAGCCATCGACCAGAGCGGAGAGCAGTGCTCCACGGTGGTCATGAACGGGCCCGTCGAGGCGCTCATGAAGCCCGATCCGGAAGGGGGGACCGCCGTCCTGTTCGTCAACCTGGGGACCGGCACCGTTACCGGGCGGTTCTCGCTGCCCCAGCTCGGCATCACCGCCGCCAGGGCCAGCGGCCATGACGTGTGGACGGGGGAAACGACAACCTTCAGCGAAGTGTCCGTCACCCTCGAGGGGGAACAGACCCTGCTCCTTCAGGTCAAGAACGCCGGATGACGCCATGCCGCTAGCGGACTGCTTTACCGCCGCCCGGCTCACGCAGCACCTGAGGCCCTGGCGCCCGTACCCGCCGGCCGCCGACCGCCGGTTCTGGGACCGCGTGCCCAGGGAAACCCGCGAGCGCCTCCTGGCCCAGGCCGCGCCCGTCAGCCAGCGGCCGTGGCCGCTGCTCACCGCCACCGCCTACGGCCGGTTCAGCGCCGACGGCGACCGCCAGGGGTACGAGCGCCCGTACTTCGCCCGCCGCGACAAGCTCATCGCCGCCGTCCTCACCGCGGTGCTCACCGGAGACACGCCCGTCGCGGACATCACGGACGGCGTGTGGCTGCTATGCGAGGAGAGCAGCTGGTGCCTGCCTGCGCATCAGCCTGGCGGCCTGCCCGACCCGGATAACCCCCACGTCGACCTGTTCGCCGCCGAGACCGCCGCGCTACTCGCCTGGACCGCCTTCCTGACCGGCGAGCACGAGGCGCGCATCCGCCGTGAGGTGAAGATCCGCGTCCTTGACCCCTACCGGGCCCGCGACGACTGGCGGTGGCTCGGCCTGGGTGACCCCGCGCACCTCAACAACTGGACACCATGGATCCACGCGAACCTGCTCATCGCCAGCCTCCTGCTCGACGACCAGCCGCACGGCACCGCAGCCCGTGCCGTCGCCGCCCTCGACCGCTACCTCGACGTGGTGCCCGATGACGGCGGCTGCGACGAGGGTGCCAGCTACTGGTGGCGGGCCGGCGCCTCGCTGTTCGAGTGCCTGCAGACGCTCACCGAGGCCTGCGGGAACGACTTCGGCGCCTTCCAGCTGCCTAAGGTGAGGGCTGTCGCCCGCTACCCGATGACGGCACATATCGCCGGCGACGTGCACGTCAACTTCGCGGACGGCCCGATCCGCCCGCCGGGAACCGTCCCGCATCTGCTGTACCGCTTCGCCGTCCGTACCGGCGATGCCCAGCTGCGGCAGCACGCCCGGGCGATGCGGCCCGAGCACGCCAGCCTGGTCACCGGCCCCAACGGCTCGCTGGGCCGCGTGCTCGCCGCCATCACCGACGACGAGTGGACCGCGCTGCCGCCGGCGCGGTTCCCCGCACCGCGACAGACCTGGCTGCCGGCCACCGGCGTGCTGACCGCCAGGGAACGCGAAGGCGACACGGCGGGCCTGCACCTGGCCGCGAAGGGCGGCCACAACGACGAGTCGCACAACCATAACGACGTCGGTTCGTTCGTCATCGCCTACAACGGCCGCCCGCTGCTGGTCGACCCCGGGGCCGGCGTCTACACCGGGCAGACGTTCGGCCCGGACCGCTACCAGATCTGGACCATGCAGAGCTCGTGGCACAACACCCCCGCCCCTGCCGGGCACCCCCAGGCCGCGGGCCGCGCGCACCGCGCCACGGACGTCAGCGCGTCCCTGTCGGCGACCGCAGCCGAGCTCGCGCTAGACCTCGCCGCCGCCTACCCCGCCACGGCAGGCGTCCGCTCCTGGTACCGCACGCTGCGGCTGGACCGCGTCGCGCCGCTGATCGCCATCCACGACCGCTGGGAGCTAAGCCAGTCATCGCAGCGGACGGCGTGCTACCTCATCACGCCAGCGGAGCCCCGGGTGGCCGACGGGAGGATCCTGCTCCCGTTCGGACTCGTGATTGACGTCGACGCCACGGTGGATGGCGTGAGCGCGGGCGGCATCAGCGTCGAGCGCCGCGACCTGGACGACCCGCAGCTGCGGGCCATCTGGGGCGATCACCTGTACCGGATCACCCTGGCACTGCCCGGGCAGCGCGGCTCACTCAGCACGGTGGTCAGGCACGGCCCGGGGCATCAGTAGCGGGAGAGGCCCGACGGGGAAGTCACCGGGCGCGCTCCCGCCCTTCGGCGAAGAACCCGGCGACGGCCGGGCTGTCAGGAAGGTCGCGCAGCGGCACGGCGGCGCCGAACGGGGCGTTCCAGAAGCTGTCCCCAGCAGGCGCTGACGACGCCACGCCCACGTACGCGTAGGGCTCTTCGATGAATGCGTCGCCCGGCGAGACGCCGAAGTTCATCTCATGTACCCGGATCGCCACATCGAAGTGCTCCGGCCACAGCACCGGTGACTCGCGGGCGGCGAAGGCCAAGAGCGCGTCGTGGCCGAGCGCGAGTGCAGCCAGGATCACTCCGGCCTGGTCAGGGTGAACGGCTAGCGTCTCGTCGGGATCGACCCCTGAGCCGCCCTCGTAGGCGCCTTCCGGGCGGCCAGCCACCACCCCAAGTTCCGCTCCGAGTGCACGCGGGGTGCGGCCGCCGATGGCGGCGGTCACTCCCTCGGGGACCGAGACGCCTGAGCCGTCAACTCGCAACCGGGGCATCAGCGTGGTCGCGAAGCCGCCGGGGACGACGCCCAGCCGCAGCCTGCCCGTCGCCCGGTACTGCGGACCCGCGAGGACCAGTTCGGCTACCCCGTGCAGACTGCGGCGCGTCACCGCGAGCTCATCGTGTCCCATGACGACATTCTCTCCGAGCCGTGCCGTCCTCTTGCAGCCGACCACGGTCCGCGAGACCCTCACGCTAAACGGCGGCACGCAGTCACCGTCGGGTCGGAAGGGGAGTGAGCCGTGGTCGAGCCGTATCAGGCGCTGGGCCTGGTGCCCACGATGCGGGCATCCGGCGCCGCGAAGAGATCAGCGGGAACATCGAGCACCTGTCACACCTGATCAAGGCCGCGTCGTGGCTGTCCAGCCTGGACCTGCCGGTCAGGCTCATCGCCATACCTGAGGGCGCACGCCGAATCAGACATACCCATCGACACGTTCGGCGGCGGCTCCGCCGTGATTGACTACCGCGGCCAGATCGTGGGTCGGCACAACTACAGCGCCGGGTCCTCCTGGGTCGCAGGCACCGTCGACATCGCGGCGCTGCGCCAGTTCCGGGCCAGGCGCAATGGGACAACTGGATCAAGGACCTCACCACCGAGCAGTACCAGCTCATCTACGAGCAGCCCGTCTACCCGAAGAACCTGTACCTCGACCGCGCACCCTACGACCACCAGCAGTACCGCCGCGAGGTGACAGAACGGCAGATCGAGCTCATGCACGAACGCGACATCTGGCGGCGACCCGGCAAGGCCTGAGCCGTGCCTCAGCCAGATCGATGAGCAAGGCAAGGGCCAGGACAGTTCCGGTGCCGAGGGCGATCCCGCCCACCGTGTCGGTGAAATAGTGCCAGCGCAGGCCAATGACTCCCACAGCGACGAGGGCCGTGACCGCGCAGGCGACGACCACGAGCGCGGCGCGGACCACGCGTGTCGCGGTCCGCCGTGCCGGGTCATGGAGCAGCACGCCCAAGACCGTGGCCAAGGTCATGGCGGACGCGGTGTGCCCGCTTGGGAAGGACAGCTGACCCAGATGCGTCCGGCCGACGAGGTGCTTGAGCACCGTGTCATTCAGGAACGCGGTCACGGGAACCGCGGTCACCGCAAGCAAAGCACCATTGGGCCGCCTGGCGATCAGGCAGCCGGCGGCGATGGCGGCGCTGACCGCGATGAGCGGGACGGTCGACCCGGGCTGCGTCAGCCAGGACAGGACGCCCTGGTGACCGCCGAAGGAGGCGACCGTTGCGGTGTCGATGGCGGAATCAAGCCCGTCCGGCTGTGCCTGCCCCCTGAGCAGGAGGCCGAGTACGGCGATGGCGAACACGCACCCGGCCAGCACAGGCCAGGCCCGGGTTTGCCGGAAGTCCCGCAGCAATGGCCTTCCGTGCGGTCGCATTTGTCGTCCCCCTGTTAGCTGGTCAGCACGGTCTGCCAGGAACTCCCGTTCCAGCCGCGGGCGCGACGGCGGCGCCCGCGAGCGCTATCCCCGCGACCGCGACGACCGCCCCGCCGGCACGTGCCAGCAGCCAAAAACCTCAGTCGCCCGGCTGCCAGGACGTCCCTCATTGGTCTCTCCGCAGTCTCCGCGCCACAGCCCGACAATAGCGCGGCAATCGTGAGACAGGTCACATCGGTTGGCTTGCCCGCTTTTCGGCCGCGCTCCTTGCGGGTATAGACCCTCGCACTCGGCGCAAACAGTCGTTTTACGGCACTGCGCAGCTCGCCCGCCCGCCGCCAGCCGAAGGTAGCCACATGGAAGCTAACGCAGACAGCTTCCTCGAACTCATCGACCAGTTCGAGGACTTCACCGACGCGGTCTCTCCCGAGCAAGCGCACTCCGAGCTCGATGAGACAACCCTGCAGCTGTTCTGGATGCGATGGCCGCAGATGTCCGCCTGGGCCGGGTCGCTATGGCGCCTGCTGTCCGAGGAACTGTCCGGCCCGTCCACTCCGCACAGAGACGAGGAACTAGACGAGGTCGGCGAAAGTGGCTGACCGCTCCAGCCGCCCCGGCAGGGCTACGACCGTCGGCGACGTGATGACCAGAAGCGTGGTCACGACCAGCCCCGACGACCCGGTCGCGGAGGCCGCCGCGGCCATGGTCCGGGAGAAGACCGGCTCCGCGCTCATCATGCAGGGCCGCCTCCTGGCCGGCATTCTCACCGAGCGTGACGTGCTGCGCGCCGCGGCATCCGGCAGCGACCTGACGAGTTCCCCCGTGTCCGCGTGGATGACCAAGGACCCGGAACAGGCATCCCCGGACACCACGGTCGAGGACGCACTCCAGATCATGCTGCTGCACGGCTTCCGGCACCTCCCGGTGCTCGAAGCCCGCGAGGTGCGCGGCGTGGTCAGCCTCCGCGACCTGGCCGCCTCCAGGATCACCCGGCACGCCCCGCCGGGCTGATCGCGTTACGCGTAGGTCCGCAGGACGCGGAGGGCGGCGGCACCATGCGTGCCGGTGGCCTGGAGGCCTGACGCTGCCGGGTCCAGGCGCTGAGCGGCCACCCGGCAGAAGACTCCCGCCGGCCCGCTGATCTCCGATTCGGCGTCGTCGCGCCCGAAGGTCCACGCGGTCACCCCGTCCGGTGCCGTCAGCAAGCAGCGCACCGCGGCCGGCTCCTCGCCGGCGAGCGAGAAGGCGTACGGCAGCGTCCGGTGCGCCAGCCAGGCGATATGCCGCAGCCTGCTGGTATCAGGAAAGTCAATGCCGAGCGGCCCGGTGATGTCCAGGCCGTGCGCCCAGTGCTCGGCCAGGCGCGTCGTGGCCAGGGTGCCGGGCTTCACCAGCCCGGTCACCCACTGCAGTGCCACCTGCGGGTCGGCGGCGCGCAGCGCTTCCACCGCGGCGTCTCGTGCCCGCCGCCACCTCGTGAAGACCTGCGCTGCCTCAGCCCGTTCCGCGTCCACCATGCGGGCTGCCCAGTCATCGACCGTGCCCGCCGCGGCGGTGGCTGCCCGCGGGCTCGAACCGCTCGCGCTGGCCACGACGGCCTCCTCGGACTGGGCCAGGTGCAGCACCACGTCGGCCACCGACCAGCCGCTGGCACCGGACTCCGTCCGCCACTGCTCCTCGGTCAGCAGGCCCAGGATGCCTTCAAGCCGCGCTGTCTCCGCGGCGTAGTCGTCAATGACCGCATCCGTCACCCGGGCCTCCCCGCGACGTGAACCTCACAGCCCTGCCATGCTGTCAGAAAAGCCCTACCGCAACCACCCCTAAGCTAAGGCAACGGCCGGCCCTCATCCGCGGGGTTGCGACGGCATCACGTACCATCTACATGTCTGTAGAAATACTACGCTACTGTAGATCCGGTAGCCGCGGTCCGCTGTCCTTCTCCCGTCGCGTGTTAAGGAGCTGGCTTGACGTACTTTCAGGCGGTAGTGATCGCCCTGATCCAGGGTGTCACCGAGTTGTTCCCGGTTTCCAGCCTTGGCCACTCGGTGCTGGTCCCGGCGTGGTTCGGCGGCTCCTGGCAGGCGCTTGCAACCCAGTCACCCGAAGGCGACAGCGGCACCTCGTTCTACCTCGCCTACATCGTGGCGCTGCACTGCGCGACGGCGTTTGCGCTGGTGTGGTTCTTCCGCGCCGACTGGGTCAGGCTCGTCCGCGGCTTTCTGCGCAGCTTTCCCGCGAGCGTGCGGCTGAGCCTTCAGGCGCGGCGGCCGCGGCTGTCTGTGCTTGACAAGGACGAGCGGCTCGCGTGGATGATCATCTTCGCGACCATCCCTGTCGGACTGACAGGCGTCGCGCTCGAGCACGTCTTCCGTACCGTGTTCGCCAAGCCCGCCGCCGCCGCGGTCTTCCTGTTCGTCAACGGGTTGATCCTGCTCGGCGCCGAGGCAATGCGCCGGTCTGCTGCCCGGCGGAAGCAGGATGGCGTCCCGGTCACCGGCGGCCCGCCAGCCGTCCATCCCGCCTACCTGGGCAGCCCGGCGTATCCCGCTGGCGTGCCTGCGGGCGCCGCCTACCCTCCGGGACCTGCCGGCCGGGCAGAGCCCGTGTCGCACCGCACGCCGTCCGGGGCGCGGGCCGCCTCCGACATCGCGGATGCGGAACGGTCCGACGAGCGGATCTCGAGACTGCCATACAAGGACGCCATCCTGATCGGGTCGACGCAGATCCTCGCGCTGTTCGCCGGGATCAGCAGGTCAGGGGTCACGATGGCGGGCGGCCTCTGGCGGGGCCTGGACAACGAGGACGCCGCCCGTTTCGCCTTCCTGCTGGCCACCCCGGTCATCCTCGCAGCCGGGCTGCTCAAGGTCCCCTCACTGGCCGGCCCGGCCGGGGCGCACATCCACGGCCAGGTCGCTGTCGGCTTCATCGTCTGCGGGATCGCCGCCTACCTGTCGGTCAGATTCCTCGTCCGCTGGTTCCAGACCCGGACGCTGACCCCGTTCGCCATCTACTGCCTGGTGTTCGGCCTGCTCAGCATGCTGCGCTTCATCTAGCGGGAAGCCCCGCCGGCTAAGCCCGGCGGGTTTATCGGCGGGCGGCGAGGCGGCGGCGCATGATCGTGGCCTGTTCGGCCAGGGCTTCCTGGTGGCCCGCTCCCCGGCGGAGAGGGCCGTGGTCCGCCTCAGTCCCGTGACCACCGGAGCTATCGCTGGCAGTTCGGGCACCAGAACCTGACCCGTTCCAGCCCCGCGGCCCCCGCCTCGCCCTTCTTGATGAGCGTCCCGCAGCGCCGGCACGGCCGGCCCGCCCGCCCGTACACCCAGGTGTCCATGCCTGGCCTGGTATCTCCGGTCGTCGCGTGCCCCGCCCGCTCCTTGTTCGCGTCGAGCAGGCGGTGCCCGAGATCCGCCAGGGCGGGCAGGTCGCCCACGGACCCGGCGGGCCGCCACGGGTCGACGCCGGACAGGAACAGCGTCTCCGCGGTGTAGATCGTCCCCAGGCCCGCCAGATTGGTTTGATCGAGCAGCGCCTCACCGATGGGCCGCTCGGGCTTGCGGGCAAGTCGCTCAGCCGCGACTGCTGCGGTCGCCGCGTCCCAGTCCGGCCCGAGCAGGTCGGGCCCCAGGTGCCCGACCACCTGATCCTCGTGCGCGGTGCGCAGCACCTCGGTGATGCCGAGCAGGAACCCGGCGGTGAGCCACTGCGTGTTCCCGAGCAGCACCCGAAGCTGGAACGAACGTCCCGGCGGCCGCGCGCCCGCCGCGACGATCCGCCAGTAGCCCTCCATCTTGAGGTGCGTGTGGACGGTCAGGCCGCCACCGGTGCGGATGAGCAGGTGCTTGCCGCGCGCGGTGGCCTCGGTGACGAGCTGCCCGGTCAGGTTGACGGTGGCGTACCTCGGGACCCGGAAGTCGCTGCGGGTCAGCACCTGCCCGGCGAGGGCAGCGTGCAGCTGCTTGGCCGTGTACCAGACGACGTCACCTTCGGGCACGGTTCAAGTCTGCCCGACTCCCGCGGGTTACGGGGCCGTCAGTACCGGCCGTCCCTGGGCGGCCTGGCCTGGCCGGACCCATTTGCCGGGTAGCCGTCGGGTGACGGCCGGTAATACCGGCCGTCACCGTTCTCCTGCCCGTTGCCGGATGTCGGCGCTGAGGTCGGCGCCGGACGGGACGGGAAGGGCTGGCCGGGGTACGGGTAGGAGCCGGTGACCGCGGAGTCGTAGGGGTTGAGTCCGCCGCTCGCGGTCATCCGGGGGCCGGACGGCCCGGCGGCCGGCCCGCCGACGGGGGCGCTGAGCGGCGCCGCGTTGGCGGGCGTGCCCGCGGAGTAGCCGTTCGCGCTCGCCGGAGGAAGCTGAGGCTGGCGGTGCTGTCCCTGCTGGCGCGGCTGTGCCGCGCGCGGCTGTGGCTCGTACGAGGGCGCGGCGGGGAAGCCCCCGGTCCCAGGGATGTTGACCCGGCCGGAATTGCGAGCCGGCTGCGACGGCTGGCTGTGCGGGCCGGACTGGCTGTGCGGGCCGGACTGGCCGTGCTGCCCGGACTGGCTGTGCTGCCGGGACTGGCCGTGCTGTGACGACCCGCCGGGCTGGCCCGGCTGGCCGCCGTTCGCGGGGTAGCGCCCGTTGGGCGTGGCAGCGGCTGGGGCGTCACCGCGGAACTGCCGGTACTCGCCGGTCCGCTGGTCGGCGCCGCGCTGGTCGGACCCACGCTGGTCGGAAGACCGCTGGTCAGCGGCCTGATAGGTCGGGTACTCGCCGGTGTACTGTCCAGTCTGGTACTGCCCGGACTGGTACTGCCCCCCGGTGATGAACGTCTCGGTGTGCTCGGTGAGCTGCGCCTGCGCCTGGGAACGGCGCGCCGCGACCCGGTAGGAGCGGCCGTCTGTCTCGGCGAGCGCGGAACGCGAGTAGGCGGTGCTTGTCAGCGGGTCGTCGAGGCCGCCGGTCCTGGCGGGCGTGCCGCCTCGCCCCTGCGCGGGCCACGCCCCACTGCCGTTCTTGTCGCGGCCGTTCTTGTCGCGGCCGTTCATGTCACGGCCGTTCATGTCACGGCCGGCGTCGCGCCGGTCCTGGGTGCGCCAGTCGCCGCTGTCGCCGCGACCGGCGTCACTCCGGCCGCGCCCAGGCGCGCCGGCCGGGCCAAGCGGCCCGGAGGACCGTGACGGCCCCGGTGCCCCGGTTGCCGACCGCATCGGTCCCGAGGCGCGCAGCGCCCCGGCTGACCCCGGCGACCGCTGGGGTCCCGACGACCGCAGCGGCCCGGCGCCCGCGCCGGAACCGTTTGCGGCACCCGCGCTGGAACCGTTTGCGCCAGGGTCGCCGCGCCGCCCGGGGGAGTTGTAGCCCTGTCCCGCGGCCCCGAAGGTTCCGGTCGGACCCGTGCCAGCCCCGCGTCCCGACGGCCGCGGCTCGGGGTAGCCGACCGCGTTGACTCGCTCGATCCGTTCGGTCCGCTCACCCCAGTCGCCCCGGTCCTGCGGGCGCGCGCTTGCCGGGCTGCCGCCCTGGTAGCCGGTTGGCTGGAACGACGGCCGCGGTCCTGTCGGCGCGGACTGGAAGCCGCCGGAGCTGGCTCCGGTCCTGGCCGGCCCCTGCCAGGCAGGCGTGGGCCCGGTCGGGGGCCGTGAGGCGGTCACCCCGACGGTGGAGGTCGGCCCGGTGGCCGGCCGTGCTGAGCCGCCGACGAGGCCGGGCGCGGGCCCGAGCCGTCCGGTCACCCCGCGCGGCTCACCGCCCCGGTCGACGCCGGCGCGTTCGAGACCAGGACGGTCCAGGCCAGGACGGTCCCGCTCACCGCCGCCCGCGGGCGGCCGGGACAGCGGGTCGTCGTCGAGCGGCGAGTTCGCGCCGTTGAGCGGCCTGTCGGCCGCGACCGAAGCCCAGTAGTCCTCGTCGGAGATGCCGTCGTCCGGCCAGATGTCTTCGCCGCGGTCGCGCCGCAGCCGGAAGATGCCGGTGCGCTCGCCGCTGTCCTCGCGGTCCTTGCGACGGCGGCGGCCACGGTCCTGCCGGTCATCGTCGGCGCCTTCCGGAAGGTCGTAGGCGCCGGTGGCGTACTCGTCCGAGCCGTAGCCGCCGTAGCCGTCGCTGCGGTAGGAGTCGCCGCGCCCGGAGTCATCGCGGGCGTAGCCGTCGGAGCCGTAGCTGGTGCCGTCGAAGCTGTCGTCGCGCCCGCCGTCGCCGTGTCCGCGGCCGCCGGAGCGGCCCTCCGGCTGGTGGCCGGCCCAGCGGCCCTTGATGCCCTCGGGGGAGAAGTACTCGCCTGGCGACCAAGCCTCGTCGTCGCCCCGGTAACCGTCAGCGGCGTAGTCGTAGTCGTCGCCGTACTCGTCATCACGTCCGGCGTCGTCACCACGACCACCCGGACGTACAGGCTTACGACTCAAGAACGACATACAACACCACCCGGCACTACAACGGCCACGCGTTGGTGCTTGCGAGGCGCGCGCGGCCATGTACGCGAGCCTGCCCCCGTTGCCGCGAGCACCCTAACCGGCACTGGTTCGTAAGATTGTTACCAATGCTATGCCGACCTGTCTCGCGAATCGCGAAACTTCACCACCGATAGCCCCAATAATGGACATCCGAGGGCAAAATTCCCGGCCCGCCCGGCACGATTTATGACGTTGCGCTTACGGGGAGCCGGCCGCGCCCGATGGTCGCGGCGGCGATCGCCCGCCACGCCGACTCGAGCGATGCCCCGTTTGGTAGTTTAAGTGCGGTATTGAGCGCGTATACGGTAAACCGGTAGCCGTGCCCGCCGCTTCCCGGGCACGGCGGGTCGTACTTGTCGAAGCCGGCGGTGCCGCGCGCCTGACGGGCGCCCCGCGGTAGCCTGCCCTCGAGCAGCGCCGACGTCCCAGGCCCGATATCGAACACCACCCAGTACACGTACGGCGTGATAGGCGCGTCCGCGTCGTCGAGGACGATCGCGATCGACTTGGTGCCGGCCGGCGCGCCGGCCCAGGTGAGCGGCGGCGTCAGCCGGCGGGGTCCGGAGCAGGTGAACCGCTCGGGCATGATCGTCCCGTGCAGGAACGTGCCTGAGGTCACCGTCATCACGCTCGGCGAGGTGATGGTGACTCCCGAAGAGAACAGCCCGCACCCGGCGAGCGGCACCGCGCAGCCCAGCGCGGCGGCGGCCCGCGCCACCCGTACGGCAATCCCCCGTCGCGATGTCCGGTCCACGTCCCTCACGCGCCCGATCTTAGGGCCTGACGGCGGTTGCGGTGCGCGGCGAGGAGCACCCGAGAAGAACATAGAGAATTATCCCGAACGGTTCGGTGCTTCGACTGGACGCCAACGCACTCAGCATCGGCGCGGGGGCTACAGGCGGAAGGCGCGGCGCGCTCAGTCGCGCCGCGCCCGGTAGCGCAGGCGCCTACCTGCGGAAGGCGCTGAGGCCGGTGAGGGCCTGGCCGACGACCAGGGTGTGCATCTCCGGCGTGCCCTCGTAGGTGAGGACTGACTCCAGGTTGGCCATGTGCCGCATGATCGGGAACTCGTAGGAGATGCCGTTGCCGCCAAGGATGGTGCGGGCGGTGCGGCAGATCTCCAGCGCTTCCCTCGTGCTGTTCAGCTTGGCGATGGAGACGTGCTCCGTCGCGAGCTTGCCCTGGTCCTTCATCCGGCCGAAGTGCAGCGCGAGCAGCTGCCCCTTGGCGAGCTCGATGGCCATGTTGGCGAGCTTCTCCTGAGTAAGCTGGTAGGCGCCGATCGGCTCGCCGAACTGCACCCGCGTCTTGGCGTAGTCGAGCGCGGTCTCGTAGCAGGACCGCGCCGCGCCGAGCGCTCCCCAGAAGATCCCGTACCGCGCCTCGTTGAGGCAGGACAGCGGCCCGCGCAGCCCGGTCACCTCGGGCAGCACCGCGTCTGACGGCAGCCGGACGCCGTCCAGGACGAGTTCGGCGGTGATGGAGGCGCGCAGCGAGCCCTTGTGCTTGATCTCCGGAGCGGAGAACCCCGGCGTGCCGGCGGGGACGACGAAGCCGCGGACGCCCTCGTCGGTGCGCGCCCAGACGACGGCCACGTCCGCGACGGTGCCGTTGGTGATCCACATCTTGCGCCCGTTGAGCACCCAGTCGGCGCCGTCGCGGCGGGCCGCGGTGCGCATCGACGCAGGGTCGGAGCCGGCGTCCGGCTCGGTGAGGCCGAAGCAGCCGAGCGCCTCGCCCGCCGCCATCCGGGGCAGCCACTCGGTCTTCTGCGCCTCGCTGCCGAACCGCCAGATCGCGTACATCGCGAGCGAGCCCTGCACGGACACCAGGGAGCGCAGCCCTGAGTCCGCCGCCTCGAGCTCCAGGCAGGCGAGCCCGTAGTCGACCGACGACATGCCGGCGCACCCGTACCCGGTCAGGTGCATGCCGAGCAGGCCGATCTTGCCGAGTTCGCGGCTCAGCTCGCGGACGCCGGGCAGCTCGCCCTTCTCGTACCAGTCGGCGACGTACGGCATGATCTTGTCCGCGCAGAAGTCCCGCACGGTCTGCCGGACGGCGAGCTCCTCCTCCGACAGCAGCGCGTCGATGCCGGCCGGGTCGTGCGGGTCAAGCCGTGGCCGTGACGTTGGTGCAGAGCTCATCGCGTTCCAGCTTCCTTGCATAGAAACTAACGGCGGTGATGCTATCCGCCGTGCCACCAATCTATCTTGCAAGGGCCGCCTAGCCGGCCGGCAGCGGCGGCCGCCGGACGACGGCGGTCGCCCCGGGCGGCGTGACGCGCTTGGGCTGCTCGTTCTGCACGGTGGTCGGCTCGGCGAGGTACCGCTTGCCCGACAGGCGCAGCAGCACCGCGTCGCCGAGTATCAGCCGGTCCCTGGTGCCCAGGTAAGTCTCGGTGTCCGCGGGGACCGGCCGGGCCGGGCCGAAGTCGCTGCCGGTCCACCGCTCCACCGTAGTGCCGTTCGTGGAGTTGAGGTCGAGCGCCGACAGCCGCCAGTTGGCGTCGCCGGCGCTGGTCAGCCGCATCATCAGGTGCTGCCTGCTGACGGTGTCGATGGCCGACCACTCGCCGTTGGTGTACATCGCAAGGTCGATGCCCTTGACGGCCGCGCCGCGGCCGACGATCACCGGGCAGTCAATCTCGAGCGGGAAGCGCATGATCTCCTCCTGCGACTCCAGGTCGGCGACGACGACCTCGTGCAGCGCCGCGCGCGGGCCGAGCGCAACGAGCGGCCGGCGGCAGGACGGGCAGATCGCGGCACCCTCCGGCGAGATCCGTGGCCAGGCGAGCAGCTGCCCCTGCCACTGGGCGGCCTGCCTGCAGGAGACATTGGGGCAGCGCCAACGGGTCTGCAGGATCTTGCGGTGTGCCTGGTTGCGCGCGTCGAGCTTGGCGGACCAGCGCAGCACCTTCACCTCGCGGGCCTGCGATACGTCCTGTGCGCTGCGCGTCCTGATGCCGAGCGGTGCGAGCCTGACGGTCCCGTCGACACCGGTGTCCCAGGCGTGGAACCGTTCAGGTGACCGCTCTATCCACCGGTGCGCGGCACGGTAGTCGGTGTAGTGGTCGCGGGTGATGACGTGCAGGCCGCTCTCGGCCGCCAGCCGGAGGATCTCGCCGTCGGCGACCGAGACGCTTCTTATCTCCCCGGTGCGCTTGAGATCGAGGAAATACCTGGTGTCCGGGCCGAGCACCCGCTCGAGCGAGTCGTCGGCGACCAGTTCGAAGCGCGCGTCGTCGCCGTGCTGCTCCCGCCATGCCGCCATGACGAGGCCGAGCCGTTCCCAGACGGGCGCCCGCTGCCCGAGTGGCGGCAGGTAGGGAGACCAGCACACGTTCGACACGTCGATGACCGCGTTCCAGCTACCCACCCGGAAAATCGTATGACCCCGCTCTGTCCCGCGCCAGCGGTCTAGACCGCTTTCCCCCGATTAGATATGCCCTGACCGGCCATTCAGCCGGGCGTGCCGGAGAATCCGGCCATGTCAGAGTCGCTTCTGATAGACCGTTTCAAACGGTGGCGAGCGTCTTGATGGCGGTGGTCAGGTCGTCAGGCGGCAGGGCGAAGGCGATCCTCAGCCAGGGGGAACGTTCGGCTGAGACTGACGTCAGCCTGCCCGGCACGACGGCCACGCCGCGGCGCAGCGCCGCCTGGGCGAACCCGCTTGAGTCCGTGTGGCCGGGTCGTCGCGCCCAGATGGTCAGCCCGCCGCAGGGCGGTGTCCACTCCCAGTCGGGCAGGGCCGCGGCGAGCGCGGCCGCCGCGGCGGCGTAGCGCTGCCGCGCCCAGTCGGCACGGTAGGCGATGATGTCCTCGTGCGAGGAGAGCATCACGCTCGCGATGAGCCCCTGCGCGTGCGGCGGCGATCCCAGGTCGCCCGCGGCCTTCGCGGCGGCGAGCCGGTCGATGATGCCCTCGGGCGCCCGCACCCAGCCGGTGCGCAGCCCGCCCCAGTACGTCTTGGAGAGCGACCCGACGGTCACCACGTTCGGCAGCCGGGGCGCGAGCGCGGCGAGCGGCGGTGGCTGCGGCTCGGTGTAGGGGCCGGCCAGCGAGATCTCCGCCACGGTCATGTCGTCGACGAACGTGACGCCCGGGTGCCGTTCCGCGAGCGCGACGATCTCGTGCCGTTCGGCGGCGGGCAGCACTAGGCCGGTCGGGTTCTGGTGCGTCGGGACGATGTAGGCGAGCGCCGGCCGGTGCGTGGTCACGGCGTCGGCGAGCCGCGCAATCTCGCCTGGCGGGACGCCGACCGGGCGTGCGCCGCACCGGTACACCGCGTCGATGAAGCCGGGATACGTGGGGTCTTCGGTGACGACCGGCTGCCCGGGCGCGACCTCGCAGCGCAGCAGCAGGTCAAGGGCCTGCTGTGCGCCGGTGGTGACAAGCACCTGATCCTGCGTGGTGGGGATGCCGTGCACGGTGGTGAGCATCCAGGCGATTGCCGCCCGTAGTTCCGGCAGCCCGTAGGGAAGGTAGCCGGTGCCGAGAGTAAGCAGCATCCGTTCGGACCGGTCAGTGACGGTGTCCGGGTCGGCGAGCGCGGCGGCGACCTGGGGTGCGCAGTCGACGGCGGCGACGGCAAGGTCAAACGCGGGCGTGCCGGACAGCATGCCGGTGAAGAACCCGTTCGCGCGGTGCACGGCCGCGGGGGTGGTGCGGTGCGGGACGAGCCTGGTGCCAGAGCCCTGGCGGCTCGCCGCCATGCCCTCGTCGCGTAGCACCTGGTAGGCGAGGGCGACCGTGTTCCTGCTGACCGACAGCGACGCGGCGAGCACCCGCTCGGGCGGCAGCCGGACGCCAGGCGGCAGTTCCCCGGTGTCCGCGAGCCGGCCGATCCGGGCGGCGAGCAGCCGGTACAGGGCTCCGTCGGCGGTCGGCCAGCGGCCGAGCAGGTCGGCAAGCTCCGGCGCGCTGATCAACGGGCCGGCCCCGCGAGCCACTTCCGTGTTAATTGGCTCTACCATGACAGTGCCAATGATGCCAGGTTGGGGGACCGTGGTGATCCACTTTTTGTGATTTTTATGGGGGCATGCGCAATAATCCTGCTGAGCTGGTGCGGGGTCGTCGCGCTGCGGAACGGCGGCCATCCTGGGGACGCGCGGGTAAACGCGCTGGTGGGGGGCGGGAAGACGGAGTTCCCTGTGCCGGTTCCTGAGCGGGCGCAGCGCTACGTGCTCACCGTCGCCGTCGGGCAGCAGGGCGGCCGCCGGGTGTGCCGGCTGCGGCTGGCAGGCACCGACATCTACCTCGGCAGCGGGGAGGTGCGCGCGCCGCTCGCATAGCGGGCGCGTTGCCCGCTTGTGAGGGATGGGGTCGGGGAAATCATAATGGTCGCGTGACCACTACCACGGGACCGCAAGGATTCGCCGGGCTTGAGAGCACGGTGTTCACGGCCCGCCTCACCGGACGGCCGTTGCTTGACAGCGACGGCACCTCCCTGGGGCGGGTCCGTGACGTGGTCATCTGGCCGGTCGCGGGCAGTGAGCCGCCGCGCGCGCTCGGACTCGTCGTGGCGCTGCGGCGGCGGACGATCTTCGTGCCATTCGGCCGGATCAGGGAGGTGTCCGCCGAGGGCGCGCAGCTGCTCGGCGGCACGGTCGACCTAGACCCGTTCACCAAGCGCACTGGGGAGATCCTCGCGAGCAGCCTCTACGGCCGCCGCACCCCCGTGGGCACCATCGCCGACGTGGCCATCGCGCACGTTGAACTGACGCACAACCGCTGGCAGGTGACCTCACTCGCGGTCACCAAGGGACGCGGCCTGCGCGCGCACGGGCCGGAGATCGTCCCGTGGCAGGAGTGCCGTGAGCTGTTCGAGCCCGGGCCGCTCGCCGAGCAGCTGACCAGCCTGCGCGAGATGGCGCCCGCCGACCTGGCGTCCGCGTTCGAGTCGCTGCCCGCGGCCAGGCGCAGCCAGCTCGCCGCTGCCCTCGACGACGAGGAGCTGGCCGACCTGCTCGAGGAGATGCCGGAGCAGGATCAGATCAGGCTGCTCAACAGCCTGGGCAGCATCGAGCGCAGCGCCGACGTCGTCGAGGAGATGCAACCGGACGACGCGGCCGACCTGCTCGGCGAGATGCCTCCAGAGCAGCGGGAACGGCTGCTGACCGCGATGCAGAGCGTGCAGGCCGAGGAACTGCGGCGGCTGCTCCGCTACGACAAGGCCACCGCGGGCGGCCTGATGACCTCGCAGCCCCTGGTTTTCCCGCCGAACACGCCGGTGGCCGAGGTGCTCGCCCGGGTGCGCGACCGCGACCTGCCCGCGACCACGGCCGCGCAGGTCTACGTGTGCGAGCCGCCGCAGCTGACGCCGACCGGCCGTTACCTGGGCAGCGTCGGTTTCCAGCGGCTGCTGCGCCGCGCGCCGTCGATCGCCATCGGCGAGTGCATCGAGGCGCGCGTCTACGTACGGCCCGACCTGCCGGAGCGCGAGCTCGCCGCCAGGCTCGCCGCATACAACTTCATCGGCGTCGCGGTCTGCGACAACGCCGGACGCCTGCTCGGCGCGGTCACCGTCGACGACGTGCTCGACCGATTGCTTCCCGTCGGCTGGCGCAGGATCGGCGGGAACGCCTGATGGCGTGGTTCACGCGGCTCCGCTCGATCGGGGACCGCAACGATCTGTCCGTGCCGCGCGGCGCCCGCGTCCGCGGTTCGCTGTACGACGCCGACGCGTTCGGCCGCTTCTCCGAGGCGCTCGCCCGGTTCCTGGGCACCGGCAAGTACCTGTTCGGCCAGACGTTGTTCGTGATCGGCTGGATCATCCTTAACAGCATCGGCATCATCAACCACTGGGACCCCTATCCGTTCATCCTGCTCAACCTGGCCTTCTCCACCCAGGCCGCGTACGCGGCGCCGCTGATCCTGCTGGCGCAGAACCGGCAGGACGAGCGGGACCGCGCCAACATCGAGCGCGACCGCAACGTCGCCGCGCGCACCCAGGCCGACACCGAGTACCTGGCCCGCGAGCTGGCAGCCGTGCGCCTCGCGCTCAACGACGTGGTGACCACCCAGGACCTGACCGAGCACCTGGAACGCCTGGCCAAGCTGATAGCCGACCGCTCACCAGAGAAGCTGGAAGACGACTAGCGGTTCGCCGGGTCGCACCGCCCGGCCTCGCCCGCCCCACGTGGCCGGCAACTCGATCGGGTCCCGTTCACCATAGATCTTGGTCGCAGAAAATTGCGATCATCGTAATTTATGGCGGTAAACTGCATTTCATGCCGGCACGAGACATCATCACGGACCTGACAGACCTGAGCTGCCCGCTGCCCGAGGAACCGGAGGAGTTCGCCGACGAGGACGAGGCAGCCGGCTGGCGCGCGATGGCCGACGCGGCGGCCGACGACCGGGAGAAGTACGAGCAGAACCTCCGGCTGTCCTGGGAGCGCATCGACGGCCACGACCCGCTGCTGAACGCGATCGAAACGGCCCGCTCCGCGATGCTCAAGGCGGAGGCCCGGATGCGGCTGCTGGTCGCCTACGGCCGCGAGTACGTGCACCCCCGCCCCTACCGGCTCGAGGACCTGGCCCGCGCCGCCGGGATGTCGATCTCCGGGGTCCGCACCGCCTACGGCGAGGACGAGGTCGCCGAGGTCGCCCGGCTCACCGGGGCCAGGCCCCGCCGGATAGAAGGCAAGACGAAGGTCATCGAGGATGTCGGCGGCGGTGAAGTGCTCATCCGCGGCAAGGACGACATCACCGCGGGCGATGGAGCCAAGCACGACGTGCTTGACGGCAAGGCGGCTGCATCGACGCGGACCACGTGCAACGTCTTCCAGCTTCTCGAGCGCAACGGCATCCCCACCCATTTCGTCGGATGTGTCGATGACGTGACGTTCCTGGCGCGCAACGTGGAGATGATTCCGTTGGAGCTTGTCGTACGGCGCTACGCCGCTGGCAGCTACCGGGACCGCTTCCCTGACCTGCCGGATGGCGCGGTCTTGGATGAGCTTGCGTTCGAGATCTTCGAGAAGGACGACGCCGCCCACGACCCGCTGCTGGAATTCGACTTCGAAGCAGGCGTTCTGCGACGTTACGTACCAAACAGCAAGGCGGCGGAAGCCATCGGCCCCGGCGTCAAGGCCGGCGACCTCGTCAACGAAGAACCGATAGGCGATAGCCGTTACGCGGGCGTCTCTCCGGAATTGATCGCGCAGCTTCGAAGTCGCGCAGTCTCGGCCTTCGAGCTCATCGAGAAGGCTTGGCAGGAGCACGGCGGCGTCTACATCGACTTCAAGATCGAATGCGGCATCGATCGCGAGACTGGTGAACTGCTGATCGCTGACGTCATCGACAGCGACTCCGGACGGTTGCGCTTCGGTGAGGTCGACATGTCCAAGCAGTCGTATCGCGATGGCACCGCCACCTTGCCCGAGATCAGAAAGAAGTTCGACGAGGTAGCAGCCCTCACGGACCGCTTCGTTCCCTGAAGGGGACCGCCTTGGCAAGAAAGTACATCCTCTTCGATCATGATGGCGTTCTGGTGGATACCGAATTCTGGTATTACAAAGCTGGAGAACGCGCCCTGGCGGACATTGGCTTGACTTTGGACAAGGATCGGTACCTCCGGGACATGAACCACGGATTTGGCACTTGGGCCCAAGCCAGGGCGGCAGGTATTGACGAACAGACCATCAGCAGGCAGCGTCAGGTTCGTGATGATTATTATCAGGAATACCTGAGAACAGAAGCCATTGAGATCGAAGGCGTCGTTGAAGCTCTTGCCGAGCTGTCAAAATACGTCCGCATGGCCATCGTGACGACTGCAAAACGTGCGGATTTTGAAATTATCCATGAAAAACGCCAAATTAAGCAATTCATGGATTTCATCCTTGTTCGCGAGGACTACAAGCTCGCCAAGCCGCACCCGGAACCATACCTGACCGGATTGAAGCGCCTCGGAGCCGCCAAAGAAGAGACGCTGGTTGTCGAGGATTCATCCAGAGGGCTGACCTCAGCCGTAGCGGCCGGTATTGACTGTGCCATTGTCCATAACGACTTCACAAAAGCGCATGACTTTTCACGGGCTAGCTATCGAATAGAAACTCTGATTGAATTGAAGGATATCATCCTTAATGTAACCTGAAGGAGCTCAGCGGTACCGCGGGTGCACCGGGTACTGCGGCGGCGGCGAGGCGGCGCGGACGAGCAGCCCGATGATGGCACCGGCGAGGAAGCCGAATACGTGCGCCATAAACGCCACGCCCGCGTCGCCTGAGGCGGCGTAGCCGGCCGC
>Ga0335085_10003977_pt1 | contig 24948 bp, 29 predicted proteins | sample Lox_Sample_45_FD_206712 | JGI IMG/M metagenome (GOLD analysis project Ga0335085, IMG submission 206712) | Soil microbial communities from Loxahatchee National Wildlife Refuge, Florida, United States - Lox_Sample_4.5 | ecosystem: Environmental > Terrestrial > Soil > Wetlands | place: USA...
GATCAACACCGGGATGGCGGGCAAGGTCGCGGGCACCGGCCAGGTCGGCGCCGGGCTGGTCACTCCCCCGGCCGAGATCTTCCCGGCGGCGCTGCGCGCCCTCGCCCGGGCGGCCGCGGGCGCGCGCGCCGGTTAGGGCAGGCAAAGGCAGGCATCAGTCGCCGTGGTTGCCCTGGCCGAAGACGACCACCTTGGAATCGCTGATGGCGAGCAGCTGCTCGTCGTTGTCTCCGCTGGTGTAGTACAGCCGCGCGCTCACGCCGATCTCCGGCAGCCGCGAGCTGACGATGGCACGGCCCTCGTCGAAGATCAGCTCCGGCGACGGGACCGCGTTGACGACGGTGAGCTCGCCGGGCAGGCTGCGCGATCCGAAGTCGACCTGGAAGTCCGGCGGGATGATCATCGTCGCGGTCCCGACGGGCGAGCTGTTGTCGCTGAACCCCAGGAACCAGCTCACGGTGACGAGGTTAGGCCGCGGGGCCTGATTGGTGACGCTGACGACCGTGGCCGACCGGACCGGGACTCCGGTCTGGGATCTCATGAACGTCACGAGATAGCGGGGAGTACCCGGTAGCGCGACGGAAATTTCCTCGAGCTCTCCCAGCTCGATATGCCGGCGCAGCCGCGCCAAAGCCCGCTCGTCAACTGGGACCTTCGCAGACGCTTCATCCAGTGGTTTGCTCATGTGACTCACTCCGATCATCGAGACGCCGACCGGCCGCAGGGTTCATGCCCACCGCCATCTCCAGGTGGCGGTCGTTCCCCCGTGAATTCCCCCGGTCACTCGACAAGAAGAGCGCGCCCAAGCCACCCTGATACAGCATCCGCCGCGGCGGTACGGTCCCACACGCGCTCAGGCGCCGAGAGCCAGGAAGGTCAGGCGCCGAGGGCCAGGAAGGAGTGCGCGGTCGCCTGGGTCAGCGAGTCGCCGCTGACCTCCTGGCGGGCGGTGAGCAGCGCCTCGGCCAGGGTCGCGCCCCCTTGCAGGGCGTCGTGCAGGGCCAGCATGACGGGCACGGCGGCCTCGTCGTTGACGGGCACGACGCTGGCCACGATTCCGGCCGCGCCGAGCGGGACCAGGCTGCTGACCAGGCCGAGCAGCTCGTCGGCACCCACCGGCGCGGCCACCCCGGAGTCGCAGCTGGACAGCACCAGCCGGTAGGGGGCGCGGCCCAGCCGCTCGAAGTCGTGCACGGTCAGCGGCCCGTCGTCGAGCCGCAGCGACGAGAACATGGGGTTGTCAGCCCGGAACGTGCCGTGGGCCGCGATGTGGGCGAGCCACGCGCCGTCCAGCGCGCCGAGCACCTGCTCGGCCGTCGCGCTGCCGTTGCCGAGCATCACGGCCTCGGGGTAGTGGGAGCGCATCTTGGCGACCTCCGCGCCCCCCGTGACCAGCCCGGGCCCGACGACGAGGGCGACCCGCCGATGGCCGGGGGGCCGCTCGTGACGGGCACGTGCCCAGGTCAGCGCGGACGGCGCCACGGTCACGACGCGGTCGCGCAGCGACGGCATGAGGGTCCACGGCACCGCCTGGAGCCGGCCCGGCGGTATGACGACGACGGGGCCGTCCCCGAGCTCCGCGGCCGCGGAGCCGAGCAGCGAGGACTCCAGCTGGGTGCCCCGGTAGGCCAGCATCTGCTCGTCGCCGGGCCGGGGGGTGCTGCGCGCGAGGCGGCGCAGCAGGAAGCGGCTCATCCTGATCTCGTCCTGGGGGACGCCGCCGACCGTGTGCAGGCGCACCCGCCGGTCCGCCACGGTGATCACATGCAGCACGCCGTCGACCTCGACGAGCTCGATCAGGCTGCTCCCGCCGAGCTCGCTGACGAGCGCGTCCAGGTCGAACGCTTCGGCCTCCTGCACGCTGCCGCCCGGCGACCTGCGGGTGCGTGCCTGCACCGCCGTCTCGAGCCGCCGCCGCTCACGCTCAAGCGCGTTCCGGCGGGGGGCAGGCATCTCGCTCGTCCCCAGCAGCCGGATCACGCTGCGCAGCGCGGACAGCTCGGCCGCGAGCTGCCGGTCATGGCGGAGCGGGGTGCTCCGGGCGGCCAGCCCGGTCGCCCGCCACCGCTCGCTCCAGAACAGCAGCCGGTGGACGTCGCCACGCCGGAGCGCATCGCGCTGGGCCAGCATGGCCAGGTCGGTGCCGTGTGCCGTCCCGTACGCGCGCAGCTCGGTCGCGCCCAGGGTCAGCTGGTGCTCGTCGAGGGCGTCGAGCCCGCGCGCGCAGGCGGCGAGGGTGGCCCGGGCGTTGCCCCGCGCCTCCGCCTGCAGCGCCCGGGCGAGCCAGGCCACGCTGCGGGTCAGCGGCGGCCCGCGGCGGCGTGACCGCGCGGCGCGCTCGAGATGCTGGTCCGCTTCGGTCATGCGTCCGCGGCTCAGCGCGAGACGCCCGGCCAGCAGGTGCGCCTGGATCGCCTCGCCCGCCCGGGGGGCCTCCATCCGGGCCGCGATCTGCCCGGCGTACCGGAGCAGGCTGGCCGAACGCTCACCGGCCGCGTACCTGGCCTGGGCGAGGACGAGGTCGGCCCGCGTCTCCCAGACGGCCCGCTCCTGGGCCCGGAACAAGCGGCGCGCCTGACGCGCCCGCTCTCCCGCGATGGCCGGGTTCCCCGCGGCCAGGGCGGCGGTGGCGGCAGCGAAATGCAGCTCGGCGTTCTTGAACGCGTTCCCTCCCTGCGGAGATATCCGGCTGAGCGCGAGATCGCTCTCTTGCGCCGCTTCTTCGGCCAGCCCGGCGGCCAGCAGCGCCGAGCAGCGGTCGATAGCGAGGTCGGGGACGGTCTCGCCGAGCGCCTCGTAGCGGTTCCTTGCCTCGTCAAGATAGGTAAGCGCCTCGGGCAGGTCGCCGCGGGCCAGCGCTATCAGTCCCCGGTTATGCCGGGCGTAGGCGTACTCGAGCTCCTGCCCGGTGCCGGCGAACAGCTCCTCGGCCCGGACGAAATCCGCGGCCGCCCGCCAGGGGAGGCCCAGCCCGATATAGACAAACGCCCGCCAGCTCAGTGACCGCGCCTCCCACACGGTGTCGCCCGCCCGGCGGAAGTAGGGCAGCGCGCGGCACAGGTCCTCGTGTGCCTCGCGGAAGCGCCCCAGATCCCACAGGACCGGGGCGCGCCGCATGAGCACGCTTCCGGCCAGGTCGCCGTGCGCCGCCGCCACGGCCTGGTCCAGGACGGCCAGCCCTTGCTTGCTGCGGCCCGCCCACGCGAGCGTGACGCCGAGGGTGGCCTGCACGTCGGCCTCACGCTCGGGCCGGCCTGCCGCGCGGGCCAGCCTGACCCCCTTCCTCAGCTCGGCGATCGCTGCCAGGAGATCCCCGTGGTCGCGCAGGACGATCCCGATCGCCTGGTGAGCCAGTGAGGCGTCGTAGGCGCTGGGCCGGCCGGCCAGCACGGAACGCGCGCCGAGCAGGGCGTCATGAGGCCGGGACAGAGCAAGCGGCAGGAGCCCGGCCGGGTCGGACGGCAGGTTTTCCGGGCCAAGATCTCCCGACGTCATGCAGATGATGTTAAACAGTTATCTACCCTGATCAAATGTGAGAAGAGGCCGGCCATGCCTGGTGGTGACAAGGGGCGGGGAGAGCCGCGGAGCGCCCTCGAAGCGCAGATCGACCTGATCCTGTCCGGGATCCGCGGTGTCGTGGAGCCCCTGGCCGAGGCGGCAGTCTTCCCTGACAACTGGCGGGACATAGGCCGGGTGGACTACATCTACCGGAAACGCACCCTGCTTGTCCGTGACGCCGATGTCGATCGCATTATCGTGGGCCAGCGTGGCCAGGCGCCGCTCGTGCAGGCCGCGCCAGATGAGCATGACAACAACCTGCGCGGCCTGACCCGGCTCCGGTTCTCCGCCAAGGAACGCACGACGGTGCCGGACGCGTGTGCCCGCATCGACCGGGTGCTCGGCGAGGGAGTGGCCACTCCCGATCACGCTTTCTACCTCTGTCCCGCCGGCGTCTGTCCCGCCACCGAGCCGGAGCAGGTCGCCGCCGACGCGCCGCCCTACCCGGGGGTGTCCACCGAGCCGTGCGACGGCAGCGGTGTCCGGGTGGCCGTCCTGGACAGCGGCTGGCTGCCGGTTGCGGCAGCGCAGCACTACTGGCTGGCCGGCGTCTATGGGGACGCAGAGGACCCGTTCGTGGGCAACCCGCCCCGCATCCCGCCCTACGCGGGCCACGGGACCTTTGTGGCCGGCTGCGTGCGGTCCATGGCGCCCCGGGCCGACGTATGGGTGCGCAAGACGTTCAAGAAGGTCGGCGCGGAGTACGAGTCTGACCTGGTCAAGCAGGTATCCGACGTGCTCAAGAAGGGCGTGGACATCATCTCGCTCGACTTTGGCAGCAACACCAGGAGCGACATCGCCTCGCTGGGGTTCGACGTCGTGGGAGAGCAACTGCGCAACTATCCCGGCGTCGCGCTGGTGGCAGCCGCGGGAAACGACGGGTCAACGCTGCCGTTCTGGCCGGCGGCTTTCGGCTGGGCGGTGGGCGTGGGCGCCCTCAGCGCCAATTGGCGCAGCCGGGCCTACTTCAGCAACCACGGGCCCTGGGTGGACGTCTACGCGCCGGGCGAGGGACTGGTCAACGCCTTCGCAACCGGGCAGTACGTGTGCGACGAGCCGCCGAACCGCGGCAAGGTGCGGAACTTCGGCGGGATGGCCCGCTGGAGCGGGACGTCCTTCGCGACGCCCATCGTCTCTGGGCTCGTTGCCGCCCGCATGTCGGATACCGGCGAGAGCGCCACTCAGGCCGCGCGGGCGCTGATGGCGCAGGCCCAGGCGCAGGCCATGCCCGGCGTCGGGCCGGTGATCTTCCCGGGGCAGGCGTGCAGCGACCGGCACGACCGCTGCCAGCATCGCCATTGCCGCGAATGCTCCACCCACTGCTGCTGCCGGTGATGCCGTCCGGACTAGCCAGGCAGCACCACTAGGAGAGACGGAAGTGGGTGATGACCGTGATAATGGCATTGCCGATCGCGGAAATCAGGCGCCCGATTAAGCTGAGCACGTACAGGCAATCAGCCGGTGCCTTGATCAATACATAGACAAATAAGATCAGGATGACCCATAGCCACGCGGGCAACGCCAGCGTCCAGCGCATACCTGGTAATGTACTCACCATAACGCCTGGTGGCCAGCGGGCAGGTTCCCCCTGCATCAGCCCAGCTGAAACCGCTTCTGCCCGCGGCCATGAGGGCGGGCTCCCGGCCATTTGGGCGGATACACCCAGCTAGCTGGTGCTCATAGGCCCGGCGCCAATCTGGGCGTTTCGCCGCGCCGAAGCGGCACGGCACCCGGATGCGAAGGAAGCCCTTGCCCGTAAAGGTACAAGGAACTATCTCCAAAGGGACAAAGAACTGCTGGCTGATCGATAGCCGCTCGCGGTCACAGCAGCCTGGAGATGCCAGGGACCCGCGTCGCCGCGTAGCCGGCCAGGAAGCAGACCGGGACCGCCACCACGGCCACGGCCAGGAACGCCAGCTCCGGAGCCGGCGCCAGCGACGCGAATAGCACCATGATCGCGGTGAGAATCAGCGGGTGCAGGACGTACGTCGCGTAGGACGCCCGCCCGGCGCGGGCGCGCAGCGGGCCACCGCCGGGCCACCGCGCGCGGATCATGGCGGTGAACCACACCGTGAAGGCGACCGAGATGATGCCGTACAGGACCATCCCGAGCACGGCCGCCCAGCCCATGCTGTGCAGGGTTGACCCAAGCTGCCCCCGTGCCTGCTCGTATACGCCCAGGGCCACAAACAAGGCCGCCGCGGCCAGGGCGGTCCAGCCGAGCGGGCGTGTCCAGGCGGTCAGGTCCTCCCAGCTCCCGGCCTCACCCGCCCACACACCAAGGGCGAACAGCACCGCTCCCTGGGGCCACGATTGCCAGCGCAGGTCCAGGAACGTGCCGGCGTCGTCCGGCGGCCACCGCTGCCACACCAGGAAGGCGGTCACCGCGATCAGGACGGCGGCAGCCACCATGACCTGCGCCCCGGACCACCGCCGCGCAGCCGGCGGCGGGTGCACACTCCGCATCAGGGCATAGGCCAGCGAGAAAGCCAGCAGCGCCGCCACGAACCACATCACCCCCGCCGCGTACACCCCGCCCAGGTAATCCGCCAGACGCGGGTGAAGGCCCCGGCCGAGGTCACCCAGATAGCTGGCCAGGGGGTTGATCAGGAAGATGAAGACGACCAGCGGGACACCCAGCCGCAGCAGCCTGGCGCGGGCGAACGCACCGGCGCCCTTGTGTCCCAGGGAACGTGCGGAGAACCAGCCGGCGACCAGGAACAACGGCCCCAGCGCAAACAGCGAGATGACAGAGGCCGGAAAGAACGCCGTAGCCCAGGGCTTCGACGTGGTGCGGTCCATGTAGTACCAGTCTGAGCCCCCGAGGTAGGCCGTGGCCGTGTGCCACACCACCACTACGGCGATGACCAGCACACGAAGGTTGTCCGCCCAGCGCTCCCGCTGGCCAGGCCCAGCGGGCATCCCGTGTGGCGAAGCGAGAATCTCATGTGACGAGGCCATGGCGCTCTCCCCGGTCACCACCAGGATGATCCCGGGGATCACGGCCGCCGCAGGGCCCAACGTCACCGGGCGGGCACTCGCAGGTCCCCCATCTCGGCTGGCCGTGCCCGTCCTCCTCCGGTGATCCACTGGCCGTGGGCCCAGGGCGGCACAAGGCGCGCGGTAATATCTGTGCCCCTGTGGAAGGCGGCCGCCCGCCGGCCGGCGGGCGGTCCCGGCATCCGCCCCCAGGGGCCGGCCGTGCCCGCGGCCGCGCAGGTGCGATGCTGGAGGACCCGGCCCGGCCCGCACTGCCCGCCAGTTATCGCCGCAACGAGCTTCCGTAATGCCGTAAGTACTGCAATACTGCGTTGATGACGGCACTCAGCGTCGCCCTGCTCAACCTCAAGCCGGGCACGGGCAAGACCACATCAGCGGTCTGGCTGGCCCACATCTTCGCCCAGGCTGGCCAGCGCGTGCTCCTCGTCGACGCGGACCCTTCCGGCAGTGCCCTGGAGTGGTCCGATCTCGCCGGCATGGACCCGAGGCTGCCGCCCAGGGCCGCGTTCCCGTTCCGGATCGTGGCCCTGCCCTCCCGCAGCCTGCACCAGCGTGTGCCCGAGATCGCCCATGCCGACGACGTGGTGATCATCGACGCTCCGCAGCTGGAGGACCACGCCAGCATCGCCCGGTCGGTGATGCGCTACGTCGACGAGATCGTGATCCCGTGCGCGCCGAGCCCCATCGAGATCAACCGCACCTCGCCCGTCCGGGAGGAGATCAGCGAGGTCGAGGCCGTCCGTGACAAGCCCGCCCGCGCGGCCGTGCTGCTGAACCGGTGCATCGCCCGCGCACACTCCACCGCCCACGCGAGAGAGGCACTGGAGGGCCTAGGCTATGACGTGCTGCGGACGGCCGTGCCGAGGCTAGAGGTTTACGCCCAGAGCTTCGGCATGCCGGTTCCCGAGACAGGCCGCAACGTATGGCGCGGCGTGGCCCACGACCTCATCGAGCGATGCATCCCTCTCGGGAAGGTGCCGTCATGACCACAGAGCTGGAGAGGCGCAAGGCGCAGATGGCCGCCGCCGCGGCGAGGCGCGCCGAGCCCGACGCCCGCCCGGCCGGCCAGACCGCGGTCCGCTCCAAGCCGGTGCGGGTCACCCTCGACCTGAGTCCCGAGCTGCACCGGCAGCTCACCCGGTGGGCGCACTCGGCCGCCGTCGAGCTCGACGTGCCGCGCGTCGCCCTCGCGGACATGGTGCGCGCGATGATCCGGGTCACGATGGAGAGCCCGGACGAGGTCATGGAGCAGCTCCGCCGCGACCGGGATCAGTAGCCCGGGGAACAAGCGTGCACGCCATACACCTGCGTCCCGGCCGGCCCCTGCTGGCCCCCAGTGCCCGTCCCTGGGCTGGCGCGCTGGTGGCCGGCTGCGCGATCCTCGTCGCCGTGCTCGGCCTGCTGTTCATGCACCAGGCCAGGGCTGACTGGCTCGATCAGGCCATCGACTCCCGGATCGTTGCCTGGCTGGGCGGCCACGACGGCCTGCTGCTGTGGCTCGCCGCCCCGGGCTCGCTGATCCCGGCGGTCGCGGCGTGCGTGGCCATCGCCGCCGCCTGCCTGCTCACCGGCCGGCTCAACGGCGCGGTGCTGGCCGCGGCATCGCTCCCGGCCGCCGTCGGGCTGGACGAGGCCCTGCTCAAGCCGCTGGTCCACCGCACCCTGCTGGGCAGCGCCGCCTACCCGAGCGGGCACACCACCGCCGTCTTCACGCTGGCCACGACGCTCACGGTGCTGCTCCTCATCCCGCTGCAGCCGGCCCGGGCGCCGGCGCTGCGCGCCGGGATCCCGGTGGCAGCGTGCGCGCTGGGAGTCATCGTGGCCATCGCCGTCATCGGCCTGCAATGGCACTACTTCACCGACACCGTGGCCGGCGCCGCCGTCGCTGTCGGGACGGTCTGCGGTCTCGCGCTCCTGCTGGACCTGCCGGCCGCCAGGCGGTGGCTCGCGTGGGCCTGCCGCCAGCCGCCGCCGGCTCAGGAACGCCGCAGCGACCCGGCGCGGTACGGCTAGATATATGAGGGCCGGACGTTGGTGACGCGGCTCTTGAGTCGGGATGCTGGCGGTTGGCCGCCCGCGATGCTGTGGGGTCGATGGTAGTTGTAGCGGACGTTCCAAATGGCGATGGCTTGTGAGCGTTCGTCCTCGCTGGCGTATTCGCGGGCATAGACGAGTTCCTCGGTCATGATCCTCTGGTAGCGCTCGGCCTTGCCGTTGTGGCGTGGCGTGTAGGGCTTGGTCTTCTGACCGGCCGGCACCTCGCCCTGCGGGGACACGCCGGCACCGCACGCTGCGGGAACGCGGGCTAGCGTTTTACGGTGGTGTAGGTCAGGTGGGTCACCCGGGACGATGCGTCCGTGCGGGCCTGGTCCAGCCCGAGGCGGTCGGGGTCCACCCGGTCGAACAGGCGGATGCCGGTGCCGAACAGCACGGGCGCGAGCGTAATCGAGAACTCGTCGATCAGGCCGCTGTCCAGGTACTCCTGGATCGTCTCGGCGCCGCCGGCGATGCGCACGTCGCGGTCGCCGGCGGCCTCGCGGGCCTGGAACAGCGCGCTCTCGATGCCGTCGTTGACGAAGTGGAAGGTGGTGCCGCCCGGCCGCTCCCACGGGTCACGCTTGGTGTGGGTGACGACGAACACCGGGGTGTGGAACGGCACCTCCTCCGGCCAGGCCAGCTCGCCGGCATCGAACATCCGCTTGCCCATGACGCTCACGCCGGTGCGCTCGTACGTCGCCCGCGCGATGTCGTTGTCGAGTCCTTCCTCGCCGCCCTCGCCGAGCTTGAGGTTCTCCCGGAACCACCGCTGCGGGAACAGCCACGCCTGCAGTTCCGACCACTTCGTCATCCAGCGCTGGACCCTCGGGTCGTTCTGACCTTCGGGCGAGAATACGTGCTCGACGGGCACGGCATCGGGCGCCATGAAGCCATCCAGTGACATGGTCACACTGAAGAACACCTTCCCGGCCATCAGCGCACCGTCCCTTCCTGCCCGGTCTCCTGCTCGGTCATGGTGTCGCCGGCGGTCGCCGGCCCGCGGCCCGTGGACCGCTCCCGGGCGACCTCGGTGACGTAGGCCGCCAGGTTGCGCAGGGTCTGCTCGCCGCCCTCGATCGCGTGGTACTTCTCCACCGCCTCGTCGCGGAGTTCCTTGGTGGGGAACACCGCGCGCATCACGATCCGGGTCTGCTCGCCGGCCGGCTCGAAGGTCAGGACCGATTCGAAGGCGTTCGGGTCGTCGCGGGACCCGCCGTGCAGCAGCGCGATCCGCTCCGGCGGGACGATCTCCCGCCAGGTGATCCACTCCTGGTAGTCGGTCCCGTCCGGCCCGTGCATCACGAAGTCCCACTCCCCGCCGGCGCGGAACTCGAAGGACCGCGTGGTGGTGGTGAAGCCCTCCGGTCCCCACCACCGCGACAGGTGCCGGACTCGCGTGAACGCCTCGAACACCAGCTCCCGCGGGGCGCCGATCACCCGGGAGATCACGATCTCGCGGTCCGCGGTCGCGTGCGCAGGCTCGCCGCCGCTACTGGTCGTCGTCATCGTGTGGTCCCTCCTGCCTTGCCTGCTTCAACTCCTGCACGTACTCGTCCAGCCGGCCGAAGCTCTCACTCCAGAACCGCTCGAAGCCGCCCACCCACTCGTGGACCGGCCGCAGCCCGCGGGCGTCCAGGCCGTACAGCCGCTGCTTGCCCGCCCCGCGGACCCGCACGAGCCCGACCTCCCGGAGGACCCGCAGGTGCTTGGACGCCTGCGGCTGGGTCATCCCCAGGTCCCGCGCCAGGTCGGTCACCGGCCGCTCTCCGCCCCGCAGCAGCACCAGGATCTCCCGCCGCCGCGGTTCGGCGATCGCGTTGATCGCGTCCGAGGTCGTCGCCGCTCGTGCCATGGCGCCATAATATGCCTATATCGGAATGTGTCAACGCCCCGTCGCCCGGCCGCATCACAGGAGGGGCTGTATGACGAATGACGGGCTGGAACTGTCAGGCAGGTGGAAGACCGCTGCAAGGTCCATCGCCCATCCTGTGCGAGCAGCCGGACGGAACGGCGCTACCTCAACCCGACCGGCCTGTCACCAACGTCATGCCCCGCAACACCTCTAGAAGGCCTGGACTTCCGTTTCGACGCACAGTTCCGCGCCGACGCAGCCGCAGCCCGCAGCCCGCAGCCAGGGACGCTTTGAGGAGTTCCTCAGCGACACCAGCGAATACGTCGATGCCCTCATGAACATGGATATCTACTAACCGGGCGGCCGGCGTCATGGCGTGGCCCATTGGACCTGCCCGTACTGGCCATCGGTGATCTGGGCGAGGTTCTTCAGCGAGGCGGAACCAACATCCCAGTACTGGGAGTGGGCCCCGATCGGGTCGGTGACCGAGACCGGGTTACCGGGGTTGACGTAAAAGTCGCGGGCGCCGAAGTGGGAGAAGGCGGGATTGGTCCCGAAGTGGGAGGAACCGTCGAGCCAGTCCACCGGGTCGGCCGGCGGCAGGTCGGGCACGGGGTCGTTGGCGGCTGCCCCGGCGAACACGTGAGCGGCCGGGACACCCAGTTCGGCGGCTTTGTTCACGCCGACGCCGGGGCGGCCGACGAACGCTAGGTCGTCGGCCAGCTTTCCGGGGCGCGGACGGCGGCCTCGCCGACGACCAGTGACCCATAGGAGTGGCCAAGCATCACGGTGTGCGCGGTGAACGACGGGGCGTGGGCGGCGGCCAGCCCGGCCGCGAAACTGTCCGGCGCCGGGGCCGCGCCCTGCGCGTCAGCGGCGAACGCGACCTGGGCGTCCTGCGCCAGATTGACCGGGGACACTGAACTTCCGACAGCTTCAGGTCCAGTTGCGGCGCGTCATAACCCAGCCAGTAGACCGAGGCCACCGTTACCCCGGCCGGTGCGACGGCGCTGGCCTGCCGCCACAGCCGGGTGGTGCGGGTCAGGTCCCCGAAGCGGTGGAGGGGAACCCGGAGCCGAGGCCGGGGACGTAGGTGACCACGTTGCTGGCGGTGTCGGGGTCGCCGATGGACACGATCGCGGGGCTCGGTGAGGCCGGTGCTCGTTGCGGAAGCGTTCGAACTCGCGGAGGGTGGCGCAGTTTCCGGCACCCATAGGGTGGACGCGTTCCCCACGGGGACCGCGGGAACCGGATGGTCTGGCGCCGGGCGGCGGAGCGCTGGCCCGCTCCAGCCGCCCGGCGTGCCCGGGGCAGGAGGGTCAGGGCGAGATGGTGATGCTGCCTGGTTCGGTTGCCTGGTCCCCGGCGGTGTCGGTGACCTTGATGGTGAACGTGAACGTGCCGGCCACCGCCGGGGTGCCGCCCATGTGGTTGCCGGTTAGCACCACGCCGGGCGGGAGCTTGCCGGCGGCCACCGTCCAGGTGAACGGGCTGATGCCGCCGGAGGAGAAGAAGTTCTGGAAGTAGCCCGGGCCGACAGTTCCGGCGTTGCAGCACGGGCTGGGGAAGGTGATCGTCAGCGGCGGTGGCGAGCCGACGGTGATGCTGTAGGTTCCGTTGGTGCTCGGTGCGCTGGCGCCGAAGGGGGTGACGTGGACCGTAAAGGTGAACGTGCCTTGTTTCGTGGGGGTGCCGCCGACGATCGTGTCGGCCGCGCCGTAGGTCGCGGGCATGGACAGGCCGGGCGGCAGGCTGCCGTTGGTGATAGTGAACGTGTCGACGGCGCCGTTGCTGGTCAGCAGGAACGTCTCATACGGCTGGCCGGCCGCGGCGGCGGGCAGCACGCACACGCCGTTGACCAGCGTGCCGCCGTTGGTGCCCGGCGAGCACAGCAGGGTGATGGGCCGGGACTGGGCCAGCGCCGGGGTGGCCGCGGCGATGCCGGCCAGCAGTGATCCGGCTACCGCGATGGCGGCCGCTGTCTTTCTCATCATGTCCTCCTCATGAGTGCGAGTGGCGGGTCGCGGGGACTCCCGCGGCCAGGGCTCCGGGGGTCAGCTCACGGCCTCGGCTGATACCCCGGCGGCCAGCATTACGGCCAGGCCCGGGACGATCTTCAGGTCGGCCAGGCTGCCGCGTGATCCGCTGCCGGGGCCGAAGCTGGTGGCGCCGGCGCCGAAGGTGAACGTGTTGCCGCTGCTGTCGGCGTAGACGAAGGTGCCGACGGGATCGGCGACGACCAGCCCGCCGGACGATCCGGCCGGCAGCGCGGTGGCTGGCCCCCAGGTGCCGCCGGCCGGGAGAACGGCGTAGTGGCTGGCGTCGGCGTAGTTCCCGACCCAGGCGGCGATCGCGTTGCCGGCACCGGGCACGCCGCGTGCCCCCGTCAATACGTACCAGCCACCCGGCTGGATTGCTTCCGGGGCAGACCGGACATAATTTCTCTGATCTTTCCGGCCGCCACAGTCTTCTGATCAGCGCCAACGCCTGCATCGACGACTCTGCGACTATTCGGCATCGACAAGATCAAGTTCCCAGGACCCTTCTTCCGACCGGCAAAACCAGCTGGCAAAATCGAAGGCACCTTCTTGGCAGCACCATCCCGGGAACCATCTGGGGACCACACTGCTGCGCCGCGTTTTACCGACGGTGACCCAGCCCGGAGGGGCACCATCATCCTCGCCGGGCAGATCGCACGGGAAGGACCATTTGCGCCAGGATTCCAGGCGGCCGCGGTGGGGCAGGCCGACGATTCCGGCGCTGCCGAGGAAGGACTTCACGTCCAGGAAACTGCCGTCCCGCAGCTTCACCGATAGCCCTCGCAGACGCGGCTGGAGAAGGTAGATGTCCTCCCGTGTTTCGGTCCCGGCCGGGAAGCGCGCGAACCAGGCGCGCATCGCCTCCGGCAGTCGGCCGGGGACTATCCAGCGCACCTCCAGGCTGTCGGCTGGTCCGGTGGCCGTGTTCTCAGCCGGGGCAGCTGTCATCGTCCTCCCTCTTCCCGGGCGCCGCTGGCGGCCGGCACCGTGGCTCCGCCGGGAAACAGTAGGGCCGTAACGTGACTCGTTAGCCAAGCTGGCGCCTCGCAGCGGTGAAGGCGCCCTGTCATGCGTGCCGGCGGCAGGCGGATACCAGCGGCCACGGCCAGCACACGGCCGGCAGACCCGTGACGCGCGGTAGGGCAAATGTGCTGACGCTGGTCGCCGCCAAGAACGCGGCCAGCGCTAGGGCCTGGACCTGTCCCCAACCGCCGGCATCAAGACTCTGATAAGGCGTCCGGGTGTGCCGCTCGATCGTATCAATTCAGGTTGATGTATTGTCCCGGCTGTGAGCAGTGCGCGATCTGATCCGGCCGCCGCGTCGCAGGAGTTTCTGCGGCTGGCGGGGGATCCGCTGCGGTGGCGGTTGCTGACGGAACTGGCCCGCAGTGACCGGCATGTGCAGGAACTGACCGGTGTGCTGGACCGGCCGCAAAATCTGGTGTCCTACCATCTGGGCAAGCTGCGCTCGGCGGGTCTGGTGTCGGCGCGGCGCAGCTCAGCCGACGCACGCGATGTGTACTACACCGTTGATCTGGGACGGTTCGGTGAGCTGCTGGCCCAGGCGGGCCGCGCGGTGCATCCGGGGCTGCGGCTGGCTCTGGTGCTCCCGCTGGTTCCGGCGGCACCCGCGGGGAGTGCGCCGACGCGGCTGCTGTTCTTGTGCACTGGTAACAGCGCCCGGTCCCAGATCGCCGAAGCGCTGGCGGTGGCCCGCTCCGGTGGCCGGGTGGAGGCGCACAGCGCGGGAAGCCACCCCAAGCCGGTGCATCCCAACGCGGTCCGGGTGATGCGCGAACGCGGCATCGAGGTGGGGTCGCGCCAGCCGAAGCATCTGAGTACCTTCGCGGCGCACCGGTTCGACCATGTGATCACGTTGTGCGACAAGTTGCGTGAGGTCTGCCCGGACTTTCCCGGTCATCCCGGCTTCATCCACTGGAGCATCCCGGACCCGGCCGCCTCGGGGGGCGATGATGAGGCCACGCTGCCGGCGTTCCGCAACACCGCGGCCGAGGTAGACCGGCGCATGACCTACCTGCTGGCCGGGCTGGGTGCGCTGCCGGGGCAGGGCCCCTCGTGACCAGCGGCGGCGCGATGGCCGGCGGCGCCGTCCCGCCCGATCCCGCGCAAGCTTCGGCGCCAGACCTGTATCCGGTGCCGCTGACCACGATCCTGCGGGAGTGGGGGCGGATCGGCTGCCTGGGGTTCGGCGGGCCGCCGACCCACATCAAGATGCTGCGGGACCTGTGCGTGCAACGCCGCCAGTGGCTGACCCCGCAGGAATTCGAAGATGCGATCGCGGTCTGCAACCTGCTGCCCGGCCCGGCCTCCACGCAGCTCGCGATCTTCTGCGCGTGGCGGCTGCGGCGCCGTCTCGGCGCCCTAGTCGGCGGGACCGCGTTCATCGTGCCCGGGCTGATCGTCATCCTCGCCCTGGCCGCGCTGTTCCTGAGCAAGTCCCCGCCATTGTGGGTGCTGGGCGCGGGAGCCGGGGCCGGAGCTGCGGTCCCGGCGGTGGCCATCCACGCCGCGGCCAGCCTCACCGGCCCAAGCTGGAAGCGCCGCAGCCAGACCCTGCGCTGGGTGATGTACCTCATCGCGGTGATGGCGGCTGCGGCGGTGCTAGGCGTGTGGCTGGTCGTGGTCATCCTGGGCTGCGGAGTATGTGAACTGGCGATACGGCTGGCCACCGAACGCCGTGACGGAGCTCCGTTGCCCGGCGTGATGCTGGCTCCGGTGGTGGTGGCGGCGGGCGCGGCCGGCGGCGGGGTCCTGCTGTCGGTGGCCTGGGTCGCGCTGAAGGTCGGGGCGCTGTCGTTCGGCGGGGGCTTCGTCATCATCCCGCTCATGCAAGCCGACGCGGTCAGCCACTACCACTGGATGACCGGCGCGCAGTTCCTCAACGCGGTCGCGCTGGGCCAGGTAACTCCGGGACCGGTCGTTCAGACGGTCGCCGTGGTCGGCTACGCCGCGGCAGGCCTGGCCGGTGGCCTGCTGGCGCCGGCGGTGGCGTTCAGCCCGTCGTTCGCGTTCGTTCTGCTCGGCGCGGACCGGTTTGACCAGATCCGCGGCGACCGCCGGGCCCGGGCCTTCCTCGACGGCGCCGGGCCCGCCGCCATCGGCGCCATCTTCGGCTCCGCCGTCCCGCTGGCCCGCGCGCTGACCCACCCGTGGCAGTACGCCGTACTGGCCGGTGCACTCGTTCTGCTGTTCCTGCTACGCCGCGGGGTCGTCCTCACCCTGCTGTGCGCAGCCGCCACCGGAGTGATCATCGCCCTGACCGTCGGCCTGGCCCTGCATACGTAACGGCCAGGGCCCGGCTTTACGCGCCTGCTGCGCGCTGGCTTACCTGAGCAGGTGGGTTTCCGGTGGGGCCGGTTATCTGCTGGAGCATGCTGCGGGCGAGCTGCTGGATTCTGGGTGGCAGGGGGACGTAGCCGAGGGCGGCGGCCTCGGCCTGGCCGTTGTGGGTGAGCCAGTTCAGGAGGCTGGCCAATGCCTGGCGGCTTCGCGCAATCCTGCGGGCTGGCTCGCCGACCGCGGTGCGCCTATCCCTGTGCCCGGTCATGATGCGGCGGAGGGTTGACGGAAAACAGACCCGCCGTTAGCGTCGCCAATGCGTGACGGCGCCAAGGAAGCTGGTGAAAGTCCAGCACGGTCGCGCCACTGTGAACCAGCCGCCCAGCGGCTGGTAAGTCAGGCACTTCGCCGTCGCGACGCCCGTCAAGTAGGGACGCAGGATCCTGAAGGAGGCTCCATCATGACGAGTATTTCCGCGCCTGGCAGTACCCCGACCCCGCGGGTCCAGGTTTCACCCGAGGCGCTGTCGCGGGGGCGGGTGGCCCTGATCCTGGGCATCGCCGTCTTCCTCGCGCTGGCCATCTACTACTTCGTCGGCGTTGACGAGGGCATGGCGTCGCTGTTCGGGAAGACCATGGTCATCCACGAATGGGTGCATGACTCGCGGCATTTCCTCGGCTTCCCCTGCCACTGACCGGCAGCAGGAGACCAGTCATGGAGATCCGCATCATCGGGCGCGGCGCGCTGTCCGGTTTCATCGCCGGCGTGCTCGGATTCGCCTTCGCCCGCATCTTCGCCGAGCCGGTCATCAACAAGGCCATCGCCTATGAATCCGGCCGGGACAGCATCCTGGCCGCCCTGAACAAGGCCGCCGGCCGGCCGGTCGCCCCGGACGGGCCGGAGATCTTCTCCCGCACCATCCAGTCCACCATCGGCATCGCCACCGGCATCATCGCCTTCTCCGCCGCGATGGGCGCCCTAGTCGCCGTCGCCTACCTAGTTCTGCACGGCCGGTTCGCCATCCGGCCCCGGAACCTGGCCTGGATGATCGCCGGGTTCGGCTTCTGCGGCGTGTACCTGCTGCCGTTCGTGAAGTACCCCGCCAACCCGCCGGCGATCGGGCACTCGTTCACGATCCACACCCGGGGCCCACTGTACCTGACGATGGTCGCCAGCTCGCTGATCCTGCTCGGCCTGGCCGTCTTCCTCGCCCGGCGCCTGACGCCGCAGTTCGGGGTGCTAGGTGCGGTCGTGCTGTCCGCGATCGGGTTCCTGCTCGTGTACGGGGTACTGATCGGGCTGCTGCCCTCGCTGGGCAACCTGGGCGCCAACGTCGCCCACGCGAACCAGTTCGGCTTCGCCCGCGCCTCGACCGAGACACCGCAGCCGATCACCAACATCCTGTCCGCGCCGCTGGTCATCGACGGCAAGACGATCGCCCCCGGCCAGATCGCCTACCCGGGCTTCGACCCGGATGTGCTGTGGAAGTTCCGCTGGTACTCCATCCTCAACCAGCTGCTCATCTGGGCCACGATCGCGCTCGTGTTCGGCGCCCTGCTGGAGCGGCTGACCGGCACGGGCCGGCCTGCCCCGCAGGCCACGCCCGCCCGCGAGACCGCCGGGGCAGCGCCATAACGGACGGTGCGCCCGAAGCGCAGGCGCCGCGGGCCATCCTGGAAGGCCTCGCGGCGCTCGGGCCCTTCTTCGCTATCGAAAGTCACCCCTCGGGCACGGACCCGGGTCCGCCGTGGCGGCCCCTGCGCGAACTGGCCCTGCCATCAGAACCGCTGCTCGGCCGGATCGGATCCGTGCGCCGCGCGCTCGCGGCCAGCGCCGGCCGGCCCGCCGACGAGATCGCGCTCCGGGTCGCCGCGTCCATCACCCACCTTGGCCTGGTCGCGCGCCTGACCGCGCCGGTCCTCGCCGCCACCGCCAGCCACCGCCACCTCGATATGCGGCTGGACGGGCTCTGGTGGCAGGACAGACTCGGCGGCCCGGCGCCCCTGTCCATCCCGGTACCCCGCGATCCGGGACCCGGCCAGCACAGCAACGGCGATCCGCCCGCCGGCAGCGCCTGCCGCCTCCTGCTCGACGACGTGATCGCCCCGGTCACGGCAGCGACCTCGGACCTGGTCCCGGTCTCGGCCCGGGTGCTCTGGGGCAACGTCGCATCCGCCGTCAACGGTGCCGCGAACCAGCTGACCGTACTCCGGCCGGACCTCGGCCGCGAAGCGTGGACGGCGGCCGCTGCCTTCTTCACCAGCCCCCAGCTCAGCCGGGAGCGCCAGCGGCCCGGCCCGGCATTCCGCCGCTCAAGCTGCTGTCTCATCTACCAGCTCGCGCCCGATCAGACCCACAGCATCTGCGGTGACTGCATCCTGAACGCCACCCACTCCAGGTCAGCGCCCCGGAGCCCGGCCAGGGCCAGGTAATCAGCCGGGCTGGCGCCCTGGCCGGCCGCTGTCGGCCGGGTGCCAGAGCGAGCTATCGAGACCGGTGAGCTGGCTTACTGTGTCTTTGTCACGAGCGTCGTTATGTGGCGCGGTGACGGATCAGCCAGATCGCAGCGGCGCCCAGGATCAGGGAAAGGGCGAGCAGCCAGCCGCCCTCGATGAGCTGGAAGTGCCAGAAGCGGGTCTCGGGCTGGTAGGTGAAGTATTTCAGGTAGCCCTGTTCGGCGAACCACTGCTGGACGGCCTGCGGGGTCGGCAGGCCGCCTGCCTGGCGGAGCTGGGTGCTCAGGGTGTTGATCTCCGCCGCGCTGGCCGGCTTGCCGCCCGGGGCGGTCCACCATTGGCTGAGCAGCCAGGGGACTCCTTGCCCGTTCCCGCCGGTCGTATTGATCAGGCCGGTGCCGGTGAGCGGGCCCTGGTAGTGCCGGCGCAGGCAGTACACGGCCAGCAGGAGCAGGCCGGATCAGGCGGCGATCGCCGCGACGATGGCCGGGATGACGCGCCGGATGAGCGCTCCGGCGCACACGCTGATGGCAAACGTGGCCAGCGTCCACGCCGCGAAGTCCACCCTGTCGGGTGCCAGAACTAGCGCGGGGCATCTGAGCTGGGCTTCTATCCTCAGCGCTCGTGCTCTTCCGCCTTGTATACCGCGCCGTGTCCCGCGCGTTCGCGTGGCTTGCGCTGCTCGCCCGTAGCGATGCCTCGAAAGGCCCGGAGATCTTGACATCATTCTCGATAACAACAGTCTTGTTGTATAATGGTATGGTCGAGGAGGACGCGTTGACGCACAAGCTGGTCATGACACGGCAGGTCCGTGACTGGCTGCGCGTGCTTCGTTCCGGTGACCCGGTCACGCGGCGGCTCGTCGCGGAGGCGATCGATCGTCTCCTCGATGACGGCCCGGCGCTCGGGCGTCCGCTGGCCGACCGTATCACCGGGTCCCGGCTGCACAATCTGAAAGAGCTGCGGCCGGGATCGAGCGGAGCCAGCGAGGTGCGGATCTTGTTCATCTTCGACCCCGCGCGCAACGCGGTGCTGCTGGTAGCTGGCGATAAGGCCGGCCGATGGCAGGAGTGGTATCAACAGGCCATCCCGGCCGCCGAAGCGGCGTATGAGGCCTATCTGAAGGAACAGCGATGAGCGAGCAGCCTGAGTTCTACACCTACACGCGCGATGAGTTCGTAGAGGAGTTCGTCCACCCCGACGACCGCGCGGCGGTGGAAGAGGCGCGGCAGAGGCATGTGCTTCAGGTCCGGGCCGAGTACCTGACCGAGATGCGGAAGAAGGCGGGAATGACCCAGGCCGAGGTCGCCGAGGCCATGGGGGTATCCCAGCAGCGCGTCTCGGCGATCGAGAGCGGCTCGGTGGCAGAACTAGCCACGCTGGCTGATTACATCCGAGCCCTTGGCGGTGAGCTGAAGGTGATTGCCGACTTCGGCGACTCATGGCGCCGCGTCGCCTGACGCCGCCCGGTCTTCGGCACGCGCCCGGAGCGGCCAGCAGTCATTACAGGTCGTACTTGCCGCTCCGTAAACTAATGCCCATCGTTTCACGGCGATGTTTGCTCGGTGTTTGCTCGGATGTCGCGGTACCATTTGACAGTGCCCGGTATAAAGCCGCAGCGAAATGGGCGGAGTCGCGGACAAAACGGCACGGCCGAGCATTGTCCGGTAGTAGCCGAACGCAAACTTGAAGGCCGATGACCGGCCGAGCAGGACCAGCCAGCCGCAGAGCCGGACGAAGATGAGATAAAGCAGCCGGAAGGACACGGATGATCATGATGCCCTACGACTGACCCTCGTCATCACTGCAGCTCACAGACCAGGCAGACTTCTGGCCGGGCAGGATTTCATTCCAGTACAATACGTGTCAGTTCATCGGTTTGGGGGGAGCATGCCAGTTGTATTGCTGATCGAGAAAGCAGCCGCTATGCAGGCCGCTGAGGAGCTGAGCGCCATCGAGGGCTGTTGGCAATTGGGGCCCACGTGTTATGTGAGCAGCAGCTCGTGACTAATATTTATTTTCGAGATTCACGAGACGTCTTAAATTTGCGGCACTTGGCCGGGATCGTTGAGATCATCGAGCGGTCGGTCGGGGGCGATGGTCCGCCACGGTATCAGCTGCTGGCGCCGCGGGGTCCGAACGAGTGGGTAACCCGCGCGTTGCAGGAGGCACCGTTGCGGTTGTTCCCTGATGGGTCGATCGAGTTCGGATGCCACACTGACCCAGCGGCTCGTGAAGGCCTGCGGGGCACCTGGGAGCAGAGCGGCCAGCAAGTACGGCTGCGGGCACAAGGGCAGATGCCTGCCGCGTCTGAGGCGTGGCTGGACGGCCATCTCAGCCCATCGGACGAAGGCAGGGATGAAGCGTGGTCGCTGGATGCGCTCTTCTCCGGCGGCAGTGGCGTCTCGCGGGTCTTGGCCCGGGTCCGTCACACGATGGCCGCCTCCATGTCGCGGCAGGAACCTGAGCTACCGGGGAGGCCGGATTCTCCCGCGTCCAGCCGGTCGTCGCAGCTGGCCCCAGCGATCTCGGTGTTCGACACACTCTGGCCGGTCTTCGACGTCACCGTGACGGCGGCCGACGGGTTCGGTGATGCCCCGAGCCGGCCCGCCGTGCTGATCCTGAGCGACCCTGCGAAAAACGACGATCACCGGGCTCCCGTGACGCTTGCCTGTGAAGGCCCTCTGGGCGCGGGGTGGATCGCGTGGGTTGCGAGCCTGTCAGAGGAGGCGGCCCGGCTGCACGTGAACCGCGTGGAGGTGCGATCGCCTCCCGGGGAGCTGCCGAGCTGGTATGCCCAGGACATGGCCCTGCCTGTCCCCCTGCGCGGCGCGCGGTTGTGCGTCGAGTACTCGCCTGCGGACTTCACCATCGAAGGCACCGTCACGGCGGTCGGCATCGACGGCACCCGGTATTCGGCTGAACTGCGAGGCCGCCTGCGAAGCCCGGCAGTCGAAGCGATGCGCCTGGACCTTGCTCAGCTCGGCCTGAGCGGCACCTGGGAGGGCGTCCTCGGACCAGCGAGCACGGCGCGGCTCCCGGGCGGCGTCCACGTGGCCGGCCATGGTGATCTGAACGCCTCGGCCGGGGGGGAGCTGACCCGTGCGGGATCCGGGGAACCGTACGGGTTCCTCCGGCACGCCAGGGCCCAGGATCTGGCGGTGGGACTGGCAGGTCCCGTCCGGCAGGAATCCCTGATCCTCCTGAGCCGCCGGGACGCGCCCGTATCCGGCCTGGCAGAGCCGGGCCCCAACGATACGGCCGCGTTGCGTTTCCTCGCCCAGGCCGCGCTCATTGACGGGCTGACAGCCACGGCCCGGCCGCTGATGGACCGGGCCGCCGCCCTCCTGGTTGAAGAGACCCAGGATGCCTGGATCTCCCGGGCGCTGCTGCTGAACTACCAGGTCCAGGCCGAGTTCGAGCTCCGTGACTACCGGAGGCTGATTTCCCACCTGCGGGCCGCCGTGACCCTTCGCCGCAAGCTGCTGGTCGAGGCATCCCCCTGGGCATGGGCCAGGCGGATCATCACCGAGCAGATCGCCAGTTCCCGCTCGACGCTGGAGGCGTTCCCTCCGGGTGTGGCCCGGATCGATACTGCGGCGCGCGTTCTGGATTCGGTGGACCGGGTGGCCGCTGTCGAGGCCGCCGGGGCCGTACTGACCCCGCAGGGCATCGGGGAGCTTGTCGATGCGCTGCTCACGGCGGTGCGATCAGCGACCGCTTCCCTGCGCGAGCTGAGCCAGGCGGAGCTGGCCGACAACGAGGCGCTGCTGGGCCCGGACCTGGCGGCCCTGCGTTCCGGTCTTGTCGAAGCCGCCGTTATCCCTGCTCCTGAGGATCCGGCTCGGCTGGCCGAGGTACGCGCCGACCTGGAGGAACGAGAAGCGAGGCTCCGTTCCGCCGTAGGCGGCCGCCAAGACGTCGATGACGGGCAGCGGCAGGCCTACCTGCACAGCTATGTCATCGCGGTGATACTGCGCGGGCTGGCATTTTCGCTCGAGGTGGCCGCTCAACCGGTGGAACGCAGCGACCTGCCCGCTTTCCTCGAGCAGAGAATCACCTCCAGCCGCCAGGGACTCACCTATCTCACCGGGTACATCGAACAGTGGCGCAGCCTGTTCATGCAGGACGCCGACCGGATCCAGGCCGTGGAAGGCTCCCAGGGCTTCTACGCCGACCTGGTCCGGTTCCTGCTCGGCCTCGACGCCCCCCGGGAGGCATTCCTCGCCTCCGAACTGGCCCGGGCCCGGGCCTTCGCCGATCTGCTCCGCAAACCGGACCGGTCCGCCTCACCGCAGGCACCCCCGGCCGTGCCGACGGTCGAGGCCCTGGTCGCGGCCTGCGTCGAATCCCGGCACACTGTCGTGGAGTACTTCCTGCTCGAGGACGAGGTGGTGGCCTGGCTCGTGGCCCCCACCGGGGAGATACAGGTGTACCGCTCGCCGGCCAGCCGCACTGACCTCGCTAATGCCATCACCGAGCTGCATACCTTGCTCACCGCCGGACGACCCACCGCCCACGAACAGGGCAGGACGGGCGACCTGCTGCAGCAGCTGGGCGATCAGCTGTGGCGGCCCCTGCCGCCCGATGCCCTACCCCGGGATCCCGACGAACCAGTTGTCATCGTCCCGCACGGGCCCCTGTTCCGGGTGCCGTTCGCGGCTCTGCGTGATGCCGAGGGCCGACACCTGGTCGAGAATCACGCGCTGATACTCGCCCCGGCTGCCGCGATGCTGCCGCAGCTCCTCGATCGCCGCCGCCAGGGCCGTCCACAAGCCCGCCAGCGGTGCCTGGCCATGGTCAGCCCGTCGCCCATGCCGCTATCTGACCTGCGCGAACTCACCCAAGTGACCGCTGAGCAGTTCCACCCGATCGCCGCCTTCTACCAGCCAGATGGCTGCGTGATCCATCAGGGAACGGACGCGACCTGGTCAGCTTTCCGCCAGGACGCCACGGATGCCGATGTCCTCATCTTCGCTACCCACGCCGAAGCGCTGGACGCCCCCGGCACCGACCCGATGAACTCATACATCGCCCTGGCCCCCACCCCCGGCCACGACGGCCTGCTACGCGCCCGTGACATCCTCGGCCTGGACCTCAGCGCGCAGGTGGCGATTCTCAGCGCCTGCAGCACTGGTGCCGGACGGGTCACCGGTGACGGGCTGATCGGGCTGAGCCGGGCCTTCATGACCGCCGGACCGTCCACCCTGCTGATGACGCTGTACGAGACCGGCGAACTCATCAGCCTCGACCTCATGTACCGGTTCCACACCCACTGGAAGGGCGCCGGGGCAACCGCAGCGTCGGCGCTGCGCAGGGCGCTATGCGAACTGCACCAGGAATCGCGCGGCAAGCAACCGCACCTGTGGGCGCCCTTCGTCCTGTTCGGCCTCGACACCACCTCGGAGGAAGCGTGACTCCAGATGAGATCATCATCGCCGACGCGCCCCTAGACCCCGGGCAGGTCCTGTTCACCCAGGACCTGTTCAGCAGCGACCAGACGCTCGCCCCAGGCGAGGGCACCCTGGCGGTCCGGGAAACCAGCGTCACCTTGGGCCAGCCGACCGTGTACGTCCTGCGCTCTGGCGACATGCCCGCCAACCAGCGGCGACCCGATGCGCACCGGTGGCGCTTCGTCCTGATCCACTTCCGGTTCGACCTCGAAGAACTCCCGCCCGGACGCAGCTACACCGAATCTCGCTTCACCGTGAAATTCGACGACAGCCAGACCGTAGCCCTAGAGCTCCACCCAGACGTGGTCATGACGGAAACCGACGTGGAGAAGTCTCGGACATTCACCCTCGGTCCCACCCTCACATTGGCCGGAATCGAAGTCTCACCTGGTCACGTCAGCATGGAACGCCGATTCGAGTTCACCCGGCTCGACCCCGTCATCACGTCCTTCGGCGCCGGGCGCAGCACTTTCTCCTGGAGATTCACGGCCGGTACAAACAGCGAACTGTTCGCCTGCAGCCGCGCGGTCTTCGCGCTGCTGCAACTGCCCAAGACCACCGACCAGTTCACCGGAACGATCAGATTCCAGACCCAGGTCAGCCGCCGCATCGCAGGGATGCTCAACCGTCTCACCGCCGACGGTGACGCCCAGCCCTTCACGTTCCGGCCAGCCGACGCCACCTTCGCCCTGTCATGAGCCTGTGCCGTGCCAAAACTCGTTCAAATGCCCTGACCTGCCGTTTCGCGTTCGCTAGGCTGCTCTGCGGTATTCGCTGATTAGCCCACCGACGAGGCTGTACCGCTCCAAAATGTCGCCATAGCGCCTGACTGCGGGTTGATGGAGCTGTTCAGGCAGCCCGGGGTACTCGTTGATCGCGCCGCCAAGCACCCTCCGGTGCCGCATTGTAGCCCCGGACGGTAGGATGACCGGCTCGTCGCAGTCGGGTGGCCGCTGCTGCTGCCGGGACTGGTGCAGCCGGTGACCGTTGCAGTGTCCGGCGTAGGTGCGCAGCACCTGTGGGTGCCGAAAACCAATGCCACCAGGTGATACTCATGAATCACGCCTCCGGCGCGGTCACGCCGCTGGACCCTGAACTGATCCAGGTCGGTGACACCATCGGGCAGCGGGCGGCGCGGCGCGGCCTAGCGAACCTTGCTTAGCCCTTCTCCGACACGGATCTTGAGTTTGGGCCGGAGTTTGCCTTTCCGGCGGCGGGTGGTGGTCAGGCTGCGGCCGGGAGACGGGCTGCGT
>Ga0335085_10003978_pt1 | contig 24940 bp, 46 predicted proteins | sample Lox_Sample_45_FD_206712 | JGI IMG/M metagenome (GOLD analysis project Ga0335085, IMG submission 206712) | Soil microbial communities from Loxahatchee National Wildlife Refuge, Florida, United States - Lox_Sample_4.5 | ecosystem: Environmental > Terrestrial > Soil > Wetlands | place: USA...
ACCGACCGACGAGGCGCCTGTTTCATCGCCTATGGGAAAACGTAAGGCGTCGCAGGCTCTCCCTGCGCACCATGGGCCCACCTCGCCGGTCGACGTTCAGTCTAACCGATCGGCGACCAGTCGTCCTACACGAATTCGAAGCATTGGGTGCACGTGGCGAGTTCTTGAGCGCGCCTCGCTGCGCTTGCTTCACTTGTCCTTCTCAGCGAGTTTCGCCTTCAGATCGGCGATGCATTTTTCGTATTCGACAAGCCCATCGTTCAGATCACCGATCACTTGGTAGCAGACGGCGAGCTCGGACGCGTGCGCCTTCACCTTCAGCTTGAGATGCTCCACCACGCGTAGCACCTTGATCGACCTTCCGTGCAGGTCGTCCTTCGCCTGCTTCCGACGAGTCCCGGACATCCCTCCTGCACGGGCCTCTCCATCGCCGACGAGCAGCGTGAGGATCTCGCCATTGAGCTTGCCGCATTGCTCCTCGAGTTGCGACACGAGCTCGACCAGGCTCGGCTCTCCGTTGCCGTCCTTCGGCGGCGCTGGCTGCTCGGCGTCCATCCTCAGCGCTCCTTCCGCTTTTTTCGTTTCGCCTCTTCCTGCGCGTCGTTGATCGGCGGAAGAAGCGGCAGACGGTACTTCGTTTGCTCGTCGAGCATCTCGAGACCGATCTCGAGTGCCCTGCGGAGCACCTTCGATCGTGAGCATGGGATCCCTAGCATTCGCTTCGAAAGGCGCACACGAAGCACGTCGACGAGCTCTAGGTCGTCCTCGCTGATCGTGACGCTCGTGTGCATGCGAAGCGCCGCTTCGTCAGCCCGCTTGGCCCGCCGACACGATCCCGAGCTCGGCCGCGCGGCGCGCCTTGATCGCATTGTCGATGAGCGCGAGCAGGTAGCGACGCGGCTGCTCCGGCTGCTGCGAAAGGAACTCGAACGCCGTCAGCTGCACGTGCAGCCGCGAGACCGCGCCGCGCCCGAAGAGAGCGTTGCCGAAGAGCGCGACGCTGTTCTGCCGCGGCGAGGTCGCAAGACCCTGCTGCGGGTGCCAGATGATTCCTTGCTGCGATGTCAAGAGAAACACCGGAAAGAGCGTCGCGCACGGAGGCGTCGATGGGTTTCGCGCGATCTGATCGCGAATCGATTCCTCGTCCTCTCCGTCGGAAATCCGGCCGATGAACGACGTGATCCCGCCGCACTGGCAGACCCAGTCGCGAAACGACAGATCGGGGGCAACGAGGTCGTGCCCCGCAGCGGCGTGACCGTTTCCGTTGCCCCGGTCCGTCATCGCACCGCCTCGAGCAGACGGCTGTTCGCGCTCTCGGCCGTGATGATCGCCGTCTTGCGCGGGTCGTCCGGATCGGGCTCGACGTCGATCTCGCAGAAGAGCTCGCGGCCGCCGTCGGTGAGCGTCACCCACGTCATCGGCGTGATGCGCACGTGCGGACGACCGCCCCGCGCGATCGACTCCTTGAGCACGGGCACGAGCTCGCGCGTCGAGTGGTTGCAGTGGAAGACGACGAAGACGCCCGCCGACATCTTCTGAGGATCGATCTGGAGGACCTTGCCGCTCGAGTCCGAGACGAACGCCTTCTTGTAGAGAAGGATCATCATCTTCGGCGGGTCCTGGCCGGGCTCGTTGAGCCGCGAGACCAAGAGACCGTCGATCGGCTGATAGCGCCGTTCGAGCTTGTGCGGGCTGACCGGGTGATCGTAGGCGCTCTTCTCGATCGCCTCGATCGTCCAATGGTAGTAGAGCGGCCGCAGCTTCGCCATCGGACAGCCGGGATCGCGATGCGGATCGGGCGGCGGCTCCCACACCTCGGGCTTCGGCGGCGGCGCTTGCTGCGGCGGGGGCACCGGCGGCGAATCGAACGCTCCGACGCTGATCTCGGGACGGCCGCCGCTCGTATGCGCGCGCGCGGCTGCGAGGCCCGCCTTCAGCGATTCGAGGCTCTCGGCTGCCTGCCTCTCGAACTCCGCGATCTCTTCCGGCGACTTGCCCCGAAGCATCTCGGCGAGCGAACTCGGGTCGTTCATCATCACCATCTTGGGCGCTTGCGGAGCCGGCTGCGCTGGCAGCTCGACGGGCGACTCGATTGCGTCGATCGGATCGATCGGGTCCATCGCCTCGTCGCTGTCTTGCACGCTCGTTCCATTCGCCATGGTCTTTTCCTGCTTTCCCTTTTCGGATGCGCCCCTTCAGCGAAGGAGCAACGCTGTAGCCTTCGGGTCGGAGATGTATTGCGCCACGAACCGGGCGACGCGCTTTTCGGAGTCCGAGAGCTGACGCCAACCGGCAGTATCGTGGAATTCCGTGGCCTGATCAATGAGTCGTTGCAGAGCCTGGATCTTTAGAAAACTCAGGGGCTTCGGAAGCGACGGAAGGCGCGGTTTCCCTTCGCCATTGCTGCCTGGCCGGGCGGGTTCGGTCTTGCTCGCAAGGCCCCGCGTCTTGAAGGCCTCCCACTCGGCGACCATCCGCTTTTCGGTCTCCTTCGGATCGTCGAGCTGAATCTGGCTGATGCGATCGAGCTCGGCGACGACCTCCCGACGGTTCGGCACGCGACGCCAATCGTCGAGCACCGGACGCGGACAGTTGCGCATGATGCGAATGTAGCGTTCGGCGATCGGAACCTTCGTTTGACATACGACTGCCGCTTCCTCGAGCGAGAGCCGGCCCATCTCCATGATGCGCATCATCCCGAACGCGAGGCAGTAGTCCGAGATGTCCTCGCGCACGGCGTTGTCGATCAGATTGAGCCGCGCCGCCTCGAAGTCCGAGATCACGCCGAGGAGGCTCACCTCGGGCCACTGCCCGAGCTTGAAGCTCGTCTTGCCGATGAGCGGGCACGCGATCACGCGCCCAAAGCCCGACACGAGATCGTAGTGGTGCCAGCCCGAGGTCGTGCCTTCCGGACAACAGATCGAGCTGCCGCATGGCCTCGGCACGGGAGGATCGAGCGTTCGGACCTGGATCGGATCGATCACCCGGCCGCACTGCTCGATCGACGCAGCGAGCTGGATGACGCGCGGATGCGCCCTCGTCTCGACGATCGATCCGCGCGAGATGTTGCTCTTCGAATCGACGCGGATGTCGGAGAGCTCGATCGATTCGACCGGCGCACGGCTCGGAGCGCTCGGAGGATTCGTTTCGTCCTCGAGCATCGGGTGGAGCAGATCGATCTCGGACATCACTCTCCGAATCGGGCCGTGCGCCTTGCGGCGGTGATCGCACGATTGAAGGCCGGAACCTTGCCGAGCACGCAGCTTTCGAAAAGCGGATTGAAGAGCACGTGCTTGCTTCGACGCGCGCGCATCTTGTCGACGATCGTCTGGCGCGGCCAATCGGTCAGCAGAAGAAGCGTCGCGGCGACGACGATCCCCGATCGGTTCAGCCCCTGCGCGCACGTCACGAGGACCTTCTTGCGCCGCGCGATCGCGTCGGCGACGAGCGCGGCCGTCGTCACGACGCTGCTCGGGAAATTGTAGACCCCTGCGAGCTCGTCGAGCCTCGTCGTGTCGTCGAGCGGACAGCGCAGGACCTTCGTTGCGCCGAAGGCTCCATCGTGCATCTGGAGCTCCTTCGCGCAGAGCACGACGTGCGTGAACCCCGCTCGCGCGAGCCGGTGCGGCACGGGCGCGCTCCCCTGGTAGAGACTCCCCGTGATGCGACTTGCCTCGACGTCGTCCGACGAAGCACTTCGACCGATCGGCATTCCATCCGCCCCGTAGATCATCGATCCCCTACTGCCGAATCTTCGGCGCGTGATCGGGACAGAGATACCGGATCCGATGCTTGACGTTGACGCCGTGCTCGTCCACCAGCGAATAGCCACGCCCGATCACATTGCAGGTGATGCAGACGTTCGTTGGATTGGTGAAGTGAAATCGAAGCGGACAGAACGGCGCGACCGAGATCTTCAACAGTCCATCGGGTAGAGGAGCGGTGGCCGGCTGCTCCTCCCATCGAGTGCGACCATGGGAGATCGACACGCGCACCTTCTCGGCGAGCCACGCGTCTGGACCGCTGAGGTCGATCTTGATCTCCGTGAATTGAAAGTGCTCGACCGGCGCAAGCGGAACGATCAGTGGATTCGATGGGGCTAGCTGCATCTCACCGCTGCCGACCCAGATCTCTCCATCGAGTCCGAGAAACGTGCGCAGCTCGACCCAGCCCGATGGCGGGAACATCGTTTCCTGCGGCTTGAACTCTCCGCCAGACATCAACGGAAGCATCAGCACGCGTGGCTTGCCCGTCGCGCCGCACCCGACTGCATCGCACTCGTAGACCATCATGGAGTTCATGAGCTAGCAGAAGCCTGTTTCGCTGTCGAGTTCGGCTCCGCCTGGATTCGCCCAGTGCCTCAGGCGCTTCTTCATATGCTGACGCGCGCGATAGGCCCGACTGAGCACCGTGCCGAGCGGAAGGCCAAGCTTCTTCGCGACCTCCGCGACCGGACGGCCCTCGAAGAACTGGAGGCGCACGACGTCGGCCATCCAAGCAGGGAGCTCGTCGAACGCTTCTCTCACCTCGCGCGCACGCTGCCTCTCGATCGCCTCTTGCTCCGGCGTCCTCGTGTCGATCGGCGGCGCGACTTCGTCGAGTGGAATGTGCAGCCCTTGCTTCTTAATCGCGGTGAGGATCGTGCCTCGAATGCTGACGATGCAGTACGGGCCGAACGGCGCGATTCGGCCGGATTCATCGTAGCGTTGGAGAATCTTGTGGAGATCGACCCAGCTCTCGATCTCCTCGACGGAGGCCCTGCTCCTGAAGCCGCGCGCGACCCGCAGAAGGATCGCTCGCGCCTCTTCGAGTCGCGCGTCCCACGTCTTGCGCCGATGCCACGGCGGATAGATCCGATGCTCTTCCGCCTTCTTCCTTGCGTGGAAGCGCCTCATCCCCGTCGCAACATCGGACGACCCTCGGTAGCGGCGCACCGTGCACCGACTGATCTTCAGCGCGCGCGCGATCTCTCGCGTGCCGAATCCCTCGGCCGCCATCGCCAGAAGCGCCTTCTTCAGTCCCTCCCGCAACCGATTCATGACGACGCCTATCGATTGTTGTCTTTCGCCTTGCAAAGCTCGCAATCGGGTGGGCAGAAGATCCCGTCGTGCTCGTCGATGAGGCGCTTTAGCCTCGCCTCTTCGGCCATCTCGCTTGTGACCGCCGGAATCCGCATCGAACTCTTCTTGCGCTTCGCACTCGGAATCCCTGGCTCCGTCACGGGCTGGTCCCGTTCACGCGACGGACTGGGCAAAGGCGCGCTCGCAAGCTCTCTCTCGATCGCCGCGCGGACCCGAATCTGCCCCTCGAGCGGCACGCCGTGATCGGCGAGCCTTCCGATGAGACGTTCGATGTCCGTCGCGAGAAACTCGAGAGGCGCCACGCGACGCTCCGCCTATGGTGAGTTCGTGAGGTCCACGTTCGCTGTCGGCAGCGATGCGGCGGGCTGCGTCGGCAGACGGTACGTCGGCACGTAGGGAGCGATCGGCTTTCCGTTCTGATCGACGAGGGTCGATCCGATCGCGCGCGCCGCCGCTTCCTGCGCCGGCGAGACGTAGAACGGACTCGTCTTCTTGAAGCGGCCCTTCGCGTTGAGCAGCCGCTTCTGCGCGTACTTGCTCTTGCCGCCCGACTCCATGCGCTTTTTCTTGCGCTCGATCTTGTCGCTCTCGGCCTTCTGCCTCTTCTGACCCTTCGCCATTTCAACGCGCTCCCTTCGATCATGCTGCGGGCGCGCTCGCGCCCCATTCCTCTTGGTCCCGCCAGTGCTTCGGGTAGTCGTACGCCCCCTCGACGGCGCGCGCGGCATCGACCGAGATGCCGGACTGACGATGGAGGTCCTCGAGAATCTCGTAGAACTTCTGGTCGTGCTGGCCGTGGTAGCCGCATTGGCTTCGCTCGGACGGCCCGGTGCCGCCGCAGCGGCTCTTGTAGCTGATGGCGTGCGCGAGCTCGTGGTTCACCGTCGCCCGCGTCACCTCGTCTTCGTTGTGCGTGAGCACGAGGATCGCGTTGCGCGAGGGGAAGAACCGGCCCGCAATCTCGCTTCCGTTTCCGGGCACGTACCCGATGAACGGCATCGAGTCATGAAAACGCGCGTCCGGCGACTCGCCCTCCTTGCGCAGGACCTCCTTGAGCATGTCGATCGTGAGCTCGTCGCCGCGCTCCTCGCTCGCTCGACGATTGCGCATGCGGATGAAGACGCGCTTGCCCTTTGCGTTGATCACGCGGATCCGGTTTCGAAATCCGTGCACGAGCCGAGAATAGCACGGAACTCAGCCGTGCGATCGCCGATCGAGACCGCTGCCTCGAAGCGCGTGATCGATGAAGTCCTGCGGCGGCCGCACGTCGTGCTTCTGGACGTAGTGCGCGAACCCCGACGGCCAGATGTACTTGCCGTCGCTCAGGCACTTCGAGCCGTTCGCGCATTGGCAGAAGCGGCAGTACGACCGGCCGCGCCAGATGCGGCACACGGGCGCGAGGCGAAGATACGCGACCACGTGCGCTCGCTCCTCTCTGTCCCACGACGGATCGACGTGGTCGCGTGGATCAGGAAGCGCGGAGCGCGGATTCTCCGGCTCCTTCCAGTATCCGATCTCGATGTAGCTCATCGATTCACGTACTCCTTCGTAGGGTCTCCGTTCGGCCGCCGCCGACCACTCGCTGGGTGGCGCATCCATCCCTCGGGCTCGCCCTCACCGCTCCATGCTCTGATCGCTGCGACCGCAGCGCTAGGCGTGTCGTATCACCACTCGTCGTCGTAGCTGAACCTGTCGCGCTGGCTGATCAGGCAGACCCGCGCGCGGCCGTACGTGAGCTCGTTGACGTCCACGTGACGACCGTTCGGCAGCTCGACACGCTCGAGAATGCTGCTCATGTCGATTGTCCCGGTCGCATATCGAATGCGGTCTTCGTGACACTTCGCCATCCGCACATTCGACATTCGACATGCAGATGTGTGCCCTGGACTTTGCATCGGCGAAACCAGCCGACTCGGAGGCGCCCCGATGGAGAGCACGCACGGACGCGAAGCGGGCGACCAGCGACGATTGCTCCGCTGCACAAATGCTCGCCGCAGTTCGACTTCCACTTCTTCGGTGGCATTCCGCAGACGTTGCAATGCTCAGAGAGGTGTGTCCCGCAGGATGGGCAGCGCACGCTTTGATAGGAAAGAAGCTCCTCCTCAGAGCGCGGTGGATTGTCGACTGATCGATAGGGTCCTTCCGTGCCGTTGCTTCCCGCTCCGAGACCGACGCCGGACCTTTGGCTCCTCGGGGTGAACCGCCAGAAGAAGAACCCGCTGACTGCAAGCACGACGACCGCGACCAGGCCGCCACGCAGAAAGGCGAGCAGGATCTCCATGTCCGTGGTCATGACGTCACGTTGCCATTTCTACTTGAGGATCTCTCCCTCGATGTCCCAATCGCCCTCATCCGTGATCGCCGCTTCCTCGTCCTTCCGGTCGGCGAAGCCGTCGATCTCGGAGAGATTGCAGTTGTTGATGTGCATGTTGTAGGCGATGTGCTCGGCGATCTCCGTCGGCGTCTTGAGCTTGAAGTACGTCCTGCGCCACTCGTCGTCGATCGCGTCGATGACCGCGTCGTCGACTTCGATCTCCACCGTCGTGGAGAAGTGGATGCGGTACTTCCTTCGCTTCTTCTCTGTCGGCATCGGGGTTTTCCTCCTCGGCACGTCGTTCATTCGCAGATCTCGCCTGCGCCATGCAGCACGGTGACCCTATCTCCGCCTCTGCCGCTCGGGCAAATACACAGCGTGCGCCCGCCATCGAGAGGCTCTCGTCGGCATGGACGCCGCTCCGCACCGATGACCACCATGGCGATGGCGATGGCGATGGCGACGTAGACGATGATCCTCCACACAGTGCGCCGTCTGAAGCGTACGGGCCGTTCGTTATGATTCATTGCGCTCATGGCTCACCTCGCGCTGCTCGATGCGCAAGATCCGGTTCGGTGCAGGACGTCTTGGATGTCGCCGAGCCTCGTGTTGATGGCGAGCAGCAGGCCGATCATGATGCCGGTCATCAGGCAGAAGACGAAAAGCTGCATGACGACCGGGAGGACATTATCGGTGGTTCTCACAGCTGTTTCTCTCCTTCGGCCTTCGGATATTCGCGCCGCAGGATCTCCGGTTCCACCCCACGATTCAGGAGCTCTGCAACCTCCGACCCCTTGCGGTTCCAGAGGAGAAGGAGGTTCGGCGGATCGTCCTCGCAACCGAGGGACTTCGCCGCAGCGATGCTCCTCTCGTCGTTCTCCGCGAACACGCCGACCTCTCGCGCGGAATCCACGACGAGACGGCCAGCCTGCTTGAAGAAGTAGGCGCAGCCGTGCGCCTTGCACTGCTTGCTGAGGGAGCGCGCCCACGCAAGATCGAAGGGGCGGACGTCCGTGGCACTCCGACCGCTCTCGCCTCCGACGATGATCCACGAGAGCTTTCGTGGCCCGTCGCCACGACCGTCTCGGATCACGTCGCCGAGGATATGCGACGCCAGCGGATCGTCATCGAGCCCATCGACGACGCTCAAGAACGGCGTGAAATCGACGGGCCCGAGCGCGGGCTCGTACGAGACGAACCGCACCGCCGCCGGCGTCGCAAGCAGCCACGGGATGCGTTCGTCGGCGTACTTCTGGTTTTCGACCGAGACCCCGAGATGGACGTTCGGAAGGGGCCACGGACGGGCGATGATGGGATCGATCTGCCGAAGCTTCTCGTGAGCGCAGAGCTTCTGGGCTTCGATGAGACAGCGCGCTGCGACCGGCATGCCCTTGCCGTTGGCTTCCCTCGCCGACTGCTCGACCCACTCGAACCACTGCCGCATCCGCTTGGCGCGCTTCGTGAGCACCTGGAAGGTGTGCTGCGGGCACGCGGCCATCACGCCGAAGATCGCCGCGATCTCTTCGTTCGTGACGTCCTCGTAGAAGAGGTCGCCCATGTCGGCGACGAAGACGCGCGACGGCTTCTTCACGAGAAGGGGCGCATCGAGATGCGGCGGCCACAGTCGCGACTCGCCCGTCCACTTCGATCCGTGCTCCGTGTAGACGGCAAGGCCCTTGTACTTGGGCTGTTGCCGCAGCCTCGTTGCGATGAGCCCTTCGGCGTAGCAGTTCTCGCAGCCAGGACTGATCCTTCGGCAACCGTTGATGATCGGCCAACTCCGGTCGGTCCACTCAATAGACGTCTTTCCCATCACTGGCCTCGGATCTTCACGGTGACGCGCACGACCCGCACAATCTCGTTCGGTCGCTTCGGATTGTCTCGGCGAAACTTCCACAAGGCCGCCATCGCCGCTTCTCTCGAAGGGTAGCGCAGCCGCTTGCTCGCCTCCGTTGTTGTGCAATCCCTATTGCCGTCGAGCGAGCGGAGCCAGCCCCAATCGTGTCCTTCTCGCCAGATGAGCGTGAAGTACACCGGGTCGAAGTCGTCGTTCATGGCGCCCATGACGACTACACGCTCTCCAGCGGGCGCACGCCGACACTTCCGAGCAGAGATCCCGCCGTCAGCTGCACGAGCGATTGGTGCTCGCTTGACATGCGATCGATCCTCTCGCGCATGCTCTGCATCCTTTGCTCGACGTCCTGCCGCTGCGCCTCGCTCATTCGCGTCGCGAGCCGCTCGCGCAAGCGATCGCAGGTCGAATACGTTTCCTTGAGGATCGCGATCAGCTGCGCGCTCATCTCGATCTTCTGCAAGAGCTCGTCTGTCGTCATGATGTCCGCCTCCCATCACCACTGATTGTAGAAACGGATCACCGTGACGTCGGGCGGGAGCTTCTTGACGTCGATCTCGTAGCCTTCCCCCGCATCGTCCCGCCATTCGCGACAGCACGCATGGGTCGTCCGCTTTCCCTTGACGAAGATGTCGCTGAGTTCGACTCGAACGCCCGCCGGATCCGGGGCCTCCTCTCCGAAGAACGCGCTGACGTCCTCCGGGAGCTCGACTTTCGCCGCCGCGCAGGCGTCCCACACGGCCTTCATCTTTCGCCACTTTTCGTCCGGAGGCTTGAAGCCCACGACGTACGTCGACATCCCCATGGTGATTATCCCTTCTGCTGATTCCTTCTCGCTCTCCACGCCTCGATCATCGTCTTTTCGTAATTCGCCCTCCATTCGTGGACGATCGCCAGCACACGCTCGACCTTCTCGAGGTCGAAGCGGTCGTTCGTGCGCACGGAGCTCTCCATGTCGATCCAGAAGCACCCGGCCTTGGTGCTGACGTCGTCGAGCACCGCCCGCACGTTGTCCTCTCCGATGCCGCCCGCATAGCCAATGGGCTGGCTTGCCAGTGGCGGCTTCGGCCACTCCTCTGGACGCTGGCCCGTGCCGCCCGACGGGTCGTAGAGCACGCCCTTCTCGTACCGCGTGAACCTTGCCGCATCCTGAACCTGATCGACCGTCCGCGCCTGCACGATGAACGACAGGCCGCTGTCCTCGTATTTTTCCCACAACCGCTGCGGCATCGCGGCTTCCACATCCGCGCCGTTGAGCTGCACGCGCCACTCCGGCCTCAAGACGCGAAGGTGCTCGAGCACGGTAACGTCACCCGCTCCGATGTTGCGCGTCTGCTGCCCACACGTGTGTAGGGCAAGCGATGCACTCCACGGGATCGCCCGAGCCGCCTTCTCGATCCAGTTCCACCACGGATAACGGGGCGAGCCAGCTCGCGTCGACGAATAGAGAAACGCCCATTCGACGAGTGGAAATCGTTCGCTGAGTTCAGCGAGCGCCTTCGGCTCCACCGTGTGGTCGGCGCCCGTGATGGTGACGAGGACCTTGCGTGTCCGGTAGCTCGTGAGACGCAGCATGGCGATGGCTCCGTTTTTCGCGCGTCAGCCCTTGATCTTGTCCTCGACGCGGACGGCGAGCTTCTCCTCGACCTTGCAGATCCGTTGCGTCGCCTCGTCACACAGTGCGGCCGCGTCGGCCGCGATCTCCGGATCGCCGATCTGTTGGGCGCCGTCTTTGAGGAACCTCAATTGGTCCTTCGCCCAGCGCATCACCTGTTGCAGTGACTTGATCTTGCTCTTCTGCTCGATGTCCAACATCTCGGTCCTCCTTCACTTGATGCGTCCAGTTGCTCTTATGTGTTCGGGGAAATCGATTCCGACCTCTCGCGCCTTTTCGAACACGTCGACGTTGTCTTGGGCTGCGACAGCCATCATGCCGCGCGCCGTCGCGCCACGCGGCTCTCGATATCCTTCGACCTTGCATCCCAGCCGCAAGAGCACCTCCTTCAGCTTCTCGAATTGGCTCACGCTGTCGTAGAAGACGAAGACCTTTTTCTTGAAGACCTTCGCGACCACCTCGACGACGATGGGCAAACTCCTCCCGATGCCCTTCAGCACCACGACGACGTCATCGATGTTGAACTCGCCGTAAAGCGGGATGTTGTCGATGCGAGCCTTGCCGTCACCGAGGTCTTCCGCCCAGCACGTCTCGTCATCGTCGACGCGCACCCTGATCATCGCTCCCATTCACAACCTCACTTTCTTCGTGTGACGCTCACGACGATCGGGCACTGCCGCTTCGCTTGCAGCACGAGGCGCACGGCCACGGTGCCGCCGATGAGAAACCGGACATTGGGTATGGGCGTGATGACGATCGACCTTCCATACTCGATTCCGACGGTCACCCTGTCCATCAGGGTATACGGTCCGCACGATCCGTCGAGCACCGTGACGTCCGCCTGCTCGGCCGTCGGTCCGTCGGCACCGATCTCGATCACGATCTTGTCGATGACGCACGGGCTCTTCGGAACGACCTTGACGATCGTCCGGACGCCCGCAAGAAGCGTGCGGCGCTCGATGAGCGATGAGTCCTGCGGCTCCATCGTCTACCCACTGACTGGATGGCGAAGCGCCGGACGATGAAGCTTCGGCGTCGGCTCGGGGCTGAAGACGTACTGGAACATCGTCCGCACGATCCTACACCAGTTGCTCTTGAACTCTTCCGATTGCGCTCGAAACATGTGCTCGTCGGACGACGTCGGAGGAATACCGACCGCGTTGTCCGGGACGAATCCGAGGCCTCGACGATGCGTAATCGTGAAGAGCAGGATCGCCGCGCGCTCCTCGGCCTCGTTCGACAGGGGCATCGCTGGCTTTTCAAGGCCATGCAGCCCGAAGACGAGGCCGTGGAACGCGCCTCCGAGCACCGCGCCGACGATGCTGGCGGCGCGGAGATCTGCCTCCTCGCCGCCCATCGCCTGCCGCCGGCCCTTTCGCTTGCGCGAGGACGCCATCAGCGCCCCTTGCGAGCCTTCGGTCGCTTCGACGCGATCGCGCGCTTGCCCTTGCCGAGCTTCTTGCCCGGCTTCGCGGCGGAAGGCCTGCTTTGACGAGCGCTCGTCGCCGCGACCTGAGGCTCGATCTTCGGCAACGACTTCCTCACGATCCCGAACTGGCCCTCAAGCTTCAAGAGTCCTTCGGCGAGCGCGGCACGCAGGACCTCCGTGCGCGTGAGCCTGATCCCCGGCCGCTCGAAGCTCGGAATGAGCGCGTCGGCGCGCCGCATCCAGTCGCTCGAGACACGGATCGCAATCTGCCGCTGGTCCTGATCGGTCTTCCTCTTCATGTGCTTTCGCTCCTTGTTTCCTGTTCGATCCACTTGCGGCGAATGTGCGCTCGACCGAGCGCCATCGCCTCCGCACGCAACATCGCTCCAGAGAAGCCCTTCGAACGCTCGATGAGCTCGTCGACCTCCCGCTGCTCCAAGGACAGCGCCGAGAGCCACTTCTGCACCATCGCCCGACGCATCTCTTCGACGGGCAGCTCGAACGTCACCTGCGTCGGGAACCGACGGAGGATCGCCGGATCGACCACGTGCGGCACGTTCGTCGCCGCGATGATGATCTGCTCGACCGGTGCTCCATCGAGACGCCCGATCAGGGTCGCGGTCACCCGCTTCGCCTCACCGATATCGTCTTTCGGAGCCTCACCGCGATTGGACGCGAGGGCATCGACCTCGTCGAGCATCAGCACCGTGGGCGCCTTCTGCGCTTCCTCGAAGAGCTTTCCGATGTTCTTGCCGGTCTGGCCCATGTACTGCTCGATGACCTGTTCGAGGTCCGCAACGAGCAGCGGCAGGCCGAGCCGCTCGGCGATTGATCGCGCTGCGAGGGTCTTGCCAACGCCCGGCGGACCGACGAAGAGGATGCGCGTCGGGGCATCGAGCTTCGCCGCAAGGAACTTCGAGGCGATCCGGAGGTCCTCGACGATGGTCTCGATCCTCTCCGCGGTCGCCTTCGGGAGCACGAGCTCCGATGCGGCCATCGACGTCGCCTGCGTCGACGCAACCGGCGGATCTGCTGGCCGCCAGACCTCCATCGGAGACAGCGACGCGATCGCCGTCGAGATGGCTCGGATCTTCTGCGCCGATTCCGCATCGCCGAGGCGCTCGGCCGCAACGGCCATGACCTCGAGACACTTCCGCTCTGCCTCGGGGTTTCTCGTCTTGATGGCGCGGACGAGCTTTTCGACCGCGATGCCAAGTGCCGTCGCGCGCGCCATCACCGATTCTCCGCGATCAGACGATTGGCGAACTTCATGAACGTGCGCTTCACCTCTTCGTCGCGTTCCGGGCTCGCCTCACGAAGCACGGGCATGACGTGGACCACCGTGCCTCGATAGAGGCAGACGACGACGCGTTGCCCGCATTGGAGATCCGCCGGGCGCGCCTCGACGGCGAGCGGGTGAAGAATCGAGACTCCCTCTCTCGAACGCACGGCGACGGCCGAAGGCGTACATTCCACGATCTCGCCTGCGCGCGTCGTGATCTCTTCGAAGATCTGCTGCCGCTTTGCCCACCTGCGGCGCGACGTCTCCATCCGCACGACCGCGTAGGTCATCGCGCCGACGACGCAGATTCCAAGTGCGAAGGCGAGAGTGCTCATGGGCGCTCTGGGACGCACGACCACTCCGAGCACGCGCTGACGTCGACGCGCTTTTCGTACGTCGTGTCTTCGGCGAAGTTCGAGTGCAGCCACACGTCGCCCATTCGCGAGCACCCCGTCACGCGCCATCGCTTGCCGTTGTAGGTCGCGAAAAGCTTCGCTTCGTTCGGCTCCCGCAGCTTGTCCAGCTCTGGCCTGCGGAAGCTTGCGAACCACTTCGCTGCGTACGGATCCGATGTCGGATCCGCGATGAACTCGTCGATGTGCCTCATCAAACGCCACCCAGTCTCGGCTAGTAGATATCGACATGCAACGCAATACGCACGGCCTTCCCACCATACGACCGGGGCGTGGCAGCACACCGAGTAGTCCGATTCGTCGCGCTGGACGGCAGCGTGCACTTCATCCGGCAGCAAACGGTCATCGGCCATCAGTACAACGTCGAGGCGACGAGGCCACGCCCTTCCTTCACCCATTCGCCGCAAGGCTTCGTCCGCGACACGCCGTCGTCGTTGATGCGCAGATCTTCGGCATCGTCGAGGCGCGTCACCTCGGGCGGATCCATGTCCTCCTCTGGGTCGCAGTTGATGATCTCTCGGTAGACGCGCATCGCGTCCTCCTCGTCGGCTGCGGCGACCCAGTGCCTCTCGCTGTCCTCGACCAAATACACGTGAAGATCCATCACTTGCCTCCCTTCCATCCTCCCTCGGAAATCGTGAGAGCTCCTCGCCGCACCAAGGCGGCGATCCCGGATGGCCCAATCCCGCCGTCGAACCCATTGGCGCTATATCGCCTATGCACTTCGAGTCCGTGCTCGACGCAGAACCAGCAACCGTTGCCGAGCGGAATGACCGCTGGCGCGCTGCACTCGCGATCTTTGAGACCTCTGACAGGCGACGGGACGCATCGACGCGAAGGCAGCAGCTTCGCCAGTATGTTGTTCAGATCGTCGTAGAGCGATGGGTACTCTAGTTCGCAGGACTCCGCGTAGGCTTCGAGCGCAATGAGCGCGTGCTTGTCGTGCACGAGGTCGAGCACGAAGTATTCGCAGTGCTCGTGCTTGCCGCCGGGACCGGACGAACCGTCGGTGCGCTCGACGAGGTACTTGCGATAGAGACCGCGCGTCGCGTCGCTATCCATGGCTCAAGCCTTTCTTCTCTGGACTGGCGTTGTCCTCCCCTTCGATCACGGCGTCCCTCCCCGTGATCGAAGTCCCCGAACCCAACGGATCACGGCCTCGCGGACGGCATGCGTCGGACCTTCGGCCGCGAGCCTTGCGCGCCCGTACAGCACTTGGTCCTGAATTGCATGCGCGTCATCGATCGCAATCTCGGCTTCTCCCCATCGCCAGATTGCCTCGACGACGGAACGGGGTGGACCGGCCGTTGGTGCAAGGCGAAGCGCATCCACGGCAGCCATCGCCTCTTCGGCAGTCGCGAATGACGCCTGCGCAGGCATGGCCCACGCGTTCCATCGGCCGTGGACGTCGAGATACACCTCCGACGTGCCCTCATACCCGTGGCGGGCGTACACGCTCGGACTACGAGAGCCATCCGCTTTCACGACGTGGCGAATCGCGTTCCACGGCGACTTCGTCTCCGGCACCGGCGACGGAGTGGAAGGTTTGCGATCGCCAGCGTCCCATTGCGCACTGCACGCCGCGCCGCAGAATACTTGCCAATCGAGCCGTGGCTTTCCACACCGCTTGCACGTGGGCGTCGGTGAGCTCGTTAGGTGCGCGTGCATCAAGCGGATGTCCTCGGGCGATGTGGACGTTCCCTCCGCGGGCGCGGGAGACGAACGAGCGGCAAGCCATTCGCGCCCAGCGTCGAGCGCAGCCTTCACACCCTCATGCCCATGCGCATCGCAGTCGTGCACGCGCAACAGGTGCTCGGCGGCATCGCACAGTCGCTTGACGATGCTGGGCACAGACCACGGCTGGTCCATACTCAACGCCTCCGCGCGGGAGGTGGCGATCAACGACGCTCGTGCCTTGGCCAGCGATTCCCACTGCGCGCACAAGTGCCCGAGCGACTTGATCTCGACATCCGTCTCGGCCCTCTCTGTCTCGCACGCGCGGAGTTGAGCGGCGGCGCGGCGGAGAAGCTCGATCACCCTTTCGCCGCAATCGATGGAGTTGTCCGCCATCGATTCGAGCTTGTCCGCCGTCTCGCTTCTGACTCCCGCGATCGCCGAAAGGACGCGCGCAGCCTCCTCAAGCGCAGAAACATCATCGCTCGCCAGAACCGCTGTACATCCGGTGCTTGAGGCGCGCGCGAGATTCGCAATGCGCTTGCACGCGTTCGCCAGTTCTTCAGCACTCATCGTCATCGCCGTCACCTTTTCTCAGCTTCACGCGCTGTGACTCACGCTGGCATTTGCAACCAGGGCACGCACGACATCGTCTTCGGTGGGCGCGAAGGCGTCGAAACTACCTCCGCCCGCTTTCCAGCGGCGGAGCATCGCGGCCACCACGAATCCGCGCGGCGTCATCTTGAAGCGCGGGTTGACCGCCGAGCCCACGTCCTCCAGGAGACCCACGGCGATCAGATCCGCGATGCAGTCCCAGTCGTCGTGCTGCTCGATTGTCTTTCCGTCCTTCAATCGCGTCGGGTGGGCGCTTGCATCGTGACCATGCCCGTAGAAAGGGTGGCGCGCGTCGATGCACCGCATACGCTGGATGTCCGGCGCTCCCCTACCATTACCATCGACGCATAACGTCTCGATGTACGCGAAGGTCGACCAGTGATCCTTCCCGAACGTCGTCATGTCGACTGCCCATATCGCAGCCGTTCGCTCAGCGTCTTTCTTTGCGGCGCGTCGCTCTCGGTGGTTTTTCGTCGCCATCTTGCAATCGTCTGGGTAGGCGAGCACCCACGCTCCACGATCGTCGTCGGCCGGGAACGGGTGAACCTTCGTCACCTTGCTTCGTTCATCGAGCGCGATCCACGCCCCACCGTGGCTGCAGACTCTCCGCACGGTGCCTGTTGCGTTCAGCGCGATTCCGTCGTGGTCACGGAGGACGATGACGCGTTGACCAGTGGCAAACGAAATCATGATTGCACCTTCTCTCTTTCCCGAAGCCACTCGACGAGCCATCTCACGTGAACTGCTTCCGCTATGGAATCGTGGCTGTAGTACGCAGCAGGAATGTCCTCGACAACGCAGCGGATCTCTCCGGCAGAGAGTCCGCCGCGGCTAGCCAGTTCCTCGAGCGACTGATCGTGGTTCCGACGAGCGCGAGCCTCGAACGGCGCGATGCGCGGCCACGGAATCGTCTCCGGGCACTCCGGATGCCTTCGCAACGTCTGCGAGTGCACCGGGAATTGTCGTACCGAATCGACCTCCGCCGCCACGGCGGACGCGCTCAGTGCGGGGTCGTAATCGCCGGATCGGTTTTCGATCGCAGCCCCTGCAGCCTTTCGGTCAGCAGTCCCCTCCGAACGCGTCGCGCCGGGCGACGAAGACTCTGGTGCCATCTCCGCGAACGCGCGTGCATAGAAGGGCGCGAACGGCGACTCGGCGAGAAATTCCGAGCGCGTCATCCATCGAATCGGGCATCCCTCCTCGATTTGCCGCGGTTCTCCACTCGCAACGACGGAGAAGAGAACAACGCGACTTGCGCGCCCGCGCTTGCTTGCCGACTCGATACCGTGCTCCCCCTCGAACACACGGACGGCTCTTACGGTCTCAAGGCCGGTCTCCTCGCGAAGCTCGCGCGCTTGCCCCTGCTCCGGCGTCTCACCCTCTTCGACCATGCCTCCGGGCAGCGACCAGCCATCGTATCGCTTGTTCCAGACGCAGAGGATGCGACCACGCGCATCCTCGATGAGCGAGACGGCGGCGTAACGAATCGTCTTCTCCGCCGCTGGCGAAGGAGCAGAAAGAATGGCGCGCGTCTCCTCCAGTTTCCGCATCTTGTTGCCGGACGGCGCGAGAGGCATGACCGCCGTGCGCAGCCACGCTTCCCATTCGCTGCATGCGAAACGGAGCCCTTCGCGCAGGCGATCCCTCTCGGCGCTGGCCGCAGCGAGCGCGACCTCCGCATCGACCGCTCGCTTCTCCATCAACGCCATCTTGCTCTCGGACGCGCAGAGTTGCGCGGCCGCGCGCTTGAGCAGATTCGAGTCCACCGGCGTGTCGTATCGATCGTGGTCCTCGGCGACGCGCTCCAACCCCTCTGCCAGTCCGCTCGGCATCGCCGAAGCGAGAGAGCGGAGAACCTGCTCCGCTTCGGAGAGTCTCGCGGTGTCGAATTGATCGTCGAGCAGGTCGCGCGCGTTCCCAACCGCCTTCGCCATCGCCTCGTAGTCCGCGCTCGTCGTCATCGCTCCATCTCCAATCGCGAAAGATCCTCGTCCGTCGCCCCGAGCTTGGTCAGGATCGCCTTCACCTTGCTCTTAGAGAGCGACGTGCGAACGAAGACCGTCTCTCCGTCGCGAAGCTCCTCCAAGATGCACTCGAAGAACTCCATGTCTACACCCGCCATCTGCTCGGCCATCACTTCGGCTCCGGGGCGAGGGCGGAGCGGGCAAGAGGTCGCCGCGCCAGGCCGCTGTTCGATGTTCGATGTTGACGACAGCCTCCAACGCCCGCTTGTACCGCTCGACATCGGCGAGGGCGGCGTCGCGCTCACTCCGCAAAGCGGCCGCATGCGATATCGCTCGATCGATATGCAGTTTCATGTGCAGTGCAACCACCAACGACATGTCGCCTACGAAGCAGCAGTCAATGCCATCGTGTGCATCCCAGAGAACGCACTGGTGACCAGCCTTGTGTTTCTGACAGCGGTTCACCTCGCGCCCGCTTTCTTTCTCTGCGTCTTTCGCTGAGTCCGCCGAGCTCTTGCGTTTCGACTTCGGGCGTCGAACGCTCATCGTCGTCGCTCCCCGGCTTCCGCAGCAGCGCGCATCCGTCGCCAAGGGGCGCCTGCTCCAACGATGATCCGAGCCGCGTCGAGCACAGGACCTTCACTTGCATCGCGCACGATGCGCTCGGCCACTTCGTAGATCGTTTGACCCCGTTGCACACCTAGAATGCGCCGCACTCGATTGTCGAGCTCAATCGCGTCGTCTGGAATCTCGTCGGGCGTTTCTGAGCAGACGCACGATTGGGCCGTGGATCCGCAGAGGAAACACTGGCGATCACTGTCCTCCGCTGGCTTCTTGGCCTTCGCGTCCTCGAGCAACGCCCTGAGTGTCGCTGCCTCCATCACGACGGGACACGAGAGCGTCGAGACGTCGTCCCCTTCTCCCTGCCACTTCCACACTCCCTCTCGGTCGGTCTTCACGACGTCGAGTTGCTTGCGAACGTCGCGAAGCTCGTCGAGCGCCCGCTTCAGTTCGTCGACGATCTCTGGGCGCACGGAGAGCTGGGCAGCGGCGCGGCGGAGAAGCTGCTGCTGCTCCTTGGAGATCAACATCCTCGGACCATCGCCGGGCTCGCGCGGCCTTGCTCCCTTGTCCGCCATCGCCTCCAGTTCCTTCGCCGTCTCGCTCGGCGAATCCGCAAGCATCCGGAGGACGTTTGCGACCTGCCGCTGCCGAGCGGTCCGCGAGACTGGGGGCGGCCGATATGCGCCGCCGATCAACTCGAACGACCGAGCCTCCTCCTCCATGAACTCGGCGAGCTCCGAATACGGAAGATGCGCGGGTGGTTCCGCGTCGAGCTCCAACTGAAGGAGCGACGCGAAGTGCTGCTCAGCGGCACGAAGCCGCTCGCGCGTGTCGCCGCCGACGTCGAATTGCGCGGCCTTCTTGCAGGCCTCGAGCATCGATTGGTACTTCTTGATCCGATCGATGACGATCATCGCACGCCTTTCAGATACAGAAACAACCGGAGCGCGCGCTCCCTGCGCCTGATCATGACGCCCATGCGATCACCGTCGGGCGTCCGACGGCGCAGCGGCGAGCCGTGAAACCACGACCGCTCGAGACGCGCGTCGAGCACGAGGACCTGCGCGGCGGCGCGCGCGCTCGGCGAGATCTGCAACGCGGCTGTCGCCACGACTCACTCCGCTGCGTTGTCCGACGGCGACTTCGACTTCTGCGTGCGCTCGGTCCTTTCGGCCTGGCCTCTGCGCGCGCGAAGCCAGCGCTCGTTGCGCTTGACCTCCTTCGTATCCGTCGGCGTGGGCGACGGCGCGTCGGGCTTGAGGACGCGGCGGTTCAGGATGTTCGTCGCCGCGTTGTCGTCCTGGTCCCAGACGTGGCCGTTCGGGCACGTGTGCACGAGTTCTTTGGCCGCGTCGAACTGCTGGATGATCTGGCACTGCGAGCACGTCAGCGTCACGTTCTCGGGCGCGACGTACTCGACGACGCACGCGTTCTTGATCGCCCCTTCGAGCTCGCTCGTCGCGACGAGATGACGGTTGCTGCGCGCCTTTTCGACCTGGTGCTTTTCGGGCCGCTCGAGATTCGGACGACGTGCGATCTTGCTCCGGTCGAACTTCGGCAGAACGACGAGCGCGTAGGTCTTCGCAAGCTTCGAGGCGAAGACTCGATAGAGGTCCCTTCGTTGACCGAGCGCCTTGCGACGCTGACCGACCTCGAAGTGCCAGAGGTGCGAGTCGCGATATCTCCACGCCTCTAGCGCGATGAAGAGGTCCTCGTCGCCTGCGAAGCGGTGAGATCGCCAGTAGCGCACGAATGATTCGAGGCGCGCGCACGACCTCCACTGCGAAAAGCGCTCCCTCTTGAACCACTCGGGGACGACGACGCCCGCGGGCACCTCCGCAAGGAACCCGACGATGAACCCGATCGCCAAATTGAACTTCTCGTCTCGGAGCGCACGCAGCGTGTCGGCGTAACGAAGCTCGCGAATGAGCGCCGCCGGAAGCCGGAGCTCGCCCTCACCGTTGGAGTCGTCGCTCCAGCGGGCCACCCGGATCTCATCGCCGATGACGCGCCATCCGACGTCGATCCCCACGGCTCCCTTCGGCGCCGTCGGATCATCGGCCGCGCGCACGACCTCCGGCACCGAGATCGTGAAGTCCACGTACCAGCGCTCGTTCGAAGCGTGCCTGCGGCAATGCACGGCGATCCACCGGATGATCGCGCCCTCCGGAAACGGCCGGTGCAGCCTCACCGAAAACGTCGCGAAGATCGGCTGGCGCTTTGCGGCCGTGCCGATGCGAAGCTCGAGCAGGTAGATGTTCTTGCCGCACTTTCCGTCGGCGCTCGGCGGCATCGGTCGAAGCCTCGCACGAGTGTCCTTGCCTTCGAGCAGCTTGCTTGGATCGAGACCGTGCTGGAGCTGGATGGCGATCGTCCCCTCGCCGCTCCAGCGAACGAAGCGCGGATCGTTCGGCTCGGCGCCGTCGTAGAGCGGCATCTGCGACGAGGCCTGCATCGCGGCTTCGATCCGAAGGTAGGTGCCCCAGTAGACGCCGCAGTATGCGCGCGCGCTTCGTCGGAGCTCGCCGGCAAGCTCGTTGATTTCGTCGCACCGGCGCACGATCGTCTCGTCCTCGCGGACCCTCTTGCGGGCCTCGGCCAGCGCCCTCTTGGCCTCACGCAGGACCTTGCGCGCTTGCTCGACCGACGCACGCAGCTCCGGCGTCGCGGCGTTGCGCGATCGCGCCTTGACCTTCGACGTGCGCACGACCGCAAGAGAGCGCTCGAGCATCTCTTCGGCCGCGACGACCGCGCGGCTCAGCGCCGGAACGTCCCCCGCCTGCGCGATCGCCTCACGAATTGCAGCGCGCCGACCACGCTCGATCTGCACGAGGTCGTTGCGATACGCGTGCGCAAGGCGCATCTGAGACCGTACGAGCGCCTCCTGTTGCATCGGAGGCCTGCCGCCGTAGCGGAAGACGCGTTCGGACATGTGTTGCTTCTCCCATGTGGATCGCCGCATGCCATTGCGATGCGGGTGATTCAGTCAATCTACCGTACTCTTCCGTCGGATGGCAAGTTTCCCAGTTTCCCCCAAAGTCGCGGCGTTCAAAGCGCCCCGCGATGCGCTGGCACGCCCCTACGCCCCATGGGTCGAAGGTATCGCGACGTTTCCGAGCGCCTCGCGATGCGCTTTTCTGTCGATGGCCTCTCTCGCAGCGTCTAGCGCCCTGCGATGCGCTTGCTACACACGTCGCCCGTGGCCCGAGTCGCGGCGTTGAGCGCCCCCGCGATGCGCTTTCTTCTTGCGGAGGGGCCGCCACGTCAGTCGCGACGTTTCGGGGAGCGCCTCGCGATGCGCTTGCAACGTTTTTTTCCTCACCCCTCCTCTCGGAAGAGAGCGATCTGCTCCGTCGTCGTCGTCGGCAACGGTCGCTCGTCGAGGATCGACTGACGGATCTTGCGCGCCGCACGGAGCGCGGACGCGTACGATTCCACCCAGAAACACTCGCCATCTCCGGGCATCTCCGCCTTCTCATCCCACACGTAGCAGGACACGACGTAACCCTCGGTTGCCGAATCTTCGGGTGACGACGGCAGCGCTGGAATGCGAATGCATTGATCGAATCGAATCGGGCCATCGAGCACGACGACGCGCTTTGATGGGGCATGCATCCACGTGATGTGGTCGCCTCCGATGGGGATCCACTTCTCCGCGATCATCTCCGGCCCGAGCGGCCTCGCATTTTCGATGTCCATGTTGCTCCTCCTAGAGGCGAGCTCTTGAGCGCGTCTCGCTGCGCGTTTCGACATTCGATTGTAGCTTATTGCCAACGTCCGTCAACCATAGCGATGCCTGTCCATCCGCAGCGGCTACATCGCTGATGGACGTGCACCCCGGGCTCGCTGCACTTGCGCAGCCAGAGGAACCCGTGCCTCGCTCGACGCTGCGGCGAGCAGAACACGATGAATGGACCCAACGCCTGAAATGGAAGCGCCCACTGCAGCGGACCTTCGCACTTGTCATCGCCGCACTTCCAGCCTTCGAGAGACTCTGTCTTCGCGATGGCCGCGTGAATCCTGCCACATCGCAGGCATACGATGACCCTGCTCTTGAAATCGGCGGACCCGCACGCGGGGCACGCAGACCAATACCCGACCTTCGGTCGATGCGACTCGCTCGCCTCGGCGGCTGGATATCGATAGGCGTCGTCGTTCATCGCGGCACCGTCTGCACCTCGACGCGGACCCCGTACGTCTTCGCCTTCTCCTGCCCGTATGTCCACGTGATCCTGCCCGACGCGCCATCGTCGCGCCCGAACATCTTCGCGACGGTGTCGCGCACGGCGGAGAGCGCAACCGCATCGTTGTCGCCGGCGTCGAGCAGCCGTGGGGCGATGCGTACGAGCCGGATCGCAAGCTCCTGCTCGCGGGTCGCCGCGATGAAGAGCCGGAGCGCTGCGGCGCGCGCGAGGTAGACCCACACGATCTCCTTCTGCGCCCTGACTCGACGATCGCGCTTCGACCAGTGCTCGCGACGGTTCTTCTCGGAGACCGTCTTGACGGGCACATCGATCGTGATCGAGGTCGCCATCGTGATCGCTCAGTGCTTGCGGAACGCGAAGTAGGTGACGGCGCCGACGCAGAGCATCGAGACGACGAGGCGAAACCAGATCCTCGGCTTCGGCCCGAAGCTCGTCGACGACTTCGGCCACACGATGGGAACGGCGAGCGCAATTGCATACCACTCGATCGTCATCGTCGGCCAAATCCTCTTCGGAAGGACCATCCCGAGCAGGTAGACCACGATCACGAATGCCCAGTAGTAATGGTTGATCGTCTGAATCCACTTCGGATCGTCCGGGTAGCGCTCGACCGTTCCTTTGCCTCCGCAGCCAGGGCACATCCGCGTCCCAACGGGTGCCGTCCGCACTGGTGGGATCCGGTTCCATCCTCGTCGTTTCTTCGGCGGCTCGGTCAACATTGCCAACATGATCCGACCTCCTTGAGGTCCTGGTGCACTCCGTGTTTTTCTGCCGTCGCTGGCTCGACCGTTCCACAGACCGTATGCCCGTCGTATTCGATCACGACGTGCACGGGCCATTTGACATTCTCGAGCTTGCTACCGACACTCCACGCGCTCACGAGCGCCGTCAAGAGCATCGCGTTGCCCGCCGTCGTCGCCTCCGATGGCTCTCGATGGAACGTGATGGCGCACTTTTCGAGGAAGCTCCTCATCGCGTCGTTCGCCGCAGGCGACTGACTCTTCAAGCAACAGTGCTTGAACTTCTTGCCGCTTCCGCAGAAGCAGGGATCGTTGCGACCGGTCTTCACGGTCGATCTTTCGCTGGCGCGTAGCCAGCGCTGCGGAGCGCGGTTTCGAGGTCCTCGGAGAACGAGGCGTCGACGGCGCGACGGCGCTGCGCGTACTCCCAGAGGAGATCCTGCGCCATCGGGTCCTTCACCGAGAGCGGGACCTTGCCCCGAGGACACGTCGGGTACTTGTCGGATTGAAACTCGCCGTCGATCAGATGCTCTCCCATCACCTCAACCCACTTTCTCTGTCGCGAATCGGTATCCCATCGAGAGCAGTGCGGCGTCCGCAGCCGCCTTCGCCTCTTCGAACGTCGCCTCGGCTCCTTCGTGACCGCCGTACTTCGGGCCATAGTCGACCTGCCACATGTACACGATCGTACGGCGAATGGTCTTGACCGTGTCGCCACCCTCGACGTGCTCCTCGGAGGTCTCGACGATCTTCGCCTCCACGATCGCCGCGAAGCATTCGCCTACGTCGTCCTCACGGAAGCCGTAGGAAAGATCGCTTCGCACGGAGCATCGCCTCGATTCCGCAGTCGGTTTCCGATCGACGATCGATCGGTACCAGTCGCCATCGGTCCACTCGCCAGCGACATTTGGAGCAGCCCGCAGCGCCGCAAGCACCTCGTCTCCCGACATCCCATCCCAGATCGTCGTGGCCATCTTCGCCGTCTCCTTCATCCACTCAAGAGTTTCCAGCCAGCACGAGCGAGCGCCGCATCCGCAGCGGCTCCCGCTTCCGTGCTCGTCAACGCGCAGCCGTGGTCACCCTCGATGACCCACATCCAGGCGCGCGCGAGAAGCGGCGACGGGTTCCACGTCATCTGCTCGATGCGCGCGGCCCACGTGCACGTACGGCCTTTCACGCGCCGCACGAACGA
>Ga0335085_10003980_pt1 | contig 24936 bp, 24 predicted proteins | sample Lox_Sample_45_FD_206712 | JGI IMG/M metagenome (GOLD analysis project Ga0335085, IMG submission 206712) | Soil microbial communities from Loxahatchee National Wildlife Refuge, Florida, United States - Lox_Sample_4.5 | ecosystem: Environmental > Terrestrial > Soil > Wetlands | place: USA...
CCCGTAATAATACCCAGGCCCGACAACCGCGCGCACCGGCGCGGTCGCGATCGCCGCGGCGCCGGCGACAATGGCGCCCGCCGCAACAAAGGGCAACGCGATCAGCGGCGGCCCGCAACGCCAGCGCCAGCAATGCGCCGAAGCCTCCGACATCGGCAGCGCAGCCGCGCATCCCGCCGCCAACAAAACCACTGCTGCTACGCGTCCATAGCGCATGATTCCTGCTCCTTGCTGCTCCTGGGACCATCAAACGGAACCTGATGAATATACGGGGCTAGCGCGAAAAACGTACCTGTGTCGGTGCGTTTTACCTGGTTCCGATAATCCGCGCCCTTGCCTGGTTGCCCATGCTCGTGGTGAGCTTACGGCATGAAAACGACCGATCGCGGGATGCGGCCGATGGGGAGAAACGGGCATGGAATTCGGGACCTTTATGGAGTTTCCGCCGCTCGCCGGTGCTGGTGAGGCGGCGGCCTTCGACCAGGCGCTAGGCGAGGTCGCCGCCGCCGATGAATGGGGTCTCGACGCGGTTTGGCTGGCGGAACTGCACGGTGCGCCCGAACGCTCGGTGATGTCGGCGCCGATGATGGTGGCGAGCGCGATCGCCTCCGTGACCGATCGCGTACGGATCGGGCTGGCGGTCCAGGTGCTGCCGCTGTCACACCCGCTGCGCCTCGCCGAGGAAGCCGCGACGGTCGATCAGGTGAGCAAGGGTCGGCTGATCTACGGCATCGGCCGCAGCGGCGTGGTGCGCACCTATGAGGAATACGGCATCTCCTATGATGAGAGCCGCGAGCGCTTTGCCGAGGCGCTGGAGATCATGCGGCTCGCCTGGACGCAGCCGAAATTCTCGTATCAGGGCAAGTACCACAGCTTCGACAATGTCTCGCTGTCGCCAAAGCCCTGCCAGAAACCCTACCCCGAACTGCGCATGGCGGGAGCGACCCCGGAGACCTTTCCGGCGATCGGCCGGCTCGGCTTCCCGGTATTTGTCGCGGTGCGGCAAGGGCCGTTTAAGCAGCTCTTGCCGTATATCGAGGCGTATCGCGCCGCCTATAAGCAAGCGGGGCATCCCGGCGAGGGGCAGGTCTACCTGCGTGTCCCGGCCTATCTTGCCGAGACCGAGGCCCGCGCCCGCGCCGAGTTGGAAGAGAGCCTGATGAGCTTTTTCCGCTACCAGGCCAAGCTGGGGCGCGATTCCGCCCGGCGCGCCGGCGGCGAGGTCGCCTTGCAACGGCTGAAACGAGTCGAGCGTCTTGAAGCCCTGACCTTTGACGAGGCGCTGGCAACTCAGGTGATCTGCGGCACGCCCGAGAGTTTCGCCGCACGCTTGCGTGAAGTGCAGGAGGAACTGGGGCTCGCCGGCATCCTCGCAGAGCTGAATTGCGGCGGGCTGATCCCGCATCTGGGGGTCATGCGGGCGCTGCGGCTGCTCTGCGAAGAGGTCAAGCCGCGCTTCCATTGATGATGCGGGTCCGACGCGGGCTGGTCGGGCTGGCGCTGCTCGCCGCGGTCGCGGGCCCGGTTTGGGGGCAGCGTTTGCTGCTCGGCGCGTGGCAGGGATGGCTTGGCCAGTCGATAGTGACCTTGACGATCATCACCGCCGATGGCGAGGGCTGGGTGCACGGCACGCTGCGTTACGACCCGCCGCAGGCTGACGGCTTTGCCGGCGCGCCGTTTACAACGCGGATCGAAAACGGTGAGTTTTCGATCCGGTTGTTCAACGGCACGCGCTACGGCGCCCTACATTGGTGTGGCGACGAGTTATGCGGCACCTATCGCGCGCCCGACGACGCTGCGACCCCGGTGGCCTTCGCTCGGCCGGTGAAATAGTTACCGTTGCCGCGCGCGCAGCCACTCTCTACCCTCACCGCGCAGGATGGCGGAGGTGGCCATGGCGGCGGATGGCGGAATAGGGCTGGCGGCGCGGCGGTGGCCGGAGGCGGGCGAGTCGCGCATCCCGAACTGGATCTACACCGATCCCGACATCTTCGCGCGCGAGCAGGAGCGCATTTTCCAGGGGCCGAATTGGCTCTATCTCTGTCTCGAAGCGGAAATCCCCAACCCCGGTGATTTCACCCGTAGCCGGCTCGGCACGCGCGAGGTCGTCGTGGTGCGCGGCGCAGACGGCCAAGTGCATGTGCTGGTCAACAGCTGCGCGCATCGCGGCATGCAGTTCTGCCATACAAATCGCGGCACAGTGAAGGAATTCACCTGCCCCTATCACCAATGGACCTACGCTCTCGACGGCCAGCTGCTCGGCGTGCCGTTTCGCCGCGGGCTGCGCGGCAATGGCGGCATGCCCGCCGATTTTCACCCCGAGGCCCATGGTCTCAGGCAATTGGCCGTCGCCGCGCGCCATGGCGTGGTCTTCGCCAGCTTCGCGCAGCCCAACGAGACTATCGAAGATTATCTCGGGCCGACGATCCTGCCGCTTTTCGACCGCACCTTTGACGGCCGCGAGTTAAAGGTGCTCGGCTATCAGCGCCAGCGCCTGCCAGGCAACTGGAAGCTCTACCAAGAAAACAATCGCGATCCTTATCACGCAAGCCTGCTGCACGTGTTTCTGGTAACGTTCGGCCTGTTCCGGCTCGACCAGAAATCGGCGACCGAGATGGACGGCACTGGCCGGCACGCGGCGCTCGTCAACCAGCGCGGCGAGCAGAAGCTCAACGACGCCACCGCGCAGATGCGGGCTTTCAAGCAGGATTTGCGGCTGGCCGATCCGCGACTTATCGACCCCGTCCGCGAATACCCCGGCGAGGCGACCGTCGTCATCCAGTCGCTGTGGCCGAACCTCATCGTGCAGCAGCAATCAAACGGGCTGGCGATGCGTCAGATCGTGCCGCTCGACGCCAACAACTTTGACTTGGTGTGGACGCATTTTGGTTATGCCGATGACCCGCCGGAGATGACCGAGCGCCGATTGCGCCAAGCCAATCTGTTTGGTCCCGCCGGCTATGTCTCCGTTGATGACGGCGAGGCGATGCTGCTGTCGCAAGCCGGCTTCGCCGCAGCCGAGGATGGCGAATGCGTGGTCGAGATGGGCGGACGCGAGATCGCCAGCACGCCGCACACGGTCACCGAAACCGCGGTGCGCGGCTTTTACCGCCATTACCGCACCGTAATGGGGCTGTAACCGGCCGTGATCGCCGCCGCCCACGGGGTCGATGCGCCGCCCGAATTGCGCTCGCGGCTCGCCGATCTCTACGCCGCCTATGACGATGCGCTGGGCGAAGGCGATTACGAACGCTGGCCGGAGTTTTTCACTGAAACTTGCCTCTACAAGATCATCCCGCGCGAGAGCTATGAACTGGGGCTGCCGCTCGGGCTGATGCAGGCAGAAAGCCGGGCCATGCTTGTCGATCGTGTCGCGGCGTTGCGCAAGACGACGCTATTTGCACCCCGGCTGGTGCGGCGCCTGGTAAGCAGTATCGTGCTGCGCGCGGCCGCGTCCAACGGCATGCGTCTCACCGCGAGCTTCGCGCTGTTCCAGACAATGCTCAATGAGCCGTCGCAAGTGTTTCTGTGCGGCCGGCTCTACGACCGCGTCGTCGATGACGGCGGAACGCTGCGTTTTGCTGAGCGAATTTGCGTCACCGATGCGACGTTGGTGCCGACGTCGCTGGTCTTTCCGATCTAGGGGTCATTCAAGAACGGCCGGCGCGATGCTACATAAAGCGCAGCATTGGAGGTGATATCTGATGAACCAGACCGACGACAAGACCCGCACCGAACTCGAAGCCGCGACTTTTCGCGCGCTTGTCGCGCATCTGCGCGAGCGCACCGACGTGCAAAACATCGACTTGATGAACCTCGCCGGGTTCTGCCGAAATTGCCTGTCGAAATGGTATCGCGCCGCCGCCGAGGAACAGGGCGTCGCGCTCACCGACCCGCAGGCGCGCGAGATCGTCTACGGCATGCCCTATGACGAATGGCGCAAGAAGTATCAGAAAGAAGCGACCGCCGAGCAGAAGGCCGCCTTCGCCGCGCAGCAACAGCACTAACGGGGATTTCTTTAGCCATCGTCATGTCCGGTGTTGCTCCGGGCATCGGGGGTCCGCGAATGATGGCCGCGGGTGAGGTGATGTGGAGGGGGAATGGCTGACGTCGGGGGTATCGCGGCTGACCGGCTCAAAAGCTTTATCGAGCGCATCGAGCGGCTGGAGGAGGAAAAAAAGGCGCTCGCGGACGACATCAAGGAAGTCTACGCCGAGGCCAGGGGAACCGGGTTTGACGTGAAAATCATGCGCCAGCTCATTCGCCTTCGGCGCATCGACAAGGACGATCTCAGCGAGCAGGAAACACTGCTTGATCTTTACCGCCGCGCGCTCGGCATGCTGCCGCCGGAGAGCGAGGCTGCGGCGTAATTATTCCGCGGCCTTGGCGGGCAAGCCGCAGTGGCGCTGCAGCGAAGCAACAAGCCCGTCAGCCTCTCTGTCGGTCACGTCAAAGCGGCAGACAAAACGGGCGAGCGTCGCGCTGCGCCGGTAAAACTGAAATCCGTCGGCTTCGAGCGCGTCCATTACCCCGGCCGGCAGGTCGAGGAACATCTCGTTGGCGTCGACAGGCGCCAACATCTTGACGCCGGGTATATTCTTGATGCCGGTGGCGATGCGCGCCGCCCCGGCATTAGATTGCGCGGCGAGGCGCAGCCACAGGCCGTTTTCGATATAGGCCATCAGCTGCGCCGAGGCAAAACGCATCTTTGACCAGACCTGACCGGCGCGGCGCAGTTGGATCGCAAGTCCGTCGGCGATCTCCGGCGAGAACACGACGATCGCGTCGCACAGCGCGCCGCCATTCTTGGTCGCGCCGAAAGACAGGATGTCGATCCCGGCGCGCCACGACAACTCAGCCGGGCTGCAGCCGAGCCGGGCGAGCGCGTTGGCGAAACGCGCGCCGTCCATATGCAGCCTCAGACCACGTGCCTTGGCGACGTCGGCCACTGCGCGAACTTCGTCGAGCGTATAGACAGCGCCGAGATCGGTCGCCTGCGTCACGTTGACTGCCGCGGGAAGCCCGCGATGCAGCTGGCCCGGCGGAAAGCCGGCGAGGGTGCGCTCTAGTTCGCCGGCATCGATCTTTCCGTCGGCTCCGGCAACGGGCACAAGCTTGAGGCCACCGCCGAAAAACCCGGCGGCGTTGGCCTCCGACGTGTTGATATGCGCCGCCGCGCTGCAAAAGACGAGGCCCCAGGATGGCGCGAGCGCCGCCAGCGACAGCGCGTTCGCCGCGGTGCCGGTCGCCACCGGAAACACCCGCACGCGGGTCTCGAACAGCTCGGAAAACCGCTCTTGAAGCCGCACTGTCCACTCATCGGCGCCGTAGCCGAGCGCGGTGCCCTCGTTCGCGCGCACCAGCGCGTCGAGAATTTCCGGCGCGGCACGGCCGGTATTGTCGCTGCGATAGTCGATCATCGGGAAGCTCTCGCCGGTGTTACGCCCCTCCCCCGCGGGCGGCGGCGAGGTGCTGGCGATTATGCGGCGAATGCGGCGCCGTCGCCAGAGGATGCGGCCGTGTCGCGACGGCCGCGGTAGCGTGAGGATGTGGTCGTATCGCGGCTTTAGCGACATGGGGATGTGGTCGCGCGTCGTGCGTCAGGTGGCGAGCCGGCGGGCCGTGTGCGCTCGCGACGATTACTGCCCGTCTCGCGGCGGCCACGTGCTTGACCGCGGACGTTTCGATGTTCCGTTTCTTGGCCGCCACCGGCGGCGTGGGGTCGGCCGGCGCGATACCGAGGCCTTGCAGGATCACCGGCGCTGCGGCGAACCGCGTCGCCGGCACATCATCGACCAGTGCATTGGCGACCGGCTGCCCCCCGGCGAAAACCGCACGCGGCACCGCCGTCGCAAAGCGGCGGTTCTGGTATTGTCCGTCGGCATCCGCCTCGGTGTTCATCTTTTCGCCGGGCGCCAAAGGAAACCAGGCCACTGCCGGGCTGGTGCCAATATCGCCGGGCCGGCTCAACCCGATGCCGGCGGTGCCAAGAAACGCTACTTGCGCTGGGCTGTACGCCGCGGTCGCAAGGCCCTTGCCCGGAACCCAGCCCCACCGGGAGATCCCCGGGCTCGACCCGGGGATCCGCACCCAACGGCCGTAATGCGACGGTGCGAACGCCCAAGTTTCCGCCGGGACCCAAGTCCAGCCCCAGGGCGGCAAAAACCGCCAGACGCCATCGCGATAGGGTGTCCAGCCCGCCACGACGTCGCTGGGATACCAGACATCGCCCAGATTCGAATCATGCTCCCAGCGTCCGGCCTGGCCAAGCGCGGTGATCCCGGTGATCGTGTGTCGCGAACCCGAAGCCGACCGGTCGGCGCTATCGTCGCGGCTGCGCCACCAATCGCTGAACCAATCGGCCTTCGCGGCAACGATGTGGCTTTCTTCCAGCCCGCCGCCGACACGCGCTTTACCGGAAAAAACTTGAATTCCGGGTAGGCCATGCTCGTCGCCGGCGGCGATATCATAACTGCCCGGTGCGGTCAGCCAGACGCCACCCTGCGGCAGATCGATTTCGACGGTTTTGGGGGTCCCCCCGCCTCTGTCGAGCCGGACACCGATGCGGCCCCCGGCGAGCGCGATCTGCAGCACGTCGTGGTCAAACCGTAGAACGCGCAGTTCGCTTTCCGGGGCGAGAGCGACCCCAGTCCCGATACCGCGCCATTCTGCCTCGGCGGCCGATCGGGTTCGCAGCGCGGTATCCGCCGCGACCGGCTCGTTGACCAGTGCGTCGGCCCATCCGCCGGTGGGAGCTTGGTATTGCACCGGGCCGGCGACAATACTGACCCGGCCAACGCGCGACGCCGGCTCGTCGGCAGCCGATGCAACCGCCCCGAACCAAGCGAAAAACATCGCGCTAAGTAAGATTTCCCCTGGTCGCACCGGGAGATCATAGCAGATTACCGCCGAGCCGACAAAGTCTCGGCTTGTACTTATGGATTTTCAATCATCGGATGCGGCGTGATGCAGTTTGAACAACTCGTCATCACCCAATTCTTCACTATGGCGGGCCTCTAATTCGCGATAATAGCGACGCAACGCAAAGGCTTCGTTGAGATATCCTTGCACGCGACGGTCACGGGAATTGTCGACAACGGCTAACGTCTCGGCGGCCGACGCGATGAACTGGTCAAGCGTCTCGCGAATTGGCTGACCCGGCGTCAAAAAGTAATTCGTGCCACGAACCAAGTTTGAAACGGCAAATTCGGCGCCGCCATCGTGATGGCGGGCGCTGTGCGCCTCGGCCAAGTCGACATAGCCTTTGTACCCGCCGTTTCCGTCGACCGCGAAAACCGGGATATGCGCGTTGACGGGAAACTGCCCGCACAGCTCGCTTAATTTGAGGTCGAGCGGTACCACGGCAAAATCGCGTCGCATCAAATTGGCGACTTGCAGATCGTGCAGCCAGCCGATGTCGTGCGGGCTGTGCAGCGCCACGCCGCGCAGATGAAAGCGCCAAGTTGCGAACGAATAACCGAACCAGTGGCGTACCACGAGCACGGAGACGAGAACCGAAAGCGTCACACCGAGCGTCGCAGAGAAATCGCTGGTGGATTCCAGCACGAGAAAAATCATCGTCATGGGCGCGCCAACGACGCCGGCAGCCAGCGATCCCATCCCGGCGAGAATATACCCGGCATCGTTAAGCGTCGTTCCCGGCATAAGCTTGTGCAGGGAGGCAGCCCATGCGGCGCCAAACAGCGCACCCAGATAGAGCGAGGAACTGAACATGCCGCCGCGGAACCCGGTGCCGATCGACACCGCCGAGCCGATCATCTTGGCGACGATCAGGCCGAAAAGCAGCGGCAACTCGATGCTTGAGGGGCCGCTGGCGATCGTGTTTTCGATCCCGCCATGACCGCTGCCGAGGACTTGCGGAAAGAACCAGGCGAAGTTGCCGAGCACCAGCCCGCCGATCGCCGGCCGCGCCCAACTCGGCAGCGACGCCCGCTTTGTCCATTGCTCGACAAAGGTGACGCCGACCATCGCCGCGATCGCCAGCAAGCCGGCGGCAAAGCCCAGCACCGCAAGGATCAGATAGTTGGTCGCGAACACGTCGACATGAGCGTAGACGACAAAAATCGGCTGCTCGCCAAACAGTTCCCGGCTTACCAGGGTCGCGAACACAGCGGCGAGGACGACCGGCACCAGCGTTGTCAGCGTGTAGGAGCCGATAATCAGCTCGAAAGCGTAAAACGCGCCGGCAAGCGGCGCGTTGAAAGCGGCGGCGATCGCAGCGGAGGCACCGCAGCCGACAAAAGTTCGCAAATCTCCGCGCCGCAAATGGAGATACCGGCCGATCCGCGAGGCGGTGCCGGACCCGAGCTGCGTATAGGCGGCTTCAAGACCAACCGAGGCGCCGACACCGGCTGACAGCACGGTCATCCCGGTCAGCCGCAGACTGTCGGACAGCGACATATGGCCGCCATGCAACGCATTGGCCTCGATCGCGTCGACGATGTCGCGCGGCTTCCACCGCCACAAAGCATAGGCGACCAGCCCGTAGACGATGCCCCCGATCGTCGGCACCAGCAGCAAGCGCCAGCGGTCGATATGCACAAGGCCGCTCAGATGCTCTTCCAGCGAAACGCCGAACAGCAGGTGGTGCAGCTCGGCGACCGCCAGCCGGGTGACCGCGACTCCAAGCGCAATGACCGCGCCGATCAGCGCCGCGACGACGCTCAGGCCGAATTCGCTGTTGCGGATGTTGTGGCGGGCCCATAGCCGCGCGCGCGCCTTCAGCGCCGCCGCAGTGCTGCGCCGGTGATGCAGTTCTTGTTCTTCGGTGACGATCAATTCTCGACCTTCGACCGCGAACGTCCAAAAGCTCAAAATAACAGGACACCGCTCCCGCATGGCGTTAGCCGGCAGGACCGATACCAAACCCACAAGATGGGATCACGCGGCCGGCGCGCAAGCACAAATTCGGCACGAATTGTCGCATTGTCGCGCCCGGTCACGAGCCGTCCCACCCGGCTCGTCGGCGATATCCTTAACGCATGGTCGGCATCACGTATTCCGCGCCGGCGCGGATTCCGGTCGGCCAGCGCGAGGTCACGGTCTTGAGCTTGGTGTAAAACCGCACGCCCTCGCTGCCGTACACCGCCATGTCGCCGAACAGAGAGCGCTTCCAGCCGCCGAAGCTATGGAAGGCCATCGGCACCGGGATCGGCACGTTGACGCCGACCATGCCAATCTGCACGCGGTTGCAGAACTCGCGCGCCGCGTCGCCGTCGCGGGTAAAGATCGCGGTGCCGTTGCCGTATTCATGGTCGTTCACCAGTTTGGTCGCGGCGTCGAAGGTGTCGGCGCGCACGACCGACAGCACCGGACCAAAGATCTCCTCCTTGTAGACGCGCATCTCGGGCGTTACCTCATCGAACACGCACCCGCCGAGGAAAAAGCCGTTCTCGTAGCCTTGGAGCTTTAAGCCGCGGCCGTCGACGACCAGCTTGGCGCCCTCCTGAACCCCGAGATCGACATAGGAGCGCACCTTGTCGTAATGCTGCTTGGTGACAAGCGGTCCCATCTCGGCTTCGGGGTCGGTGCCGGGGCCGATCTTCAGCGCGCGCACCCGCGGAACCAGCTTGTCCATCAGTTTGTCGCCGACGCCGCCGACCGCCACCGCGACCGACACCGCCATGCAGCGCTCGCCGGCCGCACCGTAAGCCGCCCCCATCAACGCGTCGGTCGCCTGGTCGAGATCGGCGTCCGGCATCACCACCATATGGTTCTTGGCGCCGCCAAGCGCCTGTACGCGTTTTCCCGCCGCCGCGGCATTCGTGTAGATGTATTCGGCGATGGCCGTCGAGCCGACAAAACTCACCGCGGCGATGTCCGGGTGGCGCAGGATCGCGTCGACCGCTTCCTTGTCGCCGTTGACGACATTGAAGACGCCCGGCGGCAAGCCGGCCTCGGTCAGCAGTTCGGCGATGCGCAGCCCAGCCGACGGGTCACGCTCGGACGGTTTGAGGATGAAGCAATTGCCGGTGGCGAGCGCCATCGGAAACATCCACATCGGCACCATCGCGGGGAAATTGAACGGCGTGATGCCAGCGCAGACACCAAGCGGCTGACGCACCGACCAGCTGTCGATACCACGCCCGACCTGCTCGGAGAACTCGCCCTTCATCAGATGCGGGATGCCGCAGGCGAACTCGACGACCTCGACGCCGCGGGTGATCTCGCCCTGCGCGTCGGAAAACACCTTGCCATGTTCCTCGGAGATGACGCGCGCCAGATTGTCGTGCTCGCGCGCGAGGATTTCGAGGAACTTGAAGAGGATGCGCGCGCGGGTCAGCGGCGGCGTCGCGGCCCAGCCGGGAAATGCCTTCGCCGCGGACTGGACCGCAGTATCAAGCTCGGCCGGGGTGGCAAAATCGACACGGCGGATCTTCTCGCCGGTCGCCGGGTTGAACACATCACCGGCACGCCCGCTTGTCCCGGCGACACGCTTGCCGTCGATATAGTGAGGAATGTCGCTCATCTCCGCGCCTGCTCCCTGATAAAGGCCGGCGCGCATCATAGGCCCCGCCCCGTGGACCGGGCAGCGGAAATATCCGCGTGGGCGCCTCGGTTCAGGAGAAGATGAACGCCGAATAGGCCGAATACACCGCCCAGACCACGAGAGCGGCGATCGCGACCCAGTGAATGACCCGGTAAAGCTCGATCTGCATCGGTTCCCCACCGATCCTGGCCGGCACGCGCATCTCGCGGCGACGCCGTACCCCTTGCCGAGTCATACGCCATCTCCGCGGGCTTCGTTCCTGATCCATCGGGGATTTCGCGCCGGTTTGGCATCCCCCGCCGCCCCGGACTATGATGGACATCGGCGCCGAGCGAGGCGAATGGAGGCGATATGTTCGGCAGCACCAGCACGGTCCTCATGCTGATGGCGATCGTGCTGCTCTACATGCTGCCGACGATCATCGCGGTGGGGCGCGGGCATCCCCGGCGACAGGATCTCGCGGTCGCCAACATTCTCTTCGGCTGGACGCTGATCGGCTGGATTGCCGTCTTTTTGTGGGCGAGCCTCGCCCACGCCGCAGAGGAGCCGGCCTAAGGGCGTCGCGGCCGGGCGAGTTCGTAAAGCGCAATCGCGGCGGCAGTCGAGACGTTGAGGCTCGGCATCGCCGGGCCGGTGGGCAGCCGAACGAGATAGTCGCAGCTCTCGCGCACCAGACGGCGAAGTCCGTGGCCCTCGGCGCCCAATACCAACGCGGTGCGCGGCCCCGGATCGATGTCGGCAAGGGTTTGCTCAGCGCGCTCGTCAAGCCCACAACACCAGAACCCGGCTTCCTTCAATTGGCCAAGCGTGCGGACGAGATTGACCACCGGGATCAGCGGCACCAGTTCCAGCGCGCCGGACGCGGCCTTGGCGAGAGCGCTGGTCGCCGGCGGCGCGCCGTGCGTCGCGACGATGACGCCGATGGCGCCAAACGCCGCCGCGGCGCGCAGGATCGCGCCGACATTATGCGGATCGCTCACCTGGTCGAGCACCACCAGCACGGCACGCTCGGCCATCATCGCGCGGCGCAGGACATCGTCGAGATCAGGCGGGTCAAGCGGCTCGACCTCGAGCGCCAGGCCCTGATGCACCGCGTCCTCGGGCAACAAAACCGCGAAGCCCAGGCGGTCGATGACGCGCAGCGGCTCGCCCTCACCGCGCCGGCTCGCTTGCGCACCCGCGACAAGCGCCTGCCCTTCCGTCTCTTGCGATGGCAGAACATTGAGACGGCGCCAACGGCGCGTCGGGTTCGCCAGTGCCGCGGCGACAGCATGACGGCCGTATAGCCAGCGCTCCGGATTGCCGCGCGGGCGCGGGGCCGGATGCGGCCGGCCGGGTCCCTGATTGCTTCGCCGCACGCGCAATGCCACGATCCTCTTGTATTCAGCAAAATCTAGCCGAGCGCGACAACGGCGGCCATGCCGGACCGGTGGGAGGACAATTGATCAAGGAATTAGCGAGGCGGCTGATCGAGGGAATATCGCCTGATCCCCAGACATCGCTGTTGCTCAAAGCCGGTGGGCGCGGTCTGCAAACCGGCGGAGCCGGCATCCTCACCGCCTGGGACGGCTGGACGGCACCGTTCGCGCGCCGTCGCTTAGCGGCCGCGATTGAGCAGCCGAGCGCCTGCGCGCAAGTTGATCTGGGCGTGGAAGACCCGATCGATGCGATTCTCGCGGCGCCGGAATTTTCAGCCCTCGCGGAATTTTTCGCCAAGATCAACCAGGTTGAGCGCGCGCTCGTGTCGTCGGACACGCAGGCAATCCTCTATGCGCTGGTCCGCAACCTACGGCCTGAGCATGTCTTCGAGATCGGCACCTACCGCGCCTCGACCGCCAAGGCGCTCTGCCGCGCACTGCATGCCAACGGTCGGGGGCTGATGCACACAGTCGACCCGCTCAACCGAGGCGAGATCCTGCGGCTGATACGCCGCTGGCCGGCCGGGCTGCGCGAGCGCGTATGCTATTACCCGAATTCCTCCATGGACTTCTTTAACCTCGCAGTATTCTGGGGGCTGCGCAGCGAGCTGATCTTTGTAGACGGCAATCACGATTACGAATATGCGCTGTTTGATATTCAGAGCGCCGCGCGGCTGGTGCGGCCGGGCGGGTTTATCGCGATCGATAATATCAGTCAGGGCGGGCCGTTCTATGCGGCGCAGGATTTCATCCGGGCGCACCCATCCTGGCGCGAATGCGGGCACTGCCTGGAGAAAAACCCCGTCGCGGCGGCTTTCGATCTCGCGCGGAGCACCATCGCTGGCACCGATCTTTGCGTCATCCGCGCCCCCGCCGGGCATGTCATCAGCCGCCGGCTGGAAACGGCCGGACAGCAGAAGGTCGAACCGGCCGAAATCGGCGGTGTCGAATTGCCGATCGCCCGGCCGGCGAGCGGCACGCTGCATGCGCAATTTGTCGTGCGCGTACGCGAACCGCTGATGACCGAGGAGACGACCGAGACCAGCATTGTTTTGCAGGATGCGGCGGGTCCCACGCGGGTGCCGCTGCGATGGGGCTTTGCGCCAAACGAGGTGCCGCTGGAACGGACGATCGAGCTTTGGCTTGCCTGGGAAGGCGACAGCGATCTTGCTCTCACCGCCCCGCCGGCTCTGTTTTGAGGGGCACGGCCTCGGTTCCGATTTCCGAAGGTTTGTTTTAGCGTGCCGGCAACAAGCGAGGGAGAGCCGCCATGCAGTGGAGCACCGACCGCATCCTGACGACCCATACCGGCAGCCTGCCGCGGCCACCCGATCTCACGCGGCTTTACGTTCGCCGCGTGCGCGGCGAAGCGATCGACGAAGGCGAACTCGACCGGCTCGGCAAGGCGGCGCTCGCCGACATTATCGACAAACAGGCCGGGTCGGGTGTCGATATTGGCAATAATGGCGAGCAGCAACGCGAGGCGTTCTTTCTTTACGTGCGGCGGCGGATGACCGGGTTCGGGTCGAGCTGGACGCGCTGGCCGCGCGGCGATGTCGAGCGTTATCCGCTGCTGAAGGCGCAGATGCGCGAGATGCTCGCCAACCGCGAGGCGCTCAACAACATGGACCCACCGAAGACCATCGGCGAGATCAAGTATATCGATCCCGATGCGGTCGAAGCCGAGTGCCGCGATTTTCGCGCCGCGCTCGACCGCAAACCCGGTGCGTTTGTCGAGCCGTTTCTGACCGCGCCGTCACCGGGAATCATCGTCGGCGCGATGAAGAACGAATATTACGACAGCGAAGAAAACTATCTCGCCGCAGTCGCCGCCGCGCTCAAGATCGAATACGACGCGATTATCCGCAACGGCTTCCTGTTGCAGCTCGATTGCCCCGATCTCGCGCTCGAACGCCACCTGACCTACAACGACCGGCCGGTGAGCGACTTCCTCGGCTTTGTCGAACGCGTGGTCGAGGCGATCAACAAGGCGGTCGCCGATGTGCCGCGCGACCGCGTACGGCTCCATGTCTGCTGGGGCAATTACGAGGGCCCGCACGATCGCGACGTACCGCTCGAAGATATCCTGCCGCTTTTGCAGAGGGCCAATGTCGGCGGCTTTGTGCTGCCTTTCGCCAACCCGCGCCATCAGCACGAATACAAGGTGCTGGTCAAGTACCCGCTCGCCAACGACCAGATCATCTGCGCCGGCGTCATCGACGACCTCACCAATTTTGTCGAGCACCCGGAGGTCGTCGCCGACCGGCTGGAGCGCGTCGCAGACGCGGTCGGCGACCCCAAACGGGTCATGGCGGCGACCGATTGCGGGTTCGACACGGCGGCCGGGATGGGCCGGGTGCCGGAAGATGTCGTCTGGGCCAAGCTCAGGGCCATGGCCGATGGCGCGAAGATCGCCTCGGATCGGCTATTGAAATAAACCGTTTCCCGCAAAAGCGGAGACCCAGGGCGACCGTTTTGGCGGCGGCCGACCTGGGTCTCGCTTTCGCGAAAAAAAGATTGATCAGCCCCCTTTACCCAAGCCGAAGCAACGGGCGAAGGCCCGCAGGTCGCCGCCGGCGAAGCGTTCGGCGCAATGCGGATAGTAGATCGGCCACACGCGAGCAACGTATTCGACCTGTTTGACTGCGGAAACACAGCCTCTCGTGCCAGCCTCTCGGTGAAGATCTCGGCGCAATTGCTGCGTCAACCCGAATAGGCCGTCGCCCATCCAGGATGTGGCGCATGGGTCCATCTCGTCTTCGTCTATCCCGGCCTGGGTCTGCGAATAATTCGCGATGGCCTTGGCCTGAGGCTGGGCGAAGCCCACTCCGATCAAAAGCGCGATCAACGCCGGTGCGGTCATGCACCATCCCCTTTGGTTGTTAAAGAAAGACCGAACGGGAGCATCGCGATGGTCGAAGACCATCAGCTATTAAGCATCTCCGAGTTGTTCGGTAGTACACAGCCGCAGTCATCGCGGCCATGCTGGATCGTGTTACAGATTCAGCACTTGCCTAACCCAAAAAATGACTGCCCCTGGGCTCGAAAGAGCCAACGATCTATTGCCCAGGGAGCAATCGTGTCATTTTTTTGGCAGTTTTGTATCAATTTCGGGCAGGCGACGCGTATACGCGCGCCGCCTTTCGCGGCGTCGGCTGTTCAAATTCGGCGTGCGCCCGCTTTGCGAGCGCCCCGGAACGATGGGGTCGGAGCGCTAGATTTCCTCGCCGTGATGCAACCGCGCTTCCTCCGGCGACAGCACGGTGTTCCAGCAATGCGTCTCGATCTTGTGGTTGGCGGCGGGGTCACGCCAAGTGTTCATCGGGTCCTGCCCGGCTTCTACCCGGCGAATTTGCTCACGCAACATCTGCCGCAGCCAGACGACGCCGATATCCGACGGCGCGAGGTTTTCTAGCGCGTGGACGGCGATCGGACGCTGCCCTTCCTGGGCTTCGAGATCGTCGGGATTGCGCTGGCGTTCCTCATAGCTGCGCCGCCCGGCGCGCGAACCGACGCGTTCGGGGATTTCCGCCGCGGTACGCGGCGTCCAATCGGCTTTCGGCTCGCCGTTTTCGTCGAGCGGCCAGCAGACAATGCTGAGACCGCGCATGCTTTCATTGTCGATCGGCACGACCCAGCTGAGTTCGGTCGCCCGGCTTTGGCGCATCGGCTCGGTGCCGCCAATGTGGATGTCGGGGATGAGAAACACGTTCGGCACGACGCATTCGGCAAAGCGCACCAGCCGGTTGCCGTTGGGCAGATCGTTGATGAACTTGTAGCGCACGCCGAGCGAGGTTTTTTCCAGGCTCAGCTGCGGCGTCCCCTGCATCATCGCGCCGACAAACTGCTCGCCGCTGATCGCCTTGTGCAGTTGCAGCAAGTGGAACGGATCGACGATGTTCTCGAAATGCTGTAGCCAGTTGCAGTCTTTGACGTAGCCGGCCGAGTAGTCGCCCCACACCCGCATGCCGCGCAGCTGGACATCGTCGCGGTAGCGCGTGTCGACGATGTCGAACATCGGGAAAAGCGGCTCGGTGCCCGGCGGCCCCATATAGGCGAACACCAGCCCGCCATATTCCATGACCCGATAGGCTTCCTGCCAGATGTCCATCTTTTTGCGAAACTCCTCGGTTTCGCACGGCATGTCGATGCACTGGCCCTCGGTGTTGTAGAGCCAACCGTGATAGCAGCAGCGGATTCCCTCTTCCTCGACGCGGCCCCATTCGAGCGAGGCGCCGCGATGCGCGCAATGCGGCTCCAGCGCGCCGACGCGGCCTTTTTTGTCGCGGAAGACGACGATCTCCTCACCGAGCAGCTTGACCTTTTTCGGTAGGTCGGTGAGCTCGTTCGACGGGCAGACCGGCTGCCAGTAGCGGCGCAGTACCTCGCCCATCGGGCTTCCGGCCTCGACGCAGGTCAGCTGGTAATCGGGGGGTGGCGTCTGCCGGCCATAGGCTGATTTCATCGCGTTGCTCCCGCTATCTCCGCGCTCAGCATAGCGAAAACGATGCCAGCCAAGAATGTCCGGAATTTGCCGAAACGTCTGTAAGACGAGCCGGTGCTTTGATCCGACCCTCCGGCTCCCCAAATCTTTGCGGTAGATCAACGCGGCCGTCGAACGGTTCGCCTTTAATCAGCGTATCTGCAGATGTCCCAAGAGGATTTGCCGATGAGTGCCTTTCTGAAAACCGCCGCGCTGCTCACCGCGATGACCGTAGCCGCGCCGGCCTGGGCGCAAACCGCCGAACAATTGAACGCCCAGGAGCTCAATCACCTCGCACCGACGCAACCGGGCGCCTCGATGGCGCCGGCGGCTCCGGTGCCGCAGGCTTATGCGGCGCCGGGTTACCCGCAGCCAGCCTATCCGGCGGCGGCCTATCCGGCACCGGCTTATCCCGCGCCCGCCTATCCTTATTACGCTTACCCGTACCCCTACCCGTATTACGGCTACCCCTCTGCCTATTATGACTACGGTTGGCCGTATTACGCGCCCATCGGCGTCGCGCTCGGCTGGGGCTGGGGTTGGGGCGGCTGGCATGGGGGTTGGCACGGCGGCGGCTGGCACGGTGGCGGGTGGCACGGCGGTGGTGGTTGGCACGGTGGCGGGGGCCACGGCGGTGGCGGCCACGGCGGCGGTCATCATTAACCCTGCCGTCGCGAGCGTGCGCGAAACTTGAGCATTCGTCAGCGCGCCCCGCTTTTCGCCTGACGGGTTTACGCGGTAGTCTGTCACGCTGAGCCGTGACGATACCGTTGTGCAGGAGCGTGTGATCGGACCACTCGGGAGCCGTTTTGGCGCGCCGCTGACCTTCTTGCGCGGCCGCGCCGGGCTTGCCGTCGTTCTGGCGTTTCTGCTCGCCGCCCAGAACACCTATGCCTCGACACTGGTAGCGTCGGCCTTTCTCGCGCGTGTCGGCGCGCACGGCATGCCGCTGTACTACATTTTGTTCGCGGCTGTTTCGATTCCGATCGCGGCCTTGTTTTCCAGCGTGATCGACCGCTTTCCGCGGCGGCAGCTCTTTATCGCTGCGCTCGGGATATTTATCGGGCTCACGGTCTTTCTCGCCGCCGTCCCTAGCATGACCACGACGCTGCCTTACGCGGCCTATCTGATCGTGCGGGTGTTCGAGCACCTGCTTTACAGCATCTACTACATCATCATCGCCGACTATCTGACCGTGCTCGACAACAAGCGCTATGCCGCGCGCATCGCGCTGGGCATGGCGATCGGCGGGTTGGTCGGCGGCGGTCTGCTCACCGCGATGACCTCGACGGTCGGGGCGTTGATGGCGGCGTGGGTGACGCCGTTGATGGTCGGCGCAGTGCTGGTCTACGGCGCCTGGATCACCCAGCGCTTGCCGCCGCTCGACGCGGCGATGCCGGCCTCGCCCGAAGGGCTGATCGAGAGCATGCGGATCATCCCGCGGCTGTTGGCGCGCTACCCGATGGTGGCGTTGATGTCCGCGGCGATGCTGCTCAACATCCTGCTGCAATGCATCGCGGAGTTTTCCGCTTTTTCGATCTACACCGCGCATTTTCCGCGCATCGACCAGCTGGCGGTGTTTCTCGGGATCGTCAACGCCGGGCTGAGTCTGCTGGGGTTTGTCGTCATCGTGTTGTTTACCGGGCGGCAATTGCCGCGCCTCGGCGTGCCGAAGATGAACCTCGTCTATCCGGCGCTCGATGTGATGACCTTCGCGGTGCTGGCCGTTACCCCCTCGTTGCCCGCCGGTATCCTCGCCAACATCTCCTACGACCCGTTCGAGCACGGCATCGACGTCCCGGTCCTGACGATGAATTACAACGCGATCCGGCATCGTTTTGTCGGCCGGGTCCGGGTTTTTATCGACGGCGTCGTCTTCCCGCTCGGTCTCGCCGGCGCCGGGGGTCTCCTGCTCGGTTTGGCCGACCGGCTGGACCTGCGCGCCATCGCCGCGTTCGCGTTGGTGCTGAGCCTCGTGTTGCTGGCGCTGCAATGGCGTGTCGGCAAGCAATATGCGCGCGGGCTGGTCGAGATGCTACGCGACGGCGCGGTGGAACTCGACCAGGTCGAGAGCGGCCTCCGCCTGCCGCCGGAGACGGTCGGCGAAATCCACGCGTTGCTCGCCGGCGACGCCCGAATGGCGCTGATCGGCCTCGAGATGGCGACGCGCTGCGACGGCTCGGTCGGGGCGGACGAGATCGCCGCGGCGTTGGCGAAATTGCCGGACGCGCAGGCCCGCCACATCCTGCCGGGGCTGGCGGCGGGCGCTGGCGGGGGGCGAAGCCTGATCGAGCAACTGGCGGCAAGCGGTCCCGCCGGTGTCAGATCGCTCGCGTTGGAACATCTGCTCGGCACGGCGGAGGCCCGCGCGGACCACGCGCGACCGTTGCTCGGCGACCCGGAGGAGCGAGTGCGCTGCGTCGCCGCCGCCGCGGTGCTGCGAAGCGACCCCGGCGACGCGGCCGCGCGCGCGGCCTTGACCGGTGCCGTCTCGACGGAGGCAGCGCTCGGCGCCCTCGAAATGCTGCGCCGCGCGCCGGGACACGGCAACACGGCGCTGCTGATGGCGATGGGTGCGCACCCTGATGCCGCCGTGCGGGCGGCGGCCTTGGCCGCGGCAGTAGACGTCGAGGCCAACGACCTCGGTCTTCGTGACTGGGCGGAACGCGCCGTGGAAGATCCGGAGCCAGGCGTCCGGCGCGAGGCGCTGTCGCTGTTGGTCCGGCTGCACCAAGCGCCGGCTGAGCTCGATCGCCTCGCCGAGCGGTTTTTGACCGATCCCTCGCCGGAGGTGCGCCAATCGGGCGCACGCGCGCTCGGGGCGCTTGGCGCGCCTGCCGTGCCGGCGATCTGCCGCCAGCTGCACGGCGACCGGGAAGACGCGCAGATTGCCGCGATCGATGCGCTTGGCGCCGCACTGGGGCAGGCGGCCGGCGACAGACTATTCGCCGAGCTGCACGACGGCGTGTTTGCCCGTATCGTCGTCAACCAGCGGCTGGCGCGCGCCCGGCCCGCCGCTCCGGAGATTCGCGCGGCGCTCGACAACGCCGCGCGCCGTGACGTTCGGCTGGTGATGCATGCGCTTGACGCGCTTGGCCATCGCCGCACCCTCAATCTCGTGCGCACGATGATGCGCAGCCGTGACGAGCGCGGCCGCGCGAATGCGATCGAAAGCCTGGCGTCGCTGCCGCAGCGGCGTTTCGTTCTCCCCATTCTGCCGCTGATCGAAGACCGCGACGCCGTTGCCGGCGCGAGCGGCGCGCCGGGACGGGACGATCCGGGCCTGGTCGAACAAGCATTGTCATCGCCCGATCCGTGGTTGCGCGCTGCCGGCGCAGTGGCCCGGCATCGCGCGAAGGTCGAATTGCCGGACGATCTGCGGCAGGACCCTTCGCCGATCGTGACCGAAACCGTCTGTCAGCTGGCGCGGCGCCCCGCTGGGAACTCGCGCTACAGTCAGGAGGCGCTGATGAGCCGTCTCGCCTTTCTTCACAATGTCCGTCTGTTCGTCGAGACGAGCTTTGACGACCTGATTGCGCTCGACCACGTGCTGGTGTCGCGGATGTATCTCGCCGGCGAGCCGGTGATCCGCGAAGGCGAGGCCGGCGACCGGCTCTGCATCCTCTATTCCGGCAGTGTCGTCGTGACAAAGGGCGGGCATGAGTTGGCGCGGCTCGCCGCCGGCGATTTCTTCGGCGAAATGGCGCTGTTCGATGACGAGCCACGCTCCGCCACGGTCACAGCGGTCGACGATGTCGAGGTGTTGGAACTGGAACGCGACCGGTTCCACAGCCTGGTTCGTCAGCGGCCTGCCATCCTGATGGAGGTGTGTTCGACGCTGGTTCGCCGCCTGCGCCAAGCCGAGCAGCAGGTCTTTGCGGAGGCAAGGGCTGGGGCGACCCCGTCACTCAGCCGGGCTGCTTCTTGACCAGCAGGGTCGGGATGAAGATCTGCACAACCTCGTCGTCCTGGCTGAACGTCGTCACCCGCGCCTTGACGAGGCCCTGACCGGGCCGCGACCGCGATTCCCGCAATTCGAGGATCTCGCACTCGACGCGCAACTCGTCACCCGGCCGCACCGGCTTCAGCCATTGTAGCTCGCCGCCAAAGCCGAGAATGCCGCTTACCGGGCGGAATTCGCTGCCGACGATGAGGCTCATGGTCATCGCCGCTGTGTGCCAGCCGCTCGCCGCCAGCCCGCCGAACATGCTTTCTTTCCCGGCCGCGTCGTCGAGGTGGAAGGGCTGGGCATCGAAATCCGCCGCGAACGCGGTGATTTCCTCCGCCGCGACGCGGCGCCGCCGAGGCGAGGCGAATTTCTGCCCGACCGTGTAATCCTCGAAATATTGCATCATCCCCTCGCGGGCTTGACGAACCAGACGCCGGCGGCCACCGCCGCGGCGTTGATCGACCCGAACACCACCAGCGCGGAGCCGAGCGCAGCGAAGACATAATCGAGGTTGTTTGTCAGCCGGAAGACCAGCCAGCCGCCGCCGGCGGCGATGACAAACCGGGTGACCGCGGCGGTCAGCGGCCATTTCAGCCGGCCGGCGCCCTGCGAGGCGAAATAGAGCGCCATGCCGAGCCCGAAGAGGCCGTAGCATGGCCCGACCAGATGCAGATAGCGCGTGCCGGCGGCGAGCATCATCGGGTCGTGGTCGAAGATGCCGAGCCAAGCGGCGGGCTGCGCCGCCGCGACAAGGCCGACGGTCTCGGTGAGGCCAAAGGCAATCGCGGCACCGATCCACGCCGTGCGTAGCGCCCGTTCACCGCGTCCGGCACCGATATTGGTGCCGACCATCGCGACCAGCGGCCCGCCCAGCCCAAACACCAGCGGCACCAGCAAATATTCGAGCCGCGAGCCGATCCCATAGCCGGCGGTCGCCGCCGGCCCGAAGCGGCCAACCAGCGCCGTCGTCACCGCAACCGTCGCGTTGGTCTGCACGGTGATCAGCGCGGCCACCAGCCCGACTCGCAGGATTTCCTTGAACAGCCGCGCCTCAAGCCGCCATCCGCTAAGCCGCAGACGCACGACGCTGCGCCCCGAGACCAGATACCAGGCGAGCATCGCGACCCCCGTCGCGTAATAGACGATGAGCGCCACCCCGCCGCCGGCGATCCCCAGGCGCGGAAACGGCCCCCAGCCAAAGATCAGGCAGGGCGACAGCGGAACCAGGAGCACGGTCAAGCCGATACTGATCCCGGCCGGCACCGCCATGTTGCCGGTGCCGCGGATCACATTGGCGAGCGCGTTGAACAGCCAGATCAGCACCATGCCGGCAAAGACGATGTTGGAATAGGTCAGCGCGGCGGCGAGCGCCGTGCCGCTGCCGCCCATCGCCGCGTAGAGCGCGCGGCCGCCGAGCAACATCGCCGCGCTGAATACGAGCGCGAAGCCGATCGCGATCGCCACGGCGTGCACCGCGAGACGGTCGGCGTCCTCGCGGCGTCCGCCGCCGAGCGCCCGAGCTACCGCCGAGGAAATGCCGCCGCCGACCGCCCCCGCCGACATCATCTGCATCAGCATCACCGCCGGAAACACCAGTGTGATCCCGGCCAAGGCGTCGGTGCCGAGCTTGCCGATAAAATAGGTCTCGATCAGCCCGAGGCTCGCCTGCACCACCATCACGGCCATGTTCGGCGCGGCGAGGCGGATGAGCGTTACGGCGATCGGCGCCTCGATCAGCCGCGCGGTGCGTGGGTCGAGCGCACGTGGCGCTGGCGCGGGCGGCACCAACTGCTGCGGCAGTGCGACCGCCACCGCTGCTTCGACGGCATCGTCTATGGTTGCCGTGTTGGCTAGGTCGAGGGACATGGTATCTTGGTCTTTGCGACACTAAGGCGTATATGCGCCTATATAAGCGCGCATATGCGCCTTTGTATAGAGCCGAGACTAACGAAATGACCGACGACCAACCCCGATTGCATGACTGCAACTGCCTCGCAATCCGCCAAGCGGCCCGGCATGTGACGCAATTTTACGACCAGATTTTCGCGCCGCTCGGTCTGCGCGCGACGCAATACGCCATTCTCAGCCGGCTGCGCCGCGAAGGGCCACTGTCGATCAATGCACTCGCCAACCTCCTGGTCATGGACCGCACCACGCTGGGGCGCAATATCCTGCCGCTGCAGCGCGACGGGCTAATCGAGGTCGCGGCCAGCGCCAAGGACCGGCGCCGCCACGAATTGCGGCTGACGGAGGCCGGGCGCAAGCTGCACCGCGAGGGGCTGAAATACTGGGACGAGGCGCAGCACCGGTTCAGCGCGGTCTTTGGCGACGAGCGCGCCGCGGCGCTGCGCGATATGCTGCGCGAGGTCAGTGCCAGCGATTTTGCCGCCGCAGCAGAGTAGCTGCAGCGGCGAGATCGCGACTTCTTACTTCGGCGTATCGAGTTTTAACGCGGCGAGGCGATCCTGAACCTGCTGGCGGCCCGGCGCGTTGGCCGGCAGTTGCGCGAGCAGCTTTGTCCACAAATCATGCGCCGTCTGGGCATGGCCCGCTTCGGCCTCGGAGATACCGACATACCACAGCGCCTCGGGGTTTTGCGGCTCGGCGGCGAGCACGTCGCGGAACAGCGCGGTGGCCTGATCGGGCGGTTGGTCGCCGCTTCCGTGCGCCTCGACGATCGCTTCGGCGTATTGCTGTTTTACCGCGATGTCGGCGGGCTTCAGCTTTGCCGCATGGGCATAGGCGTCGACCGCCTTGTCGGGTTTGTTGAGCACCATATAGGCGCGGCCGAGCCGCATCCAGCCATCGCCGTCATCGGGATTTTGCTGCATGCGCTCGGCCAACCGGCCGACCATGCCCTCGATCATCGCCTGACGGTCTTTGTCCGACATGCTGGCGGTGGCCCTCTCCGTCTGCGCGACCTGGGCCGGGGAGGGCATATTCGGCTCGCCGCCAGCCGACGCCGCGGCGGGCGGTGAGGCAGCAGGCGATGAAACCGCCGGCGCCGGCGGCAGAGCGGCGGCGGCCGTAGCCGCGGGAGGCGGCTTGCGGGGGACGCCGGCCGAGGTCTTGAGTGTCGCCGGATCGACCCCCGCTGCCTTCGCTGCCTCGGCGATGCGCTGGCGCAGCAGCGGCAGCCAATCGGCATCGGCGGGCGAAGCGGCTTCGAGATCGACCCAATCCTGCAACGCGGCCTTGGGGTCACCGGCCTGCTGCTTGGCAAGTGCCAGGTAATAGCGCGAACGCGGCGCGCTTTCCTTGTCGGCAAGCGCGGTCACAAAGGCCTGCTTGGCCTCGGCGGTGACGATGCCGCTGGCCGCCAACACCTGCGCCTCACCCCAATCGCCGACGATCTCGGGCTTGTTCTTCGACAGATCAACCGCGTGACGATAGGCGGCGACCGCGTCCTGAAAGCGGCCGAGATCGACATCGGAGCGGCCGAGCAACTGCCAGCCCTCAAGGTCGTCGGGATGCTCCTGGAGGTGTGCCGTCAGCTTCTGCACCGCCTTGGCCATGTCCATATGCGGATCATTGGGGTTGGCGGCGGTTTGCACGTTCGCCGGGCTGCGCGAGGCAAGCGACTGGTCGGCGAGGCTGGGCGAACCGAGGTCCCAGTACAACGTCCAGGCGGCGAATGGCAGCACGAGGATCGCCGCTGCCGCGATCAGGACCGGCGCGCGCGCCGCCGTCGTCGGCGCGGCGCCCGGGGCCAGCGCCAGGATACGGCGGGCGATCTCGCTTTTCGCCGCCTCCGCTTCATCGGCCGAAAGGATACCGCGCTCGACATCGCGCTCGATCTCGGCGAGCTGGTCGCGATAGACCGCGAGGTTGTAGGCATCGCGCGTCTCGTCGCGGCGGTTGCGCAGCACCAGCGGCCCGATCAGCAGCGCCACCGCCAGCGTCGTCAGCCCAAGCAGCGCGATCGCAAGCCCCATACTCATGTGTCGGCCTTCTGGTCGAGTATCGCGGCGAGCCGGCGTTCTTCATCGGCGGAAAGCGGCGGCGGTCCGGCGATCCCCGCCTGCCGCCGCATATAGCGGCTGATCCCCCAGAGCCCGAGCAGCAGCAGGATGCCCGGGCCGCACCACAACAACCAGGTCGCGAGCTCGAAGGGCGGCTTCAGCAGCACAAAATCGCCATAGCGCGACACGATGTAGTCGATGACCTGCTGGTTGGTGTCGCCCGCGGTGAGCCGCTGACGCACCAGGACACGCAAATCATGCGCGAGATCGGCCTCGGAATCGTCGATCGACTGGTTGCGGCAAACGAGGCAGCGCAGTTCCTTGCTGATGTCGCGGGCGCGCGCTTCCAAAATCGGGTTGGCGAGCATTTCGTCGGGGCGGACGGCGTGGGCGGGTAAGGCGGAGCAGAGGAGGATGAATACCCCTAGCAGCGCCTTAACGGCGTCATTGCGAGCGCAGCGAAGCAATCCCCCGCAGGCTCTGCTCTCAATGGAGGGAGACTGCTTCGTTTCGAAGCGACATCTTCTCTCACCATCGTTCATCGTCCGTCACGCTGAAAGCCGCAGAATGCCTAGACTTTTTGCGGGTGGGCGCTTGACAAGCGAGCGTTTCCA
>Ga0335085_10003982_pt1 | contig 24932 bp, 19 predicted proteins | sample Lox_Sample_45_FD_206712 | JGI IMG/M metagenome (GOLD analysis project Ga0335085, IMG submission 206712) | Soil microbial communities from Loxahatchee National Wildlife Refuge, Florida, United States - Lox_Sample_4.5 | ecosystem: Environmental > Terrestrial > Soil > Wetlands | place: USA...
AGGGCCGGTGCAATGTCCGGCCGCGCCAGGCCGACGGCAATGTTGGCATGCAGAAATCCAACCTTGTCGCCGCAGTCGTAGCGCGCGCAGCCGGTCCGCACCGCATGGAATGGGACGCGCCCGATCAGGCGTTGCATGGAATCGGTCAGCTGAATCTCGTCTCCTGCGCCCCGCTCCTGCCTGTCGAGCTCGCCGAAGATTTCCGGGGGGAGTATGTAACGGCCAATGATGCAAAGCCGCGACGGCGCTTGGGACGGCTGGGGTTTCTCCACCACCGCCTTGACCTCCACGACATCGCCGTTGATCGTGCCAGGCGCAATGACGCCGTAGCGCTTGGTTTCCTCGAGAGGCTTTTCTTCGGCGGCCACGATCACGCCGCCGCCGACGGCTTGATACGCCTCGATCATGCGCGTCATGCCGCCTGGCTTGCCGACCAGAAGATCGTCGGGCAACAGCACCGCAAAGGGTTCGTTTCCGACGAAGTGCCTGGCGGACCACACCGCGTGGCCGAGCCCCAGCGGCCGCTGCTGCCGGGTAAAGCTTACGGACCCCGTCGGTGGCAGACTCTCGATAAGGCTCTGCAGCTCGCTGGTCTTTTCGCGGGCGGACAGCAGCGATTCGAGTTCATAGGCGTGGTCGAAATGATCTTCGATGATGTACTTGCCCCGGCCGGTCACGAAGATGAACTGTTCAATGCCGGCTTCCTTGGCCTCCTCGACCGCATACTGCACAACCGGCTTGTCCACTACGGGCAGCATTTCCTTGGGAACAGCCTTGGTGGCAGGCAGGAAACGCGTGCCCATTCCGGCAACAGGAAGTACGGCCTTACGAACGGGTGGCGGCTTGGTCATGGGCGCTCGCGGGTTTAGGACGAGCCTTCATGGCATAGTGGCGACATAATCGTCCACCCACACCTGGCAGCCGCAATAGGCTCGATAACCAAGCCGCACGCGGTGTCCAAAACTTGAGCCCACGGACCCGCCGGCGGCAGCGGCCGCAACGGCTCGCGGCGGACCACGAGCCGTTGCGGCACTCGACATTCTGCGACTGTTCTTATCCGGGTGGCGGCGGTGGCGGCGGCCCCGGCGGTGAGCCCTCTTCTGGCGGAGGTCCCGGGGGCGGGGCGTTCATCGCATGAGCTGGCATGGGTTCGGCTGCAACGAATTGCAAATGGATGGCACCGATACCGGCGGCAACATTCAGGCCCGTATTCCCCTCAACGCTGACCGGCTGCAGGGTGATCGAGCGGTCGAGCCCTCCAACCAGTACGTTAGCTCCCACGCCGACGCCGGCAGTCGCGCTGGCCGTGGCACCGGCATAATTGCCGGCCAGGGCGCCGTGTCGCAGGCTGGTTGTCGGTGCGATGACGTCCCAGACGAGGAGGCCGCCGGCTGTATATCCGATGTCCACGCCGAATTTCGTAACGGTGCCTCCATAGCGTTCACCGTATCCGGCGCTCGGCGAGAAGTTGCAGTGCAGGTCCTTCGAAGACCCGAAAATGAAACCCCAGCCGCTGCTGACATGGCAGCTCAATACGCCGACTTTCACGCCGGCTGCAGCATCGGCTGTACCGGAAAACGCGGTCCCGGCGAGGAGGGCTATGGCCGCTCCAGCCGTCAATTGGTGTCTCAGGCTCATGACGTTAACTCCTTTGCAAGACCGTTCCTCCCCTCAGCGTGCCTTGCAGGCGGCGCCAGGAACGAAAAAAGGAACGCGCCATTGGAGCAAGCCGTTCCTCGCGCATGCGAGCAACGGCGCGGCAAAATCATGGCAATTGTGGCGGGGTTCCCCGCGCGCAGCGGTATCGGCCTCCGCCTAATAGACGACGACGCTGCGGATGCTCTTGCCCTCGTGCATGAGATCGAACGCCTCGTTGATGCGCTCGAGCGGCAAGACATGCGTGATGAGGTCGTCGATGTTGATCTTCTTGTCCATGTACCAATCGACGATGCGCGGCACATCGGTGCGCCCCCTGGCGCCGCCGAACGCCGTCCCCCGCCACACGCGTCCGGTCACCAGCTGAAATGGCCGGGTGGAAATCTCCTGGCCTGCACCGGCGACGCCGATGATGATGCTCTCGCCCCATCCCTTGTGGGAGCATTCAAGCGCCTGTCGCATGGTTCTCACGTTGCCGATGCATTCGAAGCTGTAGTCGGCGCCGCCTTTGGTCAATTCCACCAAGTGTCCGACAAGATCCCCCTTAATCTGGCGAGGATCGACGAAGTGCGTCATTCCGAACTTGCGCGCAAGCGGCTCGCGCGCAGGATTGTTGTCGATTCCGACGATCATGTTTGCGCCGGCGAGCTTGGCGCCCTGGATCACGTTCAGTCCGATGCCGCCGAGGCCGAACACTACGACATTGGCACCCGGCTCGACTTTCGCGGTGAATATGACCGCGCCAATTCCCGTGGTCACGCCGCAGCCGATGTAGCAGATCTTGTCGAATGGCGCGTCCTTGCGGACCTTTGCCACAGCGATCTCCGGCAGCACAGTATGGTTCGAAAATGTCGAGCAACCCATGTAGTGCAGCACGGCACTGCCCTTGAGCGAGAAGCGGCTGGTTCCATCGGGCATTACGCCGCGGCCTTGCGTCGTGCGAATGGCCTGGCACAAATTTGTCTTGTGGCTGGTGCAGTATTCGCATTCTCGGCATTCCGGCGTGTAAAGCGGGATGACGTGATCCCCCGGCGCGACGGATTTCACACCCGGCCCGACATCCACGACGATGCCGGCGCCCTCGTGGCCGAGAATGGCCGGGAACAGCCCTTCGGGATCATCGCCGGACAGCGTGAATGCATCCGTATGGCAGATGCCGGTGGCCTTGACCTCCACGAGCACTTCGCCGGCTCTCGGCCCTTCGAGATCGACGGTCTCGATTTGCAATGGCCGACCAGCGGCAAATGCCACGGCCGCACGCGTTTTCATGGGATGCTCCAGGTTTGCGAGAGGTTACGCGTCCTATTCTGCATTGTAGAGCGCGCAGTTTCTAGTGCACCGATGCATACAAAATATTCGCTGCCCGGACCGCGCGCCTTCAGGCGCGGGGCTGAAGCCCCGCGGTCCAATCGTCCGTCTGCCCATTCCATAAGGGCTCTGGCACGCGCGTAGATCATCCCGTTCTAAGATAGCGCACCGCTTCGTCGCGCTCGAACAGATAGAGCAGGATCCGCAATGCCTCACCACGCGAAGATAGCAGCTGCGGATCGCGGTCTGCGATCATGCGTGCATCATCCTGCGCCGCCGCGAGCAGCTCGCCATGAACGGCGAGATTCGCGATGCGAAATTCCGGCATGCCGCTCTGCCTGGTGCCGAGGAATTCGCCCGGACCACGCAGGCGCAAGTCTGCCTCGGCGATCACGAAACCATCGTCGGTTTGGCGCAACGTTCTGAGTCTTTCCTTGGCTGTCTCGCCGAGCGGCGCCTGATACACAAGCAGGCAGGTCGAGCGCGCTTCGCCGCGCCCCACGCGGCCGCGCAGCTGATGCAGTTGCGCCAGTCCGAAGCGTTCGGCGTGTTCGATCACCATGATTGTGGCTTCGGGAACATCGATCCCCACCTCGATGATCGTGGTTGCGACGAGGACCTTGGTTTCGCCGGCGATGAAGCGGGCCATCGCCGCATCGCGTTCGGCAGGTTTCAAGCGCCCATGCACCAGACCCACGCCGCTGCCCAGCACCTGGGAGAGCGCCTTCGCCCGCTCCGCCGCCGCGGCGAGATCGACTTTCTCGGATTCTTCCACCAGCGGGCAAACCCAATAGGCGCGCGCGCCGCTGCTGATGGCCCGCCTGAGATGTTCGACGACTTCGTCCAGACGTTCGACCGGCAATACACGCGTTTGCACGGGCTTGCGTCCCGGCGGTCGCCCCTCGAGTTTCGAAACATCCATCTCGCCATAAGCCGTGAGCGCCAGCGTGCGCGGAATGGGCGTAGCCGTCATGACCAGCACGTCCACGGGGTGAGCGCCTTTTCCCTGCAATTGCATGCGGTGGTGGACGCCGAAGCGGTGCTGCTCGTCGATGACGGCGACGGCCAGATCGCGAAACGCAACATCCTCCGAAAACAGCGCATGCGTACCGACGAGAATGTCGAGATCGCCGCGGGCAAGCTTCGCCAGAATTTCTTCGCGCGCCGCGCCCCGCTCGCGTCCGGTCAAAAGCGCCAAGCGCACGCCGGCGGCTTCGGCCATCGGCTTGAGCGCCGCACCGTGCTGGCGCGCGAGAATTTCCGTGGGCGCCATCAGTGCAGCCTGACAGCCCGCCTCTACGGCGTTGAGCATCGCGAGCATCGCCACCACCGTTTTTCCGGCACCCACGTCGCCTTGCAGCAGTCGAAGCATGCGGGTGGGGGCCGCCATGTCGGCTGCGATCTCGGACAGGCTGCGTGTTTGTGCTGTCGTCAGCTCAAAGGGGAGGGCCGCGCGTGCCGCCCGTCTGAGATGACCGTCACCGGAGATTGCGCGTCCCTTGAGTCCTTTCAATTGAGCACGAATGAGCGCCAATGCAAGCTGATTGGCGAGGAGCTCGTCGAATGCAAGGCGCATCCGCGCAGACGCAGACGCGTCGAGGTCGGCTTCACACCTGGGCGTGTGAGCGGTGCGTAGAGCCTCGTTGAATGAATTCCACCCGCGCGCCTTTCGATACGAGGGTTCCTGCCATTCTGGTAGCTGCGGCACGCGCGAGAGCGCAGCGCCGATCGCCTTGGCGAGTGATTTCGCGGGCAGGCCTTCCGTGAGCCGGTACACCGGCTCGTAGAGAGGGAAGTCTTCCGTTGCATCCGGTGAGGCGATGTGATCGGGATGCACCATCTGAAGCCGGCCACCGTACCGCTCGACGCGGCCGCTGACGATGCGTTTTGCGCCTGCCGGTAGCGTACGGGCAAGATACTCGACATTGGCGTGAAAGAATACGAGTTCGATGACTGCGGTTTCGTCGGAGCATCGCACGCGATAGGGCTGGCGCTGGTCGCGCCGCGGAACATGGTCCAGCACATTCAATGTGAGCGTTGCAATGCGGTCGGTTGCGGCCTCGGAGAGCCGCGGCCTGTAGCTGCGGTCGATCACGCCCGCCGGCAGATCGAACACCAGGTCGAGCAATTTCGTGCCTGCCGCCCTCGCAATGAGCTTCTCGATCTTGGGGCCAACGCCCGGAAGCGTTCGCGCCTCGGCAAAAAGGGGAAAAAGAATCGCGGGCCGCATGGATCTCTAACATAACCCTGGCGCGTCTGGCATCAATCGCGCCGGGCAAGAGCGTTCGTTACGACGATTTTGCAGATTATCGCCCGCGGCTCAGTAACCGAAGCTAACAGTGTCACCAGGCTGGAAGTCCTCGCGATTAGCCGTTATATCGGGCGCCATGACTGACGTCCGGAGCGAAAAAATCGCCGTCCGGCGAAAGCGTTTGCGTTTTCGCTGCCATCGGCGCGGCTTCAAGGAGGTGGATTTGATATTCGCCACCTTCGCCGAAACCCATCTGGCCGAATTGGACGAAAACGGCCTCGACCAGCTCGAAAAGCTGCTGGACGTGCCCGACCACGATGTCTTCGCCTGGTTGCAGGGCGAGGCGCCGGTGCCGATGCGGTTCGACACTGCCGTTTTTGCGCAGATGAAAGCACTCTGCGAGCGCAAGGCCCCCACGTGGAACGTCTGAGCTACATTGCCCGCGCCGAGGGTCATCTCAAAGTCACCGGCGCCCCGGAGGGATTTGACACCTATCTTGCAGCCGAGGCGGCCAGGCGGCGGCGAGGGCTTGTGCTGGTCGTTGCCGGCGACGACTTGCGGGCGCAGTCCGCGCTGGATGCGATGCGGTTTTTCGCGCCCGACATTCCGACACTCCATTTTCCCGCCTGGGATTGCCTTCCCTACGATCGTGTTTCTCCCAAACCGGATATCGAGAGCCGCCGCTCCGCGACCTTGTCCGCGCTTGCCCGGCGCACCAAGGAGTCCGGTCCGGCCGTCGTCGTAACGAGCGTCAACGCGCTCGTTCAGCGTGTTCCGCCACGTTCGGTGATTGCAGAGTCGAGTTATTTTGCTCGCGTAGGGAATTCGGTCGAGCACGACGGGCTTGTCGCTTATCTCGTCAAGAACGGCTATGTGCGGTCGGGCACGGTACGCGAGCCGGGGGACTTTGCACTGCGCGGCGGCATCATCGATCTCTGGCCGCCCGGTGCGGATGATCCGCTGCGCCTGGATTTCTTCGGCGCAACCCTCGATGCCATCCGTTGTTTCGATGCGGACACGCAGCTGTCTTCGGATCAAATTGGCGAGATCGAATTGCTGGCGGCGAGCGAAGTGCAGCTCGATACCGATTCGATCAGCCGCTTTCGTGCAGGCTATGTGGCGACGTTCGGCCCGGCCAGCGACGATCCGCTCTACGAGGCAGTCAGCGCCGGCCGCAAGCACCCCGGCATGGAGCATTGGCTGCCGTTGTTCTATCCCGAGCTCGACACCCTGTTCGACTACCTGCATCACCCCCTGATCTTCCTTTCTCATCAGGCCGAGGAAGCAAAGCGGGCCAGGCTCGAACTGATCGCCGACTATTACGGCACCCGCCGTCAGTTCTTGAGCGCGAGTCGCGAAGGCGCGGAAATCGTTGCCGCCGCGCCGTACAAGCCGTTGCCGCCCGAACGGCTCTACATGACCGACGGCGAATGGAAGGCGGCGCTGACCCATCGCGCGCTGCGTGAGTTCTCGCCGTTCCAGGCGCCGGAATCGAAGCACTCGGTCGATGCGGGCGGCAAACAGGGCCGTGACTTCGCTCCCGAGCGCGCGCAAGGCCGCGTGAATGTCTTTGAAGCGGCGGCCGCGCATGTCAAATTGCTTCACCAAGCGAAAAAGCGCGTGCTGGTCGCGGCCTGGAGCGAGGGCAGCGCCGAACGTCTCGGTGGCGTGCTGTCGGATCACGGCCTCGCCGCGATGCGTCACGTCGAGAATTGGCAGGACGCCAATGCGTTGCATGGTTCCGCGATTGGTGTGGCGGTGCTCGGCATCGAGCACGGCTTCGAGTCGGAATCGTTCGCGATTGTTTCAGAGCAGGATATTCTGGGTGATCGCATGGCGCGGCCGCGGGCGCGCTCTAAGCGTGCGCAGAATTTTCTGGCCGAAGCTTCGAGCTTGGTCCCCGGCGATCTGGTTACGCATATCGAGCACGGCATCGGCCGCTATGCCGGTCTTCAGACGATCAATGTTGCCGGCGCGCCGCATGATTGCCTGGAGTTGCAATACGACGGCGGCAAGCTTTTCCTGCCGGTGGAAAACATCGAGCTGTTGACGCGCTATGGCTCGGACGAAGGCACGGCACAGCTCGACAGGCTGGGGGGCGGTGCATGGCAGCAGCGCAAGGCCCGCATGAAGGCGCGCGTGCGCGAGATCGCCGCCGAACTAATCCAGATCGCCGCTGCACGCCAGCTGAAATCGCTGCCTACCGTGGAAGCGCCGCAAGGGCTCTACGACGAGTTCTGCGCCCGGTTCCCATGGCAGGAAACGGAAGATCAGGAGCGCGCCATCGCCGAAACGGTGGAAGATCTCGCGAAAGGCCGTCCGATGGACCGCCTGGTCTGTGGCGATGTCGGTTTCGGCAAGACCGAAGTCGCGTTGCGTGCGGCCTTCGTCGAATCGATGTCGGGCATGCAGGTCGCGGTGGTGGTACCGACGACGCTTCTGGCGCGCCAGCATTTTCGCACTTTCAGCGAGCGGTTTCGCGGTTTTCCGGTGAAGGTCCGCCAGCTGTCGCGCTTCGTGGACGCGAAAGAGGCAAGGGAGACCAAGGCTGGGCTTGCGTCGGGCGATGTCGATATCGTGGTGGGCACGCATGCGCTGCTGTCCAAAACCATAAGCTTCAAGCAGCTGGGCCTTGTCATCGTCGATGAAGAGCAGCATTTCGGCGTCGCCCACAAGGAGCGGCTCAAATCGCTCAAGGCCGACGTGCACGTGCTCACGCTGACGGCAACACCCATTCCGCGCACGCTGCAACTGGCGCTTTCGGGTGTGCGCGATCTCTCGCTGATCACCACGCCGCCGATCGATCGGCTAGCGGTACGTACCTTCGTTACGCCGTTCGATCCGCTTGTCATTCGCGAGGCCTTGTTGCGCGAGCACTATCGCGGCGGGCAGAGCTTCTATGTCTGCCCGCGCATCTCGGACTTGCATGAAGCCGAGGAATTCCTCAAGCACACGGTTGCCGAGGTGAAAGTTGCGGTCGGCCACGGCCAGATGGCGGCGAGCCAGCTCGAAGACATCATGACCGCATTCTATGACGGCCGGGTGGATGTGCTGATCTCCACGAACATCGTGGAAAGCGGTCTCGACATTCCGAGCGCCAACACGCTCATCGTCCACCGGGCCGACATGTTCGGATTGGCGCAGCTCTATCAGCTGCGCGGGCGCATCGGCCGTTCAAAGCAACGTGCCTATGCGTATCTGACGACGCCCGCGGACAGGAAGCTCACTGAGGCGGCGGAACGCCGGCTGCAAGTCTTGCAGTCGCTGGACCAGCTGGGTGCCGGCTTTTCGGTGGCGAGCCACGATCTGGACATTCGCGGCGCCGGCAATCTTCTGGGCGAGGAACAGTCCGGTCACGTGCGCGAAGTGGGCATCGAGCTTTATCAGGACATGCTCGAGGAAGCCGTGGCGCAGCTGCGCGAAGGCACGACGGCCGAGGATCTCGGCGAACAATGGTCGCCGCAGATCAATATCGGCACGGCCGTGCTCATTCCGGAAGATTATGTCGGCGATCTCAATGTGCGCATGGCGCTCTACCGGCGACTGGCCACACTGCAGGACAAGAGCGAAATCGACCGTTTCGCAGCCGAGCTCATCGATCGTTTCGGATCGCTGCCCGAAGAGGTCAAGCACCTGCTCGAGATCGTTGCCATTAAGACATTGTGCAGGGTTGCCCTGGTCGAAAAGATCGACGCCGGCCCGAAAGGCGCCACGCTCAGCTTCCGCAACAACAGTTTTCCCAATCCGGCAGGGCTGGTACGTCTCATCGCCGAGCATCAGTCGACGATGAAGGTGCGTCCCGACCAGAAGGTCGTTATCGCGCGCGATTGGTCCACACCGGAAGAGCGGCTCAAGGGCACGCATATGTTCCTCGGTCAGTTGGCAAAGCTCGCGAAGGCAGCGTAATTCTGCTTGGCACACAGTGTTGGAGATTAAGATGTGGAAGCAAGAAGTGACGATTTTCGATGTGGAATGGACCGGACCGCACACGATCGAAGAGGTAGTTGGGAAGTCGAACCGAGGTCATGACCGAGGAGTGTACGCGATCTTCGGTACACACCCTGTCTCAGGGCCAGAAACACTGCTCTATTTGGGGAAGGCCTCACGCTTCTCGGACCGATTGGACGATCACCGCCACAGATGGGTTCCTTGGGAAGTTACGCCAGTTTCAGTGTATCTAGGCAGGTTGGGTGGAAAAAACCCAATTGAACCTGGTGTAAAAGACGAGTGGGATCGCGCGATCGCACGCTTAGTTAGAGATACTTCTGATCAATTATTGCCAGCCGGCTTACAACAAACAGAGATCCGACCCTGACAAGGAGCCGCTGGTAGTTCTAAATCATCGTAAGCGCCACAGATTACCGCACGTGGTTTCGAATTTGGAATGGCTATCGCCCATCGAACACCCCAATTTCGAAGTATTCTCCGACGAGAACATGAGAGGTCCGTAACGGGGTACTGGAGATCACCCCACTGCTGGATCGAATGCCATTACCGTGTCGGCGCCGGCCTGGATGCGTTCCACGAGCGTGGAGCATTCGGGGATCATCCGCTCCATCCAGTAGCGCGCCGAGACCAGCTTGGATTCGTAGAATGCCTTGTTCGCCGACGCGGAAGCGATCCTGGCGTACGCCAATTTTGCGATCCGCGCCCACATCCAGCCAACTGTCACGATGCCCATCAGCCGCAGATAATCCACCGCGCCGGCTCCGGCATTGTTCGGATTGGCGATCCCGTTTTGCGCCAGCCACATCGTCGCCTGCTGCAAGCTCTCCAGCCCGCGCTTCACCGGCTTCACGAAAGGCGCCAGAGCTTCGTCGGCGCTGTTGTCATCGAGCCAGCCGGAGACTGCGCCGAAATACGCCATCGGCGCCGCGCCGCCTTTACGCCCGAGCTTGCGGCCCACAAGGTCCATCGCCTGAACGCCATTGGCGCCTTCGTAGGTCTGGCTGATGCGCGCATCGCGCACGAATTGTTCCATACCGTTGTCGCGGATGTAGCCATGGCCGCCGTAGCACTGCATGGCCATATTGGCTGCTTCGAAGCCCATGTCCGTGAAGAAGGCCTTGATGACGGGCGTCATCAGATCGGAAATCAGCCCCGCCGTCTCGCGTTCGGGACGATTGGATTCGGAGATGGACATGTTGAGCGTGGTCCACAGCACGACGGCGCGGGCGCCTTCGATGAACGACCGGCAATGCAGCAGCATCCGCCTCACGTCGGGATGCACGATAAGAAGATCGGCAGGCTTGTCCGGCTCTTTCGGACCCGTCAGCGCGTGACCGACCCGGCGTTCCAGCGAATAGGCGAGCGCGTTCTGATAGGCGACCTCGGCCATGCTGATGCCCTGCACGCCGACACCGAGCCGCGCGTTGTTCATCATCCCGAACATGCCCCGCATGCCGGCCGACGCCGAGCGGTGTTCCCCCGGGACGGGCTTGGGGCCAAGCAGCCAGGCGGTCGCATCGTCGAAATTGAGCACGGCGGTCGCGTTCGCCTTGATGCCCATTTTCTTTTCGATGCCGCCGCAGGAGACGCCGTTTCGCGGCCCCAGCGTTCCATCGTCCTTCACGATGTACTTTGGCACCATGAAGAAGTTCACGGTGGAGAGATCGTCGTGAATATGTCCGTGCTCGTCGGGAATTTTGGCGATGACCATATGAATGATATTGTCGGTCAAGTCGTGTTCGCCGCCGGAGATGAATATCTTGGTGCCATTCATGCGGTAGGTACCGTCGTCCTGTTCCTCTGCACGGGTTTTCATGAGGCGCAGATCCGTGCCGCAGTGCGGCTCCGTCAGGCACATGGTGCCCGTCCATTCCCCCGCAACCATCTTCGGAACGATGTGTTCCTTCATCCAGGGTGCGCCTGTTTCCGAGAGTGCCCTGCAGGCGGCAATCGTCAATCCCGGATACATCGAGAAGGCTTGATTGGCCGATTGCGCCATCTCGCCGACAACGACCGTGAGATATTGGGGTAGGTTGGAGCCGCCGAATTCCGGAGCTGCGCCAAGCCCCGTCCAGCCTCCGTCTACGTAGGCCTTGTACGCGTCTTTGAATCCCTTGGGCGTGCGCACGACACCATTCTCGTAATGGCACCCCTCCTCGTCGCCGGACTGGTTGAGCGGCTGCAGCACCTCTTCGCAGAGCTTGGCGGCGTTTGCGAGCACGTCGTCCGTCAATTCAGTCGACAAATCTCCGAACTGCGGTAAGTCCGTCTGCCGGTCGAGTTCGAGCAGCTCATGGATCAGGAATTTGTATTCCTCGAGCGGCGCACGATAGGTGGGCATGGGGGGCCTTTCTTCGCAGAGCGCGAACGAGTCTAGGGGCAAAGCCCTTCCCGTGTCGATAACGGGGTATTCAGAGCCCTTATCTTGCGTCCCCAATTGCGGCGGGGGATAGAAGGGTGGCAGTTTCTGCGTCCTCGCCAACCCTGAGGTCGTGCCTCGTGATGTCCAGATGATCGATCGCCGTCGTTTCCTCGGAGCCGCGGGCTCCGCCGCCTTGGCCTCGAGCGTTTCCGGCGCCGCGACAGCGGCCATGGATCGACAGGCGCCTGTCGGTTCCGACGCCAGTGCGCACGCCGACTACACGATCCGCATTGCGACGGGCCTTGTCGAACTCGGAGCGGACACGACGGTTTCCACCAAAACGTACAACGGCCAATTTCCCGGCCCCCTGATGCGGCTCCAGGAAGGAAAACGCGTCGTCGTCGACATACACAACGACACCGATGCACCCGAGCAGCTGCATTGGCACGGACAGTTTCTTCCGGTGAATGTCGACGGTGCTGCCGAAGAGGGTACGCCGTTCATAGCGGCACGCGGCCATCGCCGCATAGCACTGACGCCGCAGCCATCCGGATTTCGTTTTTTCCATAGCCATGTGCGCGCCGGTGCCGATCTGTCGCGCGGTCTTTATAGCGGCCAGGCGGGGCTCGTTTACATCGAGCCCCGCCGGAATTCCGGCGCCTACGATCAGGAGATCTTTCTCACGCTTAAAGAGTTCGGCCCTTGGCTCAGCCGCACCGAAATGGCATTCGATTCTCTTTCGCCGATCGACGTCGTACCGGCTCTGCGCGCACAAGCACTCGCCGCGCTCGACGCATCGCTGAAGCGCGGCTTGCCGCAGGCTTACGAGCTCGCCTATGAGTTTTATTCCGTAAACGGACGTTCATTGGGGCAGGGCGAACCGATTCGTGTGAAGCCCGGAGAGCGTGCGCTTCTTCATGTCTTGAATGCGAGCGCGAGCGAGATCCGCAGCCTTGCGTTGCCCGGCCATGTCTTCAAGGTCGTGGCGCTCGACGGCAATCCTGTGCCGCGGCCTGCCGAGGTCCCGGTATTGTGGCTCGGCCCGGCGGAGCGCATCTCGGCGATCGTCGAGATGAAAATGCCCGGCGTTTGGGTGCTGGGCGATACCGACGACGATGCCCGCGCTAAAGGGGCCGGCATCGTCGTGGAATATTCCGGCCGCAAAGGCGCTCCGCAATGGGCGAAGCCCGGCCCGTTTCGTTGGGATTATCGGCGATTTGCCGATCCGGCCGCCACGGCCGCGCAGCCGGACGAGACGCTCGTGCTGACGTTCGCGGTGCGCAATGCTGCACGCGAGGGTTTCGATGAATTCACCATAAACGGCGTTCCCTTCTCGATGGAGCGAATGCAGCCCAGGTTTCCGCTGGTTCGCGGCCGCCGCTATCGCCTCCGGCTGCGTAACGCCACCGACGACACCCACCCCATCCACCTGCATCGTCACAGCTTCGAATTGACGAGCATTGCCGGTCATCCCACGGCAGGCGTCATGAAGGACGTTGTTCTGATCGGAGGATTCCAGGAAATGACGGTGGATTTCGTGGCCGATCAGCCGGGGTTGAGTCTTTTCCACTGCCACATGCAGCATCACATGGACTTCGGATTCATGGCGTTGTTCGACTGCAGCTAGTAAATGCCCGGAATGAGTCGCGCCGTCCGCGTGGCGTACGTGGCATATTCGGGAAACGCGCGGGTCAGTACACGTTCTTCAAATGAGATGCGCCACAGCTGCATGGCGATGCTGACAATCTCGATCAACAGCGACCATGGCTGGGCATATTGAATCATCATGCCGATATTTCCGATCTCCTCCGCGAGATAAAGCGGGTGGCGGACGATCGCATACGGTCCGTCCGTCTTGAGCCTGCGTGCCTCCGGGAGAATGCTGAAGGAGCGCCCGAGTCGGACAAGAACGAAGAGTGAAAGTATCGTCCCCAGGACCGTGAGCGCAGCCGCAACGGAGTCGAGCGCCAGGGGCAAATTCGCCATTGGCAGGCGCCCTCGGCCGATGGTCATGTAGGCTCCCGCGAGTGCCACGGCGCGCGGCAGGGTTCCTTCCGCTTTTGCAACCGGCATGCAGCGGAGGAACACGAGCACGACGATCAGCGAAAAGTAGGCGACATTCGCGATGTCACGCGCCACATGCACCCAAGCGACAAGCGTGGGCAGGTGGAGGATGTCGTTCTCCATGTCGGGGACGAGACGGACGAGGATCCCCGTGACGTAGAGCGCGATCAGCGGCGCGGCGGCCAGAACGTCATAGAACTTTGTGGCCCTAAAGGGGGACTTTTCCATTTTTACTGTCATGGCCCGCGAAGGCGGGCCACCCAACCGAGGCTTTCCTATTGATAGAAGAAGGCGATCTGCTTCACTATTAATTCTGTATCACCTGGGCGGCCCGCCACGCTCCGGCCGCGCTTCGCCCGGACCGGTGGCGCGGGGCATGACAAGCGTTATTGGAATGTATCCGATGGGCAAGAAACAACAAAGGCACCACAAGCACCACGGCGATGACGATGAACATTATTCCCGCACGCTGCACGATCTGCAGATCGAACTCGTAAAGCTGCAGCGCCAGCTGATCAAGGATCGCGCGCGCGTCCTGGTGATCCTCGAGGGGCGCGACGCCGCCGGCAAGGATGGCGCCATCAAGCGGCTGACCGAACATATGAGCCCGCGGGAGACGCGGGTCCACGCACCGGGCAAGCCCTCCAACCGCGAAGAGACGGAATGGTATTTTCAGCGCTTCGTGCCGTTCCTTCCGGCGGCGGAAGAGTTCGTCGTCTTCAACCGCTCCTGGTACAACCGCTCCGGTGTCGAGCGGGTGATGGGCTTCTGTACCGAACGGCAGGTGGAGGAATTCTACGTCTCCGTCGTTCCCTTCGAGGAAATGCTGGTGCGCGACGGCATCGCCGTCCGGAAATTCTATCTCGATATTTCCAAGCGCGAGCAGGAAAAGCGCCTGGAGGCTCGGCAGGACGACCCCCTGAAGCAGTGGAAGATTTCCGACGTCGACGAGGCGGCGCTCAAGAACTGGAAGGCCTACAGCAAAGCGCGCGACGAGACGTTTGCGCGTACGAGCCACGCCCTGGTGCCCTGGCACGTCGTGCGGGCCGACGACAAGAAGGTCGCGCGTCTCGAATTGATCCGCTCGCTGCTGACTGGAATTACCTACAAGGGAAAAGACGCGCGCTTCGTGCAGCCGGACGAGTCGGTGGTGTTCCCGTGGTCCGAGAACACTCGGGATAAAATCTGCGCGTGACTGGGAGCGTTGTTACTGGGAGCGCTGGCGTCCCGCCGGCATGCGATCTTGCCGCACCACCAGTGCCGGCTGGAAGCCAGCGCTCCCAGTGAGTTCACTGCGGTGACACTGGTTCTGCCTTGATATCCGGGTCGTTCAAGTGTGCGGACTTCCAGCGCATGGCGGTAAAGATGCGCGTGCGGCCCGAGGGGTGATCGTAAAACAGGAACTCCTCGAGCGGGCTGGGATCGAGTTTGCGGTATTCGCTGAGCTTGAGAGCGACGGTAGCAAAGCCGTCGGGCTGACGCGCCGCGTTCAAGCCGAAAATGTCGGCTTGCGCCTCGATCGTCCGGGTAATCGTGTTCGTCACAGGCGCGGCGAGCAGCAGGAATGTACTCATCAGCGCATAAAGCACCGGCAGTCCGGCCGGATCGTCGATCGATCGCACATCCCAGCTGCTGGCAAAGAGGCCGGCCAGCGTGTTGAATCCCCGGTCCAGAACAAAAAATCCGACAAGAAAGACGAGGCCGAACCAGGTGATCAGGATTGCAGCGTGATCGAGCACGTAATGCCCCATCTCGTGGCCGAGCACGGCCTCGATCTCGGCCGGCGTGCAGCGGTTCAGCAGATTGTCGTTGAGCGATATCCGCGTCGTTCCCAGAAGGCCGGAAACATTGGCGGAAATGCGCTTCGACTGACGCGATGCATCGAATTCGTAGACATTATCCGTCGGAATTCCGTTGGCGCGGGCCAGCGCGAGAATCTCCGTTTTGACGGAACCTTCGCGCAACGGCTTGTAGTGGTTGAAAAGCGGGCTGATGAAGACTGGCGTGATGAGAAGGAGTGCGGCCAGCAGAACTGACGTCAGGACGGTCGCCCCCACCCACCAACGGCGCGGCGCGGTCCGGATGAGTCCGTAGAAAACGGCGAATACAATGAGCGCTCCCGCAAAGGTGAGCCCGAAGGCGATCGCGAATTCCCCGAACCATTGGAGGAGCGTTTGGTTCGACAAGCCGTAGGCGTGCTCGCGGATGAATTGCTCGTAGAGCGTGAGCGGGAAGGTGAGGGCGGTTACGAGCGGCACGAACAGCGCGACGTAGATCGGCACTTGGAGGAAGCGAGAGCGCGTGATGCTCTGAGCAAAGTTGCGGATAGCCGCGGAGATGCCCAGCCACAGAAGCAGCGCCGACACGGCGATTGCGTAAAGCGCATCGACCAGAAGAAGAATGTAGCCGCCTTCGAAGTAGGCGTCGGATCGGGCGCGCGCCGCGCCGCTCACGCGCGCCAGGTACGCATCGGTTGCCTTTTCGGGGTCGAACGGCTTGGCGACAGGGTGCGGCATCGGCGCCAGCGACTGAACCATGACATGTGAGGTCGGTGCGGCGCGCGGCACGGCTTGCGCATAGGAGCCGGAGACCGGCAGGCAGAGAAGTGCAACCAGCGTCCAAAGTACCAACAACTTCCGAGCCATCCATATCCCCGAGTCGGTTCTCGGGGCCGACGCTATCAGACGGAAGCGGATCCAGGCAGCTTCTGGGACAACAGCTCGCGATAGACCGAAAGCGTCGCAGTGCACATGCGCTCGACGGTGAAGTGGGCCTGTATGTGTGCGCGGCCCTTGGCGCCGATTGCGGCGCGACCGGCCGCCCCTGCTTCCATCAGCAGCCGCAGCGCGCCCGCAAGCGCGGCCGCATCGCCGGGCGGCACGAGCAGGCCCGTTTCGCCGTTGATCACTGTTTCACGTGAACCGCCATGATCGGTCGCAATGACAGGCCTTCCCATGGCAGCCGCTTCGGCGGCGACGCGTCCGAAGGCTTCCTCCTGGGTCGATGCGGACACCACGATGTCGGCAGCGAGGTAAGCGGCCGGCATGTCGGCGACGTGGCCCGCGATGATCACGCGATCCGCGAGGCCATTCGTGGCAATGGCATGGCGAAGTGCGTGCTCGTAGATGGCGCGGCCCTGCGCATCGCCCGCCAGTACCGCGCGCACGTGAGGCTGCGCCAGCAGCGCCATGGCTTCGATGAGGATCTCCTGCCCCTTCCAGCGCGTCAGACGGCCGGGCAGCAGGACAAGGATCGATGCGCTGTCGGCGCCCCAGGCCCGGCGTAACGCGGCAACGCGCTCGGACGGGATCGCCGCTGGATCGAATCGTTCAAGATCGACGCCCCGCGGTATGGTGGCGATGCGCCTGGCCGGAAACTGGGTGCGGACGTGTTCGGCTGTCCATGCGGAGTTGGCGATGACAACATCGCCGCGCGCCATCACGGAATTATAGAGCCGCTTGAACGATGTGCGCGCGGAATATGAGCCATGCCAGGTCGTCACGAAGGGAATGCGGGTCTGGCGCGCGGCCCACAGCGCGCTCCAGGCCGGAGCACGCGAGCGGGCATGGATCAGCCTGACGTTGCGCGCGCGGATGAGATTTGCGAGCCTGAAGGCATTGGCGACGAGCGCGAACGGCGTCTTGGTATCCAAGGCCATATGGACCCATTCGCCGCCCACCCGCTCAAGCTCCGCCACCATGCGTCCCCCCTCCGAGGCGACAAGCGGTAGAAAGCCTTCGCGGGCCAGGCACCCGGCGATCTCGATTGTCGAGCGTTCGGCGCCGCCGGTTTCCAGCTTTGGAATGACCTGGAGGATGGCAGTCCGCGGTTTGGGCGTTTGGTGATTGTTTGAAATGGTGCAGGCCGACAAAAGATCGTGAGATAACCGACCATGGCTGATTTACGAGCCCGCGCAAAGTCCTGGCTGGCCTTGCCCACTTTGTGCGTTGCACTGCCGGCCGGCGCTGCCAATCTGCCGGTGCTCGACGATCCGTCGCTCGGCAGCAAAAACCGTTACGAGCGCTGCGTGGAATTGGCCAAGCGCAATCCAGGCACGGCCATCGATCAGGCCGCTGCGTGGTACAAGGACGGCGGCGGCGCAGGGGCCTTGCACTGCGAGGCGCTCGCCTTGTCGGACCTCAAGCGCTATCCCGATGCGGCCACGAAGCTCGAGGCCGCCGCGCACGAGAAGGGCCTGACGGCATCGATGCGCGGGGAACTGCTCGATCAGGCCGGCAATGCCTGGCTGCTGGCGCGCCGGCCGGATAAGGCGGACGCGGCGCTGTCTGCGGCGCTTTCCTTCACGCCGCAGGACGAGGATACGCTTGCCGACCGCGCCCGGGCGCGCGGCCTCAGGAAGGACTGGTCGGGCGCCGAAGCCGATCTCTCCGCCGTGTTGTCGCTCGATCCCGATCGGGCCGACGCGCTGGTCCTGCGCGCCAGTGCCCGTCATGCAGAAGGCCGCACGCTCGATGCCCGCGCCGACATCGATCGCGCGCTCGACATCGATCCCGGCTATCCCGAGGCGCTGGTGGAGCGCGGCACGATGAAGTTCGAGGCCAGCGACACCGCCGGCGCCCGCGCCGACTGGCTGCAAGTGACCAAAGACGCACCGGGCACGGCCGCGTCGTCCGAAGCTGAAGCAAGACTGAAGCTTCTTGAGGCCGCGAAGCGTTAGGGCGTCGGGCTTGACCATTCCCGCTGCACGTCAGCATCCGGTTCGGCAAGCACGCAGGCCGCGCGCAGCCGATCGAACTCCGCGGGTTCGATGAGTCGCTTCAGCGCCCATACCGCCATGGCGCGCACCAGCGGCGAAGCGTCGGCGATCAGGTGTCGGGCTTCGTCCGTCAGTCGCGGTTCGCCGGAATTGCCGATGGCGATCAGCACGTTGCGCACAAAACGGTCGCGGCCGGTGCGCTTGATCGGCGACCCGCGGAACAGCGCGCGGAAATGAGCATCGTCGAGCCGCGCCAGGTCGGCGAGCGCGGGATCTTCAAGTTCGGCGCGTGCGTGAAACCGCGCCTCGCGGGCCTCGCTCGCGAACTTGTTCCACGGACAGACGGCGAGGCAGTCGTCGCAGCCATAGATGCGGTTGCCGATGGCCGGGCGCAATTCCTCGGCAATGTGGCCCTTGTGCTCGATGGTGAGATACGAGATGCAGCGGCGCGCATCGATGCGATAGGGCGCCGTGAAGGCTTGCGTCGGGCAGGCGTCGAGGCATCGCCGGCATGCTCCGCAATGATCCGTTTCGGGCGCATCGGCCGGTAGATCGAGGGTGGTGAACAGCGCGCCCAGAAAGAGCCAGGAGCCGAATTCCCGCGACACGAGGTTGGTATGCTTGCCCTGCCAGCCGAGCCCTGCGGCCTCGGCCAGCGGCTTTTCCATGACCGGTGCGGTGTCGACGAACAGTTTCACATCGGCGCCGTGCCGTGCGGAGACGCTGCCTGCCAAGACCTTGAGCCGGCTTTTCAGCACATCGTGATAATCGTCGCCCCGGGCATAGACCGATATGGCGCCGCGCAGCGGGTCGCCGGTACTTGCGCCCGCGGACGCGTAATTGGCGCCCAGCATGACCACGGTGCGCGCATCCGGCCACAGCACCGCCGGGCTGGCCCGCCGTTCGGCGGTGCGGGCGAGCCAGTCCATGTCGCCGTGGCGTCCTTCTGCAAGAAAATTCTGCAGATGTCGGCTGGTCGTGTCTGGCAGGCTCGCGCGCGTAAAGCGCACGGCCTCGAAGCCGAGAGCCCGCGCCTCGGCGCGGATGGCGTCCTTGATCGCCTCAGGCGTCGAGGTCTGCATAGTGGGCGACGGGAGGCTGCCCGGGAACCCGGTCCGACAGCAGCGTGCGGAAGGCGGGCCGCGACTTCATCCGCATGTACCACTCGGCCATGGCGGGGAACTCCGCCCACGGCACTTCGCCGAAATAGTCGAGTGCGGAGACATGCGCGGCGATGGCCAGATCGCCGAGCGTGCATTCGCGAGATGCCAGATAGCCGTTCTTTTCGGCCTGGGTGCCCAAGAGGGTGAGCGCTGTGCGCAGCGCCTCGCGGCCCGAGCGGATTACCTCCATGTCGGGCGCCTGGCGCTGCGGGCTGCCGGTAAAGCGCTGCGAAGCCTTCTCGTAGACGATACGGCGCGTGACGGTTTCGAGCAGGGGGCCCATGGACCAATCGAGAATCCGCAAGGATTCCGCGCGTTGGGCGGGATCCTCCGGCGCCATGGGATTGTCGGGATAATTGCCTTCCAGATGATCGACGATGGCCCACAGACCCACCGCGCGGCTGCCGTCCAGATCGATGAACACCGGCAGGTGGCCGAGAAAGTCCTCCGGGGCGACGGGGTCGCAGGTCACCCGCTTCTCGGCGATGAGCAGGCGCGCGAAGCGGGACGGCGGCGAAAGGAGCAGATGGATGATCCGGCGCATTGCCGGACTTTAGGCATGCCGGACCTGTTGTGCCAGAGCGCAGGTTGCTCCCACGAAGGTAGCACGGACATGGCGCGGCCATGGCGTTGCATGCCCATCGTTCCCGCACGCCGGGGGCCCGCCTGTTCGTCCTGCCGGAATCACGTTAAAAAGCGGATAGCAGGGGGGACACCATGACAGACCGATTCGTCGAGACCTCCAGTCAGGGATTCTTTTCGCGCATCGGCAGCGCCTTCGTCGGGCTTCTGCTGGGCCCCCTCTTCGTGATCGGCGCCATCGCGCTTCTGTTCTGGAACGAGGGCCGCGCCGTCGAAGCTGCAACCGGACTGAGCCAGGCCGCCGGCTCCGTGATCGAGGCGCCGGCTGACCCCGTGTCGCCCGCCAATGAAGGCAGACTCGTGCACGTAACCGGAACGGCCAACACGCAAGCGCGGATCGGGGACGGCGATCTCAATCTCGATTTCGGGGGACAGCTCGCGGTGAAGCGAACGGTCGAGATGTACCAATGGCGCGAGAAGAAGGAATCGAACACGCAGAACAATCTCGGCGGCAGCCAGACGACCACGACGACATACACCTATGCGAAGCAGTGGTCGCCTGAGGCGATCGACTCCTCGACATTTGCGCATCCGCAAGATCACGCCAATCCGCCGATGCCGCTGGCAGCGCGCAGTTTCGCGGCGGCCGATGCCAAGCTCGGCGGCTTCGCGCTCGACGCCGATATGCTCGGCCTGATCGATCCGCCGGCGCCGCTCAACCCCAGGCGCCGTCAGGCTGGAAGACCGATGCCGGCGCTCTCTACAAGGGCGACAATCCCGCGCAACCGGCGGTCGGCGACGTCCGCGTGCGCTACGCAGGGCTAGCCTCGGGCTCGACGCTCTCGGTGCTCGCGCAACAAAGCCATGGCGGATTTGCCGCCTACACGACGCCCAACGGCTACACGATTCGCATGGCCGCGGCAGGCAACGTTCCCGCCGCGCAGATGATCGCGCAGGCGCGCAAGACCGCGCAGATGTGGACGTGGATTTTGCGCGGCGTGGGCGCGCTCGTCATGTTCATCGGCTTCATGCTGTTCTTCGGCCCGCTGGCGACGCTGGCTTCCGTGCTGCCGTTCCTCGGCGGCATCGTGCGCGGTGCGTCTGCGGCGATCGCCTTCGTGCTGATGCTGCCGATTACGCTGGCGACGATCGCGGTGGCGTGGATCGCGTTCCGGCCGCTGATCGGCGGCGGGCTGATCGTGATCGCTCTGGCTGCGTTCTACTTCCTCTGGCGCTGGCATCATGCGCGCACGCCGACTGCGGCAAAAGCGGCGTGACCGGCAAAATTGCGGGGAACGTGGACATCAGCGCAGCGGCAGCGCGTCGTGTGCGTTCAGCGCGGTTTACCGCGGAGACAGTATCCGTCGTAATCCGCTCTTCGCCTGCCTGAAAAGCCTATTAAGTCCAGGAGTGCCGGTCCTCATCATTGGGCGTGCATCGGCACGGTCTCGGAATACTCCGCCTTGCAACACCCTTTTCAGAATGATCGCACCGTACTCTGCATTCATATGTGTCACGTCGTCGTCCGGATGCGTAGTCGTGAGGCCGCCTCCCAGACGCACAGATCCGCGAGAATAGCTGGAATTCGTGAGCATGGGGCTGGTCAGCGTGTCCGCTGGCTGGAACATCACCTGAATTCCCAATCTGTCGGCGATTTGTGTCGTGACCGTGGAAAAAGTATCCGCCGCAATCCGGTCCTCGCCTGCTTCAAGAGTGCGTAACGTCCAGGGGACCCGATCCTGGTCACTGGACATGGGCTGCGGGACCAGCAGAATCGGAGCGTCCGTTATCTGTTGCAGTCGCCGTATGAGGCTTACTGCCGTCGACCCCAGTAAAACGTCTTCGATCGCGCGCATGAAGCAATGGTCGGATACCGGTTGGCGTTCGTCCGCACGCAGGGATTCTCCTCGGTGTCCGGCGAATACGCCCAACACGTTGCGAATTCCGAACGCCAGGGCGTAAATGACGTAGCCGTCGAAGTCTCCAGTGACTATGGCGTCGCCGCTTCCGGAAATCCATTGCAGGTGCTGACGCAAATCCGCATGGCCCGCCACCAAATTCCCATCCTTCACGTCGAAAAATTCCATGAGACGGCCGGGAGCACCGTAGAATGTGAGCTTCGTGTCGGCGAACTCTTGCTGAATTTGCCGCCAGCCCAGGATGAGCGATGCCAGATGCGAATTGCCGAGCACGCAGACATTCATCTTGGTGAAAATGCCTCCAATAACGCCTCCTCGCAGACGACATCTTCGTCCGCTTTCGCCTCTTTCTCCGAGGCCGCCATGCATTCATGATTCTCAGTGCCCGGAGCAGCGTCTGGATCGGGCGTCGCCGCCGCGTGCTCGCCAAAGAACGTGTCCATGACTGCGGCCACGCCTGCCGCCCGGACCGAACGCAGATTGTCCTCGAAAAAGCACGCCCTGGAGAGCGCGCTCGTTATGATTTCGTATGACGGGAAGTAGTCCACGTACGGATATTGCTGGTGGAGGCGACCTGCTACCGCGCGCAGCACGGACTTCGAATACATCGTAGCATGCAGAACATGTTCGCCGCTCGCTGTAGCGGTAAGAGGGACCGGCGATACGGTCAGAAGGAAACGCATTTCCGGATTGTGCTCGCGGGCAAGGTCAAAAAACGAAACAAGGTCGCCGTACACCTCTTCGAAATCGAAATTGTGAAATTTGTGGACAGCAGCGTCGTATGCGCCTGCGATGGTTCCCGGCGCGGTCGGATAGACTGTGCCGGAAGGGCCGTGCACCCAGGCTTCAGTCAGTCCGAGTGTGAAGATGAAAATGTCGGCGGTGCGAAGAACGCTTAGAACTTTGCGGAGATGATAGGCGCGCATATCCACAACTGCCTGCCGACTCGCCAGGCCGAAAGGTTCGATGGAAGGTCTGAGGGCGTCGTAGTAGCGATCGTTTTTTTTCCAGATGACGTCCGCGGGACTGAACCGGCCACATGCTTCCTCGAACAGCTGCCGCAGCTCGCGCGCCGTGTAGATATTTCCGTATCTGGCAGAGAAGATGCCATAACCAAATTCCATGGCGGACGAGGGGCTCATGCCGTGGGGCGGCGGTTCGACATCCATAAGTCGGTATCCTCGCGCGCGAAGATTCCTGCCGATGTGCTGTGCAAAGCAGCTGCCGGCAGTGGCAATTCGGGCCTGCTGGTCAATTTCAAATTTTTTCGTGTAGATCCCGGCGATGGCTTCGGGACGTTGGCCAACCACCCCGGTGCGCCAGAACGACTTTTCTGGAAGGTCGGTATACGGTGAACTCACCGCAAGCGCCATTTGCGTCTCTCCGGGAATGCAACAACATTCGGACATGAGCATAAACACGTGAATACTTGCAACGGAATAAAGGGGGGCGCATTTGTAGATGAAAGAGAAATGTCCGGGATTGTCGAGAAGCTCGATCTCGGCAGAAAACGTATTTGGCGCCTTGCCGGAATTTCCTGTGCGACCGGGGCCGCGACAAGGCCGTGGCCATAATGTTTTCGATTCAGGGCTGTTGCTGCGCTCTGGTTCTCGGCTTTGCCAAGCCGCGCTCTCGGCGTCGCCACGACACATGGGGATACATGCGGAACTGGGGCCCCTTACGGCTTCGGCAGCCGGAAGATCCGGCGGTCTTTATGGGATCACGAAAATGGCGGCGATCTCAGTTGCGACGGCGATGACTGCGACACGGCCCTTCAAGGCGAAGAAGACAATTCTCCATTCGTTTGGGCGAATGGTGGTGCTTGCTTCCGGTGACGGAAATTGAAACGCATCGCTGATCTGTCAACCCGGGTTGCAGGAGGTGGTTTCATGCCCGCGCGCCGGCGCCGGGCGTCGCAAAGCGCGGGTAGCGCCAACACTCAAGCGGAGAGCAGTTCCTCGATCGCTTCCTTGCCTTCGGGGCTGTAAATCCAGGCCTCCGCTGCCTGCTGAGTTTCGAACTGCAGGGGGATGCGATGCGGCTTCACCCGCTCGGGTACCGGCACCAGCACCTCGTAGGTGCCCGCAAAGCGCATGTCTTTGGTCGGTGCGGCGAAAGGCCGGGGCAGTTCTTTTTTCTTCTTCATGGGCGTCGATCCTTTTCTGCAGGCAGTTCCGGAACTGCGGCAAAGCAATGCATTGGAGCGAAATGACGGTACGACGAGATGGCGCTCTATGCGGCTTTTCGTGAATTTCGCCTGTGGCGGAAACGCTTGCGCCCCTGCGGACGGGAATGCGGGCGGTTCGCCTGCTCCTCTGTCGCCGGCTTCTCCACGGAAGGGGAACGATCATCGGTGACAACCGCCAGCGGCCGGTTCAACAGCCGTTCAATCGCGCGCAGCGATTGCCGTTCCGAAGGGTCGCAGAACGCGATCGCCACGCCGCCATTGCCGGCGCGCGCCGTGCGTCCGATCCGGTGCACATAGCTTTCGGCGACGTCGGGAATGTCGTGATTGAACACGTGGGAGACATCGTCGACGTCGATGCCGCGTGCCGCGATGTCGGTGGCCACCAGGATGCGCAAACGTCCGCTGCGGAAGTCTTCGAGCGCGCGCTGTCGGGCGTTCTGCGACTTGTTGCCGTGAATGGCATCGGTGCGGTGACCGACCTTCTTCAGAACTTCGGTCAGCTTGTTGGCGCCATGCTTGGTACGCGTGAACACGATGACCCGGCGCATCGCCTCATCGCGCAAGAGCTCGAGCAGTAGCGCGCGTTTGTCCTGAGCGGCGACGAAATGAACCCGCTGGTCGATCCGGTCCGTTGCGACCTCGGCAGGCGTGATGTCGATACGCGCCGGATTGCGCAGAACTTCCGATACCAGGTGCACGACATCGGCAGGCATCGTTGCGGAGAACAGCATCGACTGGCGCTGGTGCGGCAGATGCGAAACGATGCGGCGAACA
>Ga0335085_10003984_pt1 | contig 24921 bp, 23 predicted proteins | sample Lox_Sample_45_FD_206712 | JGI IMG/M metagenome (GOLD analysis project Ga0335085, IMG submission 206712) | Soil microbial communities from Loxahatchee National Wildlife Refuge, Florida, United States - Lox_Sample_4.5 | ecosystem: Environmental > Terrestrial > Soil > Wetlands | place: USA...
ACGCCTTGGACCCTCTATGCTGCATTGGGCTTCTTTCTCGTGGGTATCGTGCTGAAGGCGTGCTCCCTGATTCCCGTCGGTTAGTGCGCCCAATTCCTTCTTGCATTCCGGACTCTTTACGCCCCCGGGCCGATTTCCATATCGAATCTTTACGCCCCAATGACCTTCAATTGGGCAAACGCGCTCAACCTATTTCGGCGCGATCGGGCCTTGCGACCGGACCTGCGTCTTACGGGCACATGCTCCGGTTTTCTGAGATGCGGATCGGGGGAAATGCGAGAAGAGGCGAGCGACATGGCAGTGTCGATTCCCCTGGGCCGGCCGCATCCCAGCGAGGCAAGGCCGCTCCCGCTTCGAGGGCTCGCACGCTGGCTCGGGGCGGCATGCGCCTTTCTGGCGCCGCGGCGGTGGTATCGGAGGGGCGATTCGCGCGAGCGGCTCCCGATCTTCCGCATCTCGAGAGCGTGGGAGGATCGCTGGATCGTCACGCGCCCGGGCGCGCTGATCGGCCATTCCTTCGGAGATCTCGCCAGTGCCGTGAGCTTCGTGCGCCACGAGTGCCCGTTTACGGCCGCGGCGGTCGAGCTCTACATCGGCGACCTCTACGTCGTGGCGTTCCACGACCCCAACGATCCGAGCCCGCTTTTCGGCGAGAGGCAACGGCGGGCGAGATGAATCCGGGCTCCGCCTAGAGGCCTGCGATGCGCTGTCTCTACCGCGGCGATTACGGGCCTCCCGATCCTGGCTTCGATCCCGGCGCCGGCGGCGGCGCTCTCATGCGGGGCTTCGAGGCTCATGGGGCGGAGCTGATGCTCGCGCAGAATGCGGGCGAGCTCGCGGCGATGGAGCGGCAGCTCGCGCGCGGGGAGAGCATCCTCTGGTGCGACCAGGGCTATGCCTGGGTCGCCAGCCCTCGGGTCGACTTCACGCTGGACGCGCTCGGCGCTATGGTGTTGATCGCCTACCTCCTGATGCGCGCCCTGCCTCTGGCGCGCGGGGCATTGCGCCGCGGACGGAGCGCATCCGGGGGAGCCGCGCTCGCCGCTGAGAACTCAGAGCTTCGGAGCCGCCGCACATGATACGCCCGCTTCGCCTGGTGCCGGACAACACCTCGATCCGCTTCATGCGCGGCCGCTTCGCGGGCCTCATCACCTCGGCGATTCTCAGCATCGCCTCGGTGGTGCTGTTCTTCTATCCCGGCCTCAACTACAGCATCGACTTCGAGGGCGGGGTGGTGATCGAGGTCCGCCTCGCCCAGGCTGTGGACGAGGGGACGGTCCGGGCCGCCTTCGACGATCTCAGGCTCGGCGAGACCAAGGTGCAGCAATTCGGCTCGCCGCAGGACCTCCTGGTCCGACTGCAGCGCCAGCCCGAGGGCACGGATGTGCGGCCGGCGATCCAGTCGATGCTGGCGGCAAAATTCCCGGGGAGCGAGATCCGTCGCCTCGACCTCGTCGGCGCGCGCGTGAGCGGCGAGCTCTTCCGCACCGGCCTGCTCGCCGTCGGCCTCTCCTTTTTGGGCGTCCTCGCCTACATCTGGTTCCGCTTCGACTGGCAGTTCGGCGTCGGCGTCGTCGGCACCCTCCTTCTGGACATCACCAAGACCATCGGCTTCTTCGCGGTGACGCGCATCCAGTTCGACCTGAACTCGGTCGCGGCAATCATGCTGCTGATCGGCTACTCCGTCACCGACAAGATCGTGGTCTACGACCGCATCCGCGAGAATCTGCGCAAGGACAAGTCGACGCCGCTGAGGGAGCTGATCGACAAGAGTATCAACCAGACGCTGGGCCGCACCGTTGCGACCTCCATGACGGTGCTGCTCTCGATCGTACCGCTGGCGGTGATCGGTGGCACGGAGATCAGGGGCTTCGCGCTCGCGATCATCTTCGGCATCGTCGTCGGCACCTCCTCCTCGATCTTCATCGCCTCGCCGATCCTCCTCTTCCTCGGCCAGAAGCGCTTGCGGCCCGGACTGCATCAAGCGCCCGGCAAGGAGGCGAAACCGTCCCGATTGGATTCGGCGGGGGCCGGCGCCGCTCGATGACCATCCTCGAGGAGATCGTCGCGGTCGGGCTCCTCGGACTAGCGACCACCTCCTCCGCACTCGGCGGCGCCGCGATCGGGCTCTACCTTCCGATGCCGAAGCGCGTCCTCGCGGCCATCCTCGCCTTCGCCGCGGGAGCCCTCATCAGCGCGCTCGCGATCGAGCTCGCCTTCGAGGGCGCGCTCACGATGCACCTGCACGGCTACGGCGCGCTCGGCTCCTGGGCTTTCATCGGGGGCGGCTTCGCGATCGGCGCAGGCTTCTACTACTCGGCCGCGCTCTTCCTCGAGCGGCGCGGCGCCGCCGTGCGATATCAAACGCGGTTTCGCGAGTATGCCCAGGTCCGCAGGCAGCAGGAGAGCAAGGCGCTGATCGCGCTCCTCGCGAAATCCGCGCTGCTGCGCCATCTTCCGGCTGCCGAGATCGAGCGCCTCCTGCCTTGCGTGCGCGAGCGCCGTCTCGGCGCGGCTGAGGTGCTCTTCCGTGCCGGCGATCCCGGGGACGCGCTCTACATCGTCGCGCGCGGCAAGGTGCGGGTGCTCGCGGGCGAACCCGCCGGCGAGGGACGCGTGCTTGCCGAGCTCGGCGAGGGGCAGGCCGTCGGAGAGATGGCGCTGCTGACCGGCGGCGCCCGCACGGCCACCGTGCGCGCGGTCGAGGAGACCGACCTCCTGCGGATCGACAAGGCGAATTTCTCCGCGCTCGTCGCCGCCGATCCCAAGACCGCCGAGGCGGTCGACCGTATGAGCCACGAGCGGGCGGTCAGCAATCTCAGCGCCGGCGGTACCGATGCCGCGACATGGGCCAGGATCGCGAGCAGCAGCCTCGACCACCTGAGCCGTCAGGAGACGAACCGCCTCCTCGCGGAAGCGAGCCAAGGCGCGGGCCTTGCGATCGTCCTCGGCAACGTCCTCGACACCATCCCCGGCTGTCTCGTCATCGGCGCCAAGTTCGACGGCGTGCAGAATCTCGCGCTCACGCTGATGATCGGCATGTTCCTTGGCGGCATTCCCGAGGCGGCCGCGAGCGCCGCGATGCTGCGCAAGGCGGGCTTCGGCCAGCGCGCGGTCTTCGGGCTCTGGTCGACCGTGCTCGTCGCGGGCGTGGCCGCGGCCATCGCGGGGAAGATGCTGATCGCGAGCTCGGATTCGCCCATCGCCATCTTCTCGCAGGCGGTCGCCGGCGGCGCCGTGCTCGCCCTCGTCGCCCATGCCATGATCCCGGAATCGATCGACGAGGGCGGCTCGCTCGTGGTCTTGCCGACCGTCGGCGGCTTCCTGTTCGCGCTCTATCTGGCGCTGGCGGAAGCCCTCGTTTGATCCTGTGGAATTTATGAATTTCCCGCATAAAGGCTGAGGTCGCGGTATCGAATTGTTAACCCGGCCGGCGCGAGCATTCGCCATGGCCGCAATCGAGCAGGACCGCATTCCCGACCGGCATCCCTCCGCCGGTCAGCCCGCTGCCGCGCCGCAGTGGTCGGGTTTCCTCCACCGCATCGTCGGCTCGCCGCGCGGCTTTGCGGCGGACGGCGGCATGATCTACCGCATCGACCGCGCCGGGGACGCGCTCTGGACCGTGACGCGTCCAGGCGCCACGCTCGAGCACGGCTTCGACGATCTCGGCGCCGCCGTCTCCTTCATCCGCCATGAGACTGCGGGCACGCCCGCGACGGTCGAGCTCCGCGTCGGCGGCGTCTACGCCGTCGCATATCTCCGCCCCGGCGACGTGCACTCCCTCTTCGGCGAGGCCGCCTGAGCGGAGCGCCGCTCTAGAAAAAGAGCTGATCCGTCTCGATTCCGAAGAGGATCTTCCCGTAGGTCTCGAAGTGCCCGCGGCGCCCCTGCACCTGCTGGGCGACGGTATTGATGTCGCGGAAGCGGCGCTCGAAGGCGTTGCTCGCGAAGATCGCTGTAGCGCCGGCGGCGTGATAGGCCCAATCCGCAACGGACTTCGCGCTCTGGATCGTGTGCGTCGAGGCGATGCGGATCGCAAGGCGCTGGTCGAGGGTGAGCGCGTTGCTGCGCTCGACCGCGCGCCAGACCTCCGTGAGCGTCCCCATGAGGTACATGCGCGCGGCACGAAGCTCGGCCTCGGCCTCGCCGACCTCGAGCTGCACCGATCCGCTCTGCGCGAGCGAATGCTTGAAGCCGCGCGGCGTCTTCTCCCTGGCGAGCGCCACGAAAGCGTCGAGGAGGCTCCGCGCGATACCGAGCGCCACGCAGGCGAAACCGCAGGAGAAGAGGCTGTTCGTGCTCATCGCATAGAGCGTGCCGCGATAGCGCCGCTCCGACTGATCGTCGCGCGCGACGGAATAGGCCCGGGGCACGAAGAGGTCCGAGATCGAATAGGCGTCGCTGCCGGTGCCGCGGAGGCCGATTACGTCCCAGATGTCCTTGAGCGGCGCCTTTTCCGCGGGCAGCAGCAGCGTGCGCATCTGAATCGTGCCGTCGGCTACGCGCCGCGGCGCACCGTCCTCGCCGACGATCTGCGAGAGCGCGCCGATCCAGGTCGCATGCCGTCCGCCGCTCGCGAATGAGAAACTGCCGGTCGCGCGGTAGCCGCCCTCGACCTCCACCGCCTTGGCGCCGGCGCCCGGGCCCCAGGCGAGGACGGCGCGGGGATCGCGGCCGAAAATGTCCTCCGCGACCTCCGGCGCGAGGAAGGCCGCCACCATCGAGGCGACGTTGTTCTGGCAGAGCACCCAGGCGGTGCTCGCATCGACCTTGGCTACGGCCTCGATCGCCGCAACGAAGGTCAGGGGATCGGTCTCCTCGCCCCTGAAGGGACGCGGCAGGAGCATCCGGTAAAGTCGCGCCTCGTGCAGCGCCGTCACCAGGGCCGGCGGGAGCTTCCGCTCCGCCTCGATCTCGTCCACCGCCGCCGCAATCCGCGGCAGCAGCGCGGTCACCCGCTCGGGGATGCTGGCCGCGACGCCTGCGGATGCCGCGCGATCGCTCTCGGGCGGTGCGGTCATGCCTGCGGCCACTCCCCATAAGCCATCGCCCAGGGCCATACCTCGTGACCCGGCGCGAAGGCGCGGTTGGTCTGCGTGGGATTGCGGTTCACCAGCGGCCGCGCATAGAGGGGATGCCGCATGCTGCGGATCTCGTGCTCGATCTCGAAGAGCTGCTTGCCGGTCGCGAGATCGACGATGCTCTGGAAGCGGTACTGATGCTGGTCGCTCTCCTCCGTGACGAGGCCGCGCTCCAGGAGCCGGCGGTGCGGGCCGGAGAAATCCGCGATGTAGATCTGGATGTGGTGGCCGTCGTAAGGCGGGAGCGGCCGGTCGGTCTCGCGGAAGACGAGGTCCTGATCGGCGCCGACGGAGACGCGGGCGTGCGGGCCCTGCTCGTCCTCCGCCACCGCCGCCGTGGCGTCGAGAATCTCGCGATAGAAGCGCGCGATCCCCGCGATCGTCCCCGGCGCCGTCTCGAACTCGACATAGGGCATGCCGAGCGTGATGCGGCCGAAGCGCGGCTCCGGCTCGTGGCAGCGGACGCGGTTCCCCCAAGGCGAGGTCACGTCGACCCAGGCATTGTGCTCGCGGAACTCGAAGTGGGTGCCCGCGAGCGGCTTGCTCACGCGCTTCAGGCGCTCGAGCAGCGTCTCCCGGCTCGGCAGCACCAGCCCCACCCGCCCGCGCAGCACCTGCGCCCGACCCGTCGGCAGGTGGAATTGGCTGCGGCCGACGTTCACCCACATGTTGTCCGTGCTGGTCATCAGGAAGGGGTCACGCGTGAGGCCGAGCCCCGTCACATAGAAGAGGGTCGAGAGCTGCTGGTCCGGGATCAGGACGTTGACGTGCTCGAGCCCGACTACATTGCCGAGGTCCTCGGCGGCGCGGTCATAGCGTTGCTGCATGGGGGTCTCCCTCTCGCGATCTCTCTTCTATCTTAATGCGGCTTTGCGGGCCTGAGAACCGCCGCCCCCGCGAGTTGCAGCGCCGTCCCCAGGATTACCGGCAGGGCGGCAGAGGCGCTGCTCCCGGTCGCATCCCAGACCACGCCGCTGAGGAGCGGCAGGGCGAATGCAAACAGATAGCCGAGGAAGAGCATCCCCGCGGCGAGGCGGGGGACGTCGGCGGGCATCGCGACGAGCGGCGGCAGGGCAAGCGTCAGGATCAGCGCGAATGCCGCCGCGAGCCCGAAGGCTCCGGCGCCCACCACCTCCGCCAGGGGAGTGCCGATCGCGAATATGGCCGATGCCGCGACACAGCCGACGCCCCCGGCCATCAGCGGCGTTTTCTTGCCCGTGAGGCGTCGCGCGAAGAGCATGATCAGCAGCGAGGACGGGAGCTGGCCCACGTTGAGCGCGGTGAGGCAGGGCCCAATCAAATCCGTGGCGCCCTTCGCGTGTAGGAAATCCGGGATGAAAGCGTTGGCGCCGAAATAGACCGTCGAGCCGCCGCCGACGAGGAGCCCCAATCCCCAGGTGCTGCGGCTCCCGAGGTCCGGCCACCGGAGCCTTCCGGACCTTGCAGGAAGCTCCGAGCGATGGCGCGTCGCTGCCGCGAGAAGCGCCGCGCTCACCAACACCGGCGCCGACCAGAACGCGAAGCCGAGCGCCCAGCTTCCTCCCACGAGCGGCAGGACCACCGGGAGCGTGAGCGCCGCCGCGAGCGCCTCGCCGATCAGGAGACCGTTGGCGTAGACGGCGGTCGCGAGCCCCGGGGCGTTCCGGAACCAATCGCTCACCAGCGAGGGCAGCGCCGGCTGCATGATCGCGATCCCCGCGCCCATCGCGAAGGTCATCGCAAAGAGCATTTGCGACGAGGGGCCGATGCCGCGGCAGGCTCCGCCCAGGGCTGCGAGCACCAGGCCCGCGACCAGCGCGCGGCGCGCCCCGATGCGCGCAATCAGGAGCGAGCTCGGCAGCGCCACCATGCTGAAGATCAGGATCGGCAAGCCCGTGAGCGCCGCCACCGCCTTCTCGCTGAGCTCGAGGTCGCGGTGGAGGAGCGGCAGGACCGGCGGCAGCGCCAGGATCGTCACGCGCAGGTCGATCCCCGCGAGCCACAGCAGAAAGAGGCGCCAGAGATCGCGGCGTCCTATCACCTCAGACGCCCAGGAGCTGGCCGCCGTCGACCGAGATCGTCTGGCCCGTGACCCAGCCCGCGAGCGGCGAGGCGAGGAAGAGCACGACGCTCGCGACCTCCTCGGGCCTGCCCATTCGTCCGAAGGGAATGCTGCGGAAGGTGCGATCGTAGAGCGTAGGGTTCTCTCTCTTGCGCTGGTCCCAGACGCCGCCCGGGAACTCGATCGAGCCCGGCGCCACGCAGTTGACGCGCACGCCCTTCCTCGCGAGCTGTGCCGCCTGAGTCGTCGTGTACTGCACGAGCGCCGCCTTGACCGCGCCGTAAGGCGCGCTTCGGGCGGAGGGTCGGTAGGCCGCGATCGAGGAGACGTTGACGATGCTGCCGTTCGATTTCTCGATGTGCGGCAGTGCCGCGCGCGAGGCCCGCACCGTTCCCAGGAGATCGACGTTGACGCTGAGCGCCCATCCGGTCTCGTCGTCGCTCTGCCCGAAGCCCGAGGCGTTGTTGACGAGGACGTCGATACCGCCGAGCGCCGTAGCGGCCTCTCCGATGTAGTGCTCGATCCCCGCGGCATCGGCGAGATCGCAACTCATGGCGTGGACGATGCCGCCACGGCGCTGCAGCTCGGCTTTCGCGGCGGCGAGCGCCTCCGCCCCGCGCGCGCAGATCGAGACTGCGGCTCCGGCCTCGGCGAATCCGAGCGCAATCGCCTTCCCGATCCCCCGACTCCCGCCGGCGACGATGACGCGTTTGCCTCCGAAATCGAATGTCATGCTGCCTCCGGAGATTTCGTGGCGAAGGATGGGGAATGAGTCCCCAGCGGAACCGACGGGCGCGTCCAGCGCGCGGGGGTGTCCGACAGCTGGGCCGCGTGCCGCACGGCCGTCAGGCGGCCGAAGCCGGAGCCGGTCTCCTCCAGCAGGTCGCGCACGTCCTCAAAGCGCGGATCGGCGCAGGCGAGGCCCTTGGGGATGCGGCCGAGGCCGCGGATCCAGCGCCCGGTCTGGGCGAGCGAGACGCGAACGTGCCAGCTCCCGCCCTCGGTCGCGCGGTGCGCAAGCGCGGTCATGGCTCCGAAAGCCATGAGAAATCCCGCGGCATGATCGAGCGCCTGGCACGGCAGTACCTTGGGTCCGGCAATTCCAGCGGCCTCTGCCTCGGCGGCATTGAAGCCGCTTGCGGTCTGCACGAGCGAGTCGAAGCCGCGACGCTCTGCCCACGGCCCCTCGTGGCCATAGGCGCAAAGCGAGACATAGACGATGCCCGGCCGACGTCGCGCGGCCTGCTCTGGCCCGAAGCCCAGCGCCGCAATGGCGCCGGGGCGATAGCCCTGCACGAGGACATGAGCCTCGTGGAGAAGCGCCCCCAGGCGCTCGCTTCCGGAGGGATCGCGGAGGTCGATCGAGGTCGAGAGCTTGCCGCGGCCGGTGTCGATCACCAGCGGCGGGATCGACGGCAGATGGGCGGCCGTCACGAGCAGCACCTCGGCGCCGTGCGCCGCGAGCGTCCGGCCGCAGACGGGGCCGGCGATGACGCGCGTGAGATCGAGGACGCGGAAGCCGCCGAGCGGGCGATCCGCCTGCGACAGAGGAAGGGGAGGCGCATCGCCGATGCGCTCGATCGTGAGCACCGGCAGCGCCGCCACTGCCTGTCCCTGCGGATGCGCGTCCCATTGCGCAAAGCTCCGCATCGCCGTCGCCACGAGCCCCGCCTCCGCCGCCGCCGTCTCCAGCGCGACCGCCTCCCAGCCCGCGAGCGCGCGCTCCACCGCGGCGCGGTCGTGCTCGCAGCGCAGGAGCTTCAGCATCCCGTCGCGGTGATGCGGGAAATTCGTGTGGAGCCGCACCCAGCCGCCGTCGCCGCAGCGGTAGGCACCGGCGATCTTGTCCCAGGGCTCCGGCAGCGGCTTGCCCTCGAGGCGGAGGTAGCGCTCGCTGCGGAATTCGACCGCGGCATGGCGCATGTCGACCGCAATGCGCTGCCGCCGCCCCGTGCGCAGCCGCCAGAGCTCCGCTGCCGCGAGCGCCGCCGCGGCGATGCTCGCCTGGGCCGCCGTTCCCACCGCGAAGGAGGAGGGCAGCACCGGCTCCGAGCCCGTGAGCTCGACGTTCTCCAGCGCGGACTCGGGTCGGCCCGCGGCGCACCAGAGTGCGGCGAGGGCATCGATGGGCTGCATGGATGAGCTCGTGTCTTCGCCCGATAGGCTTTCGCCGTTATTGCAGCTTCCGCGCGAAGAGCCAAGTGGAGAAGCTCAGCGTGAGCACGCCGATCAGGGCCATCGGCCAGAGCTGGTCGAGGGCCAGCGGCCACGGGAGGTCCTCGAGGAAGACGCCGCGGGTGAGGACGAGCATGTAGCGGATCGGGTCGATGAAAGTGATCCACTGGCACCACTGCGGCATGTTCGCGATGGGGGTCGCAAATCCCGAGAGGATGATCGCGGGTACGTTGAACATGAACACGCCGAGGATCGCCTGCTGCTGGGTCTTGGCGATCGAGGAGATCACGAGGCCGACGCCGATGGTGGAGAGAACGAAAACCGCGATGCCCAGGTGGAACAGAAGGATGTTTCCGAGAAACGGCACGCCGTAGAACCACACCGCGAGCGCGGCGATGGCGTTCGCCTCGACGAAGCCGATGGCGAGCGCGGGGACGGTCTTGCCGACCGCGATCTCGAGCGGCCGGAGCGGCGTCACCAGAAGCTGCTCGAAGGTGCCGAGCTCGCGCTCGCGTGCGACGGAGAGCGCGGTGATCAGCAATGTCGCGATCGCCGTCAGCAGCACCGTGAGGCCCGGCAGGATGAACCATTTGCTATCGTAGTTGGGATTGAACCAGGCTCGCGTTTCCATGCTCACCTGGCCCGCCAGCCCGGTAGACTGCAGGCGCTCGAGGTCGTAGCGGGCAACGATCTCGGCCGCGTAGTTCTGGACGATGAGCGCGGTGTTGGATCGGCGCCCATCCAGCAGGAGCTGCACCTTGGCGGGCCGGCCCGCAAGCACGTCGGCGGAGAAGGTCTGCCCGATGTGCAGCACGGCCTTGACGCGCTCGGCCGAGACCGCCTCGGCCACCTCCGCGGGGTTGTCGAAGCTGCCCGCGAGGCGGAAGGCGGGGGAGCCATCAAAGCGGCTCAGCAGCTCCGTCGCGGCGAGCGCGCGGTCCTCGTTCCAGACGCCGAGCGCCACCCGCGTCACCTCGAAGGTCGCGGCTTGCGCGAAGAGCACCGCCTGGATGAGCGGCGGCACGATCACGATGTAGCGGCTCCTCGGGTCCTTCCAGATCGCCCGGAATTCCTTGAGGATGAGCGCGAGAATGCGGCGCCACACCGTCTCTACTCCAGGCTCCGCCGCGTGCGCAGCAGCGCGGCGCCGAGGAAGAAGACGGCGAAGCCGGAGAGCGCGGCGAGGCACGGCAGCAGGATCGGCCAGACCGTCCCGGCGAGGAACAGGGTCTGCAGGCTCGAGACGAAGTAGCGCGCGGGAATGAGGTGAGTGACCCACTGGAGCCAGCGCGGCATGCTGTCGATGTCGAAGATGAGGCCGGAGAGGATCATCGCGGGCATGTAGGTCGCGATGAAGGCGGCCTGCGCCGCCACGAACTGGTTGCGCGCGGCGCTCGAGATGAGGAGCCCCATGCCGAGCGCGACGACGAGGAAGACCGAGGAAATCAGCACCAGCACCGGGAGCGAGCCGCGAAACGGCACGTGAAAGACGAAGACGCCGACCGCCACCGCCAGCGCGAGCCCGCCCAGTCCAAGGACGAAATTGGCGAGGAGCTTGCTGAGGAGGATCTCCCACATGCTCGCGGGCGAGACCATCAGCGCCTCCATCGTGCCGCGCTCCCATTCCCGCGCGACGACGAGGGCGGTGAGAAGCGCGCCGATCAAGGTCATGATGAGAGCGATGAGGCCGGGCACGATGAAGTCGGTGCTGCGAATCTCCGGGTTGAACCAATACCGGCTCTCGAGCGAGACGAGGCCTGCGGGCAGGCTCGCGCGCTCAGAGAGCCGGCCGAGCGCCCAAACGACGGCGGCACCCTGCGCATAGCCGCCGACGATTCGGGCGTTGTTGGCGTCGACGCCGTTGACGATCACCTGGATCGCCGGCGCGGGGCCCGTCCCGGAAAGCCGCCGCGAGAAGTCGCCGCGGAGCACGGCATAGCCGTCGATGTCGCCGCGCATGAGCGCCTCCTCCGCCTCGGGCGCGTCGAGATAGAGCGTGGGCTTGAAATAGGGCGAGCTCGCATAGGCCTGATAGAAGCCCGCGGATTCGACGGTGCGGCTCTCGTCGACGATGCCGAAGGCGACGTTCTTGGCGTCGAGGGAGATGCCGTAGCCGTTGAGGAACAAGAGCACGACCGGCATCACCAGCGCGATCACGATCGAGGAGGGGTCGCGCATTATCTGCAGGAATTCCTTGCGCAGAAGCCCGCTCACGCGGCTCCGCGAGAAGCGCCCGCGCGTCATTGCGGATGCTCGCGATCGTGGTCCTCGATGAGCGCCACGAAGGCGTCCTCGAGCGTGGGCTCCGGCAGGGTGGGCGTCGCGAAACGTCGCTTCAGCGCGTCGGGAGTTCCGGTCGCGATGAGGGAGCCGCGATAGGCGATCGCGAGCCGGTCGCAGAACTCGGCTTCCTCCATGAAATGCGAGGTCACGAGCACGGTGACGCCCGCCTCCGCGAGCGAGCCGATGCGGGACCAGAACTCGCGCCGCATCAGCGGGTCGACGCCGGATGTGGGCTCGTCGAGGAAGAGGATGCGAGGCTCGTGCAGCAGGGCGCAGGCGAGCGCAAGGCGCTGCTTGAAGCCGAGCGGCAGCGCGCCTGCGACCGCCTCCGCCGCGGCGCGGAGCTCGAAGCTCGCGAGCGCCCAATCGATGCGCTCGCGCCGCCGGCCGGGGCCGAGGCCGTAGACGCTGCTGAAGAATTCGAGGTTGTCGCGCACGCTGAGATCGCCGTAGAGCGAGAAGCGCTGCGACATGTAGCCGATGCGCTCGCGGGCCGCCGCCCGCGCGGTGCCGAGATCGACGCCCGCGACCCGCGCGCTTCCGCTGCTCGGCGGCAGCAAGCCGCAGAGCATGCGGAAGATCGTGGACTTGCCGGCGCCGTTGGGTCCGAGAAGGCCGAAGACCTCACCGGATGCGACGGTGAAATTCACGCGATCGACCGCGCGGAAGGCGCCGAAATCGCGCGTGAGCTCGCGCGCCTCGATCGCGGGTCCGTCCGCGCGGGGCGGCGGAGGTGGGTCGGGCGCGGGCTGCGACGGCCGCCGCGCCGCTTCGGCCTGCAGCAGGCTCACGAAGGCGTCCTCGAAGCGAGGCCGCGCCGGCCTGAGCCGGCCTCCGGCGGCGCTCGCGAGTGCTTCCGCGTCGCGAGCCGCGCTGCCCTCGCGCAGCACAAGGCGCACGCCCTCGCCCTGGATCGTCGCGTCGATGACCGCGGGATGCGCAGCCGCGCGGCGCTGCGCCGCGCGCTTGGCTGCGCCGAGGAGGTCGAGCATGAATGTGCGTCCGCGGAGCGCACCGGTGAGCTCCGCCGGCGGGCCTGCAGCCAGCAGACGCCCGCGATCGAGCAGGAGGATCGCGTCGCAGCGCTCGGCCTCGTCGAGATAGGCGGTGCTCCACACCACCGCCACGCCCTCGCCCGCCATGGTCTCGACCATGCGCCAGAGCTCCCGGCGCGAGACCGGATCGACGCCGGCACTGGGCTCGTCGAGCAGCAGCAGCTTCGGTCGCGCGAGGAGCGCGCAAGCGAGTCCGAGCTTCTGCTTCATGCCGCCGGAGAGATTGCCCGCGAGCCGCGCCGTGAAGGGCGCGAGGCCGGTGAAGGCGAGAAGGGCCGGGAACCGCTCGCGGCGCGCTGGCTCGTCGAGCTCGTGGAGATCGGCGTAAAGGCGGAGGTTCTCGCCCACCGTCAGATCCTCGTAGAGACCGAAGCGCTGCGGCATGTAGCCGAGCCCGGTGCGGATCGCGGCCACCCGGAGGCTGTTCCGGCCCAGCACGGCAACGGAGCCGGCATCGGGCCTCAGCAATCCCGCGATGAGGCGCAGGAGCGTGGTCTTCCCCGCGCCGTCGGGCCCGACGAGGCCGGTGATGCCGCTCGCTCCGATCCGCGCGGAGAGCGCGTCGAGCGCCTTCGTCTCGCCTCCCGCGCCGCGGAAGCGCTTGCTGACGCCGTCGAGCGCGACCGCCGCTTCCGGCATCGCCTCACCTCCCGAGCGGGACGTGCACGGTGACGGGCATGCCCTGGCGCAGGCGGTCGTCGGGGGTCTTGATGAATATGCGCAGGCGGTAAACGAGCTGCGTGCGCAGCTCCGGCGTCTCCACCGTCTTCGGCGTGAATTCCGCAGTCGGCGAGACGAATCCGACCCAGCCCTCATAGGCGTGGGCGGCGTCGGTGTCTGTCGTGACGGTGACGGCCTGCCCGGGCTTGACGTTGCCGAGATCCGGCTCGGGCACGTAGCTCCGCACCCAGATCTTGTCAGTGAGCGTCACGGTGTAGATGGGATTGGTGGGGCCCACGATGCTGCCGACCTCGTGGATGCGGCTCAGTACGACGCCTTCGGAGGGTGCCACGAGCACGGCATCCTCCAGCCGCCGCTTCGCGAGCGAGAGCGTCGCCTCGTCCGCGCTTAGCTGCGCCTTCGCCTGGTCGATCTCCTCTTGGCGAGGGCCGAGCACGGTCAGTGCCAGGACCTTCTCGGAGACTCCGAGACGCGCCCGCGCGGTGTCGAGCGCCGCCCTCGCGTCGTCCACGGATTGCAGCGTGGTGCTGCCGGTCTTGAGGAGCTCGCTGCGGCGATCGAAGATGAGCTGTGCATCGACCAGCGTGGCGCGGTCGGCCGCGACTTCCGCCCTGTCGCGCTCGATCTCCTCGGGCCGGCTCCCCGCGACGAGCTTCGCTACCACCGCCCGCTGGGCCTCGACCCGTGCCTGCGCAAGCGTCACCAGGTCCTGATATGTGGAGGGATCGAGGCGCGCGAGCACCTCGCCGGCCTTGACGCGATCGCCTTCCTCCTTGGAAAGCTCCGCGAGCCTGCCTACGGCCTCGAAGGCGAGATCGACCTGGCGGATGTCGATGTTGCCGTAGAGCGTGAGCTCGGTCCGCGCCGGTGTCTGCCAGGAGCGGTAGGCGAGGGCGCCGCCGGCCGCGAGGATCACGATTGCCGCCGCCACGAGCTTGCGCCAGGTCCTGCCCATCCCGTCACTCCCGAGGACATTCCGGCGCAATGGTTTGGTGGGCATTGACCTGAGTCAAGGTGGCGGAGCGTCCGGCCGGTGCATACATCCTTTGGGGGCGCCTCTCCCCGCAGCAAGGAGTCATGCCATGGACACCGGGCCGCTCTCGAAATCGGAAGCGCCGCCGAAGGACGTCAAGGTCGCGGCGCCGCTCGCCGAGCCGGAGCCCTTCGACGCCGACGTCGCGCGCACCGAGACGCTCGACCGGCTGATGCACGCGACGCAGGCGCGCTTCACGCAGTCGATCGCGCCGGCGGCGCTGCAGATGGCGTTCACGGATTGGGCGATGCATCTGGCCAACGCCCCGGGGAAGCAGCAGGGGCTCCTCGAGAAGGCCGCGCGCAAATGGGTGCGGCTCATGCTCTACCTGGCGCGCCGCGCCCGCAATCAAGAGTGCCCGAATTGCATCGAGCCTCTGCCGCAGGATCGCCGCTTCGTCCATCCCGCCTGGCAGCAGCCGCCCTTCGATGCGGTCTATCAGGGGTTCCTGCTCTGGCAGCAGTGGTGGTGGAACGCCACCACGGGTGTGCGGGGGGTGAGCCCGGCCGACGAGCGCATCGTCGAGTTCACGACGCGCCAGCTCCTCGATCTGGTCGCGCCCTCGAATTTCCCCTGGAGCAATCCGGAGATCATCGAGAAGACGCGGGCGGAGGGCGGGCAGAATTTTCTGCGCGGCCTCCTCAATTTCATCGAGGACTGGGAGCGCGCCGTCGCGGGCCGCCGCCCCGTCGGCACGGAGGACTTCGCACCCGGAAGAAACGTCGCGGTGACGCCGGGCAAGGTGGTATTCCGCAACGAGCTCATGGAGCTCATCCAGTACTCGCCGGCGACGCCGACAGTGCGGCCGGAGCCCGTGCTGATCGTGCCGGCCTGGATCATGAAGTACTACATCCTCGATCTCTCGCCTGGGAACTCGCTGGTACGGCACCTCGTCGCGAACGGCTACACCGTCTTCATGATCTCCTGGCGCAATCCCACCGCGGCGCAACGCGAGATCGGGCTCGACGACTATGGGCATCTCGGCATCGATGCCGCGCTCGCCGCGATCGGCGCGATCCGTCCGGGCGCCAAAGTGCACGCCTGCGGCTATTGCCTCGGCGGCACATTGCTTGCGATCGCGGCGGCGCGCATGGCGCGCGACGGCGACGATCGTCTCAACAGCATCACCCTGCTCGCGGCGCAGACCGATTTCACGGAAGCCGGAGAGCTCATGCTCTTCATCAACGAGAGCCAAGTGGCCTATCTCGAGGACATGATGTGGGAGCAGGGCTATCTCGACACGCGGCAGATGGCCGGCGCCTTCCAGCTCCTCCGCTCCAACGACCTCGTGTGGTCGCGCATGGTCCGCGAGTACATGCTGGGCGAGCGCCCGCCGATGACGGACCTCATGGCCTGGAACGCCGACGCGACGCGGCTTCCCTACCGCATGCATTCGGAATACCTGCGCCGCCTCTTCCTCCAGAACGATCTCGCGGAAGGACGCTACGAGGCCGAGGGGCGGCCGGTGGCGCTCACGGACATCCGCGCGCCGATCCTCGCGGTGGGGACCGAGACCGATCACGTGGCACCCTGGCGCTCGGTGCACAAGATCCATCTGCTCACGGACACCGAGGTCACTTTCGTGCTCACGACCGGCGGGCACAATGCGGGGATCGTGAGTGAGCCGGGCCATCCGCATCGCTCGTTCCGGATCGCCACGCGAGAGCACGACGAGCGCTACCTCGATCCCGTCACTTGGGTCGCGAGTGCGGAGCAGCGTGAGGGATCGTGGTGGCCGGCCTGGCTCGCATGGCTCGACCGGCGCTCGGGACCGCCGGAGCCGCCGCCCGCGCTGGGTGCGCCGGAAAAGGGTTTGCCCGCGCTCGCGGAAGCGCCGGGGCGCTACGTGCTCGAGCCCTGAGGGCGGCGCACAACTATCCACATTTTTCCCACAAGTTTCTGGCCGGCCGCCGCAGATTCGAATTGCAGTGCGCTTCGACACGGCGCTAGCCTTTCAGTGTCGGGACCGGCAGGCCTTACGGGGCTCAAGGAACCGGCAAAGGGCGAGAGCCCTTCGGCTCCACTCGTCATGGAGATGGCCAGAGTGGTGATTGGCCAGAAAGGGGATGACACCTCGATAATCACTCCCAGCCTGGACGCGGTCTCTGTGCGGCGAAATGCTTCCTCGTAAGGGTTGCACTATCCGTATACGCCGGGTGGCCTGCGGTCGTGAGGTCGCAGGCTGAACAGGTCGGTGGTTCGGTACCGTCAAGTGGTCCTGGTTAGTCCCGGTAGCCCCGGATAGGAGGACGCTCCGAATCTAGCCATCCGCTCCGAACGCCTGAGACACGCCCGATTAGGAGCAATCCTTCTGCGAAGCGATCTCAGCCAAGGGCGAGACAGGGGAAACCCTCTCTCGCCCGTATGGCGTTTGGAGGGCGGGCATGTCGGGGATGATCGAGCACCTATTCGACCGGAGCCGCGACGCCGCGCTTCTCTTCGCGCGTCTTGCGCTCTCGGCGATTTTCATACCCAGCGGGTTTTCCAAGCTAGTGCATCTCGAAACCTTCGCGCGGAGCCTCGCGGCGCGCGGAGTTCCCGGCGGCACGGCGATGGCGCTTCTCGCTGCCGCAGCCGAGCTCTTCGGCGGAATTGCCGTCGCGGTCGGGTTCCGCCTGCGCTGGAGCGCCTTGCTCCTGCTGGCGTTCACGCTCGTCTCGGCCTTCGTCGCGCACCGCTTCTGGGAATTCGACGACGGCCAGCGCACGATGCAATACGTGCAGTTCATGAAGAACCTCGCTATCGCTGGCGGCTTCCTCGCGCTCTCCGCCGCAGGGGCAGGGCGGTTCCGCATCGATCGCTAGTCACCTCTGCGAGGAAAATATCCTAGGATGCAGGGAGGAGCGGTCGCGCGCCGCACTTGATCTCGAACAAGGGGAGCATGTCGATGGATTCTTTCGATGCCGGCCTCAAGATGCGGATGAAGGTGCTGGGCGAGGCGCACGTGAAGCGCTCGCTCCAGGAGGTCGACGATTTCAATCGGGACCTGCAGCAGATCGTGACGGGCTTCGCCTGGGGCCAGATCTGGACGCGGCCGGGACTCTCGCTGCGCGAGCGCAGCATCCTCAACCTCGGGATGCTGACGGCGCTCAACCGGCCGCACGAGTTCAAGGTCCACGTGCGCGGCGCGCTCAACAACGGACTCTCGCGCGAGGAAATCCGCGAGTTGCTGCTGCAGACGGCAATCTATTGCGGCTTTCCCGCGGCGATCGAGGCATTCCGCCTCGCACGCGAGGTCTTCAAGGACATCGACGGCAAGGCCTGAGCCGCTCGACATGAAGCAAGCAAGCGTTTCGGAAGCCCTGGCGTCGAGGATCGCCGCGGCCGATCCCGCGGCCCTGCCGGCGCGGGCGCGGGAGGTGGCGGAGGATCTCGTCCTAGACATCGCGGGACTCTGCATCGCCGCGCGCGGGACGGACTACGTCCGCGCCGCGATCGCGGCGGCGACGTCCGCAGGACGCAGCACCGCGATCGGCCATGCCCAGCTATTCGATTGCGCGACGAGCGCCCTCGTCAACGGCACTGCCGCCCATGGCGAGGATTTCGACGACACCTTCGAGGGCGGGCCGGTCCATGCGGGGGCGCCGGTGGTGCCGGCGGTGCTGGCGGCGGCGGAGGAATTCGGCCGCGACGGCGTGGCCGTCCTCAAGGGCATCGTCGTCGGCGTCGAGGTCATCTGCCGCCTGAGCCTCGTCGCGCCGAAGCTCGTGCACAAGGCAGGGTTCCACCCGACCGCGGTCTTCGGCACCATGGCCGCCGCGTCCGCGGTCGGCGCGACACTCGGTCTCGATGCGCCGCGGATCGCGCATGCGCTCGGTATCGCCGGCAGCATGGCCGGCGGCATCATCGAGTATCTCGCCGACGGCGCATGGACGAAGCGCCTCCATCCGGGCTGGGCGGCGCAGTCCGGCATCCGCGCGGCGCTTCTGGCGCAGCACGGGTTCGTCGGTCCGCGCACGGTCCTCGAGGGCACGCACGGCCTCTTCAAGGGCTTCGCGCGCACGAGCGAGGGCGATTGGGGAAAGCTCCTCGATGGGTTCGGCAGGAGCTGGGTCACGGAGACGCTTGCCTTCAAGCCCTTCGCCTGCGGGACGATGACCCATCCCTACATCGATTGCGCGATCCGCCTCGCAAGACGCGGGATTCCGGCGGAGACGATCGAATCCATCACCTGCGAGGTCGCAGAGGGGACCGTGCACCGGCTCTGGGAGCCGCTTGAGGCAAAGCACGCGCCGCCCAATGCCTATGCGGCGAAGTTCAGCACGCCCTTCTGCATCGCAGCGGGATTCATTCTGGGCGATGCCGGTCTCGCGGCCTTCACGGAAGCGACCGCGCGCGATCTGCGCGTCCGCGCGCTCGCGGCCAAGGTGCGCTACGAGATCGATCCCGCGAACCCCTACCCCCGCGAGTTCACGGGCCACATCCGCGCGCGGCTCGAGAGCGGCGAGACGGTGGAGGAGCGCCAGCCGCATCTCCGCGGCGGCGCCCACGAGCCGCTCTCGCGCGCTGCGATCGAGGCGAAGTTCTTCGCCAACGCAGCCTTCGGCGGTTGGCCGCGCGCGAAAGCCGAGGCGGCCCGCGACCGCCTGCGCGGGCTCTTCGAAGGACCGCTCGATCTTTCCGTGCTTCGCGGCTGACGATTGCGCCGCAATTATTGGGTAGATGCGCCTTCCCCGCAGGCGCATTCTCGCGCCATGACGCGATCGAAATCGAACGGCGACGGGGTCATCGCCCATCGCATCGCGGCCTTCGACTGGACGGCCGCGCAGGCGTCGCTCGACCGCCTGGGCTATGCGACGCTTCCGAACGCGCTGGCGCCCGCGGAGTGCGCCGCGCTCTCGGCGCTCTACGACGACGACGCGCGCTTCCGCAGCCGCGTGATGATGCGCCGGCACAATTTCGGCGAGGGCGAGTACAAGTACCTGCGCTATCCGCTGCCCCCGGAGGTCGAGGCGCTGCGCCGGGCCTGCTATCCGCGCCTCGCTCGGCTCGCCAATCGCTGGCGGGCGGCGCTTCGCGAGAGCGGGCGGTTTCCACCATCGCTCGACGCCTATCTCCGAGAGTGCCACGCAGCGGGACAGACGAGGCCGACGCCGCTCCTGCTGCGCTACGAGGCCGGCGGCTACAATTGCCTGCACCAGGACCTCTACGGCGAGCTCGTCTTCCCGCTGCAGATGACGGTGCTGCTGAGCGCGCCCGGCCGCGACTTCTCCGGGGGCGAGTTTCTGCTGGTTGAGCAGCGGCCGCGCGCGCAGTCCAAGGGAGAGGTGGTGCCGCTCGGCCTCGGGGATGCCGTGATCTTCGCGGTGCGCCACCGTCCGGCGCAGGGGACACGCGGGCCATATCGCGTCACGCTCCGCCACGGCGTGAGCCGCGTGCTCAGGGGACGACGCTACACTCTCGGCGTCATCTTTCACGACGCAGCCTGACCGTCGCGCTATTGACCCCCATGCGCGGCGGCAGTTAGATCGCGGGGATCGGTATCCGGAATCGCACCGTGGCAGCAGCGCCGATTTCCGTCTCGAAAGCCGCGAGCATCGAATGGCTCGCTGCCGCGGGTCCGGAGCCGGTGCGGCTCCTCGCTTTCCAGCAGCAGTTCGAGCAGTCGCAATGGTGGCCGCCGGAGCTGCTCTTGCGCCACCAGTTTCGTCAGCTCTCGCAGCTCGTCGAGCACGCCTGTCGGACGATTCCGTTCTACCGGGATCGGCTGGCCGCGCTGGGGTACCGCGCCGGCGATGCCGTGACCCCCGAGATCTGGCGCCAAATTCGGCCGATCACGCGACGCGAGGTGCAGGAGGCCGGCGGAACGCTCGCGAGCCCGCACGTTCCGGCCGAGCACGGATTCGTCGCGGAGGTCACGACCTCGGGCTCGACGGGCCTGCCGGTTCGGGTCAAGAAGACTGCGCTGGCTCAGGCCATCTGGGATGCCGTCGCGCTGCGCGAGTATCGCTGGAATGGTTGCGATTTCTCGCAGCGCTTGGCGGTGATCCGCGGCCCCGATCGCCTGCGCGCCCCTTATCCCGCAGGCGTCGCGCGCGTCGATTGGGGCCCGCCTGTGACGCTGCTCTACCGGACTGGCCCCGCGTCCATCCTCGACGTTCACGCCGAGGCCGCGGAGCAGGCGGAGTGGCTGCTCCGCACCGAGCCGCAATACCTGCTGACCTTCCCGTCGAACGCCCTAATGCTCGCGCGGCATTTTCGCAGGAACAGTCTGGCGCTGCCATCCCTGCGCGGCGTCTGGACCGTGAGCGAGGTGGTGGACGACGGCCTGCGCCATGCGTGCCGCGACGCCTGGGGCGTGGAGATCGCCGACGCATACAGCGCCGCGGAGACCGGCTACATCGCGCTGCAATGTCCGGAGCACCGGCATTACCATGTGCAATCCGAATCCGCGCTTGTGGAGGTGCTCGATGAGGAGGGCGCGGCGTGCGGGCCCGGCGAGACCGGCAACGTGGCGGTGACACCCCTGCACAACTTCGCGATGCCGCTGCTGCGCTACGAGATCGGCGATCGGGCCGAGGTCGGTTCGCCCTGCCCCTGCGGGCGCGGCCTTCCGGTCATCGCGCGCATCCTCGGTCGCACCAAGCACGAGCTGGTGCTGCCCTGCGGCCGGCGCCGTCATCCCTGGCTCGGTACCGAGGAATTCGCGGAGAACCCCGCGATCGTTCAGCATCAGATCGTGCAGCGCAGCCTCGAGGAGCTGGAGTTCCGCCTCGTCGTGCGGCGGCCGCTGACGGCGGCGGAGGAGACGCGCCTTGCCGAGATCCTGACGCGGAACCTGGGCCATCCCTTCCGGGTGCGGTTTCGCTACCTCGATGCTATCCCGCGCGCGCCCAGCGGCCGCTTCTTCGAGTTTCTCTCGGAGCTCGAGGCCTGAGCCTCGATCACTCCGCGTCCGGCTGCTTCATTGGATGCGCGGCTGCGAAGGCCGGGAGCGCCATGCAGGTCTCGTAGATCCGCATCGCCCGCGGATAGGGCTCGAGCTTGCACTTGAACATGGTCGCGGGAAAGACCTGGGTTACGAGGCAGATGTCGGCGACCGTCGGCGCGTCGCCGTGGCAGAAGCGCCCGCTCTCGCGATGCTCGCCGAGGAGCGCCTCCATCGCCTCGAGCCCCTTGCCGAGCCAATGCTGAATCCAGGCGAGGCGCTGTTCGTCGCTGACCTTGAGCTTGTCGGTGAGGTAGTTCCGGATGCGCGGCACGATGAGCGGGTGCGAGTCCGCGACGTTGATGAGCGCGAAGCCGCGTACCCAGGCGCGCGCAACCGGCTCCTTCGGCAGAAGCGGCGGCTCCGGATACTTCTCCTCGAGGTATTCGAGGATGGCCATGGACTGGAAGAGCTTGGCATCGCCGTCGAACAGCGTCGGCACCACCGCCTGCGGATTGAGCGCGGTGTAGCCGGCCTTGAACTGATCGCCTTTCTCGAGGTGCAGGAACTCGTCCTCGCGGGCGAGGCCCTTGAGGTTGAGCGCGATGCGCACGCGGAAGCTCGCTTGCGAGCGGAAATAGGTATAGAGCTTCACGGCCGATCTCCCCTGTCTCTCGTTGCCGCACTCGCCCCGCCTAGGCGGAGCGCAAGTCCTGATTCTTGATCGGCAGGCTGCGGATGCGCTTGCCGGTCGCGGCGAAGATCGCGTTGCAGACCGCGGGCGCCACGGGCGGCGTGCCGGGCTCGCCGATGCCGCCCCATTTCCCGCCGCCGGTGAGCGCTAGGTGCACCTCGATCCTGGGTGCATCCGCCATGCGGACGATCTGGTATTCGTCGAAATTGCCCTGCTCGACGCGGCCGTTCTTGATCGTGATCTCGCCGTAGAGCGCGGCGGTGAGTCCGTAGATCACGCCGCCTTCCATCTGCATCTCGACCGTGCGGGGGTTGACGACGTGGCCGGAATCGACGGCGACCACCACGCGCTCGACCCTGACTTCGCCTTTCGGTGTCACCGCGACCTCCGCAATCTCGCCGACGATGGTGCCGAAGGATTCGTGGATCGCGAGACCGCGGCCCTTGCCCGAGGCGAGCGGCTTTCCCCAATCGCCCTTGGCCGCCAGCGTGTCCAGCACGTGGATAAAATCCGGCCGGTGCGAGAGGAGCGCGCGGCGGAACTCGAGCGGATCCTTTCCCGCGGCATGCGCGAGCTCGTCGACGAAGCCCTCCATGACGAAGGCGTTGATGGAGCTCCCGACCGAACGCCAGAACATCACGGGGACGTGGGTGTTCTTGAGGACGCAGTCGATGCGCTGGCTCGCGATCCGATAGGGGTTGTTGGCGAGGCCCTCGACCGCCATCGGCTCGATGCCGTCGCCTCGGCTGATGCCGAGCGAGCGCAGGATCGAGCCCACGGCGGTGCGGATCTCCCAGCCCACGGGCATCCCGTCCGCGCCGAGGCCGGCCTTGAGTCGCACCGCAGCCTGCGGTCGGTAGCGGTCGTGGCGGATGTCCTCCTCGCGCGTCCAGACGAGCTTGACCGGCTTCCCCACCGCCTTGCTCACGGCGATCGCCTGCAGCATCTCGTCGTTGGTCGAGCGGCGCCCGAAGCCGCCGCCGAGGAAGGCCGTGTGGACGAAGACCTGCTCCGGCTTGACGCCGGCCGCCGCCGCCGCGCGGCGGAGCGCGCCCTCGGCGTCCTGCGTACCGATCCAGACGTCGACGCGGTCGGTTTGGACGTGGGCCGTACAGTTGAGCGGCTCCATCGGCGCATGCGCGAGATGCGGCACCTCGTAGAGCGCCTCGACCTGCTTGGCAGCGCCCGCGATCGCCTTGGCGGCGTCTCCGTCGCTGCGCGCGGTTTGCGCGGGCCCGTCGAGCGCCTCGCGATAGGCCTTGCGGAACTGCTCGCTGTCAGTGGCGCCGGCGGCGCCGACGTCCCATTGGATCGGCATCGCCAGCAGCGCTTCCTTGGCGCGCCAAAAGCGGTCCGCGACCACCGCGACGGCGCCCTCGAGCGGGACCACGGAATGGATGCCCCGGCGGCCCCTGATCGCCGCAGCGTCGTAACTCCTGAGCGTGCCGCCGAAGACGGGGCAGGCAGCGACCGCCGCGTAGAGCATGTCCGGAAGGCGGGTGTCGATGCCGAACTTGGCGCTGCCGTTGATCTTGAGCGGCGTGTCGAGCCGCGCCGTCGGTTTGCCGATCAGCTTGAACTGCTCCGGCGTCTTGATCGCGGGCTCCCGGTCGAGCGCGATCCTCGCCGCTTCCGGCGCGAGCGCGCCGTAGGAGAGCGTTCGGTTGCTCGCGGCGTGCACCACCGTACCGTTCCGGGTCTCGCACTCGCTTGCGGGCACGTTCCAGCGCCGCGCCGCCGCCGCGACGAGCCGCGCGCGGGCGCTGGCGCCGGCCTGCTGCAGGTACTCCCGGGATTCGCGGACCGCGCGGCTGCCGCCGGTGGACATGCGGCGATAGATGCCGCCCTCGCGCACGTTGCGGTTGGCCGAGGCGTATTCGGCTCTCACCTTGCTCCAATCGCACTCGAGCTCCTCGGCGACGATCATCGGCAGTGCCGTGAAGCTGCCCTGACCCATCTCCGAGCGCGCGAAGCGGATCACCACGCCCTCGTCGGGCTCGATCAGAATCCATACATTCACCTCGCCGGGCGCGGGCGGCGTCTCCTTGTTCCAGGGCTCGGCCGTGATCGGCAGCGCCGTGGCGAGATGCGGCAGCAGCACGCCGATCGCGAGGCCGCCCGCCGCGCTCAAGCCAGTTACGATGAAGCGGCGCCGCGAAAGGGCAATGCCGGCGATCTCCCTCGATCCGTCCATGGCGTCCTCCTGCTCAGCGGCGCATCAGCGCGGCGGCGCGATGGATCGCGCGGCGGATGCGCTCGTAGGTACCGCACCGGCAGATATTGGTGATGCCGGCGTCGATGTCGGCATCGCTGGGGTTGGGATTGGTCTTCAGGAACGCCGCCACGGCCATGATCTGTCCGGACTGGCAATAGCCGCATTGCGGCACGTCCTCGGCGAGCCAGGCCTGCTGCACCGCGTGGGTGCTGTCGGGCGAGAGGCCCTCGACGGTGGTGATGCTCGCTCCATCGACGGTGCCGACCGGTACCGAGCAGGAGCGCATCGCCTCGCCGTTGATGTGCACGGTGCAGGCGCCGCACTGGGCTATCCCGCAGCCGAACTTGGTGCCGGTTAGGCCGATCTCGTCGCGCAGCACCCAGAGCAGCGGCATTTCCGGCTCCACATCGAGCCGGAAGGCCGTTCCGTTGACCGTGATCGAGACCATGCGGAGGATTCCCTTGCGGCGGGCAGGTCAACCGATGGACGTCGAGCCGTACTCGCCCGCCGAGCGACGGCCCCTTTTGACATCATAATGAGTTATTCAGCCTCCTGCGTCGAGGTATGGCGCCGCCGATCACATGGCCGTGAGCCGGATCCCCGCTGTGAGCGCTTTCTGACCCTGCTGGCGCGCCAACCAGAAATCGCTTGCGCGCGCGCCGGCGCGGTTCTATCTAGGAGCCATGAAACGATTCGGCGTCCAACTCATGTGTCACCGCTGGCGCAATATTGCGCCCGCGTGCGGCCGTTTGTGGCGTCGAGGGGGTCTTGGCAAGGAGTAGGACCCGGTTTCGA
>Ga0335085_10003985_pt1 | contig 24917 bp, 16 predicted proteins | sample Lox_Sample_45_FD_206712 | JGI IMG/M metagenome (GOLD analysis project Ga0335085, IMG submission 206712) | Soil microbial communities from Loxahatchee National Wildlife Refuge, Florida, United States - Lox_Sample_4.5 | ecosystem: Environmental > Terrestrial > Soil > Wetlands | place: USA...
GGCTTCATCCACTTTGCGGCCGGGATCGAGCAGAACCGGATACGTGATCTTCCGCTCCGCAATGAACGGCGACACTTTCGCGGCTTCCTCGTCGGAAATCGAAAGAACCAGAAATCCTTGATCCTTGTACTTGTCGTAGAGGGCCTGCAGGTCAGGCATCTCCTTACGGCAGGGAGGGCACCAGGTGGCCCAGAAATTCACGAGCACTACATTGCCCCTCAGATCACGCAAATGCCAGGACTTTCCGCCAAGATCGGTCAACGTAAAGTCAACATTCTGACGTTTGGCATCCCCCTCTGCGAGGCGAGCCATGGCTTGGGCAAATTGCGGGTTGTCCGACTCTGCTTGCATGTGCTCATAACGAACCAGCGACGCAAGCTCCAGGTACAGATCATCCGGTTGTCCATCTTTTGCTGCCGGGGGTTGCTCGCGGAGAGCACTCGCGAGCGTTGTTGTCACCTCCTGCAAAGTGTCGTGACCAAAATCTCCTTCGGTCGAGAGATTGGCGAGATCGCCCGCCAGCCTGAGCTTGTTCGGGACGACCGGCAACTGTCGAATCTGCAGCGCCAAATCCTTCGTCGTCCGTGCGCGCACCGTATCGTCAAGCTTGCGGAGCGTCTTAAGCTGATCGACAATCGGCTGTTCCTGCGGACTCCACGTAACTTTCTCCTGTGCGGAGGAAGTACTCAAGAGCACCACAATTGTGACGGCATGAATCAGGATTTGGCGCAAAGAGGGTTGTAGGGGCATGAGACTAGAGGTTCGACGTTTCAGAGTCGAAGTTGGGAGCGGAAGTCCTGTTCGTTGGAACGCTGAAACCTTCGAAGATACACAGTGAAAGCGCTTCGCTCACTACTCATGACTCATGACTCATTGCTCACCGCTCTCAGATAAACATTTCGTCCTGCGGCACGGGGCGCCGGTCCGCGCGGCCTCCGCCATTGCGGCGGCGGCCGGCAAAAAGAAACTCCAGACCCACAGTGATCCCCTGCATCAGACCTGAAATCTGCCGCACGGGAGAAACAACCGTTTTCTGCACGACTTCCGACGTGTGCTCCACGCGGTCCAGCGTTTTGCTGAGCAATTCATCTGCGCGAATCACCTGCAGACGAGCGCGATCCACCATGTCATTGATGGTCGCATCAAGCCGTTGTACCTGCGCTTTCACGGTCGTCGACGTATCGCGAACATTTTCCGCAATTACCTCTATTTTCGGGCGCAGTTCCGCCATGATCTCCTGCGCCTGACCGATGCTTGGCATCAGCTTCGTCCGAACCTCACTCGCGAGGGACTGCAGATCGTTGGTGGTCTTGCGCATCGCAAGGTACATCGCCAGCAGAACCCCAGCTTGCAGCAGGACCGCAATCCCCGTCAGCGCGATGAATATCGTCAGTTTGTCATCCATATCAACTCCTCCGCTTTGTTCAGGGAGCGCGCGCGGAGGCAATTACCGGCGCGAATCACGATCTACAGATTCTTCGGTGCTCCCGTCTCCGAAGTAGCTTCGTGATAGGCCTGGCGTCCGGCCTCATACGCAGCACGGAACTGCTCCTTCTGCGAATTGACTGCGTCGCGTCCACGATCGGCCCACTCCTGGGCCTGCTCACGCGCTTCGCGAGCCCGGTTCTTCACATATTCCCGGCCTTCCTCAGCGCGGGCGCGAATCGCTTCGCGGGTCTCACTCCCTGAGCGCGGGGCATAAAGAACGCCCGCCAGGGCGCCCAGTCCCAATCCCGCCAAAAACCATACAAAACTATTTCCGTCACGATCCGACATGCGGACCTCCTATATAACAGCGTCTTCCCTCGATGGTACAACCGAAGACGGGCAAATACAATTACAGGGGATTCTGTAAGCAGAGCTTGACGTCAAGGCCGCGCAACACGCGGCCTGACTAGGCTTTTGGATAAGCTGTTAGCGGGCTACTTCTGAGCGGGCGGGTTCGACGGTGACGGGGCGGGCTGCGTCTTCACAGGCTGAGACTTGATGCCCTGTAGCACCGATCCTGGCGTTCCAGTGTGCTTGGAGGCATACACCGACAGCGTGATCGAAGTGATCATGAACGCGACGGCCGACCAGGTTGTCGCCTTCGACAGCGCGCTGGCGGCTCCGCGGGGACCGAAGGCTGTCTGGCTGCCTTGGCCTCCGAATGCGGCCGAGATGTCGCCGCTCTTGCCGCTCTGCAGCAGCACGACCACGATGATAAAGAAGCAAACCAGTATGTGGATGGTGGTGACGAGATAAATCATGATTCCAAGTTTTCCTGAATTCGTTCGGCGAAACTTCCCAGCAACGCTAGATTTTCGCTCGGAGTTCCGAGGGGCTGATGGTGCGGAAGGCGGGACTTGAACCCGCATGCCTTTCGGCGCCACCCCCTCAAGATGGTGTGTCTGCCAATTCCACCACTTCCGCACGCTGTAACCCCAATGTGCTTAATATCTTAACAAGATCGGTATCTGAGGGCGTTTCCGACTGCACCGGATTTTGCACCGACCTTTTGCATTCTACACGAGTCTCGGGGCGCGACAGGTTGCCCAACCGCATAAATAGCTTTTCGACCGCGTCCTCGCGTGGATGCACGTAGCGCATCGTCGTCTTAATGTTATCGTGTCCAGCCACATACTGCAATGTAAACGGGTCGGTGTGTTCGCCGGCCTCGGTCAGAAACGTGTGACGCAGGGCATGCAGACCAGCGTCGGGGTGCGTAGTGATCTTCTTCCGCACCCGCGTGATTTGCGTTTCGAGCACCCACGGTGGCAACGGTTCCGCTGAGTTTTGGGGACTGGTGAACACGTACTCGCACTTCGAACGTGGAATGAGCGTCTCCAACACTGCCCTCATCTCGCGATCAATCACGAACTTCCTCTTGCGAGCGCGCCGCTTCAACCCGCGTTTGATCGTAAGCTCTCCGCACACGCTCGGATCCTCAAGCGGCTCCGGAAAAAAGTGGATACAGTCCTTCATAAGCTTCAGCATTTCGTTACGGCAAATCCCTGAGTGACGCGCCAGGATAGATGCTGAACGTAACGGCTCCTCTGCTGCCCCGATCCAAGCGATGTATTCTGACGCGCTGAATACGTAGTCGGTCTCCCGTTCCGCCCCTTCGTCTCTGCCGTATTGATCCACAACAGGCACTTTGTCAATGAGCTTCAGTTTAAGATGCGCGTAACGCAGAGCCTTGCGGAGCGTTGCAAGATAGCGATTCACCGTCGTTTTACCTACAGGGGTCGGTTTCCCGTTGCGTCGTCGGCCTGCTTGCTTTAAAGCCCAACTCTTAAATCGTTCGATTTGTGCTTCATCGATCTCGTTTAGACGGAGATCCGGCCAAGGACCGTAAGTAAGGAGTTTCCGATAGTTCTCCTGGTAAAACTTCACGGTGCCATTCTGCTCTGCTTTCGCAGTGGCAACCCAGTCGTCGAAGGTCGTTTGAAACTGCCTCAGCGTAGGAATAGTGTTGCGCCTTCCATCAGTCGAGAGAGGCTTTGGTGGTGGGTCAGGTTCTTCAAGGCCAGCTGCTTGCCGAACGACGCGAGCACGAGCAGCGGCGGCTATCGCTTCCGCTTCACGCCGGTTCTCAGTCCCAGTCGAGCGGTAGTATTCCTTGCCACGGTACTGGAATTTGTAGGCGTAATACGAACTGCCTGAACGTTTGAATACTTTCATCAGCCTGCCGCACGTCGGGTGTTGCTCGTCACAAACTGACGAATCGTTTCGGGCCGAATCATCACTCTCGTGCCGACCTTGACGTATTCGATCCTACGACCCTGAATCCAGTCACGCAAGGTCTTGACCGAAATGCCCAGCAAATGCGCAGCTCTGTTCACATCGAGCAAAGGTTCGATGGGATCGGATGCAAACGCCGGGGGCTTCGCTTCGTGCACTTGTGCACCTCGACTATGGCCTGGTCCTTGACAGTAGCGCACTTGTGCACGTACAGTCAACATGTAACGTTACATTATTTTCGATTGTAGTCATAGGAAAGGAGCCGGATGGCAGAGAACGCCGCAACACCGCAGCAGCCAGTCATCTCTATCCGCATCTCGGAGGCGCTGCGCTTAAGGCTTGAAACTCTGAGGAAAATCATCTCTCTCAAGAGCGGCCAGACCGTCTCGACATCAGAGGCGGCAAAGCAGCTTCTTGAGTCTGCCCGAGATGACCGTCTGGAGTTGGTAAACCTGCTGAGTGAGCCGACAGATTCCCTGCTGAGAATTCGTGGGAAGGCAGACTCAGGACTCCCGCTTTCGCAGGCGGAATGGACCATGGTGGCCCACTACTGTGCGGCCGGTGCAGAGTCATTTGTGAATACCGCACAAGGCCAGATTTCCTACGAATCCCTGGCCGAAATCCTTGAGGCATTCCTTGCTGCTTACGCCGTCGCACGCAGACCGAAGAAGTCCCTGCTGGACTCCCTATACTTGCGGACTCTTCCTGGCGACAAACAGGTCGATGCCAAAGACATTGAGGACATTGGAAGTGATGATGTGCGGCGGGTGGTCATGCGCACTATTCAGATGCTGCGGAACCCGGCTCAAAAGCGGCGAAAACCGATTCTCTCCGTCCGGAATCTCTACACACTTCTGGACGAAGAGAAGTTCTCGAATGTCGAGAAGCTGAACGGGGCACTTTGGCCGCACTGGCCGGCCCTGTGGCGGGTGTGCGCGCGGGGACACTATTCTCTCCACCGAAAACCCCTGCGTGAGAAGGTTCCCTCAGAGACAGACGACGAGGATTTTGAGCTTGCGGTTCGGCCAGCATTGCCCTCTCTAGAAGAAGGGCAATACCGCCTTGATTTAGTACGGGAAGAGGGGAATGAATTCTCCCCTCGTTTGCAGTTTCCCGGGACCCTCACCCCGCGGTATCCGGTAGTTGGATACCCGAGGATTGCAGAGTTTCGAAGGTTGCTTGAAGATCTCGATTTAGAGCGAGACCTTTGCCAATGGCAAGGGTACTACTTCTACGCGCACACGGAGATCCTGGAGAACAACGAAAGAGGAGTGTTTTTCTTTGCGCGTGAGAACGGAATCACGTTTGGATTCCCGATGGAGCACTGGAAGTCCATTCAGAATCTGTTTCGGCGCGCATGGCAGGCCCCCGAAGTCATCCATACGTGGGAGGCTCAGGCGCTTGAATATGGCGAGCTGTAAAGCCGCGGTGCTTCGCACCGGAAGAAATGTGGGCATGGCAGGCCCCCGAAGTCATCCATACGTGGGAGGCTCAGGCGCTTAAATATGGCGAGCTGTAAAACCGCGGTGCTTCGCACCGGAAGAAATGTGGACACGTCACCCCCAATTCGGGAACTGCAGAGCGCTCGCGAACGCCGAAATGTTTGCAGGCGTGAACTTGTTTTGGATGAACGGTTTTGTTTCCCGACGGAGTCCCCCACGTCCCCGCCAGTTTACGTTCGTAAACGAAAAAACACTGCTGGGTGCACTTGGCGTAAACACGTTGATCCTGCAAACGCTTTCATGAATTGCCGTAACAGCGCTACTGGCGGGCATTTGCTAAGGAACCATGAATAGGATTTCCCATGAGTACTCCCGAACTTCCTTTTCCGATTCGGAGCGAGTCGCCTCTTAGAGATGAGGCTAGACCCGGGTTCCGCACCAAAACGATAGCTACGCGGCTGACTCCAGCAGAGCTGGCTGAGGTCGAAGCCACCGCTGAAAACACCGGCCAATCTCTCGCCGAATGGCTACGCCAGACTGCGCTGCACGCAGCGCGGCAACGGCCTGCCGATCCTATTGAATTGCTGCTCGCCGAGGTCTGGGCACTGCGCTACACGCTTCTGAATTTGTTTCATTCAAAGGCGAAAGCGGCATCAGAAGGTGCACAATTCCTGCCCGATTCCATCGTGAAAATCCGCGATCAGGCCGACACAATGAAGCTCCAGAAGGCCCACAAAATCCTCGCGGACTTCCTTGCATTGACCCGAGCCAACCGAGCCGACAAATAAGGTGTTTGTGTCATGCTTACTATCTCTAAACCGCTCTCGGCCAGCCAGGCGCGAACGTATCACGAGCGTGAGTTTGCCTCTGAGAAACAGAACTACTGGAGCCGTGACCAACAAGGTCACAGCGAATGGCAGGGTAAGCTCGCCGAGCAATGGAAGCTTGCCAGGACTGTGGAATCGGAAACTTTCGCACGGCTGAGTGAAGGCCAACATCCTCATACTGCCGAGCAGCTTGTTCGCCACCAAGTCTCGAGAACGTACGAGGGCAAATTCAGGAAGGAAGTCACCAGCGCTGAGCATCGCGCCGGGTGGGACGCTACATTTTCTGCGCCCAAGTCAGTGTCCCTCACGGCACTTGTCGGAGGTGATGAACGAGTCCGGGAAGCCCATCGCGAAAGCGTCCGGACGGCTCTTCGCGAGCTAGAAAGATACACACAAGCCCGCATCGGCAATGTCCACGCTCCCGAGACTACCGGCAAGTTTGCTGCTGCCACTTTTGAACACGATACTGCCCGTCCCGTTGATGGCTATGCCGCCCCGCAGTTGCACACCCATGCTGTGATCTTCAACGTAACTGAGCAGGCAAACGGAACTACGCGCAGCCTCCAGCCTCACGAACTGTTCGTTTCGCAGCGATACGTGACGGCAATTTACCGATCCGAACTGGCAATGCGGCTGCAAATGCTGGGCTATGAATTGGAGCGCGGCAAGCATGGCCAGCCGGAGATCCGCGGCTACACCAAAGAGTACTTGGAAGCCTCCAGCCCACGCCGCGAACAAATCAAGGACCATCTGCGCGAGCAAGGAATCGATGGCGCAGCGGCAGCACAGATCGCCGCCCACCACACGCGGGATCGGAAGGAACTCTTGTCCCAGGGCGAGGTACTGCACCGACACCGCGAATTAGCAGCACAATATGGCAACCAAGCTGACCGGGTCGTGGCCCACGCTCGCCAACACAGTCAGCGAATGCAAGAGATTACGACTCAGGCGCAGAGTGCTGTGACTTGGGCACGCGATCACGTATTCGAGCGGTCAGCGGTGCAAGATCGTCGCGCAATCTTGGAAACTGCGCTAGCACGCAGCATGGGAGAAACCACCTACGGCAACGTCCAGCAGGAATTTCAGCGCCGGATCCACACGGGAGAGTTCCAAGAACTTTCGCAGGTCGGCGCACGCAGACTGTACACGACGAGAGCCATGGCAGGGATGGAGTGCGAGATCGTCGACAGAATGTTGGAAGGCAACAGACGCGACTACAGCGATCCAATGCTCGTTTCGCCCCCGATCCGTATCGCCACCGAAGACGGTCATCCAGAATTGAATCCTTCGCAGCTCCAAGCGGTCGACGAGATCCTTCTCTCGCGTGAAAAGATCGTGGGTCTGGACGGTGTTGCTGGCGCGGGCAAGACCGTCACCCTGGCGGTGATCCGCGAAGGTGCAGAGCTTGACGGCTACAGGGTCGAAGGGTTCGCCCCAACATCCCGAGCAGCGCAGAAGCTTGGCGAAGCTGGCCTCGAGACTTCGACTCTACAAAGATACTTGGTACGCGGACAGCAGCCGGACACAGGTGAGAAACGACTCTACGTGCTCGACGAGTCTTCACTCGCTTCCACTCGGCAACTGCATCAGTTCATCGAGCGGCTGCGTCCGAATGATCGAGTCTTGTTGGTCGGCGATCGGCAACAGCACGAAGCGGTCGAGGCTGGACGCCCGTTTGCCCAACTTCAAGATGCCGGTATGAAAACGGTCAAACTGGAAGAGATCGTGCGTCAGAAGGACCCCGAGCTTAAGGAAGTGGTTCAACAGCTCGCACGGGGCAATGTACGGGAAGCTATCAACAATCTCGATCAGCAGGGTCGTGTCCACGAAATTCGCGGTCGTGACGAGCGCATTTCGGCTATTGCGAAAGAGTACGTGAAGTCGCCGGAGAACACGTTAGTAGTGTCCCCGGACAATCGCTCCCGCATGGAGATCAATGAACGCATTCACGCCGAATTGCAAGGCAAGGGCCGGATCAGTAGCGAAGAGCATCCGATCCGAACTCTAGTTCCGCGCCAGGAGCTCACCGGGGCTGACCGCACGTGGGCAGCAAAGTACGAGGTGGGCGATATCCTACGCTATTCCCGCGCATCCAAGGAGACAGGGATTAGAAGAGGCCGGTATGCTCAGGTGCGGATCATTGATGGTGCCAGCAACCGGATCACGGTTCGACTGCAGGATGGAACCGATCGCACATACGATCCCCGCCGACAGCGCGGCGTCTCTGTGTACCGCGAGGAGACAAGAAATTTCTCGTTGGGAGACCGCATTCAATTCACGGCTCCATCCAACGAACTTAAAATTTCAAATCGCGAATTAGGAGCGATCAGCGACATCGACGGAACTGGGCGATTGAGCCTGAACATGGATTCTGGCCGCTCACTCGAGATCGACCCCAATAAGCATCCTCACTTGGACTACGGCTACGCCATGACCAGCCACTCTAGCCAAGGACAAACGGCGAATCGGGTATTGATTCACGTGGACACAGAATTGGCCGCAAAGGATCTGCTTAACAACCGTATGGCCTATGTTTCCGTCTCGCGTGGAGCGTTCGACGCACAACTTTTCACCAATGATCGCGACAAGCTACCCACTGCTCTCTGTCACGATGTTTCAAAGCAAACGGCTCAGGTGCAACAGATCAGCTCGGACGCGACAATAGCACCGCAGCAGGAAATCTCTCAGGCACCTCAACAGGATCACGGCCAGGGTCTTGGAATCGGTCTTTAGAAACCTGCCTCCCCGAATAAATGGCAGCATAGCGCGGGCGCAAACTCTGTCAAGGCCGACCGAAGGTCGCCGCTATCGCGGGCACGCGCCTTGACAGAGTTCACTCGTCCCGCGCTGAAATCTCTCTGCCATTCCGGGCCAGCAGATGACGAACCAAACAGAACCAAGCCTTCACGCTACAAGGGCGTCTTAGGTGCCGCCATCTTGCTGGATAGCGAGGCGTCACACGCATGGGTTTGTCCGGCCACAATGGTGCACATTGTTCGATTCGCCGAATGAGGCTCGTCATTATTTTCGACGGTTTGTCCCTAGATGACATCCTTCGAGTAACCTGCCCTTGCGAGAGATTCACCAAGTTTCACCACGATGCCCGTAGGGAGAACGAACGAGCTGATTCGAATTTGCAACTTAGCTCTGAATGTAACTAAACCGATTTTGGTCGAGATAGTACCGAGCCCCATTATCCATGTGTCATTCATATACGATTGACGGCTCATTCACCTTGACATTTGATGAAACCCAAGATAAAGTGCTTCCCTAACTTTCAGTGATCGGGATTCCATGGGGGGACAACGGATTCCCAGTTCCGTTTGTGATTCGGGTCACTGCTTTCCCAAGGAACTTAATTCAGTTGAGCTGTTTGGACCAGTTTGGTCGAGGGCGGTCCGTGCGTGTCTTCATCAAGGGGAGAACCGTGGCAGTTTCTCAATGGAGGAGTCATGAAAAGATCTGGATCCGCCGTCCCTCATTGCTTGTTGCTAAGCAGTCTTATGTTGGGCGCGGTTGTATTCGTTCCGACGCGATTGGATGCACAGCAAGGCGAAAAGGCGGTATATGCGACGAGCAACAATTTGGCTCCTTCTACTGTATGGGTCGACGCTAGCGCGTTCTGCGGCTCAGTAGGAACAAGCAGTTGCACGAGTACGACCGACCTCTGCTCGGTGGTTAACTCAGCAATATTGAAACTTGTCACAGTCTCCTCGGCTGGGGGAATTGTAGATGCGCGGGGCGTGCTTCCACCTCCTGGCTCAAGCCAAAGTCAGCAACCAGGGTCCATACCATGTAACAGTAATCCGTTCTCATCCACCAACGGGAACCCGATTACAGTTCTGTTGCCAGCCTTTCAGATCAACTTCACTACGGGCATTTCTTGGATAATTCCCAGCAACATTCATCTTGTCGGGGCTGGCTTAGCGACGCTTCTTTTGGGTCCTACAAGCTTGAGTCAGGGAGCAACTAATCTGATTGAAATGGGCGCACCGCCTAGCGGGGGTACGTGTTCGACTACCTACACTGGAATTGTGATTGAGCACCTGCAGATAAATACTAATGGAGCCTACGGCGGAATTGACAATCAATGCGCCACCTCAGGAAGCTATGTAAATGATGTCAGGATCTCCGGTAATCCAAGCACTTGCAACTCGAATAACAATTACCAAGGCTGTCTTCAAGGAAACGCTTTGACAGTAGGGACCGGTGCGATCAATTCTGGACCGTACACAGACATAATCGTTCTCTCCGTGCCAGGCTCAACCTGCGGGCCGGCCGCAACTGCCGCTGCTAACATTAGTTGCGTCAGTGTCAGCGCGCAGACAAGGGGAATTCGCGGAGTCACTTGCCTTGGCAATCAGATGACTGGAAGCGGCGCCAGTGTAGCTGGCGGTATCGTGATATCCGCGAGCAACAACTCGATCCAAGACGCACATGTCGAGTCCTTCTACGACGGAATACAAATTAGCGGCACCACGTCAAACGTACTTGTATCCAACGTCGCAACAGGCGGAACTTCTGGATGTTTGAACAACAATGTGACCAATGCTGTCCACATATGCGGTCCTAATAGCCCGGGCGGAAGCGTATATCCACAATGCAGCCCTTCCAGCGCCGTCACAAATGTTTCGCTTACCGGAATAGCTAATGACACTACGATCAACGATGATCCACTCTTGCTTCCGAACACAGTTCTCGACGACCAGACGGCGACGATTATCGGCTGCAACAGTCCTGCTTCTTCGACATGTACCCCGAACTCGAATCCACTTGAAGCAATGGGCGGCACGACGGGTTTCTACGTTCTTGGCGGACCAAGTGGAGCTGGCGGTCCTTATACGCGGCTGACGGTTAGCCCCGCTAACTCCAATTTCTACGGATCGCATGTTACGCCCGTGGCGACGTGGGGAATAGGCGCGGTTGCACCTGGTGGACAATGCTATACGCCTGGAGCGATCTATTCCGATGCGGCCGCCACTAGTGGGCCTTCGGTCTATGTCTGCGCGGCTGGAACTTGGACCATAGTTCCGACTTCCTAGCCGGACGCTAGAGGAGTAATGAATCAGTCGACCAATTCACATACCGATTGCGAAGAAGCGAGGATCTGCCATGTACAAGAGAGAAATCGGACGATTCGGATTGCCGAGCGTTCTCGCGTGTGGGCTGTTGCTGGTCGCGCTCGGAGCACCCGCCAGTGCCCAGACCCCCTCGCCCCTGACACCGGGCGGCTGGAACGCGGTGATCAATAGTGGCAGTAATCCCTATTCGCCGACGTACGCGATTGTGGATGTCACCCAATACGGGACAGCTGGAACCGACGTGTGCGCGCTAATCAACAATGTTTTTGGTACCTACAACCTCTTTAGCGGAACTACTGGGAACTTTATATCGAGTGGCGTCGTCATCGATGCGCGAGGCGCCACCACACTGAATTGCCAATCAGGTGTAAATCCATGGGCTAACCTCTTGTCGAACGAAAACGCGAACCAGTATCAGAATTTCTCCAACACCGTACTGTTGCCCGCAGGCATAATTACAATCAATACAACTTGGACATTGCCGAACTGGACTCATTTGGTAGGGGAAGGGCCGAACACAACGATAATTCGAGCCGGCTCCAGTCTGAGTTCCGGCAGCGACATAATCGATGTGGGTTCCGAGGTTCCCAGCGACTATTGCGGCTCCACCGTCGGCGATTGTCCGGCCATTGTCATTGAACATCTGGGGATTAACGTTGGGGGGCCTTCCATTTTAGGAAAAGGGATTGTGAACTGCTGTGCCCAGGAACTCAGCCGTGTGAACGATGTTGCCATTAGCAACGTGGCGACGGGCCTCGCGCTCACAGATATTTCTGCCGAAAATTCCGGTCCTTACACAAATCTCCTTATCTCTAACGTAAGTAAATGTTTGAGCATAGGCCCTGCGACCACGATCATCCAACCTTATGCTCCGACCATGATAAATAGCCGCGGCGTTCATGGTCTGACATGCTTACCTGTGGCCAGCAGCACAGCGGCGATCACCATCGATGGCCCCAACAACACTCTCGAGGACGTAACGATCATCGGATTGTCTAAGGCGACTGATGGAATTCTGATCGGTTCACAAGGTGTAGCTTCGGGCAACACCTTGGTCAACGTGAGTGGCAAAATGCTGAACTACGTTATTCATATCAAGAACCCAACAATAACGAATGCGCCGCTGAATTGCCCATCCTCCAGTTCAACGGGCCCTTACTTCACTGTTTGCGATTTGACGATGTTTGGCGTGGCCGGCACAAACATGAACGGCACAATTAAAGATGACCTCACCGGCAGTCTTGTGAGCGACTCCACAGTGGCAATGTACACTCTGGGCGAGATCGTGGTTTCTGGTTCTGGACCGACGAATATTGGTTATTCCCGCTACACAACAGCTACGGTGGCCGGAACCGCCACCACCCCTTGGCTCGTTGGTACGTCATCTCCGGTGGGAACGACTTGTACTGTTGGCGCGCTGTACAGCTGTACGGGTACGAGCAGTTCATGTCCGTCAGCTCTATACGAGTGCGGTGGAAACAAGGGATGGTTGAAAGTCACAATCCAATAGGCGGATTTCGTCGCGTAGTGGCTGACTCCACGGGTGTTTCATGGGTAAATCGACGACTTGCGTGATGCATAGAATCGGGCTTCGCGGCGCAGCTTACGCTCTCATTGCGATGTGCTGCCTCATACCATCAGCTTTTGCGCAGTGGAAGGAGAAGGTTCTCTACAGCTTTCAAGGCGGAACGGACGGGGCAGTGCCTGCCGGCGGCGTGGTGTTCGACAAGTCCGGCAACCTCTATGGGGCAACGGAGGATGGCGGAGCGAACGGGTGCAACAGTCCGGGTCCTTGCGGCACGGTCTTCGAGCTGTCTCCACCGGCCGAACCCGGCGGCGCATGGACCGAGAGGGTTTTGTACGTTTTCAAGGGACAAGCCTACGGCGACGGAGCAACGCCCGAAGGCAGCGTAATCATCGACAACGCGGGCAACCTGTATGGAACAACCGGCTACGGCGGAACGGGGCCCTGCACGCTACTTGGCGGCCCCGTCGGTTGCGGCACCGTTTATGAACTCTCGCCGCCTGCCAAAGCGGGTGACTCGTGGACGGAGAAGGTACTCTACAGCTTTCAGGGTGGCAACGATGGGTATGTAGCGACTGCGAGCCTCGTGTTCGATAAGTCCGGAAATCTGTACGGGGCGACGCTATTTGGGGGCGGCCAAGGAACGACCTGCGATCCGCTCTACGGCGGCAATTGCGGGACGATTTTCAAGTTGAGTCCTCCGCAAACCAAAGGCGGCCAGTGGACGGAGAAAGTGCTGCACAGCTTCGCAGGAGCCAGCGATGGGGCCGTGCCGAACGGTGGGCTCGTCCTCGACCGGAACGGGGCTCTCTTCGGAACGACCGTTTATGGAGGCAACGAAGCTGGCAGGTGCAATGGGGGTATTGAGGGAATTGGATGTGGCACAGCGTTTGCACTCGATCCGCCCAGAAGGAGCGGAGACGTTTGGGTGGAGAAGCTAATTTACGTTTTCTTAAATGACAAGGACGGGGCTGACCCAAGCACGGGTCTCATTTTTGGACCACGGGGTGCCCTTTTTGGTACCGCGCAAGGCGGCGCAAAAGGCGGAGGCCTACTCTTTTCATTGACGTTCACTCCCACTGGACACTGGAACGAAGTGGCCATTTACCAAGCATCCACCGTTACATACGGATACAGTCCTGCCGCGTCGCTCTTCGACGCTGAGGGCCACCTTTATGGCACTACGCAAAATGATCCGAGAGATGGACTGCCCGGCACCATCTATCGAATGCAGCGGCCAAGTAAGAGCAAAGCTTGGGCTCCGGTTGTCCTTTACCGCTTCCAAGGAACACCTGACGGGGCATCTCCCACTCCGAATCTGCTGCAAGACAGTGCTGGGAACCTCTACGGCACGACCAGTTCGGGAGGCTCTGGCACCGGCTGCAGTTTCCATGGTTGCGGGACTGTATTTGAGGTTTCAGAAAACTAAACAGGTGTAAGCGAAAGCTACTGAGGACACGGAGGACCTTATGCAAGCAAATAAACCCTCAATGCTGCGGGTAGTAGTACCATGCCTTCTTCTTTGGTTCTCGGCTTTTCCAGTGTCTGGGGCCGCACAGGGAACACGTGGTCAAAACGCCGTCTACAATGCACAGGGAAATTGTGGCTCCTCGTGCGTGCCGTCGTCCGCCTTCATCGACGCTAGCCAGTTTGGCAGCAATACCACAAATATCTGTGCGGTATTGAATTTCATCCTTACTCCCGGTAACAGCATTATTCCCTCTACTGGCGCGGTCATTGACGCACGCGGCCTGCCTGGCAGCACGAATACAAATATGACGTGTTCGTCCAGCCCTTGGGCTGGCATCGCCAATCCGCCACCGACAAACATTCTGTTACCTGCGGGCACAATAACCATCCAGGCGGGGTGGGTAATCCCGAAGAATACCCACCTGATCGGGCAAGGAGATAATCTGCCTACTTCTCAGGGCTTGTCCTCGGGTACGACGATCGTTGCCGCGAACAGCAGCGTGAACCCGATGATCTCGTTTTGCTCGTCCGCCTGCACCGGAGTGGCAATTGAGAAATTGGTTCTGAACGGAAATGGCCTCGCAGTCACCGGAATCAAGAACAGCTTTGCCGGCACCCTGAGCTATGTCGATCATGTCGGCCTCTATCACATATTGGGCACTGGATTGTGGATTAACAGCGCTGCGGCCACGGGCTCGGGCCCTTATTCGAACATAAACTTTACGATTAGCACCTCGGTTCCCACGACGATTTGCGCGAAAATTGACGGTGTCAACGGCACCGGCGGAATTCGCAACCTGAGCTGCATCAATAACAATCAAGTTACGATTGCATCGGCTGGAGTCCTCTTGGACTCGTCCAACAACTCCATCAAGGATCTCAATATTGCCGGTTTTACCGATGGAGTTCTGGTGGGGGCCAACGCAACTGCGACAAATAATGTGCTGATAAATGTGTACGGCGACACCGTCTGTTGCACAACTGGCACACCTCCGGTCGTCAATGTCGTTCACGTGTCCTCAAACAACACCGTCAGTGACATCGCACTGATGGGCGTAAGTAACGGGGTAAACGTGGCAAACCAATATACAGTTAGGGACGAGGTAACCGGAACGATATTGCCAGTAAGCACCGATCCCATCGTCGGCCTGTACGCGTTAGGAAAGGCCTCGAACAACGGTTACGCCCGCTTCACAACCAGCCCGAGCGTGCCCAGTTGGGCGACTGGCACCCAGTCCCCCCCAGGCGGCAGCTGCGCGCAAGGCAGCATTTACAGTTGCACCGCTTCCGGTTGCAGCCACGTATTGTGGGGCTGTCCGGCACCCGGTGGGACCTGGGCCTATATCAAATAAGGAAGCAGCAACACCGACAGTCGGTAACCGTGATGGACTCGCAATCCGGGTCAGCGCATGCTTCACGACCTCGCCGCGAGTACCGCCATCCATCACGATGGCATCCGTTATCCATAAGCTGGCGACCCCTTACGAGGCATGGATCGAACTCCACGGCGCTCAAAATGCGTAGCAATCACCAACCAAGCAATGGCTCGAACACTGTTGGCCAAAGCAGAATTGTCTTTCGGTTTCTTCCCTACGTCTTCCGGACATAAGAAAGATAGTGCAAGAATGTCTCGGTGAACTCAAAAGAGAAGCGCAAGCGAGAGAGAAGAATTTCTCTAAGTGCGTGAAGACTGTCACGCTACCTTGTGATCTGAGGCACATCTGGCGATTTTGGGTTGAATTCCACAAGTTGTCCCGTTTATCGTCCGACGCAAACGGTGAACTTAGATTGGCTGGCAATTCGCAGCTAATTGACTCATCGCTTCCCTTTTTAGAACATCAGGCGGCCTTTGGCCGAGTGCAACGGTGCGGTCCGTTGCGGGAAGTTTTGAATACCCGAAAGTTGAACGTGATCGCAATCTGGCCAGACTTTAAGAGGAGGGATCCCAGGATAAGTCCTACTCTTCCTCCGTCGTAGAACGTCTTGTTGAAAAGCTTGGAGCATTTTTTTCTTGGAGTTTTCCATGTCGATCTGTGCCTTACTCCGTTCCCTGTCTCCCAGAAGGTCTCTTGCTGTTCTCCTCCTCTTTTGTTCGTTTGTCTGTTCTGGCCCATTGCGGGCTCAAGGTCCAGTCGTTGCCTCGGGTACTTTTTGCACGCAACAACCTGGATGGCAGAGTGTGCCCGTTGGGTCGTCAGGAATGTGGAATGCGGCAAACTACACGGGTGGGACATTCACCGTGAGCGGAATCGGCTCGCAGATTAATGGAACGGCCGACAGTTTTGGGTTCGCCTACGAGCGCCTTTCTGGTGACGGCAGCATTGTCGCGAGGCTATTGAGTATGCAGGGAGGGTCACTCGCGGGAGTGATGATTCGCGAAACCCTGAACGCTGGATCAACCAATGCCACAACAGTAAATTGGAGCGCGCGTGGGACTTCTTATTTCGATGTTCGAACAACTACGGGAGGAAGTACAACGCAAGCCGGTTCAGCCGACGGATCTCTCCCGGTCTGGCTGAGACTCGTCCGAAGTGGCAGCACGTTCAGCAGCTATTCATCTCCAGATGGAATCACTTGGACGCTGGTGGGAACAGCCCAAACGGTGAATATGATAGCCAACGTTTACGTCGGTCTGGCGGTGACGGGCGGAAGCACTTCGGCTCCAGCAACTGCAACATTCGATCATGTTTCCATCACTTCTTCCGGTAATCCTTTGCCGTGTATCACCAGCGTCTCGTCGACTTCTGGGAACGTGGGCAGCCAAGTAGTCATCATCGGCACAGGTTTTGGGAACTCTCAAGGCAGCGGTCAGGTCCTGCTCAACGGAACCCCTGTATCCGTCAATTTCTGGAACAACACTACGATAAGCGCGACAATTCCCAGCGGCGCGACGACAGGCAGTCTGTGGATTCACGAACCGGGTCCGGCATCCTCCTCCAGCGACAGCAACAGCGTGATGTTCACGGTTAGTTCTCAGCCCGTTGTTTGGGGGTGGATGGACTACGACCTCGGGTCAGAGAAGTTTGTCCTGACCAGCAGTGCAGGCTCGGGAGGTGGAAGCGGTCAAGAGAAAATGATCTACGGAAACTCGAGCTACGCAAACGAGAGTTTCGTGGTCAACGGCTCTGGCCTGCAAGTTTACGGAAGTTCGGACAGTTCGCACTACCTCTATCAACAACTCTCCGGTGATGGCAGTATTGTGGCCCGACTGGTGAGCGTACAAGGAGCGTCAGGCTGGTGGGCAGCAACGGGTCTGATGATCCGCGAGACGCTCTCAAGCAGTGCTACAAGCGTTTCTCTCGTTGATTCCCCTTCACCGGGAACATTCGGTTTTCAGGTCAGAGCGACCACGAACGGGAGTACTAATCAAGTTGGCGCGATGAGTTTATCCCCAGCGTATTGGATGAAGCTATCGCGCAGCGGCAACAATTTCAGCGCCTTCACCTCTCCCGATGGCATCAACTGGGCGCAGCTCGGCACGACTCAAACCATCAGCATGGCCCAAAATGTGTACGTGGGCTTGTGCGTAACGAGCGCCAGCAACTCAACACTGGCCACCGCAACCTTCGACAACGTATCCGTAAGCGCAAGTGTTGGTTCTGCTCCTTTGATCAACACGATTTCTGCGACGACGGGAGCGGCTGGGAGCCAAGTATTGATTAGTGGTTCTGGTTTCGGTAACGCGCAGGGCAACAGCCAAGTGACGTTAAACACCGTGCCGGTCAGCATCAACTTTTGGAGTAATACATTCATCAGCTTGACCATTCCATCAGGGGCGACCAGTGGTGACCTGGTCGTTTCCGTAGCGCCGAGCATGAATGACAGCAATGCAGTTTGGTTCACTGTAACTTCGCAACCGTTGCCAACCGGATGGCTGGATCGAGATGTGGGCACAGCAAATGTGGTCGGCGCGGCCAGCTACTCCAACGGAACCTTCACCGTCAGCGGTGCCGGCTACCAAATCTACAGTTCTGCAGACGCATTCCACTTTGCTTATCAACCTCTCGCTGGAGATGGAAGCATTACGGCGAGAGTCGTAAGTATGCAGGGAGCAGCGGGCTGGTGGGCAGCGGCTGGCGTGATGATTCGCGAAACGATGAATGCCGGTGCAACCAATGCGGCCATAGTTGAATCACCGCAGCCGAACAACTTTGGCTTTGAGGCAAGAACTACGACGAATGGCTACAGCAGCCAGTCTGGATGGGTGAGTGTGACTCCCCCGTATTGGGTCAAGCTGACACGAAGCGGAAACAATTTCAGCGGCTACACGTCTGCTGACGGAACGACCTGGACCCAAATCGGATCGACTCAGACGATCAACATGTCCCAGAACGTGTACGTGGGCTTGGCGGTGGAAAGCGGGAGCAGTTCGTCCTTGGCGACTGCAACGTTTGACAATGTTTCCGTCGTGTCGTCCCTCCAGCGTCCGACGGTGGGGAGCCTGCAACCGAGTTCAGGATCAGAGGGCGACTCGGTGATTATTTCTGGATCAAACTTCGGTTCCGCTCAAGGCAACAGCAGCGTAAGTTTTGGTGGAGTGCAGGCAACGACAGTCGGGTCCTGGAGCGATACGCAAATCACGGCGGTCGTTCCGACAGGTGCTGCTGCTGGACCCGTGAGCGTTCTCGTGAATGGTCTGCAGAGCAACCAGAATGTAATTTTCACAATAAACATAACCATTAGCGGCATTAGTCCCAGTAGCGGGCCAGTGTTGTCGTCGTATCAGATCAGCGGGAGGGGATTTGGAGCAACGCAGGGGCAAAACACCGTCACCTTCAACGGCTTGCCTTCACCTATCGCGAACTGGAGTTCGACATTAATCACGGCACTAGTTCCGACAGGTGCAACAACTGGGAGTGTAGTCTTGACCATCGGCGGTATTCCAATCACCGGGCCAAGCTTTACCGTGACGACAGCTCCGTCTCCAATAATTCCTAGCATTACCAACGTGTCGCCGACCAGTGGGAGTGCCGGTACACCCGTTACGATCCAAGGATCTGGTTTTGGAAACCAAACAACGGGCAGCATCATGATCGGCAGTACTCTCGGAACAGTGGCGGACTGGAGTGACACCCTTATTCACGCCAACGTAAGTACAGGGTCTACGTCTGGAAGCGTACAAGTTCAGCAATCAGGGTATTCCTCAAACTCAGTTCCCTTTACTGTCAGCACCGTGACCATCACGAGCGTCTCGCCGAATAATGGTGTCGCTGGAACACCCGTGACTATCACGGGATCGGGCTTCGGGGCTACTCAGGGCAGCGGTATTGCGTGGCTCGGCAATACTGCCGCCGTGGTGACAAGCTGGAGCGAAGGCATAATCCTCGCCAACGTAGGTGCCGGTTCTGCATCCGGCACTGCTCAGGTTCTACAGAATGGAACTTGGAGCAATTCTGTTCCATTCACGATCAATACGCCACACATCGCATCCATCAGCACCGCGTCTGGTAGCGCGGGCACACCTATTACCATCACCGGTAACGGTTTCGGTAGCAGCCAGGGCAATGGAATTGTCTGGATCGGTAACATGGCAGGCGTGGTCAGCGGTTGGAGCGACACGAGTATCGTGGCCAGTGTCAGTGCAAACGCCCTGAGCGGAGTCGTAAAGGTCCAGCAGAACGGAATCTGGAGCAACACAGTCACGTTCACCGTTCCTGTGACTTTCGGGCAAGGCGGAACTCAGGTAACGCTAGTACCGAATGTCATCAGCATGGTTGTCGGCGATAGTCGCACGATCCAAGCCGTTGATTTAAACGGTAGTGCCGTCACCGGACTGACCTGGACTTCGAGCGATACCACAGTCGCTACACTTTCGACTGACGATCCACCGATCATTACCGCTGTGGCCACCGGGAACGTAACCATTACTGCGGGAAGCGCTTCAGCGGATGTAACCGTCTATGCAGGACCAACGTTACCTGTTGGAACGGTGATTTGGTCCAACCCCGGAGACGGCTCCGGTGTCTCTACTATTGTGCCTGCAGTTCCAAGTTCTACGGGTGTGGCGGACGTGTTTGCGCAGAATATCTCCGGAGTTGTTCAAGCAATTACCAGCGAGGGCAGGGAGGCTTGGAGAATTCCTGTCTTCGGGGGGAGCACACTGTTACCGGACTTTCAGGGCGGCTTGATCGTCGCCGACCCAACCAGCACGCAATCCGTGCGGAAATATGACGGAGTGACAGGGACTGCCTATCCTGCGATTCCTTACACCGGTGGCCAGGTTCTGGTGCACACCGACGGCACGATGTTTGTCTTGCCAGCGTTCAATGCAGGAGACAAGAATCAGGTCTCCTTATTTGATCCACTTACCGGCTCTCCGAAAACAAGCCCTACGCTTCCAACCGGCTCGTATTCGTGGACGACATGTCCCGACCCCGGCCAACCCGGCTCGGGATCAGGGTCGAATCTGCCCTCAATCGGTCAAGCCATCATTGCCGGAGATGGATTTCTCTATATTCCGTACAGCTACAACTCCAGTTCGAGTAATTACGCCTGCGATGGTACCGGCGCCGCTGAAATCTCTGTCCACATGGGTGTTTTTCGGGTGGGAAGCGACGGGTCTGCGACCGACATTTCGATTGGCGATTGGGGTTGGACCTGTGAGGGGATTGTAGAGCAATGCAGCGCTCGCAGCTCTGGAGGTGTCGGCGCGCTGATAACGAACGCCGACCAAGGCGTCCTGTATTCGTGGGCACTCGCAAGCTGTTCCGCGACGTCCACATCTTGCACGGATCAGAATGAGCTTACGACGATCAATGAGGACGGATCGACATCGACCACGAGCTTGAATGTGCCCAGTTCCTATGTGCAACCGGTGTTGCAGCGGGCCGACCGGTCTTACGTCGGGACTTACGAAAACAACACTGCTCAAACGGTTATGGTCGCTTTCACCGCGTCCGGTCAACCCCTCTGGAGCCAAGCGAACGACACCCCTCAGATGACAACCTCTGACGGGGGAATAATCGGAATGTCTGGAACAACCTACGATCCAACCGGAAACGTTGTTGGTCAAATAAACAGAATGCCAACTTATTCCTGGATTGGGAAGGCCTACCTACTCGGATCTGTCGAGTCAGTTGTCGCCACTCCTCCGATGGACTCCGAGGTGGGTGATTGGATGTATAGTTTCTGGGCATTTCTCAAATCAAGTGTTTCGGGAAATAACACCGCGCCACAGGGGCATTGTGGAGATGAACGAGACGATCTCATTACCGAATACAAAAACACCATCGTAGGAGACTCCTACTACTCCAAACCCTACCCTCGCTTTATCCCATATTGCTATTTGCTCACGCAGTCGAGGGGGTCCGAGAATTTCTCGTTCAGCGAAATTAACAATCCCGGTCCAAATGACGGCCCTGCGGAGTTCAGTTGGGCCTTAGTCAAAAAACCTCTTATCGTTTCAGCGAGTGCGGGATATGGATTGGAAAAATGGGCTCAGGTTTACTATCAGAATTATGGAAGTTCTCCCACGATTAGTAGTGGCTACAGGGACCCGGCACAGAATACCAGTGGTTCAAAGAACAGTCGGCATTTGCTTGGCGATGCCATTGACTTCCAAAATGTTAGCCATACTTCGGACGAACTGCAACGTATGAACACTGCAGCACATTTAGCATTCGCAGATTTCGTTGAGGAAGTGGACACGGACAACCCGTGTCCCAACTCTTTAGGTTGTGCTCACGCCGATTGGCGAAATCACGATCCGATGCAATATGCACACTAGCTTGTTTGTCTGCCTTCGGGGACAGAGTCACTCTTCCGTTGCTCACTGGATTGGAGAGAAATCTATGCGCACAATAACATTACTCATCTTTGCCTTTGCCTCTGCCTCTGTTGGACTTTCATCCCAACAGGGTACAACTACGAGCGCAGAGGTATCGAGAGCCCTAGTTGGAATGGGTAGCCAATTGTGGACAGATCGACGGGATGCCGTTGAGGCGACGACGAGACTCCTGCAGTCGAGGCAGTCCGCTTCCGATGCAGAGCAGATCCGGCTCGGCCTTGTCAGGCTTCTCTCGAGTGAAAACGTACAAACCCGCATCCGTGCTAAACGGCACGCTCATGGAGCGGGGACAACTGCAACGGATGCTGAAGAATACTCGGAATACTATGCAAGCTTAGTTCGAACAGTCGCGGGTCTTCGAGATCCTCGATCAATTCCGGCACTGTTGGGAGCGGCAGGTTCAGGTGGGATGGCCACCCGGGGAGTTGCACATTTCGGAAGGATGGCACTTGACCCCGTGGTGAACCAAATAAAGGGTAGCAATGCGCATCTCTCGGCTGGAGCGGTCTTTGTGCTTCGTGACATGTTGGCTTTTCGTACCGTCACCGATGCCGATTCTCATTCGAAGATTAAGTCCGTTCTGCTATATGCCCTCAACAGGCCCGAGGAAGAGATAAAAGAGGCAGCAATTGGTGCCGTTGAATATCTGGATGACAGGGACGATTTCATACCCGAGCTTACATCTATAGCGGACAGCGATCCGATTAAGATCGAGGGTGTCACCTCCAAGGACCAAGAAAATCGTGGTACGGTTTATCCGGTGCGACGCAGTGCCCGAAGTCTACTACTGAAGATCGCAAATCATGAATTACCAGTTGTAGACCAAGCGGTTAGACCGTAGCGCGGAAGTCAAAACCGGACAGCTTACTAGCCGCCAACAATTTCTTGGAATGGGAATTTCTACCTAAACGGCTTGGAGGAACAAGTCGGCGCTGCTGCGATTGATCCAGCCACTTTGAAGCGCAACGGGGTGGAAATCCTTCAACCCCCGAGGCGATCCAAAGACAGCAGCGAAAGTGGCATCTCCAGCCTTTTATTGGTTTGGCTCGGGCCTCGTGTCACACCTTCAACGGACCTACGTTTGCATTTGATCAAAGCTATTTAGGAGTCGGAGACAACGCCGTCGCGGCTGGAGTTGGGCCAAACACCCATGGCATAAACTGCACTCCTACGACAGTCGATCTCAAGGGGAGTTGCAATTGATTACCTGTACGTAGGATTTGTGTGACATGGTTGTGCAACGTCTATTGTTATTTTCTTTATGTATTCGGGTTTGGGCAGGCACAACTGTGTCCCGAATACTCGAATTGTTTATGTCACCGGAATTCTGGGCACCCACTAGGCACCCAGCCCGATGTCTTGTTTGGATCTTACTGATTTTGTTGTGTCGTGCAAGGAGTAAGCTGGACGTGCAAGTTGTTGGTTGGAATTGATTTGGCGACCCTTTTAAGGCATGCACTTCTTGAACTCTATTTAGGATTGTCCTCCCAGACTCGCTCTACCACCGTTCTCCGCAAACTGCTCCGACGTCCAATGGCATACAATTTTACTTGGCACGTGGTGTCCAATGGAGTACAACGAAACCGTGCAGACGGTTGTCGAGACGCCCACTTACCTCGCCCTTGCCAATAAGCTCTTTAGCGAGGAGGAGCGGGCGGACATCGTGGCGCTCGTTGCGGCTGATCCGGAATGTGGAGACGTGATCCGCGGAACCGGCGGGTTTCGAAAGGTCCGGGTTGCTCGCAAGGGAATGGGGAAGAGTGGTGGGGCGCGGGTTGTATATCTGGCGCAACGAAAGATTTCCGGTTTTTCTGATTACAGTTTTTCCGAAGAATGAGAAAGAGAATCTGTCGACGGCCGAGCGCAATGCGCTAGACAAGCGAGCCGACGGTATTTTCGAGACCTCCGGGAGGTAGCATGAAAACGCAATTCGAACAGATGATGGATGGCCTTGACGATGTTGAGGCGTTTCTCGCAGGGGAGAAGGAGGGATTCAAGGCACATGTGCCCCAAGAAGTTGACGTCAAGGCGATCCGCAGTCGATTGGGCATGACGCAAGTCAAATTCTCTGACACATTTGGCTTCAGCCTCGACGCGATTAAGCACTGGGAGGGCGGACGCAGAACCCCAGAAGCGCCGGCTAGAACTTTGCTGACTGTGATCGCCAAGAATCCTGCTGCCGTGCTCACCGCACTGAATCCCAACTGCGTTCTCGGCCATTGTCCGCACTTCTAAAGCCGCCATAACCCACGGCAGCCATCGTAGAGATCGTCGCGCTTCTCGTGGCACTTCGAAACGAAACGCTTATTCCGCCGGTGGAAAGAGAATCACGAAGTGAAGAGAGTATTTGATCACAGCTAACGTAATAATGAGCGTCGTTTCTTGAACCCGCAATTCAACGAACTGCACCGGATTTTGCACCGACTGCGTGCATCCGGCGCTTGCCGTGGGTTACTGGCCGTTACTATGCTTATCGCTGGAAGTGATTGAGGTGAAGGGTAATAGATTTGCTATCAGAAGCTTGTAGAGAATCCCTAGAGTGATCAGAGCAGATGGTGTGTCTGCCAATTCCACCACTTCCGCGCTGACTACAATCGCGATTCCCGGACAGCACCTCATTATAGCAAAGCACGGGATTCTCTTCGTTAACGGGGCCGATGACATCTCCGGCCGGTTCGGCACAAATCCGGTTGACCTGGAGTAACAGCGTGATTAGGCTCTCCCACTATGGCTGCAGAAGGGGAACTCCTTCCATCCAGTAATACAACCGCCGAACTTCCAAGGAAGCTTGGCCTGCTCGATTCGCTCTCCATCGTCATCGGTGTCGTGATCGGCGCCGGGATTTTCCTGGTACCCAACTTGGTCGCGCGTGAGTTAAAGTCGCCAGCCGCAATTCTTGCCGTTTGGACCTTCGCCGGCGTGATCTCGTTTTTCGGTGCGCTGGCTTGTGCCGAACTTGGCACTATGTTCCCCGCCACCGGAGGACAATACATATTTCTGCGGGAGTCCTGGGGTCCTCTAGTCGGATTCCTCTGCGGTTGGTCGATGTTTGTGGTCGCTCGC
>Ga0335085_10003986_pt1 | contig 24910 bp, 20 predicted proteins | sample Lox_Sample_45_FD_206712 | JGI IMG/M metagenome (GOLD analysis project Ga0335085, IMG submission 206712) | Soil microbial communities from Loxahatchee National Wildlife Refuge, Florida, United States - Lox_Sample_4.5 | ecosystem: Environmental > Terrestrial > Soil > Wetlands | place: USA...
TCTCGAATTCCGCCACCTCCGCTACCATCGGGAACATGACGTGGAGCGGCCGGCCGCTGCTCGCGCGGATGAGCGCGCGGAGCTGTTGACGCAGCATCGCCGGTCGGTCGAGCGCGATCCGGAGCGCGCGCCACCCCATGGCGGGGTTCTCGTCCGGCACCTCCGGCATGTAGGGCAGGAGCTTGTCGCCGCCTATGTCGAGCGTGCGAAAGACCACAAGCCGCTCGCGCGCCTGCTCGAGGACCCGGGAATAGAGGTCGACCTGGGCCGCGACGCCCGGAAAGGCGTTCCGGATCATGAAGGGCAGCTCGGTTCGGAAGAGCCCGATCCCCTCGGCGCCGGTCTCGTCGAGATGCGGCAGATCGAGGGTGAGGCCGGCGTTCAAGAAGAGCGAGACCGCAACGCCGTCGCGCGTCTCCGCCGGGAGCGAGCGGAGCGCCGCGTAGCGCGCGCGGTCGCCGATGCGCGCCTTGATCGCCTGCTCGACCGATTGCAGCACGTCCTCACCGGGGCGCACGAGGACATGCGCCTCGTCGCCGTTCACCACCAGGAGGTCGCCCGCCTCGACCCGTTGCAGCGTGCCCTTGGCGCGGCCGAGCATGGGGATATCGAGGGCGCGCGCGACGATCGCGACATGGGCGGTCGCCGAGCCCTCCTCCAGCACCACCGCGCGCAAGCGGCGCCGGTCGTAGTCGAGAAGCTCGGCGGGTCCGAGCGAGCGCGCCACCAGGACGAATTCCTCCGGCAATTCCGCCAAGGCCGAGGTCGCGGGCTTTCCCGCGAGGTGCTGGAGGAGCCGGTTGGTAAGGTCCTCGAAATCGTGCAGGCGCTCGCGGAGATAGCGGTCGGCGATCTGGCTCATGCGCGCGCGAGTGTCGTCCTGCACCTTCGTCACCGCGGCCTCCGCAGTGAGACCGCCCTGCACCGCCTCGCGCATGCGCTGGATCCATCCTCGGTCCGAGGCGAACATGCGATAGGTCTCGAGGATCTCGCGATGCTCGCCGCCGCGCGCCACGTCGCTCTCCGCGAGCATGGCGTCGATCGCGGACTGCATCGAGGCCAGCGCCGCGCGCAGGCGCTCGAGCTCGGCCTGCGGGTCCTCCGCCACCACCTGGCGCGCGACAATGCGGGGCGCATGGATGACGGCGGTGCCCACGGCAAGGCCGGGGTTGAGGCGGACGCCGTCGAGCCGTACCTGCGAGAGGCCGATGCCGGTTCCGGGCTGGCGCTCGCTGGGGCTCACGAGCTCGCCCGATGCCGCGAGCTCCGCCAGCACCATCGCGATCGTCTGCAGGACCTCGATCTCGTCCTCGGTGTAGTGACGCTGGATGCGGTTCTGCACCACGAGGACGCCGAGCACGCGGTCGCCGCGAAGGATCGGCACGCCCATGAGCGAGTGGTAGATCTCCTCGCCGGTCTCGGGGCGGTAGGCGAAGTCGGGATGGGATTGCGCGTCCGCGAGTGCCAGCGGCCGTCCGCTCGCGGCGATCAGGCCGACGAGACCCTCGCCGACGCGGAGCCGCGTGCGATGCACGGCCTCGGGCCGCAAGCCCTCCGTCGCGAAGAGCTCGAGCACCTCGCCCGCGCGCAGGAGGTATGTGGAGCAGACCTCCGCCACCATGTCGGCGGCGACGATGCGGACGATGGTGCTGAGACGCTCTTGGGCGGTCCCGGAGCCGGCCATCACGTCTCGGAGCCGGCGGAGGAGCCTGCGCGAGCCGGCGATGGCTGGACTCTGCTCCATCACCCCTCCGCCCTGACTCGCTCTCCTTCAGGGACGGCTGCGGTGCCGCGCGCCATGAGCGCATCCACCGCCTGGCCCACGAGCTCGTCGAGGATCTCCCTCGTCGACTGCTCGCGGCTCACCATGCCCACGCTTTGCCCCGCCATGACCGAGCCCGTCTCGACGTCGCCGTCGATCACGGCGCGGCGTAGCGCTCCCGCCCAGAAATGCTCGATCTCGAGCTGCGCCTCTTTCTGGCTGAGCTCGCCCCGGTTGAAGCGCTCGATCACCTGGCGCTGCATCTCGAGGAAGCGCTGCGTCCCCTGGTTGGCGAGCGCGCGGACGGGAATGACGGGAAAGCGCGGGTCGAGCTGCACCGAGGGCACCGCGTCGCGCGCGCCCGCGCGGATGAAGGCCTGCTTGAAGCGGGGATGCGCGATCGATTCATGCGCGCAGACGAAGCGCGTGCCGAGTTGCACGCCCGAGGCGCCCATCTCGAGATAGGAGACGATCGCCTCGCCGCGGCCGATGCCGCCGGCGACGAAGACCGGCACCTCGCGCAGATGCGGCAATATCTCTTGAGCGAGCACGCCCGTCGAGACCGGCCCGATGTGCCCGCCCGCCTCCATGCCCTCGATCACGATCGCATCCGCCCCCATGCGCACGAGCTTCTTGGCGATGCTAAGCGCCGGCGCGAAGCAGAGGAGCCTCGTCCCTCCGGCCTTGATGCGCGCGATCGAGCTCGCGCTCGGCAGCGCGCCCGCGAGTACGACATGGCCGACCCCGCGCTCGAGGCAGACGTCGATGAGCTCCGCGAGCTGCGGGTGCAGCGTGATGAGATTGACGCCGAAGGGCCTCGAGGTGAGCGAGAGCGTCCCCGCGATCTCCGCGTCGAGCTGCTCGGGGTTCATCGAGCCGCAGGCGATGACGCCGAAGCCGCCGCCGTTGGAGATCGCCGCCACCAGATGCCGCTCGGAGACCCAGGTCATGGCGCCGCCCATGATCGCGAGCTCCGTGCCGAGGAACTCGCAGCCGCGCTTCCAGAGCGCGTCGAGGCGGCGCCGGGCGGCAGGGCGCGCCTTGCCGTCGGTCTCGGGGATCGCCGGGCGTTCTGCCACAGACGTCATGGCATCAGTCGTCGTCGAGGCCGTAGGCGGTGTGGAGCGCGCGGAGCGCCAGCTCCGTGTATTCCTCGGCGACCAGCACGCTCACCTTGATCTCCGAGGTCGAGATCACCTGGATGTTGATGCCCTTCTCCGCAAGCGCGCGGAACATCTCCTTGGCGACGCCCGCATGGCTGCGCATGCCCACGCCGATCACGGAGATCTTGACGACGTTGCTATCGGGCTTGATCGCGGCGAAGCCGAGCTCCGCGCGTTTCCCTTCCAGCACCTTCACCGCGCGGTCGAGATCGGCTTTGGCGACGGTGAAGGTGAGGTCGGTGAAGCGCCCGTCCTCCGAGACGTTCTGCACGATCATGTCGACGTTGATCGCATTGTCCGCGAGCGGACCGAAGATCGCCGCCGCCACTCCCGGCCGGTCCGCCACTTTCAGAAGCGTGATCTTCGCCTCGTCGCGGTTGTAGGCGATGCCGCTCACCACTCGCTTTTCCACGATCTCGTCCTCGTCGACTACCAGGGTTCCGGGCGCGTCCGTGAAGCTCGAGAGCACCTGCACGCGGACGCGGTGATTCATCGCCATCTCGACCGAGCGCGTCTGCAGGACCTTGGCTCCCTGCGAGGCGAGCTCGAGCATCTCCTCGTAGGTAATTCTATCGAGCTTCCTGGCCTTCGCAACGATGCGGGGATCGCTGGTGTAGACGCCGTCGACATCGGTGAAGATGTCGCAGCGCTCGGCGCCGAGCGCGGCCGCGAGCGCCACCGCCGAGGTGTCGGAGCCCCCGCGCCCTAGCGTGGTGATGCGGTTGTCGGGGCCGATCCCCTGGAAGCCCGCGACCACCGCCACCTGCCCCTCGCGCATGCGGCGGATCAGGTCGTCGGTGGCGACCGTGTCGATGCGGGCCTTGCCGTGGACGCCGTCCGTGCGGAGCGGGATCTGCCAGCCGAGCCAGGAGCGCGCGTTGACCCCGAGATTCTGGAGCGCGAGGGCCAGCAGCCCCGCCGTCACTTGCTCGCCCGATGCAACGACGGCGTCGTACTCGCGGGCGTCGTGCAGCGGGCAGGCCTCGGTCGTCCAGGCCACGAGCTGGTTCGTGACGCCCGCCATGGCGGAGACGACGACGGCGACCTCGTTCCCGGCATCGACCTCGCGCCTGACGCGCTCGGCCACGGCCTTGATGCGCGCCATGTCGGCCACCGAGGTGCCGCCGAATTTCTGCACGATGCGCGCCATCGGGGATCGGGTCCGAAAAGGGGGGTGCGAGAGCGAGCCAAGAGCCGGGTTGCCCTCGCGCGGGCGCGTATACATACTCTTGCCCACTGGCGCGAGGCAAGCGCGGCCAAGCCGCGGGAATGCCTCGGAAATACAAGGGAAATCGAGCCATGGCGGACCCCGCGGGGAGTGCGGCGGGCAGCGTCGACAGCACCGAGGTCGCGCGCTTTGCTGCGCTCGCCCGGCGCTGGTGGGACCCGCTGGGGCCGATGGCGCCGCTCCACAAGCTCAACCCCGTTCGGCTCGGCTATATCCGCGATCGCCTCGCCGGGCATTTCGGGCGCGACACCAAGAGCCTCACGCCCTTCGCGGGTCTGAGGCTCCTCGACATCGGCTGCGGCGGCGGATTGGTGGCGGAGCCGATGGCGCGGCTCGGCTTCAGGGTCACCGGCATCGACGCCGCCGGGACCAACATCGCGGTGGCCCGGCGCCATGCGGAAGAAGCCGATCTCGCGATCGACTACCGCGAGGCGGCGGCGGAGGACATCGCCGACGCCGGCGAGAGCTACGACGTCGTGCTCGCCCTCGAGGTGGTGGAGCACGTCGCCGACCCGAGCCTCTTCCTCGCGGCGGCCTGTCGCCTGGTGCGTCCGGACGGCGCCTTCATCGGGTCTACCTTGAACCGCACGCCAAAGAGCTTCCTCCTGGGCATCGTCGGCGCGGAGTACGTGCTCCGCTGGCTTCCGCCGGGAACGCATCGCTGGGACCGCTTCATGCGGCCCTCCGAGTTCGCTGCGGCGCTCCGGGGACAGGGCCTGACGCTGCAGGATCTGACCGGCCTGAGCTACGATCTGCTCGCGGGCCAATGGCGTCTCGGCCGGGACCTCGAGGTGAACTATCTCCTGCACGCCTCCAAGTTCGCGGGCTGAGCATCTCGCAGGCGCAGGAAATGCAGCGAGTCGCTCTGCCCTTGCCCCCGGATCATTTCAAACGTAAGACATAGGGCGGTGCCGGCCGATCTAACGCCCCCGGCAGGTGCCGGGCGTAGCGCCCTGGGGGAGGGCGGGGGAACTGTCGCGGTGGTGCCTACATGACCGATTTCCGCCCATCCGGAGGCGAGATGCCGCCTGGGGAGACCACGCGGCTTACCGGGACGATCAAGTGGTTCAATCGCAATAAGGGCTTCGGGTTCATCATCGCTGCGGACGGCGGCGGCGACGTGTTCCTGCCGCTCGCGGTGCTGGAGCGCTCGGGCTTCACGCAGGCCCCGGAAGGGGCGACCGTCACCTTCGACTGCGCCCAAGGCGCGAAGGGCCGGGCAGCCGTGGCGGTGCTCAACATCGACACTTCGACCGCGCAGCCGAGCCGTCCGCACCCGCGCGACCGCGGCAGCGAATCCCGCGGTCCCGGCGAGACGCTCGACGGCGTCGTCAAATGGTACGACCCCGCGCGCGGCTTCGGCTTCGTCGTGGCGAACGACGGCGGCAAGGACATCTTCGTCCACGTGACCGCGCTCCGCCGCTCCGGGATCGAGATGCTGGCGCCGGGGCAAGCGGTCCGCATGACCGTCTCGGAAGCCCCACGAGGGCGCGAGGCGTCGTCGGTGAAGCTGATCTGAAATCAACGAGGGGTCGCGCCGAGGGCGGCGAGCCCGCAATCGGGAGGATCTTCATGTTCGATAGCCCGGCATTTCGCGACGTATGGGCGCCGCGTCTGATCAGCGTCGTCCGCATTCTGTTGGGCTTGCTCTACATGCAGCATGGCCTGTCCAAGTATTTCGGGTTCCCAGCACCACAGCCGCAGAATTTCCAGGCCTTCTCCTTGCTCGGGCTGGCCGGGGCGATCGAGATCGTGGGCGGCCTCATGCTCGCGCTCGGGATCTTCACGAGATGGGCTGCATTCATCATGTCCGGAGAGATGGCGCTGGCGTTCTTTGTCTTCAGGAACCGGATGTCCGTCAGCCCTTTCCCCGTCGTCAGCGGCGGCCAGCTTGAGGCCGTTTACAGCATCTTCTTCTTCATGTTTTTCCTGGTCGGGGGCGGCGCCTGGAGCCTCGACCGATGGCGCGAGAAGCGGTAGGCCTCGCTCTCCACAGGCGGACGCCTCCGAACGGACACTGGGTTGCCACCGCAGACGGCCCATTTCCGTGCTCATGACCGAGGCCGTTCGCGATAACCCCGCTCGCCGCCGCTTCGAGCTCGAGGTGGAGGCACACATCGCCTTCACGGAGTACAAGCTCGCCTCCGGCGTCATCACATTCGTGCATACGGAGGTGCCGAAAGCGTTGGCCGGACGGGGCGTGGCCACGCGCCTCGTCAAGGGAGCCCTGGATCAGGTCCGCGCGCGCGGCCTCAAGGTCGTCGCGAAATGCCCTTTCGTCGCGGGCTTCATCGCGAAGCACAGGGATTATCAAGACCTGCTCGCCTAGAGCGCGATCCGATTAGGTAGAATCGGATCGCGCTCTCGATTCATTGGTTTTGTCGCATTGCCCACGGCGAACCGGTATCCACTTCGCCTGGCAATGCTCTAGGCCCGCCAGGCGCCAATGCCGCCCATGAAGGCGCAACCCGCGACGATCGCGAAAGCAAGCGAATAGCTGCCGCTGAAGCTCACGACGGCGCTGAAGAGTGCGGGTCCGAGCACGATCCCGAGGAAGGTGATGGAGAGCGCGCCGCCCGTCGCGGCGCCCGCCGTCCCCGCGGGCGCCAGCGCCGCCACCTCCGCGAGGTAGACGCCATTCCAGCTCACGCCGGTGGCACCCAGCACCGCCGTCACCGCAAAGACCGCGGCGAGCGGCCAGCTTGCGGTGATGAGGCCGGTCGTGACCGCCGCCGCAGCCATGCCGACGCCGAGAAGCCCCAGGAGCCGCCGTGGCGGCAGCAGCCGGTCCGCGATCCAACCGAGGACGATGCGGCCGAGGATGCCGCCTCCCTGCGCCACTGCCATGACGGCGCCGGCGGTGACGAGCGAGAGCTGGGCGCGCTCGGTGAGAAACGTCACCAGGAAGGTCGCGAAGGAGAGCTGCGTCGCCGAAAAGCTCATCGAGGAAAGCGCGAGGCGCCGGAGCGGCGGCATGCCGAGGACGAGCCGAATGCCCGCGAGCAGCCCCGCGGCGTGCGGTGCCGCCCTCTCCTCCCCGCGATCGAATCGCGGACGGAGCGGCTCGACCGCGAGCGCGACGAGGACGCAGGCCGCGGCCACCGTGAGCGCCGAGCCCTCCCAGCCGAGCGCGAGGCCCAGGGGTGCCGCGACCGAGCCCGCGAGCACGCCGCCCACGGGAACGCCGGTCTGCTTCAGGGAGAACATGAAGGCGCGGCGCTGCGGCGGCGTCTGGCGGATCAATATGTGCGAGCTCGCGGGGGTGACGGGCCCGTAGCCCAGCCCCATGACGACGGCGCCGAGGAGAACGAGGGCGAGGTTTCCGCTCGCGGCGGCCGCAAGGCCGGCAGCGCAGGCAATCAGGCACCATTGACTGAGGCGGAGCGGGCCCGTGCGCGCGAGGAGGCTGCCGCTTCCGGCGGAGGAAACGATGGCCCCGGCATAGACCATCGCGGTGAATATGCCGACGCGCTCGCTCGCGACGCCGATCGCGGGTGCCGCGAGCCCCGCCAGAACCGGCGGCGTCAGCACGGCCATCGAGACGAGCGCTTGGATCGCGAGGGTGGCGATGAGGGCAAGCATCGGGGGCGCCGAGTGTGATGCGCCGCACATGCGAGGGTCAACCGGCCCCTGGGAGCCGCGACGATGCCGCCCCTTGGCGCTCGGGGTGGGCCGCGTTAGCTTCTTCAGGAAACGCCGGGAGTCCTCCGCGTGCGGCTACTCCTCTCACCAGCGTCATCGCCGGGCTTGTCCCGCCAGGACGGCGAACCCCAGAGGGAGCGCTCGCTCGGCCGCGACATCACGCTCGCCCTCCTGCTGAAACTCGTGCTCCTGGCCGCGCTCTATCTCGCCTTCTTCCGCGGGGATCAGCGGCCCCAGATCGACGATGCCGCGATGGCGCAGCACCTGGTCGAGCCCCGATGATCGACCCCGGCGTCGTCGAGCTCTCGCGGCTGCAATTCGCGCTGACGGCGCTCTATCACTTCCTCTTCGTGCCGCTGACGCTCGGGCTCTCGCTGCTGCTCGCGGTGATGGAGAGCGTCTACGTCATGACCGGACGCAAGATCTGGAAGGCCATGACGAGGTTCTGGGGCACGCTCTTCGGCATCAACTTCGCCATGGGCGTGGCCACGGGCATCACCATGGAGTTCCAGTTCGGCACCAACTGGGCCTATTACTCGCATTACGTCGGCGACATCTTCGGCGCGCCGCTCGCGATCGAGGGGCTGATGGCCTTCTTCCTCGAGGCGACCTTCGTGGGCCTCTTTTTCTTCGGCTGGGACCGGCTCTCCAAGCCCGCGCATCTCCTGGTCACCTGGCTCACGGGGCTCGGCGCCAATCTCTCCGCGCTCTGGATCCTGGTCGCCAACGGCTGGATGCAGAACCCCGTCGGCGCGCGGTTCAACGTCGAGACCATGCGGATGGAGCTCACCTCCTTCGAGGCGCTGCTCTTCAATCCCGTGGCGCAGGCGAAATTCGTGCATACCGTGAGCGCGGGCTACGTCACGGGCGCGGTCTTCGTCCTCGCGGTGAGCGCCTTCTACCTCCTGCGGGGATGGCACGTGCAGATGGCGCGGCGCTCGATGACGGTGGCGGCGAGCTTCGGCCTTGCCTCCGCGCTCTCCGTCGTCGTGCTCGGCGACGAGAGCGGCTACACCGCGACGCTCGACCAGAAGATGAAGATCGCGGCGATCGAGGCGATGTGGGACACGCAGACGCCACCCGCGAGCTTCACGGTCTTCGGCCTCCCCGACACGGCCGAGCGCGCGACCCACTACAAGATCGAGGTGCCCTGGCTCCTGGGATTGATCGCGACGCGCTCGCTCGACCGGCCCGTCGAGGGGATCGACGACCTCGTCCGCCATGGGATCGCGCGGATCGAGAGCGGCATCCTCGCCTATCGCGCGCTCGAGACGCTCCGCCGCGCGCCCAACGACGCCGCGGCGCGCTCCGCGTTCGAGGCGCATGCCGCCGATCTCGGCTACGCGCTGCTCCTGAAGCGCTACGCGCCCCGCGTCGTCGACGCCGACGAGGCGGCGATCCGCCGCGCCGCCAACGATCTCATCCCGGACGTGCCCGTGCTCTTCTGGAGCTTCCGCTTCATGGCGGGACTCGGCTTCTACTTCATCGCGCTTTTCGCGCTGGCCTTCTACCTGGCCTCCGCGCGACGGCTCGATACGCGCTGGTTCCTGCGCGTTGCATTCCTGAGCCTGCCCTTGCCCTGGATCGCGGCCGAGCTCGGTTGGATCGTCGCGGAGTACGGGCGCCAGCCCTGGGTGGTCGAGGGCGTGCTCCCGACGTACCTCGGCGTCTCCTCGGTCTCCAAGGCCGCCGTCATCGGCTCGCTCCTGGGCTTCGTCCTCTTCTACAGCACGCTCGCGATCATCGACGTAATGCTGATGATCCGGGTGATCCGCCGCGGGCCCGCGCCCGCAAGGGACGGCTGAGATGCCGCTCGACTACGACGTCCTCCGCTTCCTCTGGTGGGCGCTCTTGGGCATCCTCCTCATCGGCTTTGCGGTGCTCGACGGCTACGATCTCGGCACCGCCATGCTGCTGCCCTTCGTGGGCGAGACCGACGCCGAGCGACGGCAGATACGCGAGACCATCGAGCCCAATTGGGAAGGCCATCAGGTCTGGCTCATCCTCGGCGGCGGCGCCGCCTTCGCGGCCTGGCCGCCGCTCTACGCCGCGAGCTTCTCCGGCTTCTACATCGCCATGCTGCTGGTCCTGGTGACGCTGATCCTGCGGCCCGTCGGGCTTAACTTCCGCGACAAGATCGCGGAGCCGCAATGGCGCCTCGCCTGGGACTGGGCGCTCGCGATTTCCGGCTTCGTGCCGGCGCTCGTCTTCGGCGTCGCCTTCGGCAACCTCCTGCAAGGCGTGCCATTCGGCTTCGATGCCGACCTCCGGCTCGATTACACCGGCACCTTCTTCGAGCTCCTCAACCCCTTCGCGCTCTTCGCGGGTCTCGTGAGCGTGGCGATGCTCGCGACGCACGGCGGCACCTGGCTCGCGCTCAAGACCGACGGCGAGGTGGCGGAGCGAGCGACGCGGATCGCGAGCCTCGCGGGGCTCATCGCAGCGGGGCTCTTCGTGCTCGGCGGCATCTGGGTCGCCTTCGGGATCGAGGGCTATGCGATCTCCGGCCCGATCTCGCACAGCGGCCCCTCGAACCCGCTCGCCAAGACCGTGGTGCGCGCCGAAGGCGCCTGGCTCGACGTCTACACGATCCACCGGCCGCTCGTGCTGGCACCGCTCCTGGGCTTCGCCATGCCGCTGGCGGCCTCGCTCCTGGTCGCACGGCGCGCGCAGCTCGCGGCCTTCCTCGCGAGCGGCCTCGGCATCGCCGGGATCATCGCCACGGCCGGGATCTCGATGTTCCCGTTCCTGCTGCCCTCCTCGACGCATCCGCAGGCGAGCCTCACGGTCTGGGACGCCTCGAGTAGCGCGCTCACGCTCTTCATCATGCTCATCGTGGTCGTGCTGCTCCTGCCGATCGTGCTCTTCTACACGGGCTGGGCGCTCCGGGTGATGCGCGGGAGGGTGCGGCTCGAGGACGTCGAGCACGGCGAGGACCGCTACTGACGAAAGGGAGAAATCTGGCCATGTGGTATTTCAGCTGGGTTCTCGGCCTTGGGCTCGCCTGCGCCTTCGCGATCCTGAACGCGATGTGGCTCGAGCTCAGCGAGGAGAACGAGGACTAGGACTTATCCACAATCGCGAGGTGAGAGCCCCCTCAAGGGCATTGGCGGCCCCGAGTCGCCGTGCTACCGTATTTAGTGGCTGTTGGCTATTGGAGCCACAGCATACGGTGGGGTAAGCGATGGAATCGATCTGGAATCCCGAACGCATCGCGCAACTTACGGAACTCTGGAACCAAGGCCTCTCGACCGCGGAAATCGGCCGGCGGATCGGCGTCACCAAGAACGCCGTTGTCGGCAAGGCGCATCGTCTCCTGCTGACGCCGCGCCCCTCGCCCCTGAAGCGCAAGCCCGGCCCCCGGGTGCAGAAGGTGGCGAAGCCGCGGGTTGTCGCGTTGACGGGCCCGAGCTGCTCCTGGCCCATCGGCCATCCCGGCGACAAGGGCTTCCGCTTCTGCGACGCGCCGCCCGTGCCCGGCAAACCCTACTGCGCCGAGCACGCGCAGATGGCCTACATTCGTCCGAAGAACTCGAGCGCGGCGTAACGGTGCACTCGGCATTCGCGGAGCGCAATTTCCGCCGTCATGGCCGGGCTCGTCCCGGCCATCCACGAATTGCAGCACGGCACTGAAGCACGTGGGTGCCCGGCACAAGGCCGGGCATGACGAGAGCGAAACGCCGACAAGGAACGCTCCCTGACGGCACAGTCAGACCGACCGCCTACCGCGTGAGTCTCCGCATCGCGCGGTCGAGGCCGTCGAGCGTCAGCGGGAACATGCGGTCTTCCATCAGCTCGCGGATCATGCCGATCGACTGCGTCCCCTCCCAGTAGCGCTCGGGCACGGGGTTGAGCCAGACGGCCTTCGGGTAGGTCTCGAGGAGACGGCTGAGCCAGGTCTCGCCGGGCTCGGCGTTCCAGTGCTCGACGCTGCCGCCGGGCTGCACGATCTCGTAAGGGCTCATGCTGGCGTCGCCGACGAAGACGAGCTTGTAGCTCGCATCGTAGGTGTGCAGCACCTCAGAGGTCGGCGTGCGCTCGACGTGGCGGCGCCAAGCGTCCTTCCAGACGTGCTCGTAGGGGCAGTTGTGGAAATAGTAGTACTCGAGGTGCTTAAACTCCGCGCGCGCGGCGGAGAAGAGCTCGGCACAGGTCTTGACGTGCCCGTCCATGGAGCCGCCGATGTCGAGGAAGAGCAGCACCTTCACCGCATTGTGCCGCTCGGGCCTGAGCTTGATGTCGAGCCAGCCCGCGTTCTTCGCGGTCGAGCGGATCGTGTCGTCGAGATCGAGCTCGCTGGGCGCACCCTCGCGCGCGAACTGACGCAGGCGCCGGAGCGCCACCTTGATGTTGCGCGTGCCGAGCTCGACGTTGTCGTCGAGGTTCTTGAACTCCCGCTTATCCCAGACCTTGACCGCGCGGTTGTTGCGGTTCCCGTCCTGCCCGATCCTGACACCCTCGGGATTGTAGCCGTAGGCGCCATAGGGCGAGGTGCCGGCGGTGCCGATCCATTTGCTCCCGCCCTGGTGCCGGCCCTTCTGCTCGGCGAGCCGCTTCTGCAGCGTTTCCATGAGCTTCTCGAAGCCGCCCATAGCCTCGATGAGCGCCTTCTCCTCATCGGTGAGGCTCTTCTCCGCGAGCTTCCGGAGCCATTCCTCCGGGATTTCGATACCGGCATCTCCGATCGTCTCGACCCCTTTGAAGCAATGCCCGAAGACGCGATCGAACTTGTCGAGGTTCCGCTCGTCCTTCACCAGCGCCGCGCGCGAGAGATAGTAGAAATCATCGACGCTATAAGCCGCGAGGTTCTCCCGCATCGCCTCCATGAGCGTTAGGTACTCCCGGAGGCTCACGGGCACCTTGGCCCTGCGGAGCTCGAGGAAGAAGGAGGGGAACATGGGTCAGTGGCCCCTCACCCGCCCCGCTCGCGCCGGTGCAGGAAGGCGAGGCGCTCGAAGAGGTGGACGTCCTGCTCGTTCTTGAGGAGAGCGCCCGCGAGCGGCGGGATCAACTTCGCGGGATCGCGCTGCCGCAGCACCTCCGGCGAGATGTCCTCGACCATCAGGAGCTTGATCCAATCCAGGAGCTCGGAGGTCGAGGGCTTCTTCTTGAGGCCAGGGACCTCGCGGATCTCGTAGAAGGCGGTGAGCGCCTCGCGCAGGAGCGCCTTCTGCAGGCCCGGGTAATGCACCTCCACAATCTCGGCCATGGTGTCGCGGTCGGGGAAGCGGATGTAGTGGAAGAAGCAGCGCCGCAGGAAGGCGTCCGGCAGCTCCTTCTCGTTGTTGGAGGTGATGAGCACGATCGGGCGCTGCTGCGCCACCACGGTCTCGCGGGTCTCGTAGACATAGAACTCCATCCGGTCGAGCTCGAGGAGGAGGTCGTTCGGGAACTCGATGTCAGCCTTGTCGATCTCGTCGATGAGGAGGACCGGCGCCTCCTCCGCGACGAAGGCCTCCCAGAGCTTGCCGCGCTGTATGTAGTTCCGGATGTCCGCGACCTTGGCCTCGCCGAGCTGGCTGTCGCGGAGCCGGGCTACGGCGTCGTACTCGTAGAGCCCCTGCTGCGCCTTGGTCGTCGACTTGATGTGCCAGGTGATGAGGGACTTTCCCAGGGCCTTCGCGATCTCGTGGGCGAGGATGGTCTTGCCGGTGCCGGGCTCGCCCTTCACCAGGAGCGGCCGCTCCAGCGCGATCGCGGCATTGACGGCGACGCGGAGATCCTCCGTCGCCACATAGGTCTCGGTTCCCTCGAAACGCCGCATGAGCGCCCTCGCTGCCGGTTCTGCGCTTCGTGCTTAGCGCAGCTTCGCCTCCGGCGCCATGGTCATGTGACTTCCGCGCAACGTCACACGCATCAATGGCGGCGAAATTGTGATTTCGCGCGCCGCCGCTTTACGCCTCTTCCCGGGAGGAATATCGTTCGTCCCGGCGCAACTCTCGAACGCGTCGAGGTCTCCCATGCAGCGGATGAATTTGGTCGCGGCTGCGGTCGCAGTGGCCGGACTCGTGGTCATTGGTGTGCTCGTGCTTCGTCCCACCAGCGCTCCCCCGCCGCAACCGCCGGCGCAAACCGCGGCGGCGCCGCCCGCGGCTCCAGCCCCCGCAGCGCAGCCGCCCGCGGCGCCCACAACGGCGACGCCGAGCCAGCCCGCACCCGCCCCGCAACCGGTACCGCAGCCCGCGAGCACGGCGGCACCGACGCCCGCCAGTCTCCCGCCCTCTCTCGGCTATGAATACTCCGACGTCGATACGACCAAGGCCGAGCCGCAGACCTGCCTCATCTTCAGCGAGCCGCTCGACGCCAGCGGCCAGACCGACTACGCGGCTTATCTGAGTCTCGATCCCAAAACCAAGGTCTCGCTTAAGGTCGATGGACGCCGGCTCTGCATTACGGGCCTTGCCTTCGGAACGCAGTACAAGGCGACGCTCAAGGCGGGCATGCCCGCGGCTTCGGGCGCGAAGCTTCCGGTGGAGCGCACGGCCGAGCTCTCGCTTGCCGACCGAGCGCCCCTGGTGGCCTTCCGCGAGGGGTTGATCCTCCCGCGGGAGAGCGTCGCGGGCGTCCCCATCGTCACCGTCAACGTGAGCCGCGTCCACGTCGTGCTCTACCGCGTGCCGGACCGGCTGGTCTCGCAGATCAAGCCCGACCAGCTCGCGCAGCGCCAGGCCTATCCCTACGAGCTCACCCAGATCAAAGAGGACAAGGCCTCGAAGGTCTGGGAAGGGAATCTCACGGTGACCGGCCCACGGAACGCCAGCGTCACCACGCTCTTCCCGATCTCGCAGGCGGTGCCGCAGCGCAAGCCCGGCATCTACGTCCTGACGGCCGAAAACCAGGCCGACCGCAAGAAGAAGCGGGCCGCTGCCGGCGGCGACGACGAGGGCGACGACGACACCGGCGACTATCGCCCCGTCCCCGTGCAATGGGTGATCGACACCGATATCGGCCTCACGACCTTCCGTGGCGCGGATGGCCTCCACGTCTTCGCACGCACCTTGGGCTCGGCGCTCCCGATGGCGGGGCTGACGATTACCCTGGTCGCAAGGGACAACGACGAGCTCGGCCGCGCGGTCACCGACGCCGAGGGCCATCTCCGTTTCGATCCCGGCCTCCTTCGCGGCACCGGCGGCGCGACGCCCGGAGCGGTCCTCGCCTTCGGCGCTGAGGGCGATTTCACCTATGAGGACCTGAGCCGTCCAGCCTTCGATCTCTCCGACCGCGGGGTCGACGGACGGCAATTGCCGGGCCTGGTCGACGCCTTCGTCTACACCGACCGGGGCATCTATCGCCCGCGCGAGACCGTCTATTTGGTCGCGCTGCTGCGCGACCGCGTCGCCGACGCCATCCCCGACGCCTCGCTCACCTTCGTCGCGCGCCGGCCCGACGGGGTCGAGTTCCGCCGCGCGACCGTCGCCGACCAGGGCGCGGGCGCGCACCGCTTCGACCTCACGCTGACGGATACCGCGGCGCACGGCCGCTGGCAGGTCGACGTCTACGTCGATCCCAAGGGCGATCCCGTGGGCCATGCCGAGTTCGAGGTGCAGGACTTCGTGCCGCAGCGCCTCAAGGTCGAGCTCACTGCGAGCGCGCCCGCGATCGAGGTAGGGAAGCCCGTGCCGGTCACGATCGCTGCGCGCTTCCTCTACGGCGCCCCCGGCGCCGATCTCCGCGGCGAGGCGGAGGCGAGCCTCACCCCCGATCCCGCACCTTTTACGAGCTACCGCGGTTGGCGCTTCGGCCTCGCGGAGGAGAAATTCAAGGACCTTTCAGTGCCGCTCGAGGTCGAGGACACGGACGCCGAGGGCCGCAGCGCCGTCACCGGCGCGATCCCCGCCGACAAGGTGCCGGACACGACGCTGCCGCTGCGCGCGAGCGTCCGGGTCTCGATCTTCGAGCCCGGCGGACGCACCACCGACACGCGGATCGCGCTTCCCGTGCGCACCAAGCCGCTCTTCATCGGCATCCGCCCGGGCTTCCGCAGCGGGCGTATCGAGGAGGACACCGAGGCATCCTTCGAGGTGGCGGCGGTCGATGCCGAAGGCAAGCCGGTCGCGAAGGAGGGACTTCGCTACGAGCTCGTGCGCGAGTATTCTCAATACAGTTGGTACCGCTCCAACAACCAGTACCGCTATGAGCGCACGACCTATGACGTGCCCGTAGCCGATGGCGCGCTGCCGGTGACCGCGGACAAGCCCGGGAGCTTCAAATACCGGCTTCCCTGGGGCTATTACCGCTTCACCGTGCGCGACAAGGCGAGCGGCGCCGCGACGAGCGTGCGCTTCAGCTCCGGCTGGCGCGGCGATCTCGCGGAGGACCGGCCCGACAAGGGCGAGGTGAGCGCAGACAAGGAGAGCTATCGCCCCGGCGAGACCGCGAAAATCGCGATCCGCCCGCCGACCGCCGGCGAGGGGTTGCTTGTGATCGCGAACGACCGCGTGCTTGCGACGCGCCTCGTCCACATCCCCGCGGAGGGCACCACGGTCGAGATCCCCGTGACCGCCGATTGGGGCACCGGCGCCTACGCGATCCTCGCGAGCTATAAGCCGCTCAAGGGCGGGCCGGAGCGCGCGCCCACCCGGGCGATCGGCCTCGCTTGGCTTCCGATCGATCCTGCGCCGCGCACGCTCGGCACCGAGCTCGGCGTTCCCGACAAGGTCCTGCCGCGCCAGACGGTCTCGATCCCCGTCACTGTCGCCAATGCCGAGGCAGGCGAGAAGGTGTTCCTGACGCTCGCCGCCGTCGATGAGGGCATCCTCCAGCTCACGCGGTTCGAGAGCCCCGATCCCGCGGGCTTCTACTTCGGGAAGCGCCGGCTCGCGGTCGACATCCGCGACGATTACGGCCGCCTCATCAGCGGCGAGGGCCAAGTGGGCGCGATCCGCCAGGGCGGCGACAGCCTCGGCGGCGCGGCGCTCCCGGTGGTGCCGACGCGCACGGTGGCGCTGTTCTCGGGCTTCGTCGAGGTCGACGCCCAGGGCCGCGCCTCGGTGCCGCTGGAGATTCCGGATTTCGAGGGCGAGCTTCGGCTCATGGCGGTCGTCTTCGACCGCCACAAGGTCGGACATGCCGACGGCCATCTGACCGTGCGCGACCCCGTCGTAAGCGACGTGGTGCTGCCGCGCTTCCTCGCGCCCAACGACAAGGCGCGGCTGAGCCTCAGCCTGCACAATCTCGACGGCAAGCCCGGCGAGTACCGAGCGAGCTTCAAGACGGAGGGGCCGGTCTCCTTCACCGAGGCGCCGGAGCGGACGGTGACGCTGGCCGCGGGCGAGCGCCAGCTCCTGGCATTCCCGATCGCCGCGAGCAATCTCGGGATCGGCACCTTCTCGCTGCATCTCTCCGGCCCCGACGGCTTCGCCGTCGACCGGCAATGGCAGATCACCGTGCGGAGCCCCCAGGATCCGATCTCGCGCAGCACCGTCCTGACGGTGGCGCAAGGAAAGGACGTGGAGCTCGGCGCCGATCTTCTCACGGGCTACCTCCCCGGCAGCGTCTCCGCGAGCGTGAGCCTCGCGACCTGGCGCAGCATTCCCGTGGCGGGGCTCCTGCGCTCGCTCGACCGCTACCCCTATGGCTGCATCGAGCAGACCACGAGCCGCGCCTTCCCGCTCCTCTACTTCAACGACCTCGCCCTACTCACGCGCGACAAAGGCGATCCCGGCGTGCGCGACCGTGTGCAAGGCGCGGTGAACCGCGTCCTCGACATGCAGCGCGCCGACGGCAACTTCGGTTTCTGGGGCCCGAGCTACGCCGCCTACGATTGGCTTAGCGTCTACGCGCTCGACTTCCTGCACTCCGCGCGGGCGGCGGGCTACTCCGTCTCGGACGACGCGCTGCAGCGCGGCGACCAATGGCTCCGCAGTGTCGTGCAGCAGCAGGGCCGCGCCAGCACGGTCCGCTACGACAACCAGCCGTACATTCTCACGAGCGTCCGCGACTATGCGGCCTATGTGCTCGCGCGGAACGGGTCGGCCTCGGTCGCGGACCTCCGCTACCTCTACGACACTTCCTCCCTGCTGCAATGGCGCGCATTCCCAGAGGGACAGCTCGCCGCCGCCCTCGCGCTCTCCGGTGACGTCTCCCGCAGCCGTGCAGGCTTCGCCGCTGTCGAGAAGCTGATCCTCGGCCCGGTGCGGGGCCCGTGGCGCGTCTTCTACGACGACGACTACTACGGCTCGACGCTGCGGGATTGGGCGGGGCTCGTGCGCGTCGCCGCCGAGGCGAAGGAAACCGCGCTCGTCAACCGGCTCTTCCAGCGCTTCGACAGCCTGGGGGCGCTCCCGGATGACATGACCACGCAGGAGAAGGCGTGGCTGGTGCTGGCGCAGCACGCGCTTGCGGAGCATCGGGCGCCCGTCAAGGCTGCGGTCAACGGCGAGGCCGTCGCCGCCGCCGGCGACCCTGTGATCCTGACCCCGGACCAGGCGGCGATCCGCAAGGGCTACAAGGTCGAGAACCGCGGCGACAAGGAGCTCTTCGCGACCGTCACCGTCGACGGCACGCCCAGCGAGCCGCTCCCAGCGGAAAGCAAGGGCGTCACCATCGAGCGCAAGTTCTTCGCGACCGGCGGCAAGGAAGTCGACCTTGCCCACGTCAAGCAGAACGACCGCATCGTCGTACGGCTCACGGGCATCGTCACCGCGGGCGGCCATCACGAGATGGTCGTGCGCGATCTCCTCCCCGCAGGGTTCGAGATCGAGGGTGCCATCCCCGCCGATGGCGATCTTCCCTACGACTGGCTGCCGAAGCAGCGCTACACGCGGATGCACGAGAGCCGCGACGACCGTTTCGTCGCCTCCTTCGTCGTCGACGGCGGCATGTCCTATCGCTGGTGGAGCAGTGACGAGCGCGAGCTCGATGAGAATTTCGAGATCGACTATATCGTGCGCGCAATCACGCCCGGCACCTACGTCCTCCCCGGCGCCGCCATCGAGGACATGTACCGCCCCTCGATCCGCGCGCGGACCGCAATGGGCAGTACGACCGTGGAGACGAAGTAGGAGACAGTCGTGGCGCTGCGCCGCACCCCCCTCCCCACCCTCCCCCTCAAGGGGGGAGGGGCGTTTCTGATCGGACTCGCGCTCGCGGTGCTACTCGGAGGCGCTCTCGCCTGGCTCGACCGCGCCGATCCGCCGGATCTCGGACGCGTCGAGCGCGCCTCGGTGGCGGTGTTGGATCGCGAGGGCGCGATCCTCAGGGCTTTTGAGACGGCGGACGGGGCCTGGAGACTGCCGACGACCGTCGAGGACGTCGATCCTCGTTACCTCCTGCTGCTCAAGGCCTATGAGGACCGGCGCTTCGACGAGCACGGCGGCGTAGACGTAGTTGCGCTGCTGCGCGCGGGCGGCCAATGGATCTCGCACGGCCGTATCGTTTCCGGCGCCTCGACGCTCACCATGCAGGCGGCACGCCTCCTCGAGCCCGAGCCCCGGAGCATCGGCGCGAAGCTCAATCAGATCTTCCGCGCCCTACAGCTCGAGGAGCGGCTCGACAAGACGCGGATCCTCGGGATCTACCTCACACTCGCGCCCTTCGGCGGCAATCTCGAGGGCGTGCGCGCGGCGAGCCTCGCCTATTTCGGCAAGGAACCGCGGCACCTGACGCTCGGCGAAGCGGCGCTACTGGTTGCGCTGCCGCAGTCGCCCGAGCGGCTCCGCCCCGACCGCCACCCCGAAGCCGCGCGCGCCGCCCGCGTCAAGGTGCTGGAGCGGCTCCGGGATCACGGCGTCATCTCCGCGAGCGAGGCCGAGGAGGCGATGGCGGAGCCGCTGCCGCAGGCGCGCCTCGCCTTTCCGTTCCGCGCGCCGCATCTGGCGCAGGAGCTCGCGGCGAAGGCGGCGCCCGGCGGCGTCATCTCCACCACCCTAGACGGGCGGCTGCAGCGCGCGCTCGAGACGCTCGCGCGCCGCGAGGCCGAGCGCTTCGACGACGGCGCCGATCTCGCGGTGGTCGTGGTCGAGAACCGGAGCCGCGCGGTGCTCGCCTATCTCGGCAGCGCCGATTTCTTCGGGCGCAGCGGCCAGATCGATCTCGCGCGCGCCAAGCGCTCGCCGGGCTCGGCGCTCAAGCCCTTTATCTACGGCTTCGCCTTCGACGACCGCGCGATACATCCCGCGAGCATGATCGACGACGAGCCCATCCGCTTCGGCGACTACGCCCCGCGCAACTTCGACCGCGAGTTCCAGGGAACGGTGAGCGCGCGCGTGGCGCTGCAGCAGTCGCTGAACGTGCCGGCGGTCCAACTCCTGGACCGCGTCGGTCCCGTGCGTTTCGTCGCAGATCTGCGCGCGGCAGGCGCCGGGATCGGTTTTCACCGGCTCGTCGGCACGCCCTCGCTGCCGGTGGCGCTGGGCGGCCTCGGCATCGATCTCGCCGATCTCACCATGCTCTACGCCTCGTTCCCGAACGGCGGCAGCGCCGGGCCGCTGGGTTTGACGCCCGCGTCCGGCGGCGCGCAGGTTCGCCTCATGGGGCCGGCGGCAGCCTGGTATGTCACGGACATCCTCCGGGGCTCGCCGCTGCCCCCGGGCTTCGCGCAGGCGCTGGGCCTGAAGCGCGCGCGGGACGTCGCCTTCAAGACCGGCACTTCCTATGGTTTCCGGGACGCCTGGGCCGTGGGCTTCTCGCCGGATTACACCGTCGGTGTCTGGGTCGGCCGGGCCGACGGCTCGCCGAGGCCCGGCCATATCGGTCGCAACACCTCGACGCCGGTTCTCCTCAAGGTCTTCGACCTGCTGCCGCCGGATAGCCGCGAGTTCGGCTCGCCGCCCGCGGACGCGGTAGTCGCCTCCAGCAGCACCGACCTGCCGCCCTCGCTCCGCCACTTCATGCGCGAGAGCCAGGCTCCCACGCGATCCGCCGGCATCGAGCCGCCGCGCATCCTCTTCCCGCCGGACGGCGCCGTGGTGGAGTGGCGCGGCGAGGATCAGGCTCGCGGCGGTCTGCCGCTCAAGGCCGAGGGAGGCGTGAAGCCGCTCGCCTGGGTCGTCAACGGCGCGCCGCTCGCCGCGACCTCGCTTGCGGGGAACGGTCTCTGGCAGCCCGACGGCGAGGGCTTCGCCCGCATCGCCGTCGTCGACGCGCAGGGCCGCAGCGCCGAGGTGCGCGTACGCGTGGTGACAGAGCGCTAATTCGAGCGCAAGAATCGGATCGCGCGGGCGACGCTACCCCGCCAGTCTTCGCCCTCTCGAACCAAAGGAGCGGCGGATGGCGGCGGCAAAGCGGATGGGCGCGGCGGAATGGGGCTATCTGCTTACGCTCGCGGCGGCTTGGGGCGGGATTTTTCTCTTCAATCGATTCGTGCTCGCGAGCTTTCCGCCGCTGACCGCGGTGTTCCTCCGCGTGGGGATCGCGGCGCCGATCCTGGTGGCGCTAGTCTATCTCCGCGGCGAGCGGCTGCCGCGCTCGCTCTCACTCTGGGGAGCTTTCGCGGCGATGGGCTTCCTCAACAATGCGCTCCCCTTCGCGCTCTTCGTCTGGGCACAGCAGACGATCGCGAGCGGGCTTGCCTCGATCATCAACGCCACGACGCCATTCTTCACCGTGCTGCTCGCGCATGCAATGACCGCGGACGAGCGCATGAGCGGCGCCAAGATCGCGGGCGTGCTCCTGGGAATGGCGGGTGTCGTCGCGGTGATCGGACCGAATACGTTGGGCGGCCTCGGCCGGGACGCGGTTGCGGAGCTCGTGTTGTTGCTAGCGCCGCTCTCCTATGCCTGCGCGGGTATCTGGGGCCGCCGTTTCCGAGCGCTCACCCCCTCGGTCGCGGCCGCTGGGATGGTCGTGAGCTCCACGATCCTCACTTTCCCGCTCGCGCTCTGGCAGGACCGACCCTGGACGCTCAGTCCCTCGGTCTTCTCCTGGGCCGCGGTCGCGGCGCAAGCAGCCATCGGCACCGCACTCGCCTATTGGCTCTACTTCCGGATCCTCCGCACCGCCGGCGCCACCAATCTGTTGCTGGTGACCTTCCTGATGCCGCCCGCCGCGCTCGCGCTCGGCGCGATCTTCGCCGGGGAGCGCTTCCCCTGGACCGCCTTCGCGGGTCTCGCCCTCATCTTCCTAGGCTTGGCGGCGATCGATGGGCGCGCGCTGGGGTTGCTGCGCAAGCGCCGTCTGCTCCCCGCATGAGCCGGGAAGGGCAGATCACGAAAAGTTTGATTTTCATTGTTGTGTGCCTACCCGCTAGACTTGAGGGTAACCTGTCTCTCAACCTCGCGACCCAGGAGTGCATTCCATGGTATTGCGCAGAGTGTCACGTCGTCCGATGCTCGGTGGCCTGATCGCGGGCATCGTTCTCTGTGGAGGAAACGAGGCCATGGCGTGCAGCCCCGGAGGCAATTTCACTGGACCCGGGACCTTCGCAGGCCTCAACAACCTCGGCACGCGCGACTGCGTTTCCGTGAGCAATGGCGCGGTCGTGAACGGCAGCATCGTCAATGGCGGGAGCGGGGTCATTGGACCGCCTCCCCCTGGAGCGCCGGCGGCCGTCTCCGTTGTGGATTCAACCGTGAACGGATCGATTCAAAACCACGGCGTCATCAATTCTGGCGCTTCCGGCGTCGGGATCGGAGCCACCGGCTCCTCAAGCATCAACGGCGTCACGAACTCAGGCGCGATTAACGCGAGCAACCCCTCCGGCCCCGCCGTGGGCATCAATCTCAACCTACCGACCGCGAGCGGGGGGGTCGTCAATTCCGGAACGATCACGGCAACCAGCGGCGGCGCCTCGGCCGCCGGCATCAGCGTCGGCGGCGGCCCAACCGGAGCCGCCGGAACCACGACGACGGGCGGCCCGAGCGGACCGTCGGTCAACGCGACCTCGAGAGGCCCGTCATCCTCGAGCGGCGGCGGCACACCGACCGGCGGATTCGGTGGGCGTCCGAAACACCGCTGATATCGGTCCCTGTCGGGGAACAAGCTCGCTTCCATCGGCTCCGCAGTTGCCGCACGGTCTCGCGCAAGGGGGCACCGCGGCGGCGCGCAGAGAGCCCGAAGTGCGCGGCGACACCTGCGGATAGGACCACCGCCACGAATTTGGCCGATGCGATCTGGGCACGCCCCTACCCCTGCTCGATCAAGGAGGGGTGCCGCCAGGACTGCATTTCGCTGCTAAGCTTCCCGCGGATGGCCATTCCGCTCACGGGAGGTGCCGATGGCACAGCCGATACCGGGCACGACGCCGCCGACGCACTCGAACGTCAAGCTGATCGCCACACTGAGCCTGCTCACCCCTGAGGAAGTGGCATACGTGGCGTACCTCACCGCGCCCGATACGGAAGCAGGTTGGTTCCTGCCCAACGATCTCCTGCGCAGCCGGGAGAACCCCTACGCCGCGGCGAAACGGATCGCGCACACCCAGCTCGGCGTCGAGCCGAGGGAGGTGCAGCTCGTCGACGTCGACTCCTTTACGGGGAACGACGGCACTTGGCACATCGCCTTCCATTTCCGCGCCGAGGCCGGGGACCCGAAAGCCGTCAAGGGCGGCGCCGAGATAGCGCGGCTCGAATGGATGCCGCTCGGCGCGCTGCCGGAGAAATTGAAGGTCGCGCATGGCGGCTGGTTCAACGGCATCGCGACCCGCGCGCACCGGCACCGGCAGGCATCGAAGTAGGCCGGCCGGCGCCGGCGACGCCGCCTATTTTGGCGACATCACCATGGTCATCTGACGGCCTTCCATGCGCGGGGTCTGCTCGATCTTGGCGACCTTGTCGAGGTCATCCTTGACCCGCATCAGGACGTTCATGCCGAGCTCCTGGTGCGCGAGCTCGCGGCCGCGGAAGCGCATAGTCACTTTGACCTTGTCGCCCTCCTCGATGAACTTGAGCATGCTGCGCATCTTCACGTCGTAATCGTGGTCGTCGATGCCCGGGCGCAGCTTGATCTCCTTGACCTCGATCACCTTCTGCTTCTTGCGCGCCTCGTTGCGGCGCTTCTGCTCCTCGTATTTGTACTTGCCGAAATCGAGGATCTTGCAGACGGGGGGATCGGCGTTGGGCGAGACTTCCACGAGGTCGAGGCCGGCCTCGAAAGCCTTGGTGAGAGCCTCGTTGCGGTTGACGACGCCGAGCATGTTGCCCCTCTCGTCTACCAGACGGACGCGGGGCGTGAGGATCTCCTCGTTGACGCGCGGCCCGTCTTTCGAGGGCGGCGCGGGTAGTGGTGGCCTGGCTATGTAGGTCCTCCAAAAAACGTGAAAACAGCCTGCCCCACCAGGGACTTATTCCCCCGGTCGGCCGCGGGCGGAGAGCGGCGGCGGCGCTTCAATGGGCGGGCGCCGCAGCCTCCGCTTTCAATCTAGCGACGGCTTCGTCAAGCGCAAGAATTTCTTGCTCTTTTCCGCCGAGACGGCGGATCGCGACGCCCCGCGTCTCGGCCTCGCGCTTGCCGACGACGAGAAGCGCCGGGATCTTCGCGAGGCTGTGCTCGCGGACCTTGAAGTTGATCTTCTCATTGCGGAGGTCGGTCTCGACCCGGAGCCCCGCGGCGGCGGCGATCTCCGCGACCTCGCGCGCGTAGGCGTCGGCGTCGCTCGTGATGGTCAGCACCTTCGCCTGCACCGGCGCGAGCCAGAGCGGGAAGCGGCCGGCGTAGTGCTCTATCAGAATGCCGATGAAGCGCTCCATCGAGCCGAGGATCGCGCGGTGCAGCATTACCGGCCGGTGCTTTGCCCCGTCCTCGCCGATGTAGCTCGCATCGAGCCGCTCCGGCAGCACGAAATCGACCTGCAGCGTGCCGCATTGCCAGTCGCGGCCGATCGTGTCCCGCAGCACGAATTCGAGCTTCGGCCCATAGAAAGCGCCCTCGCCGGGATTGCGCGTATAGGGAAGGCCCGCAGCCTTGGTCGCCTCCTCGAGCGCGCGCTCAGCCTTGTCCCAGACCTCGTCCGAGCCCGCACGCACCGGCGGCCGGTCGGAGAATTTCACCGTCACGTCCTCGAAGCCGAAATCCCTGTAGATCGAGCGCAGGAGATCGCAGAAGGCGATGCCCTCCGCGTTGATCTGTTCCTCCGTGCAGAAGATGTGCGCGTCGTCCTGCGTGAAGGCGCGCACGCGCATGATGCCGTGGAGCGCGCCCGAGGGCTCGTTCCGATGGCAGGAGCCGAACTCCGCCATC
>Ga0335085_10003987_pt1 | contig 24907 bp, 17 predicted proteins | sample Lox_Sample_45_FD_206712 | JGI IMG/M metagenome (GOLD analysis project Ga0335085, IMG submission 206712) | Soil microbial communities from Loxahatchee National Wildlife Refuge, Florida, United States - Lox_Sample_4.5 | ecosystem: Environmental > Terrestrial > Soil > Wetlands | place: USA...
CGACAGGCGCAGGAGTGCGCAGGATCGATCGCAACACGCTTCCGGTCACCACGCGGCTGGGCGTTCTGGGCATGCCCGGCTTCACGGCCTACGCTGGATTGAAAGCAATTGGTAAGCCTCAACGAGGCGAAACGGTTGTGGTCGCGGCGGCCTCCGGACCCGTCGGTTCGCTCGTGGGCCAGCTTGCCAAAATAGATGGAGCGCGCGCAGTTGGCATTGCCGGTGGTCCCGAAAAATGCGCCTATCTGAAGAAGGAACTGAATTTCGACGCTGCGGTCGATCACCGCGCCCCCGATTTTCGCGCCGCTCTTGCCGCCGCATGTCCTGATGGGATCGATGTCTACTTCGAGAATGTCGGCGGCGCGGTTTGGCAGGCCGTGCTCCCGCTCCTGAATCGATTCGCAAGAGTGCCGGTGTGCGGGTTGATCGCGCAGTACGATGGGGACGCGCAGAGTCAGCCCGCGGGTCAACTCGCCGCGACCATGCGGCAGATCCTCAACCAGCGCATTCTCATGCGGGGATTCATCAATTACGATTTTGCGAACGAGTATCACGCAGACTTTCTCCGCGATGTCGAAAAGTGGATCTCCGAAGGGCGGATCAAGTACCGCGAGGAGATTGTCGACGGCCTGGAGAACGCGCCCCGGGCGTTCATCGGAATGCTCAGCGGCCGGAACTTCGGCAAGCTCCTGATCCGCGCCGGTGGAAAGGAATAGCGGACCTCTCGCGATCTTTCTTCCGGCCGTGCGGATCCTGATTTGAGGTTAAAGAGCAGGTCAATGCCGGAAATTCGCCGGCGTGCTGCCCGTCCATCTGCGGAACGCGTGGCGGAAGTTCGCGGCTTCACTGAATCCCACCAGCTCTGAGATATCTTCCATGCTCAATTTTGTCTCGCGGAGATATTCCTTCGCCAGGTTGCACCGGACGTCGTCGAGAATCTGCGTAAACGACGCGGCCTCTGAAAGCAGCTTGCGGTGCAGCGTTCGCACGGTGGTGGCCAGCTGCTTAGCGACCATCTCCATGGTTGGCGAGTGCCCGGGCGTCGACGCAATGATCTGATACACCTCGCCGGCAATGCCCGTCGTTGTCTTCACCTCGCCTAAAATGCGATCGCACGTATCGCGCATAAGCTTCGAGGTAAGGCGGTGCGCCATGTAGGGTTTCTCCGAGAGGATCGACCTGGGATAGGTGAGCTCGCAAAGCGGCTGGTCGAACCGCAGATCGCAGCCGATATAGCGCCGATAGTGGTGCAGATGACGCGGAGCCGCATATGGAAGCGAGGCGCGAAGCGGCCGGCAACGGTCGGGCTCTACAACTGTTTTCAAATGGGTCGCCAGCTGCGTAAGCTGCTGCTCAAGAATGAAGCGCACGAGCGATGGCGGGTAACTGATCACCGGATTCATCGCCAAAACCCAGGAAACAGAATCCTTCTCTTCGCGCCATAGCATCGAGAGCAGCGGAGTGGCCAGCCGGTGATACTTCACGGCGACCTGAAAGTACTCACGGATCGTCGAGCTGCATACCAGCGCAAATCCGTACATGCCATACGCGGAGAGCGGAATCCGGCTGCCCACCCGGAAAGGGGTTTCCGGATCCTTTGACAGGCTCAGAGCATTCTGGCAAACCGTGATGTACTGGCGGATCGATGTCAGAGTCTGCGGCCGGGCCAGGCTCTCCGAGGACAGACCGGTGCCTGCCAGGCTCTCTACGGGCGCGATTCCCTGTTCATGGAGAACGTCCACAAGGGCCGTCAGCTTGTAGGGCGAGTATCGTTTTTCGTTCCAAAGAGGAAGTTGCATCATAGCGGGGAATTGTCCGAAACAGACCTGCTTGTGTCCGAATCGAACCTACGGCATTTCATTATGCACAAGTAGCATCCTTTTGGGAAGAGGGTTTCTGAGCTTCCAACTTTATGCGAGAGTTGCTCCCGCACAGGTGAAGTGTGCCGTCCAGCGCCTGCCGTTTTTTGAGCATCCGGACGCGACGAAGAAGCCTCCCTGCCCCGGTGTTCCATGCCAGAAGGGAGCCCCATGCCAGAGTTGGTGATTACCGCTGCCAAGCGGACAGCCATTGGCGCTTTTCAGGGATCGTTGAAAGATGTTTCGGCTGTCGATCTCGGTGTGGTTGCAGTTCAGGCGATCCTGCCCGGCCTGCCGCCTGAAGACATTGCCGATGTGATCGTTGGCAATGTACTGCAGGCCGGGAACGGAATGAATCCGGCTCGCCAGATCGCTTTGAAAGCCGGCCTGCCCAACGATGTAACCGCGCAAACCATTAATCGCGTCTGCGGAAGCGGCCTTCAGGCGGTCGTCAGTGCGCTGCAGGGGCTGCAGTGCGGAGATGGGCAACTCTATCTCGCAGGCGGCACAGAAAGCATGTCGCGCGCGCCTTACCTTCTGCCCCAGGCGAGGGCCGGTTATCGCTACGGATCGGGCGAGGTGATCGACAGCATCCTCAGCGAAGGCCTCACCGATCCGACCCTCAACTACGCAATGGGCCTGACCGCGGAGAATGTCGCCGAGCAATTCGGCATCACTCGCCAGGAGCAGGATGCCTTTGCCGTCGAGAGCCAGGCACGCGCGGCAAAAGCCGCTGCCGCCGGATTTTTCAGCGCCGAGATCGTTCCGGTCCCTGTGAAAACTAAAAAGGGCATCGTCGAATTCGTCGCCGACGAGCACCCTCGCCCGGACTCGAACCTTGAAACCCTGGCGAAGCTCAAGCCCGCCTTCAAACCGAATGGAACTGTGACCGCGGGGAATGCGAGTGGATTGAATGATGGAGCCGCAATGCTCGCTGTCACCACCGGCGCATACGCCAAGGCCCACGCAATGCCGGTGCTCGCGAGCGTGGTCTCGTACGGTGTCGCGGGCATCGCTCCCGACGTGATGGGCCTGGGTCCCATGGCCGCCGTGCCAATCGCTTTGCGCAAGGCCGGCCTCACTGCGGAACAAATCGATCTCTTCGAATTGAACGAGGCATTTGCCGCGCAATCCATCGCCGTCATTCGCAAACTCGATCTTCACCCGGCGAAAGTCAATGTAAGTGGGGGCGCCATCGCGCTCGGCCATCCCATCGGCGCTTCAGGGGCGCGCGTTCTCGTCACGCTCATTCACGGCCTGCGGCGTCTTGGCAAACAATATGGCGTTGCCAGCCTCTGCATCGGCGGCGGCATGGGAATCGCCATTGTGGTGAAAGCCGAATAGAAAACGGCTCCAGGCGCCGGTTTTGCAGTTTTGCCGGGAAACGGTTAGATTACGACAGCGGATTGTCCGAACGGCACACAGCGGCGCGCTTTTCTCGTGACTAACATACGTTCGGCGCGCGCAGAGCGATTCGCGCAGAGGGAAATGGGAAGCAAGTGAACAAAGTTGTCGACTCTCCGGATACCGCAGTACACGATCTGCGGGATGGCATGACCATCATGCTTGGCGGCTTTGGATTGTGCGGGATTCCAGAGAATCTCATCGCAGCTCTGATTCGCAAAGGGCTGAAGGGGCTGCACACCATCAGCAACAACATGGGCGTCGACGGATTCGGCATGGGGCTCATGCTCGAGGCCGGGATGATCGCTTCTCACATCGGCAGTTATGTCGGCGAAAACCGCCTGCTTGAGAAACTCGTGATCGCCGGCGATCTGCACCTTACACTCATTCCGCAGGGCACCCTCGCCGAACGGATTCGCGCCGGTGGCGCCGGTATTCCGGCTTTCTACATTCCCGCCGGAGTCGGCACCGTTGTGGCCGAAGGCAAGGAAACGCGCGAGTTCAACGGAAAGCCCTATTTGATGGAGCGCGCTTTGCACGCCGACGTTGCGCTCATCAAGGCATGGAAGGCCGACCGTCATGGCAATGTTGTGTACCGGATGACCGCCCGCAACTTCAATCCGGCGATGGCCACAGCCGCCGATTTAACCATCGTCGAGGTCGAAGAACTCGTTGAACCTGGCGAGCTCGATCCGGATGAGATTATGACACCGGGAATCTATGTCGATCGCGTGGTTGTGGGACCGGAGTTTAAGAAACCGATCGAGTGGCGCTTTATCAAGGAGCACGCGCAGCAATGACCGATGAAAATGCACGGCCGCCGCAAGCTCCGTTTACGCTCGCGGGCAAAACCGCAATCGTGACGGGAGGCGGGCGCGGAATTGGGAGGGCCATCGTACTGCGGCTGGCCGCGGCGGGCGCCAATGTCCTTGCCGCCGATATGGATCGGGAGGCTTTAGAGCAGACGCAATCCTCAGCGAACAACCCTGGAAGCATCGCGCTGGTTTGCGGAGACCTGATGGATCCAGCTCATCCCCAGCAGATTGTCGATGCCGCGCTTGGCGCGTTCCGCTCGATCGACATCATCGTGAACTGCGCGGGATTCAGTTGGGATGGCGTGATCCAGAAAACCTCCGACGAGCAGTTCCTGGCCATGCTGGGCATTCATGTTGTCGCGCCGTTTCGATTGCTGCGCGCCGCATCCGACTATCTTCGCAACACCGCCAAACGCGAAATTGCGGCGGGCGAGCGCGTAATGCGCAAAGTCGTCAACATCACCTCCATCTCCGGAACCGATGGCAATCCCGGCCAATCCGGCTACTCCGCGGGCAAGGCCGCAGTGATCGGATTGACCAAAACTCTCGCCAAGGAGTGGGGCCGGTACAACATCAATGTGAATGCGGTCGGCTTCGGCCTCATTCAAACCCGCATGACGCAGCCGCTCGCGCCCGGTGGGAATATCCACGTGGCCGGAAAAGAGATTCCGATTGGCGTTCAGCCGGCATTGCTCGATTCTGTGGCTGCCGCCTGCCCCCTGGGGCGCATGGGAACTCCCGAAGAAGCAGCAGGCGCCGTGCTCTTCTTCTGTTCGCCGCTATCGGATTATGTGACCGGCGAAGTGCTGATTTGCGGCGGTGGATATCATTTTTGAGCGGCGGAATTGCCGTACTTGAATTTTGGCTTCGACAATACGTTAAGCCGAGGAGCAGGAAAGTGGATGCCAAAGAGTTGATCGCACGGCGAATTGCCCGGGAACTGAAAGACGGCTGCTATGTCAATCTCGGCATCGGCCTTCCCACCATGATTCCGGCTTTCGTGCCGCCCGGAACCGATGTCATCCTCCAATCGGAGAATGGACTGCTCGGGATCGGGCCGCCGCCATCGCCCGATCGCGAAGATCCCGACCTGATCAACGCCGGCAAACAACCCGTGACAACCCTGCCCGGTTCAAGTTTCTTTTCGAGCGATCAGGCTTTCGCGATGATTCGCGGCGGCCATATGGACATGAGTATTCTGGGCGCGATGCAAGTCTCCTGCCACGGCGACCTTGCCAACTGGACGATTCCCGGAAAAATGGTGAAGGGCATGGGTGGCGCAATGGATCTCGTCGCCAGCGCGGCTCACGTCATTGTCGCCATGGAACACAATGCACGCGATGGCTCCTTCAAGATCGTCGAGCAGTGTTCACTGCCGCTCACCGGCAAAGCTGTCGTTCACGATGTCGTAACGGAGCTCGGCTGGTTTCACGTTTCCGCGGAGGGGCTCGTGATGCGCGAGATTGCGGAAGGGGTTACCAGGGAAGCAGTGGAAGAGCGAACCGGTTGCCGCGTCATCTTCTCGCCCGATCTCCGCCCCATGCTTCCATCCTGATTTCCAGCGCAGGCTGAATGTGGCCCATGAGCGGCCACTAGAACCGGTTGCATAAATGCTTTGTGTCAGGGCACGACTTTAGTCGTGCCGCATGAGGCGCATAAGCACCGGGGCTTTAGCCCCTGAGGTAGTTTTCAAACCCGGCTCAGGGGATCTATGCAACTATCTCTACGACAAGCCCGCATTGCGCAGGATCCTGCGCACTTTCTTCGGCGAGATCGACAGGCGCTTGGCCACGCGCGCAATCTTCTTGTCTTCGCGCAGCCACACCTTGGGAATCACGATCTCGGCAAACTCTTCGGCGACCTTCTGAAAGGTCTTCTCGCCCACCATGCCTTCGGACCATGCCCGCAGAGTGTCGTTGATTCCCGCGGCCTGCACGATCCGCGACTTCAAGTCCGCCAGCGCCTCCACCAGCATGTCGTTCTCGCCGGGCCCAATGTTGCCGCCTGCATCCGCTGCGCAAGTGCGCGCCAACTCCCAATCCTGGTAAAAATCGTTTGCGGCGGTGGCGCCCCGCGCCAACAGCGCGGCAGCCAGCAGGCGGCGATTCTGCGTGCTTCGCGCCAGTGCAAGCGCCTCTTCGCTGTATTGCCGGGCGCGGCTTGCATGCACGGCAACATCTTCGTGCTCGCCGGTTTGTTCCTCTACGTGAGCATTCTCGCAAGCGGCCCCAAGAATGCGCGCGCGCGCCATCAGAATCTGATCGTTCCGGCGCAACCCGATCCGAAACGCTGTATCTACTTCCTCAGATGCCATTTCAAGTTCGCTCCGGTCAAGATGCAGGTAACCCAGGTTCAAAACCACGTTGCCCAAACCATCTTCGTCACCATGGAACTCATAAATCTTCCGGGCAGCGCGCAGATTCTTCACCGCTTCCTGGCAAAGCCTTTGGTAGCGGGCCCGCTGTGCTTCATTCTCCGCGCGCCCGCGCAGCGCACCCGCCCCGCGGCGCAATCCTGACTTCGCCCTGTGATCGATGCGCTTCCTGATCTGCAGCGCCAGAATGCGCCTCACATATGCAGCGTTTACAAGGCATCGCGCCAGGTTGGCATGTCGTGCATCCCGCTTTTCGTACATGCGTTCCGCCTTCGCAAAATGCCTGAGGGCCAGCGCATAGTCGCCGGACCGCCTGATAATTCTTCCTCGCGCCGATTCGATGTTGCCAAGGGCAACGTAGTGGTCCGTCGTTTCGAGCGCATCCTCCGACGAAGCCAGCAGTTGCATCGCCTCCTTCCCCAGGCCCTTTTGAAACAGGAGCCAGCTCTCCTGGATGCAGATGATGGCACGGAAGGTGAAGTCGCCGGAGGCAGTGGCCAGATCGCGCGCTCGCGCAATATGTGTAAGAGCGTGCTCGTATTCGCCCTTTTTCCGATGCGACCTGCCCTTCCAGAAATGCACGAGAGCAAGCTTGTCGCCGTCGCCCAGGTCCTCGCGCGCCTGAATGACGGACTCAAGAATGCGGATGGCATCATCGTTTTGCCGTGTGGCGAGCGCGCAGAATCCTTCTGCCAGGCGCAATTGCAGATACTGGTCGGTCGGCATTTCCTTTCGAAATGCGCTGCTGAACCGGCCCACGAGGCCGGCAAGGAATCTTGCGTCGCGAAATCCGGCGTCGACCCACTGTGCCACGAGAACCATGAGGCTGCCGGGGTTCGGCATCGTGATCCCAACCTGCTCCAGATCGTCCGCCATGTCTTCCAACAGGGTGATGCCCTCTTCGATGCGCCGGAAGCGCAGGGCAGCCGTCAGGTGATCGATCGCGTTCTGGTCCAGAGGCAACCGTTTGCTCCTTGTGTTCGGTAGGCCGATTCGGGCGATATCCCTGATCGCCCCGAAACGCCTTATTGCGAGAATAGCCGATGATCGGCGCACTCGCAAAAGGGCTGCGCTCGATCGGGCCCTGAACCGACACGCCTTGTATGCTCGTCCGATTCGGACGAGCTGGGCTTGTGCCAGGTTGCGGTTTGGGTTTCAATTTGAAGCAGGGAAGCGGAGCCGTGTTGACGGTTCAGGGAGGCACAATGGAGAAACTTGCATCGATAGCCGATTGGAACTCACCTCGATGGACGGGCATTAAACGCACCTACGGCCCCCAGGAGGTGCAGGCGCTGCGAGGAACAGTGCGCGTGGAGTATTCGCTGGCCCGCGCCGGCGCCGAGAAGCTTTGGCGGCGGCTTCAGAGCGAGTCTTACATTGCAGCTCTGGGCGCGCTCACCGGGAACCAGGCGGTGCAGATGGCCGCTGCCGGCCTGAAGGCGATTTATCTGAGCGGGTGGCAAGTTGCCGCAGACGCCAATCTCGGTGGTCAGATGTATCCCGACCAGAGCCTTTACCCGGCGAACAGTGTTCCCGCCGTGGTCCGCGCCATCAATAACGCTCTGATGCGCGCCGACCAGATCGCCCACGCCGAGGGTGAGCATTCCATCGACTGGATGCTGCCCATCGTCGCCGACGCTGAAGCCGGCTTTGGCGGAAATTTGAATGCCTTCGAACTGATGAAGGCGCTGATCGAAGCCGGCGCGGCCGCTGTTCACTTCGAAGATCAGTTGTCTTCCGCCAAGAAATGCGGGCACCTCGGCGGCAAAGTTCTGGTTCCCACGCGCGAGGCAATTTTGAAACTGATTGCGGCGCGTCTCGCCGCCGATGTTCTGGACGTGCCGACGATCCTGATTGCGCGTACGGACGCCGACGCAGCCCAGCTCATCACCAGCGATTGCGATCCTGCCGATCGGCCGTTTCTTTCCGGCTCAAGAACCGTAGAGGGCTTCTTCGGCTTCCGCGGCGGAATTGAGGCGGCGATTGCCCGCGGCCGTGCCTATGCGCCGTATGCCGACATGATCTGGTGCGAGACCTCGGAGCCAAACCTCGACGATGCGCAACGTTTCGCAGACGCTATCCGCAGTGAGGCGCCGGGTAAGCTGCTCGCCTATAACTGCTCGCCCTCATTCAACTGGAACGCCAAACTCACGACGACCGAGATTGTCTCCTTCCAGCGCCGGCTCGCAGATATGGGATACCAGTTCCAGTTCGTCACCCTTGCGGGTTTTCACGCTCTGAATCTCTCCATGTTCGACCTGGCCCATTCCTACCGGCGCATGGGGATGCTGGCGTACTCGGAGTTGCAGCAGCGCGAATTTGAAATGGCGGAGACATACGATTATTCCGCCGTCAGGCATCAGCGCTTCGTCGGCACCGGATACTTCGACCGCGTCGCCACGACCATCGCTTCCGGCAATCTCTCCACGTGCGCAACGCCCGGATCTACAGAAGAAGAACAGTTCGAAGATCCTTACGATCACGAGGCGCCGGAGACGGAGCCGGTAAAAGCCTGAAATCGATCTCCCCTTACGGAGCGACGGACCTGAATCCTATGATTGTAGAAATGCTGGACCCTCTCGATTCGCAATACGCCGATCAGCGCGAAATTCTAACTGCGGAGGCCTGCGAGTTTTTGCAGGCCCTCCATCACGAGTTCGAGGCGAGGCGCGCCTCCCTGCTTGAAATGCGTCGCCGCCGGCAGGAACTTTTCGATGCCGGCGAAACGCCGGGCTTTCTGCCTGCGACCGAGTCCATCCGAAAATCGCGATGGACAGTCGCGCCCATTCCCGATGAATTGCTTGACCGGCGAGTGGAAATCACCGGGCCCACCGAACGCAAGATGGTGATCAATGCGCTCAACTCCGGCGCCAGGGTGTTTATGGCGGACTTTGAAGACGCCAATTCTCCCACCTGGAAGAACTGCATCGAAGGGCAGCGAAATCTGCGCGACGCCAACGCCCGCAGCATCGAATGGCGCTCGCCCGATGGCCGGGTCTACCGGCTTAATCCGAATCCTGCCGTTCTCTTCGTGCGCCCGCGCGGATGGCACATGACGGAAAAGCATTTCGAGATGGAACACTCGCCCATCTCGGCATCGCTTTTCGATTTCGGGCTTTACTTCCTTCACAATCACCGTATTTTGCTCGATCGCGGCTCGGCTCCTTACTTTTATCTGCCCAAAATGGAGAGCCATCTTGAAGCGCGCTTGTGGAACGACGTGTTCGAGTTTGCGCAGGAGTACGTCGGGATTCCGTCCGGCACCATCCGCGCCACAGTGCTGATCGAGACCATTACAGCAGCGTTTGAAATGGACGAGATTCTGTATGAGCTGCGCGATCACTCCGCAGGGTTGAATTGCGGACGCTGGGATTACATCTTCAGCTTCATTAAAAAGTTTCGCAATCGTCCCGGCTTTACCCTGCCGCAGCGCGGCGACGTCACGATGCAGCAGCCGTTCTTGCGTTCTTATGTGGAACTTCTCATCCACACCTGTCACAAGCGCGGAATTCACGCGATGGGCGGGATGGCGGCGCAGATTCCCATTCGCGACGATCCCAAAGCCAACGAAGAGGCCATGCAACGCGTCCGCGAAGACAAGCTCCGCGAGGTCCGTGCCGGTCACGACGGCACATGGGTTGCGCATCCCGGCCTTGTGCCCGTCGCGCAGCAGGTGTTTGACGAGCACATGCCCGGCAAGAACCAGATCCTTCCGCCTGCGGAGGAAAGCTCGTGCATCACCGCCGAAAATCTGATCGAACTGCCCGAAGGCCGCATCACGGAATTCGGTTTGCGGCGCAACATTGAAGTTGCGCTCCGCTACATTGAGTCGTGGCTCCGCGGCAACGGTTGCGTGCCCATTTACAACCTGATGGAAGACGCCGCTACAGCCGAAATTTGCCGCGCTCAGCTTTGGCAATGGATCCGTTACAGAGCCACGCTGGACGACGGGCGCGTGGTCACTTCCGCTCTGTTTGAAACCATGATCCGCGAGATCGTCGAATCGATTCGTCACGCGGTTGGCAGCGAACCCTTCCAGGCAAGCCAGTTCATTCGAGCCGCGGAAATCGTCCGGGAGCTTAGCGAAGGGGAGTTCCGCGAATTCCTCACAACCACGGCGTCTCGAGATTTACCATGAAGTCCGTATCCAGCGCGCTCTTTTCGGCCGGTATCTTTTCGAACTCGGAAATAACTTTGCGCCGCGTCGTTCATCATGCCTGATTTTGCGACTCTCGTTGATGGCCTTTCCTTTACTGAATGCCCCCGCTGGCGCGAAGGCCGCCTCTACGTCTCCGACCGCTATACCCGGCGCATCCTTGCAATCGCAGCCGACGGCACGGTCGAAACCTATGCGCAAACGCCCGGCCTTCCTGCTGGAATTGGTTTTCTTCCCGATGGCCGGCTGCTGATTACTTCCATGCGCGACGGCAAAGTGCTACGGCGCGAGCACGACGGCTCGGTCGTGGAGCACGCCGACCTCTCGGCTCTCGCTCCCGGCGAACTCAATGACATACTCGTCGATGGCGACGGCCGCGCCTGGGTGGGCAACTTCGGATTCGACCTCTTCGCCGGCGCGCCGTCCTCCTCTACCGTGCTCATCTCTGTCGCGCCCGACGGAACGGCCTCCGTCGCAACCTCCGGCCTTTTCTTTCCCAATGGCGCCGTGCTCACTCCAGACGGCCGCACGCTGATTATTGCGGAGACCTTTGCGAACCGCCTCAGCGCTTTCACCGTCTCCGATGGCTTGCTGACCGATCGCCGCACGTGGGCCGCGTTTGGCGATTTTCCCGCAACCACCGATGTGGCGCGCATCGTGAGCGAAGCGGACGTGGTGCCGGATGGAATCTGCCTCGACGCGGAAGGAGCGGTTTGGGTGGCCGACGTGGCCAGGAAGCGCCTCATCCGCGTGGCGGAAGGCGGCGAGATTCTCGAAGTGCTCAAGACGAATGACTTGTGCGCGTTCGCATGCATGCTCGGTGGCGACGACGGCCGCACGCTCTTCGCGTGCGCTGCTCCCACTTTCGACGAAACCGAAGCCGCTCTGCATCACCGCTCCGCCATTCTTACGGCGCGAGTCGCCGTGCCCCACGCAGGACTGCCCTGAGCCACGGCTCGCGCAAGCCGCCGGCCTGCCACCCTCAATGCGGGCGATTGATCACGGGCATAGCCCGGTCGTCCTTCGGCACATGCAGAGTCTTCACGTCCACTCGCATCAGATAACCCGTCAGCTGGCAGAAGAGGCTCACTTCCCGGCAGAAGGAGCGCGGATCGAAACGATTGATTCGCCCGGAGAATGCCCAATAAGCGCCGAGATCGCCTTGCATCGAAAATGCCGGCAGCCCCAGAAAGCGTGATACGCCCCCCATTCCGTACCAGGGGCCCTGGGATTTTCCGTGCACGCCGAGTTCGCCGGGAGCGCGAATGATGGCCGATGCGATGTGATTTTCCTGCGCCGCCTGATAAGCGTAGTCAATCATCTTCTGATCGGAGGGCGAATAGATCCATGTCTGCATCGAGCGGCCGCTCGGCTTGATGTCGTCGCCGTCGAAGACATAATCGATCTGTCCCATATGTTCCATTGCGATCAGGCCCACAACCTTGTCGCGGGCGTTGGGGAATTTGACGAAATAGTCCTGCGCTTGCCAGGCCCGCTCGGCGCCCGGCATGAAATGCCGGCAGTCGAGTTCGATCAGCAGAGACCGCGGCCGATCTTTCTTGGGAATGACCGACATATATTTCACCACGCCCAGCAATCCGAACGCGCCGTCATCCTGGCTGATCGATGGGCCATCAGTATGAGTGCGCAGCTGGATTTGCTCGTCCTTGTCTGTGCCGTAGTTGCGGCCCGGCAGATAAGCAATCAGCTCGTACGCTTCGCTCTGGACTTGGCGTCCTTCTACCCGGATCGTCGCCATGGCATGCGCTTTGGCGTCGGCAATGATTCGATCGCCATTGCTGTTGTCGAGATAGACCGAAGGAAAGCCATACTGCTCCGGCACCGGAAAGGTGTAGAGGCCCTCGGTTGCGGCACGATTCAGGTTCATCGCAAAAACCAACCCCGCCGGTTTGGCGGGCGCAACCTCATGGATGATGGCTGCGGAGGCCGTCATTTCGTCCCAGACCACCGATGCGATCGACGGTATCGCTGCTAATTCCTGCGGCACCGCCTTTCCTTCAACCGGCCAACTCTCGAATGCCGTCCTGTATTCATAGTCCGCGTCGCTGAAGGCGCTGCGGAATTCCGGGCGAGGCACAGGCCGGAAGACGACGATCTTGCCGGCGACATCGGGCTTGTTGACTGGATCCCACAGCACCAGCTCGGCCGTCACTCCTTCGGGACCGGTGAGACCGCAGTTGGCTCCATAGTTTGCCACCGTCACCTGTTTGCCATTCGAGACCAGGCTCCATTTGGAATCATCCGGCCAGTAGCTGGTTTCCATCCGGTCGAACATCCACGACGAGCGATGCACGTCGACGCAGCCATACTGCTTGAGTTTCGCTTCGAGAAATTCAAGGAAGTGATGCCAGGAGGCGTTCCCGGTAAGCGCGGGACCTTCGGAGTCTTTGACCTTGTGCCAGGCCAGCGCTTCAGCTTCAGAGACAACCCAATTCGGGTTGACTCGTTGCAGGGGGCCGGAGGTTTCCGCGCGGAGCGGAGAAATCCCCAGCGCCACTCCAGCCGCCGAAGCTCCCAGCAGAAATTGCTTGCGATTCATGTTCCTCATAAACTTCTCCCCGATATCGGAGTCTGTTCGTGCGCCAAAATCCCTTGCGAAAATTGACAAGCGAAATCCCGAGCTTCGTTGGCGTAATTGCCAGGCATCGAAATCAGTGGCTCGCGGCGGGACCTGAAAGCACCGGAGCCGCAACGCCGACATTGCCCAGCCAGGGCTGATTGCCGGCCCGCCTTTCGCGCTGCATCACTTCTTCGTTGAGCTCGAACATGCCCGGCATCAGGTTGGTCGACGGTTCGGGTGTTGCCGCGAAATCCATGTAGCTCTTGTCGTGCGCATACGCAGGCCAGTCCGGCTGCCCGGGCGCCCTGGGAACTCCGGTGCGCGCGAACGACGTCCAATAGGCGATCATCTTGTCAGAAAAAGCCTGCTCTTTAGGGCCGCGCGGCGCCGGCCAGTTCGCGGGCAATATCGCCTCCTCGTCGACATCGCCAAAGACGTAAGGCAATTCGCTGCCGTGGAAAGCGTGGTATCCCAGCGCCTCCGCTGCTGGATAACCATGATCGAAGAAATAAAGGTAAGAGGACTTACCAGCCTTGGCCTCGTCTCGCACGATCCGTTCCGCGCTCCACCCGAAGACCGCATCGCGGATTGCCGCCATCATGCTGCCCTTGATGTCGCTGGCTGGATAAAGCCGCAGAAACTCCGGCGCCAGATCGCCGTAACGCTTTTGAATTTCGGCTTCGTAGACGGCGCTTGAATCCGGAAGATTGCGCGGCAGGAACCCGATCAGCCCCGGATAAATCTCATTGCGATTGAATCCCATCAAGACAGGGATCAGCGCCTCTTCCTTGCGATCGAAGGTGTCGACAACCTGATGCGGCAACACCCAGCCGTCTACATTCGGTCCGCCTCGAAAGCCGGGGTGCTCTGCCACAGTCCGGGCACTCATCGCCCGCATCGCTTTAAGGTCCGCCGCGCCCAGCGCTTTCTCAAAAGCCGTTCCGTTCGCTTGGGCAGAAGGCAGCCCATGGTTCGGCTGCTTCAGTTCCGCAGCAGATTGGATGCCAAGGCTTTCAGCAATCGCTTTCTGAAACAATCCGCGCGCCAGCGGGCTCGCCATCAAGTCGGCCACGTTCAGGCCGCCGGAGGATTCACCCATGATGGTCACGTTGCCCGGATCGCCGCCGAATGCGGCAATGTTCTTCTGCACCCATTTGAGCGCTTCGATCTGATCGAGCAGGCCGTAATTTCCAGAGACGCCGCGCGGCGACTCCGCACTCAATTCCGGCAACGCCAGCCAGCCGAGCGCGCCGAGACGGTAATTGATCGAGACGAAGACAACGCCGTGCCCCGCGAAATGCGTGCCGTTGTAGATTGGCTCCGAAGTGCGGCCCCTGACCAGCCCACCGCCAAAGATCCACACGATGACCGGCGCTTTGTGCGCGTGCGGAGGCGTCCACACGTTCAGAGTGAGACAATCTTCGCTTTGGTTCGGCACGTCGTCGGCATAGATGCTATCCGGCGGGTAGGGCGATTGAACGCAGCTGGCCCCGAATTCCCGCGCATCGCGCACACCCTTCCATGGTCCGGCTGCAACCGGCGCGGTCCAGCGCTTATCGCCAACCGGCGGTTCGGCATAAGGAATGCCTTTGAACGACCGCACACCGCGAGCATCGACCGTCCCGGCCAACCGACCCTGCGACTCGGAAATGGTGGTCTGATTCTGGGCGCCCGAAGCAGCAACAGCCAAGCCGAACAGAACAGCCGCGGCCATCGAGATCCGTACCGTTGCTTTCGACATGGTTTCCTCCCACTGGAACTTGCCTCGGCTTGGTGTGTCTTTTCAGGTTGGGAATGGTCTCTCGGCGGATCGGCAATTGCCCTGCCTGCCCCGGCACGGATGACCGAGCGATCATAAGAAGCGGAAGAAAACTCTCGACAGGTTTGGATCGGACAATTTCATGTCGTATCAGGACGCAGCGCCGGCGGCTTCGCGCCGGCAAAGGCAGAACTCGACCTGGGACCGATTGCTGCCGCCAAGGCTGTAATCTGAAAAGTCCCGGCGAACCTCATGCCCGGCGCTGACATTTTTACGTCCGGCAAGAACCTTGTGAGCCCTGGCGGATTGTTGTTCTTATTCCCTGAGGAGATTTCTAGAGGATGGCACTCCAAGCCGCAATCATCGGCGCCGGCCTGATGGGGCACGGGATTGCCCAGGTATTTGCAACCGCCGGTCACCGCGTTCGAATCACGGATGCGGACGAGAGGGTCCTCAACGAGGCGCCCCAGCGTATCGCGGCGAGCCTGGCAGAACTTGGCATTCAAGAAGCGCCCGTCCTCGCCCGAATTCAGTTGACTCCCTCACTTGCCGAAACTCTCGACGGCTGCACAGTTGTGATTGAAGCGGTTCCGGAAAAGATTGAACTGAAGCGTACGCTCTTCCAGCAGATTGCCGGCATCGCGCCGCACGATGCATTGCTCGCAACCAATACTTCGTCCATTCCCGTCACCGAGATTGGTCGAGATCTTCCTGACCACGCGCGTCAAAGGTTGGTTGGGCTTCATTGGTGGAATCCGCCGGTCTTGATTCCTCTGGTGGAAGTGATAAGAACCGAATTTGTCGATCCTGCCTTCTTCGACCGTGCCTTCGAGTTGATGAGATTGGTTGGAAAAGAGCCCGTGAGGGTCGAAAAAGATATTCCGGGATTTATCGGGAATCGGCTGATGCACGCATTCTGGCGCGAAGCCATCTCCCTGGTCGACGCCGGTGTCTGCGACGCCGACACCATCGATCTCGTGGTCAAGCGCGGTTTCGGCCTCCGCCTGCCGGTTCTCGGGCCGATGGAAAATGCGGATTTGGTCGGCCTCGAACTTACAAAAGATATTCAAAGGGTGATCTTCCCGTCTCTTGAAAAATCATCTGAGCCCTCTCCTCTCCTGGATCGGTTGATCGCGGAGCACAAGCTTGGCATGCGTACCGGCGAGGGCCTGAGAAAGTGGACACCCGAACAGATCACGAACACCAAGCGCGATCTATCCGGACATCTCTTCAGTGTGCTGAGGAATGGAAAGCAATGAGATCCAACTCCTAGAAATGGCCCCGAATGGCTTCCGATGACTCGCCGGAGCCAGACGCAGCGATTGCCTGATTCAACATCGGACAAAACGAGAAACATGACGAAGAGGTTCAAATCGATTTCAGAGGTTGCGGCGACTGAGGATGACACGCGGGCCAGCATGCTCACGCAAAAGCTCGAGGCGAGTCTTCGTCATCCCGCAACTTCGCCGGACTTCGATTTGTTCCATGCGGTCAATCAAGTCCTCTCCGATGTCGGCATGACCAGCGACGATTGCGGCGGAAAGCTCAGTTTCTACCGGCGTGATCCCATCGTGCCGAGCCCCCTTCGTTACGGCACCATGGCCGGTGTCGGCTTGGCCGCGCGGAGCGTGGCGCTCGCGGCGCTGCACAAGCAGGCCACCGGCGAAGGGCAGGATATCTCCATCGATCTTGGGAAGGCTCTGCGGCGATTTTGCGGTTTCGCCGAGCGCAAATGGGAGACCATCAACGGACGCGCGCCCACACTGGGCTCATTTGCCGCCAGCCCATTCCTCAAGCCTCCCTGGTTTAACGAAACGCGTGATGGCCGCTATGCCGTCGCACTCGACTTCTATCCCGGCATTCGCGCGCGCATGCTCAACCTGCTCCGGTGCAGCGAAAGCACGGAGTCCATCACCAGTGCCATTCGCCAATGGCAAAGTTCCGATCTGGAAGAAGCTGCTGCGGAAGCCGGCGTACCCATGGCCATTGTGCGCACCAATGAGGAGCTTCGCCGGGAGACCCAATACACCGGCGTGCTCTCGAAGACGCCGCTCATCAAAGTTGAGAAGATCGGTGAGAGCGAGCCAATCCCGATTCCGGGACGCGGAAATCTCCCTCTCGCCGGCATTCGGGCGCTGGGCATGGGCCACGTCATCGCCGGCGCCGCAATGGGCAGGTGCCTCGCTCTCTACGGCGCGGATGCGCTCAACATCTGGGGCGCGCATGCCTGCGAGATCGATTTCCTTGCTTGGGACGCGCAGGTTGGAATGCGCTCAACGATCCTGGGCGATTCAGCGGAAGATCGCGCTCAATTCCACCAACTACTCCAGGACGCAGACGTATTCTTCGCCAACAAGCGTCCGAATTTTTTAAAGCAGCGCGGCCTTGAAGCGGAGGAGCTTTGCGCGCGCAAACCGGGCCTCATCCACGCGACTGTCGTTCTCCACGGCGACGAGGGTCCGTGGGCCCCGCGGCCGGGTTTCGATGTGCACGGCGCGACCGTGGCCGGCGTCTTTCCGTTGGAAGGAACTCCGGCAGAGCCCCGGCTTGCGCCCATCGGTACGCCGGTCTGCGATAACGTCGTCGGTTGGCTGGGCGTCACGGGCATCCTCGCTGCGTTGCGCCGGCGCGCGGTTGAAGGCGGAAGCTATCGGGTCGTCGTTTCGTTAACCAGGACCGCGCTGTGGCTGTTGTCGCTCGGGATCTTCGATAAGGAATATGCTCAAGCGACTGCAGGCACCACTGACGAGCATTTCTACCCTGAGCCCGATCTCTTCACCGCGGAAACAACCTGTGGCACCTATCAGGGGATGACCGACCAGGTCATCATGTCCCGGACTCCGGGTTCCTACCGGACTGTCATGGTGCCGATGGGATCGAGCAAACCCGAATGGCTGCCCGCGGCCCGCGAACATTAAGGCTCTCCCGCTGACGAAGTCCGGAGCGAAGTCGAAGGACCTCGATTTCAAACTTGCTCAATGAAGTTTTGGTGCCGAAGCAGGACTCAAACTTGAGCCGTTTTGCGGGCGTCGGCCTGGGGTAAGGAAATCAGCGCCGGCGTCGAAGTACGGTGGCCCTCCGGTGCCGTCGAGCAATTCAAATCGCTGCCGGCCAATCAACTCGTCACTTTGCGCGAAGGCATTGGCCAGGTGAAAGGACGACCGTTCGGTCCTCGGACGTAACTCGCGCTCTTCAGGTTCGGATTGACTGTCGGACAGGAGAAGCTGCATCATGCATCGGCGGCCATTCTGAATATGCAAAGGACATGAACGAATTGAATCCGGCTGCAGTCACGATCGAAACCGCGGTACGATCGGCTGCGCTATTCCATCACCGAAACTTGTTTGAGCAAGAGGCAGGAAATGACAAAGATCGATTCAACGCAATATTGTTCGGAGCCTGATTGGAAAACGTCGCAGGTCGTCGCCGTGGGGCGCATTTGTCTCATATCAGTCCTATGCGTCTGTGCGACTTTGGCCGCCACTGCGCAATCACCCGACGCCCAGCCGGTCAACCCGGATGCGACACCGGCCGCGCGGGCGCTCCTTCACGACTTGGATTCGATCTCGGGCCACGCCACGATCGCGGGCCAGCATAACTACCCAAACACCGTTTCCCGCTATTCAGACCGCGTCTACGATTTGACTGGAGAATATCCAGGCATCTTCGGACAAGACTTCGGCTTTTCGGGCGGAGAGGACAAGGACTCCACGCTTGGGCGTCCGTCGATGATTGAGGAGGTGATTCGCCAATACCGCAATGGCGCAGTGATCGCGCTTACATGGCACGCGGTGCGGCCAACGGATGACGAACCCGTCACCTTTCGCGACAGTGTGCAGGGGCACTTGACTGACTGGGAGTGGCGCCAGCTTCTTACACCCGGAACGGATCTCGATCTGCGCTGGTGCCGGCAAGTCGATCGCATCGCCGGCTACCTGAAAAAACTGCAGAATGCAGGAGTGCCTGTGCTGTTCCGTCCTTACCACGAGATGAACGGCAACTGGTTCTGGTGGGGCGGACGTTCTGGCCCGGAAGGCTCGGCAGCGCTTTATCGCCAGATCTACGACCGCTACGTGCACGTGCATCATCTCAACAATCTCGTCTGGGTGTGGAACGTGAACAGCCCGAGTGCGAGCGCCGGCCCTGTTGCGGACTATTTTCCCGGCGCCGCGTATGCCGACGTGCTCACGATGGATATCTACGGGCCCTTCAGCCAGGAGTTTTATGAGCAGATGGTTGCGCTTGCCGATCCGCTTCATAAGCCGATCGCCCTGGCTGAAGTCGGGGCCATGCCGTCGCTCGCGACACTCGCAGCGCAGCCGCGCTGGGCATACTTCATGATGTGGAGCGGATTTGCGGAAGGCGCCAACAGCCCAGGCCAGTTGCAGGCGATCTTTCATGCGCCGAACATGATCAATCGTGGCGACTCGCGACTTTCCGCGCCGCTGGCGGCTCCGAATACACCGCCCGCGCCAGGAGACGCTCATGCGGACGCCGAAGTGCGCGCTTTGCTCGGCAGATTAGCCGATGCAAAAGGAAAGGGAGTGCTCGGCGGACAAACCGTCATCGAATCCTCCACAACAGCTTTTTCCGACGTGCAGACGATCTTGGGCGCAACCGGCAAACAGCCGGCGATCGTCGAAATCGATCTCGGCGGCGCAACAGAACCGACGACGCTGCTTGCCCAGGTGCGGGATGCGACGCGCCAGGGCGAGTTGGTCACAATCCGCTGGGCTCCGCCACGCCCAACCGACGGCGCCGCAACGGGCGTGCTCACGAATTTTGAATGGCAGCAGTTGCTTGAGCCGGGAACCGACCTGAATCATCGTTGGGCAGCGCAGGCGGACGCTGCAGCCGCGCTGCTTCGCCCGCTCGCCGAGGCTCATCTCGCCGTGCTCTGGAGTCCATATCCGGCGCTGAACGGCGACGGCAACTGGTGGTCAGGTCATCCGGGGCCTGAAGGCTCAGAAGAATTGTACCGTCGTCTTTATGAGCGTTTTACCGGTGAGGCCAACCTGCACAACCTTGCGTGGGTTTGGGAAGCATCTCCTCCTACCTCCAATCCCGGAGGAAACAACGGGCTGGAAGATTTCTTTCCGGGGCCGTTGTACATTGACGCGATTACGCTGGATGCAGATACGCTCGATGGACGCCGCTTCCCGCTCGACCGCCTAATGTCTCAATTTGCCGGCGACAAACCCTTCGGTGTTCGCATCGCCTCGGGCGTCCCGACCGCGGACGTGCTCGCAAGAGAGGTGAACTGGCGATGGATGATGCTGTCTCCCGCTGCTGTGCCCGATTCCGACGCGATCAAAGCCTTCTACGCAGATCCGCACGTGGTGGCCTTAACGCAGAAGTGACGGCGGCCGGTCAGCTGAAAAGAGCGTCGTCCCACGACTGCGGTTCATCCCACATTGGTGTGGGCTCAAAGTAGCCCGTTCCCGGCTTCAGATGACGCTTAAGCTCGTCATCGTTCAGCGCAACTCCCAGGCCCGGAGTATCGGGTACGCGGATAAAACCTTTGTTGATGATCGGCTTTTCCAGCCCGGTAACGAGGTCTTGCCAGAAGGGCACATCGAGCGAATGATTCTCCAGCGCGAGGAAGTTGCGCGTAGCCGCGGCGCAGTGAACGCTGGCCATGCAGCTCACCGGCGTTCCCGCAAAGTGCATGGCCATCGGCACCCCATACTTGAAAGCCATATCACCGATGCGGTGAGTTTGCAGAATTCCGCCTGAAGTTGCGAGATCGGGATGAATCTTATCTACGACGTGTTCTCTGCACAGAGTCTCGAAATCTTCGATCTTGTAAATGTCTTCGCCGGTGAGGGTGGGCGTCGGGCTCTCCTGCGTAATCTCCTTGAGCAGATCGGTGTAATACCAAGGGATCACGTCTTCGATCCACTCCAGGTTGAATTTCTCATACGCCTTCCCGAGCCGGATCACCGATTTCACGCCGATGTGGCCCAGGTGATCCATCGAGAGCGGCATATCGTATCCAATGTTGTCGCGCACCGCAGCCACGTACTCGCACAGGCGGTCGATGCCCTTGTCCGTCACTTCGGTGGCGATGAACAGGTTAGGCTGCACGCGCTGCTCCCAATTGCTTAACCCTGCTGGCTGCATCACCGCGTCGGGAATTCCATCCAGTACGTTGATGCCCAGATCCATCTTCATCCAGGTCAGGCCCATCGCCTTGCGCTCTTTCGCGCGACGCCCATATTCAGCCGGATCCATGGATTCCGTCGTGTCTGCATAGATGCGAATTGTGTCGCGCCATTTGCCGCCGAGCATCTGGTACACAGGAATGTTGTAGACCTTGCCGGCGATGTCCCACAGCGCCATCTCCACCGCGCACACTCCGCCTGCCTGCCGCGCATTCCCGCCAAACTGCGCGATCTTCTGAAACAGGTAGTCGATGCGCAGAGGATTCTCGCCCAGCAGCCGGCTCTTCAAAACCATCGCGTACTGTGGTCCGGCAATGTCACGCACCTCGCCCAGGCCGTAGACGCCTTGATTGGTGTCAATGCGGATCAGCACGCAGGGGCTTGGTCCCGGCTTCACGATCACCGCATAGCGCATATCGGTAATCTTCAGGCTCGATGGACTGGAGGCGGGGTTCACATTTTTGATCTCCACCTGAGATTCCGCGATGCGCGCAACAGCGCCACCAGCCAGTAAACCGAGTGATGACTTGAGCATGCTGCGGCGGTCGATGCCAAATCGCTGCTTGTTCGGCATTTCTGTCCATTCCTTTCAGCGCGAGATTTTGTTTTGAAGTCCGTTAATTGTCGAGTTTGAATGTCGAGCGAACCCGATCAACAGGCGCTGTGCCCTCTAGAGTTGCGGCGCGCCTTGGTGCGGGCGCTCCGGCCCAGGCTGCCTGGCTTTTGCAAGCAGCGCATCGAACTCGCTGCGCGGCATCTTCAACTTTTCCGGATGCGCGTCGATCCACTTGGCGAATGCGTCATACTTCTCCGGCGTCCATCCTCCCTCAAACTGCGCGCCGTTCTCGCCCTTTCGATTCAACTCGAAATTGTATTCGTCGGTCAGCGCAGTAAACTCCGCGGCGCTGATGGCGTCTTCGGCCAGAATGGCGGGAATGAAGAGAACCCCCTCCGGCTTGGCAAGCACCAGGTCGCCCGGCAGCACGATGGCTCTTCCGATGCGAACCGGCACGTTGATCCCGGTCAGCTCCATGTCGGCCCAGGCAGAAGGATCGTATCCCCGATAGAACCCGTTGAAGTCCGGAATCTCCCGGTTCTCTTCCTGATCGCGGATCCCGCCGTCGAACACAAAGCCTGTGTGCGTGTGCGCGGCCACTGCATTGCCGAGATTTGACCCGATCAGCGTCCCCTCGATGATCTTGCCAAATCCATCGGCAACGTACACGTCTCCATTCTCGAGCTCGTTGATCGGCCAGCTGTTGGTCCCGCTTACGCGGCCTTCTTCTTTTCCTTCGGCAACAATGGCCCTCTGCATGTCGGGCCGGGTCGGCATGTATTGCGCGGTAAGTGCGCGGCCGGCGAAAGGCTTGTCGATGTGCAGCGCCTGCCAGCCGCCCTCGAATTGGTTGCGGTACCCGTGGTCGCGCAAATATTCCCATACATCTTCAATCGTCATATCCAGAGCCCGCTTCAGCAGGGCGTCAGGCAGCCTGGGCCGTCCATCTGGAAAACGATCGCCCTTCCACTCCGAGGTGTAGAAGAGAATTTGATCGCGCGTCATCTTCACCTGGGCGCGCGCAGGCAGAGCTACCAAAAGAGCGCAAATCGCCGCCGCCATTGCAATCGCTTTTTTCATAAAGGCTTCCTTTTTCAGCGCTCGATCCCCGCACGCATCATCGCCGCATCGACCCAGCCCCTTATCCCGCGAGCTGCACGCACAAACTGCGATCACGGAGCACAGCAATTGTAGAGCCTCTCCCTCGCCATAATCCTGTTCACCCTGCCGCAACCGTGCGTCCCTCGGATGCCGGACGCGGGCGAGCCGGCTCGAGACGCTTTGCGACTACGTAAGAGGAAAGCCTATTTCTCTCCGGCGAGTTTGAGCAGGCGAGCGCTCACATTCCAGAATGCCCGGCCGTCGTGGTATCCGCCCTTCCAGATGGAGCCTTTGTCCTGCGTGATCGGCGTGCCGTCCGCCTCGGTCAGGTTATACAGGCCGCGGTATTGGCTATCGATTGTGTGGTTCTTGATGAAGTTCCACTGCTCGACGAACCTCTCAAAGTAAATGGGCTCCTGCGTTCCATATCGCTCGTGCATCATGAGCAGCGCATTCAGCCCTTCCACCTGGACCCACCATTCCTTGAGCTGACTCTCCGGCTTGCCTGCGGCGGTGCCGTCCTGGAAAAAGCCGCCATTGCGTGCGTCCCATCCGTATGCAAGCGCGTGATCGACCAGCAGCTTTGCCATTCGTTCCGTTTTCGCGCTCGCTTGGTGGTGGAGCAGTTCATCCGTTTCCAGCATCAAATAGGCGGTCTCAACATCGTGACCGAAAGAATCAAGATCCGGAATGGGCTGCCAGGCATTGGTGAAGTAGAGATTCATTGCGCCGGGCTCGACGCAGATCTTGTCGCGCACGATGAGCAGCATCTCTTCAAGGCGCGCGCGCAGCGCCGGGTCTGGCCACACGCGGTAAAGCTCCGTGAAGGCCTCAAGCAAATGAATGTGGGTGTTCATTGACTTATAGCCAACAGGGCCGATTGGGCCCGTGGCGACACGTCCGTTGAGGACGTCTGGCCGAATCGGTGTGCCGTCGCGAGCAAGCCACTCATAGTACCCGCCATGTTCGGCGTCATGCGCGTGCTGGTCAGCCCAGAGGAAAGCTTTTTTTGCGAGCTCGAGCGCTTTCGGATCGCCGGTAGCCTCGTAGGCCGCGGCTAATCCATAGATGCAGAATGAAATGCCGTACAGATGTTTGCGGTCCGCGAATTCCGTTGTCGCGCGGCCCTCGTCATCGAGCAGCCAGTAGAAGCCGCCGTCCTGCTTGTCCCACATCACATTTTCTAGATAGGAAACCCCGTGTTGCACGATGGGCACAAACTCCGCCTTCAGCTTCGGGTCGCGCAGCACCACCTGCGACGCCAGCCATGTCATGCGTCCCTGCATCACTGCAGATTTGCCGTCGCTGGGCGCCCATTGCCAATCGCGTGTGAAGTGGGTATGGAACCCGCCGTGTTCACGATCCACGGATCGGGGAAACCAAACGCCAATCACATCGGTGTCCAGCGCACTCTGGACTTCGGCGGCCAGCTTGAGATAGTCCGCGCGCGTCGGCGGCGGAACGGTGTTGGGCGCGGACTTTGCGGTTTGCTGGGTCATACACGAACCTGAGGTTAGAAGCAGTGCGAGCGGGATGCACCAAATTCGCATGGCAAGCCCATTTCTACACGTTGGCCTACGACTCCGGCCACGCGCGATTCCATTAGCTTAGTCAACATGGACAGGCCAATACTACACCGTCGTGATAACGATGCCTCTCCGCAAACATAGAGGCAAGAATGCTTCGCAATGCGAAGCGGAACAGTTCACAGCCGAAGATTGCGGAGATATTCGGCGTCGATGCGCAGCGCCTGCATGGGATCGATGTCAAACTCTTCCTGTTCGACGAAGTACTGCTTGAGCCCCTTGGCAGCGCGCAGGATTGGCGCGTAGTCAATGTTGCCGCGCCCCATTTCCGTGGAGTGCATTTGCCCGTTGGCGCCCAGGACCATGTCTTTCACATGCATCAGCGGAAAGCGCTCAGGACTCTTGCTCAGGTAGTCGACCGGATTGTGCCCTGACGCGTAGACCCAGCCGCAATCCATTTCGAAGGCGACCAGTTTGGGGTCGGTGAGCCGCAGCAGTTCGTCGTACACCAATACGCCATCGATCACGGCAAACTCAGGCACATGGTTGTGCACGCCGAAAGTGATTCCGGCCGACTTGACTTCTTCGCCGATGCGGTTGAACTCCCCCGCG
>Ga0335085_10003988_pt1 | contig 24900 bp, 16 predicted proteins | sample Lox_Sample_45_FD_206712 | JGI IMG/M metagenome (GOLD analysis project Ga0335085, IMG submission 206712) | Soil microbial communities from Loxahatchee National Wildlife Refuge, Florida, United States - Lox_Sample_4.5 | ecosystem: Environmental > Terrestrial > Soil > Wetlands | place: USA...
ATGGCGCGAGGTCGCCTCGTCTCGCGCGGGAGTCTGCTCCGGGGCGGCAGGGCTGGTCGGCTCATCCGGGAGGGCCGGCGTGATGGGCAGCTCGCCGCGCACGAACTGAAGGAAGTTGACGCCTTCGACGAGCTCCATGGTGAAGAACCACTGTTCCCCGTGGGTGAGGAGCTCGTGGAGCGTGATGAGGTTGGGGTGGACGATGTCGGCGAGCGCCCGGAACTCCCGCTTCAAGCGGTAGAGCGCCTCGACGTTGCTCTCGCGCAGAGTCTTCAAGGCCACGACGCCATTTCGTTCGCGATCGAAGGCCTGGTAGACGACGCCGAAGGCCCCGGCGCCGAGCCGGCGCTGGATCTGAAACCGCTCGGTTCCGCGGAACTCTTCTTCTTTGACGAGGGCCATGGACTCCGGGCCTCCCCTCGAGCGGCACGTTCTCGTGGCGCCTGTCGCGCGGGGAGAAGTGGTGCGATTCTATTCTCCCCGCGCGTTCCGGCCGGATCCGATCGGTGGGGGTACGCATTCGGTACTCGCGCTGGTGCGATACGCCCGGGCGGTCGCTTCTGGGCGAGTCGACGGTAATTAGCCGCCATTGACGTCCGGAAGGTTTTGGTTGAAACGCATCAAGACAAGAGCCGCATGGGGGCAACAGGCTTGCGTTCTGGGAGCCGCCAACAATGGAAATCGAGAGGCTCGCCCCCGCGACGGTACCGTTCCTAAGTCTTGCTCTGGGGTTGCTTGCAGTAGCCTCGGTCCTCGCTGCGACGCCCGCCCCCGACCGAGGGCAGCTCGATCGGCTCGCCAGGGTGCGGGTTCCGTTCGTCGAGAACCAGGGGCAAATGGACCGGCGTGTCGCCTTTTCCGCGCAAACGTTCTTTGGCGCGGTCTTCGTCACGCGCGACGGGAAGCTCGTCTATTCGCTTCCGAAAGAAGGTGCAACCGGTTGGACGCTGACAGAGACATTGCTTTCGGGTAAGCCGAGGCCTACCGTCGGAGCCCGGTCGGCGACGGGAGTCAGCTACTTCCACGGCAACGACCCCCGGCGCTGGCGGAGCGACCTGCCGACATACGAAGAAGTCCGCTTGGGCGAGGTATGGAGCGGCGTGTGGATCTCGCTTCGGGCCGAAGGTGGCAATGTCGAGAAGATCTTCACGGTCATGCCCGGCGCCCGGGTGGACAAGATCCGGCTGCGGCTCGACGGGGCAGTGTCGCTTCGAATCGGTCGGGACGGGTCGCTCGTTGCGGAAACGGGAAATGGCGAGATTCGCATGACGCCTCCGACGGCATACCAGGAACGAAATGGCATCCGCTCGCCGGTGGCCGCGACCTATGTTCTTCGGGGCCGGGGCTACGGTTTTCGACTGAGTGACTACGACGGCTCGCTGCCGCTCGTGATCGACCCTTTTTTTCAGGTGACCTACCTTGGCGGCTCTTTGGAGGACCGTGCCTTCGGAATCGTTGTTCGCTCGACGAGCGGAGAGGTGCTCGTCGCTGGGTATACATGTTCCTCCGACTTTCCCGGAGTGATCGCCGGCGCGCAGGCGGCGCTGAGCGGAACGTCCGACGCTTTTGTCGGCCGGCTCAACCCGACTCTTACGTCGCTCCTCCAGGCAACCTACCTCGGTGGCGGGAAGGACGAAGCGATCATTGCCGTTGCGCTTCATCCGTCAAGCGGGGAGGTGCTCGTCGCTGGGGTGACGACGTCGACCGACTTTCCTGGTACAAGCGGCGGCGCGCAACCGGCCTATGGGGGCGGGACAGAGAGGGACGGCTTTGTGGCCCGTCTGGATCCGACGCTCACTACGCTTCTTCAGGCGACCTATGTTGGCGGCAGTAACGATGACATCATCAACGCGCTTGCGATCCATCCGTCGAGTGGAGAGGTGGTCGTCGCGGGGGCCACCGGGTCGACCGACCTGCTCGGAACGAGTGCCGGGGCACAGCCTGAACACGGTGGCGGCTTTGATGACGGCTTTGTGGCCCGTCTCGACTCTCAACTTACGACACTCCTCCGAGCCACCTATCTTGGCGGGACGGGGAACGACCTCATCTACGGAATCGGTGTCCATCCATCCACAGGAGAGGTTATCGTCGCGGGGTACACGTCCTCGAAAGATTTTCCAGCCACGAGCGGCGGGGCGCAGCCTGGGCCCGGGGACAACTTCTACGACGACGGCTTTGTGGCCCGTTTCGATTCGACGCTCGCAACCCTTTTTCAGGCAACCTATCTAGGAGGGGGCAACGAGGACATTATTGGTGCCGTTGCGATTAATCCGTCGAGTCAAGAGGTACTCGTTGCGGGCTATACGTCATCGACCGATTTTCCCGGCACGGCGGGCGGAGCGCAGCCTGGGCACGCCGGCGGATCCTATGACGGAATTGTTGCCCGGCTCAGTCCGACGCTCGGAACGCTCCTCCAGACGACGTACCTCGGAGGCGGTCAGGTTGACGCGATCGGCTTCATTGCAGTTCATCCATCGACAGGGGAGGTGCTCGTCGCCGGCAGCACGTCGTCGTTAGACTTTCCCGGGACCTCTCACGGGTTGCAACCGGAATTCGGAGGAGGCCCTCAGGATGGCTTTGTGGCTCGGCTTAGCCCAACCCTTGCGGCACTTCACGGGGCGACCTATGTTGGCGGCACTGGGGCCGACATCGTCTACGCAGTTGCGTTCCAATCACCGACCGGAGAGGTATTTGCTTCGGGGGCTACGACGTCGACCGACTTACCCAGGACGTCCGGCGGAGCGCAGCCTGCGCTTGGTGGCGGCATGGACGGCTTCGTCGCGCGCATGACGACGGATCTGGCGGCGCCGCCCAACCTCTCCTTCTACACGCTGACGCCGTGCCGGCTGGCGGACACCCGCACCACCGATCCGCCCGCTCTGGCCGCGGCGGCCGAGAGGGTCTTCACGCCAGGCGGCAAATGCGGCATTCCCGTGACCGCCCAGGCGCTCTCGGTCAACGTCACGATTACCCAGGCGACGGCGGCCGGCCACGTCCGCCTTTATCCGGCGGGCGCCACCCGGCCGCTCGTTTCGACGGTGAACTACTCGCTGGGCCAGACTCGAGCGGGCAACGCGATCTTGAAGCTCGGCGACGGCGGAGCCTTCACGGCCTTCTGTGGCCAGGCGTCCGGCACCGTCCAGTTCATCGTCGACGTCAACGGCTACTTCCAGTGAGGCGGCGAGATGAGAGCCCATTACTTGCTCCGTTCCGGGCTTCCGGCGATTCTCTGTCTGCTCGGGGCGGTCCAGGTCTCCGCTGAGGGGACCGCCGCCCCCGACCGAGGGCAGCTCGATCGCCTGGCGCGAGTGCGGGTTCCCTTCGTCGAGAACCGAGGCCAGCTCGACCGCCGGGTCGCCTTCTCCGCACCGGCCTTCTTCGGGGCGGTGTTCGTCACGCGCGACGGTAAGCTCGTCTACTCGCTGCCGGCAGCGCGCGAGAGTAAGGACCCCCGAACGCGACACACCCGGACCAAGGGCTGGACGCTGACGGAGACACTCGTTTCGGGAAGGCCGCGGCCGGTCGCTGGACCCCGCGCGGCCGCCGGTGTCAGTTACTTCCACGGCAACGACCCCCGGCGCTGGCAGAGCGATCTGCCGACCTACGAAGAAGTGCGTCTCGGCGAAGTCTGGCGCGGCATCGCGGTAACGCTTCGCGCCCTCGGGGGCAACATCGAGAAGCTGTTTACCGTGCAGCCCGCCGCCCGAGTCGAGAGGATCCGGCTGCGCGTGGACGGGGCGAAGTCGTTGCGGGTCGATTCGGACGGGGGGCTCGTTGCCGGAACGAGCAACGGCGAGGTCCGTTTCACCTCGCCACTGGCCTACCAAGAGCAGAAGGGCGTGCGCCGTCCAGTTGATGCGGCCTATGTTCTTCACGGAACTCGGTACGGCTTCCGTCTGGGGCGCTACGACCACGCGCTGCCGGTTGTGATCGATCCCCTCCTCCAGTCGACTTATCTCGGTGGCTCCGGTGACGACTGGATCAACGCTATTGCAGTTCATCCGATAACAGGTGAGGTGCTGGTCGCAGGGGGGACATGGTCGCCTGACTTCCCCGGAACCGTCGGTGGCGCGCAGCCTGCGTTCGGGGGTCCGAGTGGGTGGGCCATCTTGCCCGGCGACGGCTTTGTGGCCCGACTCAACCCGGCGCTCACGACACTCCTTCAGGCAACGTACCTCGGTGGCAGCAGCCTAGACGGGGTGAGCGCCCTAGCGGTTGATTCGACGACTGGCGAAGTGCTCGTCGCGGGGTTCACGGATTCCGACAACTTCCCCGGGACAGCGGGCGGCGCCCAGCCCGTGTCGGGGGCCTCCCAAGACGGCTTCGTGGCCCGACTCAACTCGGCGCTCACGTCTGTTCTTCAAGCGACCTACCTTGGCGGCAGTGGCACTGATAGAATCGCTGCCATCGCGGTCCATCCGTCGACAGGAGAAGTGCTTGTGGCGGGGGCGACTTCATCACTCGATCTTCCCGGAGCAGCTGGCGGCGCCCAACCTTCTCATGTCGGTGATGACTACACTGATGGTTTCCTCGCGCGGCTCAACCCATCGCTCACGATCCTGCTCCAGTCCACCTACCTGGGCGGCGGTGGCACAGACTCTATCGGTGCCCTCGTGGTTTACTCGTCGACGGGCGAGATTCTCGTCGCTGGCTACACCGATTCCACCGACTTCCCCGGCGTCTCGGGCGGGGCGCAAACGAGTTTCGGCGGCATGAACGATGGCTTCGTCGCGCGGCTGAACCCGACGCTGACGACGCTCCTGCAGGCGACCTACTTTGGCGGCAGTGGCTTTGACTCTATCAGCGGCATGGGGGTTCATGCCATGACGGGCGAGGTTTTCGTTGCGGGAGGTACTGAGTCGACCGACATTCCGGGAACCGCCGCCGGCGCGCAGCCTTCGATGAACGGAATTTCCGATGGCTTTGTGGCCCGGCTCAGCCCGTCGCTTACAACATTGCTCCAGACGACCTACCTTGGCGGCAGTGGTACTGACGGAATCGCCGCCGTCGCGATCCATCCGTCGACAGGAGAAGTGCTCGTCGCGGGGCTGACGTGGTCGGACGACTTTCCCGGAACCGCCGGCGGCGCGCAACCTTCGCCCGGTGGGACCTTTGTGGCTCGGCTCAACCCGTCCCTCACGGAACTCCTTCGTGCGACGTACGTTGGCGCCCGGGTTTTTTACTCGCCCCTACTCACGCCGATCTATCGTTTGGTTGCGGTTCATCCAGTGACGGGAGAGGTGATGCTCGCTGGGGATATCCCGTGGTCGGACGACTTTCCCGGAACCGTCGGCGGCGCACAACCTTCGCCCGGCGGCGGAGAGGACGGATTCATCATTCGCCTGACTCCGGACCTGGCCGCGTCGCCAAACTTATTCTTCTACACGCTGACGCCGTGCCGGCTGGCGGACACCCGCACCACCGATCCGCCCGCTCTGGCCGCGGCTGCCGATAGAGTCTTCACGCCCGCCGGCAGGTGCGGCATCCCTCCGACCGCCCAGGCGCTCTCGGTCAACGTGACGATCACGCAGCCCGACGCCGCGGGTCATATCCGTCTCTATCCCGCTGGGACCATGCGGCCGCTGGCTTCGACCACCAACTACAGCGCGGGGCAGACTCGCGCCGGCAACGCGATAGTCAAGCTCGGCAACGGCGGGGCCTTCACGGTCTTCTGCGGGCAGGGCTCGGGCACGGCACAGTTCATCGTGGACGTGAACGGCTACTTCCAGTAGATCGAGCGGCCGCCGAGGAAAAAGGCTATATCAATATTGATATAGTCGCCACCAAAGGGAAGCGGCCACCGTTACTGCGCCGCGCGCTGTTTTCCTCGCTTGACGCCGTCTGCTGCCCGGAGCATCGCCGCGAGGCTGCGCTCCACGTCCTCGTCCGTCGTGGCCCATGAGGAGACGCTGATGCGCATGGCCGTGTGCCCCTGCCATACGGTCGTCGCGGCCCAGCAGGTCCCGTCGGCCTGGATCGCGGCGGCGACGCTGCGGGTCGTGTCGGCGTCGCCGAAGGAAGCCAGCGCCTGGTTGATGACGACGTCGTTCAAGACCTCATACCCCGCGGCGCGGAGGCCGTCGGCAAAGCGCTTCGCATGGCGGCAGGTTCGGGCGATCAGCTCGGCAAGCCCTCGCCGTCCGAGAGTGCGCATCGCCGTCCAAACCTCGACGCCCCGCGCCCGGCGGGAAAGATCCAGGGTGTAGTGGTGGGGCTCGCGCTTTTCGCCGAGCACGAGGTAGGGCGCGTTCATCGCCATCGCCCCGAGAAGATGCCGCGGCTCCCTCACGATGACGATTCCGCTGTCGTACGGCACGCCGAGCCACTTGTGGGCGTCCGTCGCCCAGGAATCCGCCTGGTCGACACCGGCGACCAGATGGGCGTGATCGGGGCTCGCCGCGGCCCACAGACCGAACGCTCCGTCGACGTGCACCCAGGCCCCGGCTGCCCGGGCCTTCGGAACGATGTCGGCGGCGGGATCGAAGGAGCCCGTATCGACATTGCCGGCCTGGAGACAGACGATCGTGTGGGCGTCGAGTTTGGGCAGCGCGTCGGCGCGCATGCGCCCCTGGTTGTCGACGGGGGCGCGCACCACGCGGTCCCGACCCAGCCCGATCAAGGCCAGCGACTTGAGCACGCTCACGTGAACTTCCTCGCCGACGACCACCCGAATCGGCGGCGCTCCGAAAAGGCCCTGAGCCTCGACGTCCCACCCCTGCCGGGCGAGCAGCGCGTGCCGAGCGGCGGCCAGCGCGGAGAGGTTCGCCTGGGTCGCATTGGCCACGAAACCGACCCCGGATTCGGGCGGAAGCCGCAGCGCGTCGAGCAACCAGCGCATCGCGACTTCCTCGAGCCTGGCGGCGACGGGGGATAGCACCGCGATCCCCGCGTTCTGGTTCCAGGCTCCGGCGAGCCAGTTCGCGGCCACCGCCGCCGGCAGGGCGGAGCCGACGACGAACCCGAAATAACGACCCCCTGCGGTCGCCACCGTCGCCGGCGAGCCCGCCTCGTCGAGCAGGGAAAGGACTGCTTGCGGATCGCTCGGATGCTCCGGAAGAAGCTCGTCGAAGCGCTGCAGGTTCGACAAAGCCTCCGGCGACGGCGCCACACCGCGGGCGTCGAGGCCTTCGAGGTACCGGATCGCGCGCTCCGCGGCGGTCCGCAGAATCTCTTTCGTCTCTGGCATCGAGTCCCCCTCCGATTGACCGTCGTTCCCTTGGGATTGGTACCGGCTGCGCTAACCCGACGGGCGGCCCCAGAACACGGACGCCGAAGCGTTCCGGGCGGAGAGTCTATGGTGTCAGAGGTGCGATATCGGGCGGAGCAGCGTGCAGAGCTCCGAAAGGCGCTGCCGAAACTGCTTCTGGAGCCGACGGCCGGACTTGAACCGGCGACCTGCGGTTTACGAAACCGCTGCTCTACCGACTGAGCTACGTCGGCCCGGGAACGCTCGGGAGTCGCGCATCTTACGGAATCGGCCGCGGGCCGTCAACGCGCGGCGTCGGAGAACGGCGCGCCGGCCGGACGATCGGGTCGCGCGGCGGCTCTCCCGCGGCGTCGGGCGAGAGCCGCATCAGGTAGAGGCCGCCCGCGCCGTCGATGTTGGAGGCGAGGACCGTTCCGCTCGGCAGGAACGGGTAGACGCCCCAGGTTCCGTGAAGCTCGTTGGCGTCGGCGGAGGGAAAGACGTCGAGGAACGCCAGGTCGCGCGGCCGGAGCGGATCCGTGACATCGAGCACCGTCACGCCGCGCTCGTAGTTGGAGAGAAAGTAGCGATTCGCGACCACGTAGCCGTTGTGATCGACGGCGCCGGTCGGGCCGAGCCACGAAGCGACGACCGCCGGCCGGACGAGATCCGAGATGTCGATCACGCGGACGCGCGAGTTGCCGCCGAAACGCTCCTCGTCGAGCTCGTCGGTCGAGAAGAGGTGGTTCCCATCTGCGGAGATCGAACCCGAATGCGCGTAGCCCAGCCCGGGGTAGATGTACTGCGAGAGCACGACGGGATTCGCCTTGTCGGTGAAATCGACGATGACGATCCCCCAACCGGCCCAGTTCACGACGAGCTCACAGGGATCGTGGCCGGAGCAGAAAGCCGAGGCGCGGGTCCCGCGGAGCACACCCGCCCAGGTATCGTGAGCGTAGGAGTCGCGGTAGGAGCCGAGCAGAACGGGCGAGACGGGATCTCCGAGATCGAGGGCGAGAATGCCCGCGTGATCGATGTCGGCCGCCTTGTCGAAGCCCTGGATGTACAGGACCGGAGCCACGTCCGATTGGTTGGCCTCGCCCGTCGACGGCTCGACGTTGGCGAGCGTGAGGGTGTGCGCGGTGTCGAAGCCGCGCCAGGTCGCGGCGAGGGAGACCGAGCGGGGAAGATCCGAGAGATCGAGAATCTGCAGCCCTCCGCCCGATGCTTCCGTCACGACGTAGGCCCAGGCCCTCCAACGCGCCGCCGCTGGCTCGAAGCGCTGGAAGACCTTGACCTCTCTCCAGCGCGAGAGCTGGCCTGGGACGGATCCGACGAGTCGTGGATGGATCGCGTCTGTGACGTCGACGACGGCGGTGCCCGTGTCGAGGCCGATCAAGGCGTACTCACGTGAATCGCTCCGGCTGCGAAATCCCCAGAGATTGCTGCCGGAGGTCGCGCCGGTTGCAAGAGTCGAGAGGGGCACGAAAGACAGGAGAGTCATACCGCGGCAAGGGAAGACGCCGGCCGCGAGTCCTCCTTCGCAGGGTGCGGCGCTCGTCGAGCTGGCGAGGGCCTTTTCGGCCGTGGGGTCCATGATGGCGTCGGTGAGGGGCTCTTCGTGCGCCGGACGGCGGCCGGCGCCGATCCCCATCAAGAGCGGGAGGAGAAGAAGCACGATCATGCCCCGGCGCCGGCGGACCGGACGCCCTCCCGTGACTGACCTGCTGAGAATCCCCCGATCCGGGGACCCGAGCCGGAGCATCGCTCGGCCGCTTTCAGTCGAACCGGACGGAAACGATCTTGGAGCAGCCGGGCTCCTCCATGGTGACGCCGTACATCGCGTCGGCGGTCTCCATGGTGCGCTTGTTGTGCGTGATCGCGATGAACTGCGTGTCTTCGGTCATGTCTCGCAGCAGCCGCGTGAAGCGGTCGATGTTGGACTCGTCGAGCGGCGCGTCGACCTCGTCCAGGATGCAGAAGGGCGAGGGCTTGTAGCGGAAGATCGCGATCAGGAGGGCGATGGCCGTCAGCGCCTTCTCGCCTCCCGAGAGCAGCAGAATCGATTGGTTCCGTTTCCCGGGCGGGTGTGCCTCGATCTCGATGCCCGATTCGAGCAGGTCGCTCTCGTCGAGCAGCTTCATCTCGCAGGTGCCTCCCTGGAAGAGGCGCGTGAAGACGGACTTGAAGTTCTCGTTGATTGCCGAGAAGGCCTCGCGGAACCGTTCGGAAGAGGTTACGTTGATCTTCCGGATCGACTCCTGCAGCTCCGCGATCGAGCGCAGCAGATCGTCGCGCTGCATCGTCAGGAAGGCCAGGCGCTCGGTCTCCTGCTTGTGCTCCTCGAAGGCGAGCACGTTGACCGGTCCCATCCGCTCGATCGAGGCCCGTAGCTCCGCGGCTTCCGCCTCGAGCGCGGCCAGTGCCTCCTCGGAGGCGTCCGCCGGGGCCGGCAACTCCGATGCCTCGAGGCCGAACTCGGTGCGGGCTTCTGCCTCCAGGTGGTCCAGGTCGGCGCGAAGACGCGTTTCCGCGACCTCGGACTCGAAACGCGCCTCGCGGGCGGCATCGAGCTCGCCCCGGGCGGCCTTGGTTTCTTCTTCCACCCGAGCGATGCGCGCGCCGGCTCCCTCGGCCGCCTGCGTGGCTCGAGAGAGATCTTCCGCGCGGCCGCGGCGCTGCCCGAGGCTTTCGCTCTGGCGCTGCCGGGTCTCCTCGTGCTCCCGCGCGAGATCCGCCGCGCGCTCCTCGAGGCGCACTTCCTCCTCGTGCGCGTCAGCCAAGCGGCGGTCCAGCGCGCCGCGCGCCTCGAGCAGCTTCGCCCGCGCGCCTTCGAGCGCCCGCCGCCGCTCCGCCGCGACCTCGGCCTCGGTTCGCCGGTGGGCGAGCTCCTCGGTCGCCGCCATCGCGAAGGAACGGGCCTCGGAGATTTGGGCCGCGAGCGCATCGGATTTCTCGCGGACTTCGGCTTCGCGCCGGGCGCTGCGCTCTTCCTCCTCCGCGGCGCCCGCGCGCCGGCTGGCGAGCGCGACGGCTTCCTGTGCCAGCACCTGGGACTCCGTCGAGAGCGTCTGAGCCTCGCGACGCATCCGGTCGCGCTCGGCCCGCCGCTCCTCGAGCCGCCCGAGGAAGGCGGACAGGGCCTCAGCGTGGCGCCTCTCTGTTTCCCGGCGCGGAGGCACTTCGGAGGCGAGGCGGTCGCGCTCGCGGCGCAGCTGTCCGGCGCGGCCCTCGGCCGTGATCGAGCGTTCGCGAGCCTTCACGACTTCCTTGCCGAGCCGATCGCGTTCCCGGCCGAGTGCGAAGAGGCCGGTCGCGGCCGGATCGGCATGCAGGACACGCAGGAGCGATCCCCGCACGAGCTCGCGGCGGCGCGTGACGAATGTCGTTTCGGGGTTGCGGCGCGCGCCCTCTCGCGCCTGCGCCAGCGTCTCGACGAAGACGGCGGGCGGCAGCGCAGCCGCCTCGGCCGCCGTGAGGCTCGCATGGTTCTCGAGAACGGAGCTCCATCCGCCAGGCCTTTCTGCCGCCGGAGCGCTACCGCTCCAGTCTTGGGCCACCAGCCGCGCCGACGGGAGGGCTCCCATCGCGTCCAGCGCGCGCAGGCCGTCCCCTTCGACCAGCAAGGCCTCCGCGTCGGCTCCGAGCACGGCGTCCACGGCTTCTTCCCAGCCCGCGGCCGGGGTGAGGCGGCTCGCGAGGCTTCCGCGGGCCTCGACACCCGCGGCCGACAACGCTCTGCTCGCCTGGTCCGCCCCGACGGCGCGCTCCCGGACGATCTCCTCGAGCGCCGCAGACCTGTGCTCGAGATCCCCCAGAGTCTCGCGCGAGGCCTGGAGCTCCTTCTCGGCTTCCTCCACCTCGCCGGAGGCCCGCGCGAGACGCTCTTCGGCAGCCGTGAGGGCTGCACCGGCCGCCGACACCTCGGCAGCGAGGCGGCGCTCACCTTCTTCGGCGGCCGACACTTCCTTTTCGCGCTCGGAAAGATCCGCGGCGAGCTTGCCGGCCGCCGCCTCGAGGCGCGACAGCGAGGCCGCGACGCGCTCGGCGGACAGATCGATCTCGTGCCGCGCGTTTCGCGCCGCGACGCGCTCACCGGAAGCGGCGAGGGCCACGGCGCGAGAGCTCTCGAGCTCCTGCTCGAGCCCCGACAGGGCGGCGGTCGCGGCGGAAGCCTTGCGGTCGGCCTCCTCGCGGCCGAGCGAGCGAGCCCGGGCGTCGGCGACCGCGCGCTCGATCCGCTCGTCCAATTCCGCAAGCTCCCGCTGCCCGCGGGCCTGGTCCTCGGCGAGATCCTGCCTCTCCCGCTCGAGCGCCTCGCGCCGGGCCGCGAGATCGGCGGCGGCGCGGCGGTTCGATTCGATGAGCGCCTCGTCGCGCTCGATCGACGACTCGAGAGCCGAGACGAGATCGCGGGCGCGATCCCGAGCGGCCGCGGCCTCCGCGGCCTCGAGCCGCGCTTGCGCCAGCTCCGCTTCCGCCCGCGCGAGCCGGGCCGCGGCCTCAGCCTCCCGATCGTGCCTCTCTTCTCTCGCGCGCTGGGCGGACGCGGCCGCGTCGACGAGCCGGTCGTGCCTCGCCCGCAGCAGAGCCGATCGCTTCGTCCGCAGCGCCTCGGATTGCTCCTTGTACCGCGCGGCCCGGGAGGCCTGGCGCTTCAACGAAGCGACGTTGCGCTCGATCTCGGAGATGATGTCGGACAAGCGCAGCAAGTTGCCCTTGGTCTCTTCCAGTTTCGTCTCGGCCAGCCGCTTCTTGAGCTTGTATCGGGTGATTCCGGCTGCCTCCTCGATCAGGCGCCGGCGGTCCTGGGGTTTGGTCGAGAGAACCTGGTCGATGCGCCCCTGCTCGATGACCGAGTAGGCGCGCACGCCGAGGCCGGTGCCGAGCAACTGATCCTGAATGTCCTTCAGCCGCACCTGCTTGTCGTTCAAGAAGTACTCGCCGTGACCCTCCCGGTAGACCCGCCGGCCGATGCGAAGCGACTCGGGCTCCTCGCCATTCCCGTTGCCGCCTCGCCGCGTGAGGGTCAGGATGACCTCCGCCATTCCGACGGGGCGCCTCCGAGCAGAGCCGTTGAAGATGACGTCGTCCATCCGCTCGCCGCGGAGGATGCGGGCGCTCTGTTCACCCAGGGCCCAGGCCACGGCGTCGCAGATGTTCGATTTCCCGCAGCCGTTGGGACCGACGACGGCCGTGACCCTTCCGGGAAAGGCCAGATCTACCTTTTCGTAGAAGGACTTAAAGCCGAGAATTTCGACGCGATCCAGGCGAAACATGTATTGGTCGATGCAATTTAGCAAAACGCGCCGACCTCCGCCACAAAATCTTGTGGTCAGCGTTGATGCATGCCCAACTTGTAGAGCCCCGGCAGGGACGAGCTGGTCGGATTCTGTGCCGAAAAAGAACAGGCAATTTCGAGCGCCACGCGGGCGCTGCCGGATAGGGAGATCTCGCCTCGCTGGGCAGCCTTTCGACGCTCCGTGGGCCTTTAGTGGTGCCACGCTCCCCCTAAGGTGGTCAGACGGGCCGCTGCGGGCGCGCAATCCGAGTTTTCGAGAAGATTTTTGTTCTTGCTTACGAGGCAAAAGAGGTAGATTCCGAGGTGCGAAATCGAAGAAAAGATGTTGAGCCTCGAAGTCCGTAAGAAGACGGGCGGCGCGGAAGTTCACCGCGTCAATCTCCCTGCTATGACCGTGGGCGCTTCCTCTGGCAACGAGGTCGTCGTCCGGGCCCGCGGTGTCGCGGGTCGGCACTTCCGCATCTTCGAGAGAGAAGGGCGATATCACCTCGACCTGTACAAGGGTGTCGAGGCGGTGAGCGTCAACGGCCGCGAGTTCACCGGCGGTCCGATCGCAATCGGGGATCGCATCACGATCGGCGAGGCGACCCTGACGGTCCTCGGGCAGCGGGCGCCGCTGCGCGCGACACCGGTCGGCGAGCTCCCGCTCGCCGACCTGGCGACGCCGGGCACGCTCCTGACCGTGACGACGGGGCCGATGACGGAGGTGGAGTATCGCGCCTTGCGCCTGTCGGCCTATCGAGTGTGCCGCGCCGGGCGGCCGCCGGAGGATCTCGCGGCCGAGCTCGTGGACTTCCTGGATCGGGAGCTCCCGCCCTCCGAGTGGGCGATCGGAACCTGGTCGGGTGGCGCCTTCCGCCCGCTTTCCTCGACGTTCCGGGAGACGCCGGCCATTCCGCAACAGCTCTTGCAGGACGCCCGCGGGGGCGAGCGCCTGGCGCGGGTGGACACCGTCAGCGGGATGTTCAGCTTCGTCGTCGAGCCGGACGTGCCGGCAGAGGAGACCGCGGTCGCCTTGTTCGTTCGGGAGGACCCGAGGCTCGCGGCGCGTGCCCTGCTCTTTCTCGAGGAGCTGGTCCAGCTCGTGGGGCTCTCCGTGCGGCCGTTCTGGCGCGGCCGCGCCGTGCCGGCGTCGCCCGAGCCCGCGGCGGCTTGCGCTCCCGTGCCGGCCGTTCCGGCCGCCACAGCCTGCGAAATGGATATCGTGCTTCGCCAGACCGATGACTTGAAGAAGATCATCGATTGCGTCGAGCATCAGGTGATCGACCGGACGATGCGCCGCGTCGAAGGGAATCAGAGCCGCGGCGCGCAGATCCTGAACATCTCACGCGGGTCGCTGATCGCGAAGCTGAAGGATTACGGTATCGCCGACTACCGATACTTGCGACGCGAACGCAACCGGAAGAGTTAGCCTCCCCGCCTTCCCTTCCTCCCCAATCTCACCCTCGGCCTCGTTTCGGATCCAGCGTCCTCGAATTCCACGGCGTCAGGCGCGAGGGACGGCGTCTTGCCCCTCGAGAATCTCGCGCACGAGGCGGGAAAGCGCCGCCGGCAGAGTCAGGAGAAGCTCTCCGCTGGCGTTCAAGACGACCTGCTCCGTCTCTGCCGTCGCGAGCAGCCGCCCGGCCGCGTCCCGCACCTCGTAGTCGAGCACCAGGCGCGCCACTTCGGGCCGGCGCAGGCGCGCCGTGACTCGGACCGTGGAATCGGCGAGGGCGGGCTGCTTGTACCGGATCTCCATGCGCGTGATGGGCACCCGGTAGCCGAGCCCGAGCGCGCGGCTGGCCGTGAAGCCGTACCGGGCCGTCAGGGCCTCACGGGCCTGTTCGAGGTAGAGAGCGTAGTGGCCGTGCCAGACGACACCGTAGGCGTCGCACTCGGCGAAGCGCACCGGAATCTCGATCGAGAATCCCGATAGGGGCGGGGCTTCGGGGCGCGCGCGGCTCACGACGCCGCCTCGCGGGGGACCTCCTCGAGAACCGCCGCCAGGAAGTTGCCCCCCGCCCCGAAGGAGTTCACGAGAGCTCGGCGAGGGCCGGGGGCGCCGCCGAAGGGACCGTCCTGGTCCGCAAGGGCCCGGCAGGCCGCGACGAGCTGACCGCCGCCGGCCGCGGCCATCTCGCCGATCGCCTGCTTGACCAGGATCTCGGCGGGAGGCGACCCGAAGACCGCGCGCATGGCCTCGAGCTCGGCGGCATCCATTTCCTCCACACCATCGCGGGAGGGGAACCAGAGCCCGACTTGGCCGGGGGCAACGCCGGCGTCGGCGAGCGCGCCGCTCACGGCGCGCTTCATCGCCTGCGGGTCCGGCGCGAAACGGTACGGCTCCGTCGGGACGCCGGCGACGGCGATTCCCGAGAGACGCGCGAGAGGACGCGCTCCCCGGGCGCGAGCGGCCTCTTCCTGCTCGAGCAGAAGGGCGAAGGCGCCCTCGCCCTGCACGATTCCGGAGGAGCGCTTTTCGCCGCGCAGGGCGCTGACCCGGTCAAACCCCAGCGCATAGACCGGATTCCACTCGTCCACACCGCCCGCGATCATCGCGCGCGCCCGCTTCGACGCGATCGACAGGGCGGCAAAGAGCAGGGCGTTCAAAGCCGAGGGGTCTTTCTGCGTGACCGTGATGTTGGGCCCGTAGAGCTTGAGCTCGATCGAGACCTGGGAAGCGGGCGCGTTGGCCACGGTGTTGGGGAAGTGAAACGGGGGAGCGGCCTCGGGCGACTCGGTCAAGAGCACACGCAGGAATTCCGTCAGCGCCCCGGCGCCGGCCGAGCCGGTTCCGATGGCGATGCCGATCGCCTCCGGGTCGGCGGAAACGTCGTAGCCGGCTTCGGCGATTGCCTGAGAGCAGGCCACGAGGGCGAACTGGCTGCCGCGGTCGAGGCGCCGGGCCTTCATGGGCGGGATCTCCGGCTGGGGCGAGAAGCCGTCGCAGCGGGCCACGTGCGTCGCCTGCAAGGTTCCGCGCTCTTGCGTTGTCATGGGCCGGATCGCGCTCTCGCCCGCCAGCAGCCGGCGGTAGAACTCTTCCGAGGAGCGCCCGAGCGGACAGACGGCGCCCGTGCCGGTGATGACGCCGCGGTGAGCCAAGTGGGCCTCTCAGTTGCCGGGGTCGGCCGCTCAGACGCGGCCAAACACGACCACGGTGCTGTTTCCACCGAAGGCAAAGGAGTTCGACAGCGCCACGCGGACCCGGGCGTCGCGCGCCTGATTGGGCACGTAGTCGAGATCGCAGGCGGGGTCGGGGTGTTCATAGTGGATCGTGGGAGGCACGGTCTGCTCGTGAATCGTCATGGCGGTGGCCACCGCCTCGATCGCGCCGGAGGCGCAGAGGCAATGCCCGATCATGGACTTGATCGAGGAGACCGGGATCTCCCGCGCGCGGTTTCCGAGGGCGGCCTTCAGCGCCGCCGTCTCGGCCGAGTCGTTCTGCGGAGTCGCCGTGCCGTGGGCGTTGACGTAGTCCACCTTCTCGGCGTCGATTCGGGCGGAAGCGAGGGCGGCGCGCACGGAGCGGCCTCCGGCCACTCCCGAGGGGTCCGGCGCCGTCATGTGGAAGGCGTCCGAGGTCACCCCGTAGCCCCGAAACTCGACCGGAGCCGGCGCCCCACGCCTCCGGGCGTGCTCCGCCTCCTCGAAGACGAGGATGCCGGCGGCCTCGCCGATCGAGAGCCCGCGGCGCTCGCGGTCGAAGGGACGACAGGGATCCGGATCGACCGAGCGCAACGCATTGAACCCGCCGTAGGTGAGGCGCGCGAGAACGTCGGAGCCGCCGGTGATCACCACGTCGGCCAGGCCCGAGACGATCGCGTCGAAGGCGTATCCCATGGCATTGGCCGACGAGGAGCAAGCGGTCGTGATCGTCGACTTGATGCCTCCGAGTCCCCAGTGCTGCGCCACCCGGTCCGTGATCGAGTCGGGCAGGTGGTTCAACACTTTGGAGGGGCGGGCCTTCCTGCCGCGAAGATGCCGCTCGTAGAACTCCTCCGAGTCGAGGAGGCCGGAGGTGCCTCCCCCCAGGATGACGCCGACGCGGGTCGGGTCCTCCCGAGACAAGTCGAGTCCGGCGGCGGCGATGGCCTCGGCCGCGGCCGCCAGGCCCATCCGGTCGGCGCGCGACATGCGCCGCCGTTGGGCTTCGGACAGGAAACCGTCGGGGATGTCCCGGACCTCCGCGGCCGTCTGCGTGCGGTACGCCGACGCGTCGAAGAGCGAGACTGGCCGGATTCCGCACACGCCGGCGATCAGGTTCTGCCAGAACTCGGACAGATTCCGGCCGATCGCGGTCACGGCGCCGAGACCGGTCACGAAGACCCGGCGGTCGCTGTTCATTGCGTCAGGATTGTGACACACGGGGACGGGAGGGGTCACGTGTCGAGAACGAGGCGCGGTCACATCAAGCGAAATCGTGGCTCCAGAGACTTGTCTTCTCCCTAACCCCTAACCCTTAGCCCCTCAGCCCCTCGCCCCTGCTGGGGCATAATCCCCGCCCATGTCAAAACGGGTCGACTGGCACACGTACTTCATGAACATCGCGCGGCAGGTCGCGACCCGCTCGACCTGTCCCCGCAAGCACGTGGGCGCCGTCATCGTCCGTGACCGAACGATCCTCTCGACCGGGTACAACGGCTCGGTCCGGGGCCTTCCACACTGTGAGGATGTTGGCTGCGTCATCGAGGACGGCCACTGCGTCCTGACGGTCCACGCGGAGGCCAACGCGATCATCCAGGCGGCCAAGAACGGGGTTTCGATCGCCGGCGCCGAGATCTATACGACCGCGAGCCCGTGTTGGCCCTGTTTCAAGCTGATCGCCAACGCCGGGCTGGTCCGCGTTTATTACGGCGAGTTCTACCGGGACGAGCGGTCGATCGGTGTGGCGCGGCAGGCCGGCATCGAGCTGGTCGACCTGGGGCAGTCGCCGCCGCGATAAGCCGCCGCTACGGCGTCTCGGCCGCCTCGGGAGTCTGCGAGAGCGACAGCAGGCGGAGGAAGTCCTCCAGAGACGTGCGTCCGCTCTGCGTGAGGCGGAAGAAGCGGCATCCGAGGCCCCGATCGGGCTCGTGGCCGAGGCGCACGACGATGGCCTCCGCCGCCACCGACCGCTCGGTGCGCTCGTTCGGGATCTCGAGCGAGATCTCGATCCGCGCGCCGATCGGGACGCGCACGGGCGTTCGCACGAAGAAGCCGCCCCGGGACAGGTCCCGGATGGTTCCCGTGTGTTGCGAGCCATCTCTCCAGAACGTCACTTCCCACTGCACGGAAGAGCGCTCGGTGTGGCGGGGAAAGAGCTGTAGAAACCGGCGAAGCGTGTCGAAGAAGGCGGCGTTGTCGAAGGAACGGGGAAGCCGGCCGTCCGCCGGAGTGCGCCGCACATCGGTCCCGTCGTCGTCGGTGACGAGCACGATCGGCGTGTGGGCGAGCCTCGGATCCGCCTTGAGGACGCGGCACAAGTCGATTCCGCTCATCCCGGACAGCTCGGAGTCGAGAAAGACCACGTCCGGCTTCTCCTGTCGCGCCAGGGCGAGGGCCTCCGGGCCGCCGGATGCGGTCAGGAGCCGGCAGGACGTCCGCCGTGAAATCGCCTCGCCGACTTCGAGGAAAAGGCCGCTGTCGTCGACGAGGAGGACCGTGTTCACCGCCCGATTATAGAGCTTGGCGGCCCCGGCGGCCGGGTCGCCACGGCCGCCTGCGGCTATCATCGGGGTCGTGGATACGCTGACCCATGGGCTGGCCGGCTCGGTGCTGGCACGCACCGCGGCCTCGCGTCCGGGAGTCCGCGGCGCGCTTTTGACGGGAATGCTCGCGGCGATGCTGCCGGACCTGGACATTCTCTTTCTCCACTCACAGCTCGACTACTTGCGTTTCCATCGCGGTTGGACGCACTCGTTTCTCGTGATGCCCCTCTTCGCGCTCGCCGTCGCTCTCGCCGTGCGTCTGGTCTTTCGCGGGGCGCGGCTCGTGACCCTGTGGCTCTTCGCGGCGATCGGGATCGCGTCCCACATCCTGTTCGACTGGATCACGTCCTTCGGAACGATGTTCTTCTTCCCCCTTTCGCATGCGCGTTACTCCCTGGACTGGGTCTTCATCTTGGATCCCGTGTTCACGGGCATCGTCGTGGCGACGCTTCTCGCGACGCTCTTGTTTCGCCGGCGCGGTCGGGCCGTCGCGGCGGCGGGCGCCGCGCTGCTCGTTGCCTACATCGGTCTTTGCGGGATCTTCCACGCCCGCGCCCTCGCACAGTGGCGGAGGCTCGACCGGCCGCCGGACGGCGTTCGCGTGGCGGTTCTCCCGCAGTTTCTTTCGCCGTTTCGTTGGCTCGGATTGGCTGAGCATCCCGACGCGGTGCACGTCGCCTTCTTCGACGTGGGTCCCTTCGCGCGGGGCGCCGAGGACCCCAGGCCGCCCAGGCGGTTTTCCGAGGTGCTCCGGAGCCTCTCCGATTTCTACCCGCCGCCCGAGCGGATGAGGATCCGCCATTACCCGCAGCCCCCGCCGTCATCCGCGTTGGAGGCCGCGCGGGCGCTGCCCGATGTCGACGCCTACCTGCAGTTCGCGCGCTTTCCGCTCGCCACCCTACTCGCCGAGCCCGACGGGGGAACGCTCATCGTCTGGGAGGATCTGCGTTTTCTGCCGTGGTTCGCGGGCCCCTGGGAGATGGACCGGAATCTCGTGTTGCGCCGCCGGCCGTTCCTCTACCGCGTGCGGTTAGACGCCGCCGGACGGACGCTGGAGAGTCACGTCGTCAATAGTTTCCACTTTCCCTGACGGGGCCGGCGGCCCTTCGGGCGCGACGTAGGAGTACTCGGGGGAGGGCGTGCGGGTCAAGGCCTCCGAGATGCCGGCGTAGTAGCCGACCTTCACCAGCAAACGCACGAAGACGAAGACCTGCTGGGTGAGGATCAACGGCACGAGCGCGAACCGCGCCTCGCCGCCCGCGGGCGGATCGAGGACGATCCAGAGGACGTAGAGCGCCGTCGTGATGAGGGCGTACCCGGCCAGCACTCCGAGAAGGCGCCGCGGCCGGGCGAGCGCGCCGCCGATGCCCATCAGGAAGCGCGACACCGGCGGCAGATCCGGCCGGGCGACCCAGATCGCCCGCACCGAGTCGGCAAGAAGCTTGATCGCGGCGAGCGCAATGAGCAGGGCCGCCAGTCGCACGGCGGTGACGGCGAGCGCCTGCCCTTCGGTCGCGAGCTCCTCCACTCGGTCCTGGAGCGCGAGGCCCGTCTCGACGTAGATCCACCGATAGGAGGCGGCGGCGCCGGCGAACGCCGCAAGCGTGAATGCGAGAAAGGCGGGCAGGCGCCGCATGCCTTCGCGGCCGAAGGTCACGAGCGAGCTCGACGTCTCGCGCAGGGTTCCGAAGACGCCGCCCAGCGCGAAGGCGTGCAGAAAGATCGCCAGGAGCGCGAGGGAGAAGGCGGTCGCGCCGATCCCGCGCAACCCCAAGATGGCGTCGGGTTCGATGCCCACGGGGGAGAGGAGCCCCTCGACCACCTCGCCGAAGGTGCCGAGCAGCTCCGGCTGCGTGCGCCTCAGGGTCTCCCACCATCCGTAGTCCGGCACGCCGATCATGCGGTCGGCCAGCGGCGAGCGGTCTAGGCTGGCGTGAAGGGAGTTGGAGACCGGCAGGATCAGAGCCGCGGCGAGCAGCAGCTGCATCAGCCACAGGGACACGGCGAGATACGGCTTGGAGAGAGAGAGGCGCAGGCCCCTCGCGAAGCAGGAGATACCGGAAGGACCGCTCACCACGCTACGGTCGCAAAGTCGAACAGATTCTGGAGCCAGAACACGGCGCGGGCCGTCCAGCGGGAGGCGGCGCGCGGGTCTCCCTCCGGACGCCTTCCGTTGTTGGTGCGGTCGGCGTCGAGCAGGATCTTCTCGTCCGGGTCGACCAGGGCCTCGAGCAATCGGGGCCCGCCCGTCACGCGAAACCGTTTCCAGCGCGCCTCGCCGTCCCAGCTCGAGCGAAACGTCCGTCCGCCCTCGAAACGAAGCAGGATGTCGACCGGCAGCGCCACGTCCCCGTTCCGGACGACGGTCACCAGGGTGTCGTATCCCTTCGCGCGCGCGAGCGGGGCCGGAGGACCGGCCGAGAGCTTCCCGTCCTTTTCGAAGAGCCCGCGCGGAGGTTTGGCGGGGACCGAGCTCGCCTCGAGAACTCCGTAGTCGATCGTTCCGGAGGAGAAGAACGTGCGGTCGAAGAGCCATTTCACGTCCTTGCCCGTGACCTCGGACAGCGCCGCGATGAAGTCCCCGGTCTTCGGGTGGCGGAAGCGCCACCGGTCGGCGTAGAGACGCAGCGCCCGATCCATGTTCGGCGTGCCCACGAGCCGCTCGATCGTTGCCAGGGCAAGCCCCGTTTTCGAGTAGACCAGGGCGGCGTAGGTTTCCGGTCCCCGGTATTTCCAGCTCGGAATTCCGAGAGGATCGTCGATCGCGTGTCGGAAATAGCGGCGGTTGTCGTCCAGGGGCAGGCGGACGTCGATGCCGAGCGCCATTCGAACGCCGAAGACCGTCAGGTAGGAGTGCGCGTCGCCGTAGGCGGCCTTGACGACCCGGTCGGTCATGTAGGTGACGAATCCCTCGTCTAACCAGGGCTCCTCGAACTCGTTGGAGGCGAGCAGTCCGTAGAAGTACTGGTGTCCGAACTCGTGGATCGTGACCTCCTCCGGCGACTGGATCGAGGCGGGCGCGATCAGAGACGTGCCCACGACGACGAAGGTCGGATACTCCATGCCGCCCGCCCCGCCGGCGCCCCACGGCGGGTCGACGACGGTCAACGTCGGGTAAGGGTAGGGTCCGAGCACGCGCCCGAAGCCTTCGAGACCCGCCTTGATGGCCTTGAAGTGGCGCTCCGCCTGTGCGAGGTGCTCGGGCTGAAGGAAGAGCAAGATGTCCACGTCGCCGATGCCCGGCTCGCGGAAGATGTCGTGCAGCAGGCGAAAGTCGGGATCGGCGGTCCAGGCGAAGTCGTGCACACTCTCCTGGCGGAACCGGTAGAAGACCCGCCCGTCGGAGGTCTCCCGCTCGGACACGCGCACCCCGGTCGCCCCGATCCTGCCCTTGTAGCGGGCGGGCGCCTCGATGGTCACGTCGTAATCGCCGAAGTCGGCGAAGAACTCGCTGTCGAAGTGAAACTGATGGCAGTTCCACCCGCTCTCCTCGAGGACGCCGATCTTCGGAAACCACTGCGCGACCAGGAAGAAGTCCCCCTTGTAGCCGGTCCGGGTCGAAACGCGGGGCAGCTTCGAGACGAAGTCCGCGTTGACCGAGATCGTCTCGCCGGGCGCGACCGCGCGCGGCAGGTCCACCTCCGCGACGGTTCGGTCGTAAGGATTGCCGTCGTCGGGGGCGATGAAGCGCAGAGCGGGCAGCAGGTCGGTTCCGTCGGCGGACAGCGTCAGCCGCGTGAGCTCGATCGACCCCCACGACTCCTGGACGGCGCGCGACGGCGGGCGGCCGCGGTGCTCGCGCCAGAAGGTCGAGAGGGTGTTTCGGAAGGCGTTCAGGTACAGGTGAAATTGCAGCGTCGCGGCGGGACGGGTCGTGCGGTTGGTCCAGGTGAGGACCTGCGACCCGGTGACGGTCTTTCGATCCGGGTCGAGGCGGCAGGAAATCTCGTAGGACGCGATCGGGGCCGTCAGGCTCCGGCCGTGCGCGATGGGGGAGAACCCGAGGGCCGTCAAGAGGAGAAACGCCCCTCGCAACTTTGCCCGGAGCATTGGCCAGACTGTAGCATGCGCCCGATGAGCAAGACCGTCTCGCGGCGGCCCCCGCCCGAGAGACCGGACAGCGCGGCATCGGAATCGGCCACGCCGGAGGCGGCGCGCCGCGCGCACGAATTGCGCGACGAGTTGCGTCGTCACGAGCGGCTTTACTACGTGGAGAACCGGCCGGAGATCACGGACGCCGAATTCGACGCCCTGATGAGGGAGCTCGTCGCGCTCGAGCAGCGGTACCCGGAGCTCGCTTCCGCCGACTCGCCCGCGCGGCGGGTGGGCGGTGAGCCGGCCGAGGGCTTCGCGACCGTGACTCACCAGTCACCCATGCTTTCGCTCGAGAATGCTTACTCCTGGGAGGAGGCGGAGGCGTGGCGCGGCCGGCTACGGCGCGCCCTGGGAGGGTCGGAGCCGTCGGGATACGTGACGGAGCTGAAGATCGACGGGCTCTCTGTCTCCCTGCGCTACGAGGGGGGCCTTCTCGTGCGCGGCGCCACACGCGGGGACGGCGTGCGCGGTGAGGATGTCACCGCCAACGTGCGAACCGTTCGCTCGATTCCCTTGCGAATCGCCCGAACGGAGCCGCTGGAGGTGCGAGGCGAGGTCTATTACTCGAAGAAGTCCTTTCAGAGACTGAATGCGGAACGAGAGGCGGAAGGGGAACCTCTCTTTGCGAATCCCCGCAATGCCGCCGCCGGAACGCTGCGCCTGCTCGACTCTCGGATCACGGCGCGGCGCCGGCTCGGGGCATGGCTGTACGCGATCGCCGCCGGATCCGGCGCTCCGGCCTCTCAGGCCGAGAGCCTCGAGCAGCTTCGCGACTGGGGTTTCCCCGTCAACCCCCACTGGCGGCGGTGCGCCTCCTTCGAGGAGGTGCGCGCGTTTCTCGAGGAGTGGGCCGAGAAGCGGCACCGGCTCGACTTCGAGACCGACGGCGTCGTGATCAAGGTGGACGACCGGGAACTCCAGGAGCAGCTCGGCTCGACCGCCAAGTCCCCGCGCTGGGCCGTGGCGTTCAAGTACCCCTCGGAGGAAGCGGAGACGGTCGTACGCGAGATCTCGGCGCGCGTCGGCCGCACGGGCGTCCTCACTCCGACGGCGCACTTCGATCCGGTCCTTCTCGGCGGCACGACGGTGCGCCGCGCCACCCTGCACAACTACGAGGACCTGGCCCGCAAGGACGTCCGCGTGGGCGACACCGTGATCGTGGAGAAGGGGGGGGACGTCATTCCGAAAGTCGTCCGGGTCCTGCTCGAGAAGCGCCCGGCGGACGCGCCGGTCTTCGTGATGCCGGAGCGCTGCCCGGCCTGCGCAGACCCGATCGTGCGCGAGCCGGGCGAAGTCGCCTCGCGCTGTGTCAACCCGGCCTGCCCCGCGGTGGTGCGGGAGGCGCTGCGTCATTTCTGCTCGCGGCGCGCGATGAAGATCGAGGGCCTCGGCGAGAAGCTGATCGACCAGCTCGTCACGGCGGGTCTGCTCACCGACGTCGCCTCGATCTACGACCTGAAGTCGGCGGATCTGACCAACCTCGAGCGCTGGGGCGAGAAGTCCGCCTCGAACCTTCTCGAGGAGATCGACCGCAGCAAGGGCAACGACCTGTCACGGCTCGTCTTCGCCCTCGGCATCCGGCATGTCGGAGAGAAGGCCGCGCGCAGCCTCGCCCGGCACTTCGGATCGCTCGACCGCCTCGGCGGAGCGAGCGAAGAGGAGCTTCAGGCGGTCGAGGAGATCGGGCCCAACACCGCCGCCGCGGTCCGGGCGTGGTTCTCCCATCCGCGGCACCGAGACCTGGTCGAGAAACTGCGCCGCCAGGGGCTGAACTTCGCCGAGCACCAGCCCTCGGCGGCCGCCCGGGAAGGGCCGCTCGCGGGCCGGACCGCCGTGATCACCGGAACCCTCCCCGGTATCGCGCGCGAGGAGGCCGCGGCGCGCCTGGAGGCCGCGGGCGCGAAGGTCGCGGGCTCCGTGTCGAAGAAGACCGATTTTCTCGTTGCGGGCGATGCCGCGGGCTCGAAGCTCGAGCGCGCCAAGGCGCTCGGCGTGCGGATCGTGACGTGGCCGGAGATGCTTGAGATAATCGGCGGGTAGCGTCGGCGCCGGCTCGTCGGCCGCCGGAGGGAGGATTGTTTTGGATCTACCTGCTCGCGTGATCGTCTTCTGCCCGACCCTGGAGCTGAAGAACAAGCCGGGGCGCCTGATGGCCGTCTCCCCGCAGGGCTATTACGAGGTATGGCTCGATTTCGCGGACCGCAATCATGCGGTGCTGCTTCCCATCGCGGGCACCGCACTGATCTTCCAGGAGCCCAACAGCACGGTCGGCGCCATTCCGGATCTGGAAAGGTAAGGGCTCGCGGGCGGAACCGTCGGGAGCTCGCCTCGGGTCTGGCGCGGAACGGGGAGGGGAGCGGCGCGGCGCTTCTAGCCCGCATATTCATGAACGACTCCGGCCGCCGCTCCGGTCTGTCGCGGACAAAGGTGCACTCGGGTGCAGTGACGACCTCCCGCTGTAGAACCGTTTCGGCCCGAGTCACTTGCTCGTGTTTCGGCCGGGTATCCATGAATGATCCGGGCTAGGATGTCCGGCTTCGGAAGGGTGTTGACACTTTTCTGGTCCGAGAGAGGTCTTTTTCACTGTATCGCACCGAGGAAGATATTGGCTGGAGTACGGCCATTGAGTCTGTATCCCTGATGAG
>Ga0335085_10003989_pt1 | contig 24898 bp, 17 predicted proteins | sample Lox_Sample_45_FD_206712 | JGI IMG/M metagenome (GOLD analysis project Ga0335085, IMG submission 206712) | Soil microbial communities from Loxahatchee National Wildlife Refuge, Florida, United States - Lox_Sample_4.5 | ecosystem: Environmental > Terrestrial > Soil > Wetlands | place: USA...
CGCTATTTACGCCGCAACCTGCAAACCGGCTAAAATCATGACCGTGAGAAAGGGGTGGCTGCGCTGCGCCGGATGGCATCTAGAACACGAGACATTGGGCGGTTGAACCGCGCGCGGTTCGATCTGCGGGCTTGCAAGGATCCGGCGGCTCAGTTGCATCCCGAGTTGGTGGCAGCCAAGTAGCGGCCTAGCAGATGTGGAATATGAAGCTCTTGGCCCTGACCAGGATCGCCGCCGCCATCGGGATTCTGGCGTGGCAGGCCTCCGGAGGGCCCCTCCAGGCGCCTCCGGACTGGAACGGTTCGGTACGCGATGCCTCGGGCGGGGTGGCGCCCAAAGCCGAACTGGTTCTGCAGGGGAACGGCACCCGTCACTCGGCCGTGGCGACAGAAACCGGGAGCTTTCACTTTGCCGGACCAGAGCGCGGCCTGTACGCTCTGACGGTGAGCTTCGGAGGACGTGTGTTCCGGATGGCGGCTTCGGTGGCCCTTCCGATAGAGGGCAACTCGATCGTCAGCCTGCTGGCCGACGGGTCGATTGCCATCCAACCGGAAGGCCCGACCCAGGCGAGCGGCGGCGCTACCCTCAACAGCAAGTCGGTGACCTCCATCCCGCTGAATAAGCGGGACTTCAGCCAGTTGCTTCTGCTCGCGGCCGGCACCATGACCGACACCAACGGTACCACCAATTTTACCCAGCAGTTCGCGGTCAATGGACAGCGCGGCGTGGAGGCTGTTTTCGCCATGGACGGCGCGGATTTGAGCGATCCCGAAATGGGCGGCGCGACGTTTTCGAATTTCAACGTGGATGCGGTCGAGGAGATTCAGTCGTCGTCGGGCTGGATGCCGGCGGATATCGGGCGGGGCGCGGCGGGGTTTACCAACATCCTCACGCGCGCGGGCACCAACCAACTGCACGGCTCCATATTCGAATTTCTGCGCAATTCGGCTTTGGACGCGCGAAACTTCTTCGACCGCAGCACGCCTGAGAATCCGCAGCGCATCCCGGCGTTCCGGCGCAACGAGTTCGGGTTCACGCTCGGCGGACCGGTGGTGCTGCCCGGGTACAACGGGCGCAACAAGACAGCCTTCTTCCTGGAGTATCAGGGATTCCGGCAGATGCTCGGCACCACCCAGGTGCTACCGGTCCCGACCGCGGACGAGCGCAAAGGAATCGACACCACGGCATTTCCGGGCGATACGCTGTTTGTGCCCGTCAACCCCATCGTGCAGAGCATTCTGCGCCGCTATCCATTGCCGAACGACGCTGGCGGGGCGTTCGGAGCGCGGACCTACGCGACGTCTTCGAAAGTCGGCACCAGCGCCGACCAAATCTCGGTCCGGCTGGATCACGAGTTGTCTCCCAAAGACAAGCTCTTGGCTCGCTCTAGCTGGGATAACCTGCGCGGGCCGACCACCAATCCCGACCAGACCGCTATCGATCCGGCGTTCGGAGTGCAGTATATCGATCACCAGCGGAACGGCGTGCTCACGTGGTCCCACACTTCGTCCCCCAACTTCGCCCTGGAGTCCTCGCTGAGCGTCACGCGCACGACGCCCAACTTTCCGACCCCGGACCATACTGATCCGTCGGTGGTCTTCGGAGACGGACTGTTTGAGCCGTTCGACGCTTCCGGCGGTTCGGTCACCGAGTCGCTGGGCAATCTCTTCATGGGGCGGCAGAGCGTCGCGTGGACGCGGGGGCGCCACGCGTTCAAGTTCGGCGGGGAGTTCCGGGCGAATCGCGATACGACCTACTTCGGTATCGCTCCCGATGGGCAGTACGTTTTTGGCGGTGGCGCGGCTTTCGCCACGAGCCCCATCCTGTCTGCCAGCGGCGGGCACGACATCGCGGTGGGACAGCAGTTGCCCGACACGCTGAGTGCGTTCCTTCTGGGCAGCGCCTTCTCCTACGGGGTGGCCGTAGCGCCACCGCAATTCCCGCAAGGCAGCCAGATCGGTGTGGCGGCCATTTCGCGCTACAACCTCAACCTGTATGCCCTGGACACCTGGAAGATTTCGCCGCGGCTGGTGCTGGATTACGGCTTGCGATACGAACTCTACTCGCCGATCACCGAGCGGGCCCGGCGGACCGCAGGATTGCAGTTCCTCGATGGCCCCTCCGGTCCGCAGCAGCTTTACCTGGTGAATCCGGAGCCACCGTATCGCTGGCGCGGCAACAACTGGGGACCGCGCGTTCGGGTGAACTGGCAGGCAACCAGAGATTTGTGGATCCGGGCGGGCGGCGCGCTGACCACCATTCCACCCAATATCTGGCAGGACAACTTGCTCACGGGCGCCGCGCCCTACGTCGATTACCCGCGCATCACGGCTGCGCCGGGGGCACCGCTACCGATCGGGACGACCATCCGGCCCACCGACCTTCCCGGTGTGTTTACGCCCCAGGGGGTCAATGTCCTGGCATCCGGCAATTCCAAGGCGGTGCCCGCCAACACGGTCTGGGATGTGACCCGCTTCGACCAAGCCTTGGCGCAGCTATCGCCGAGCCATCTCATCAGCCCGCTGAACGCCAACGCCATCGCACGGAACTTCCGCAATGCAGATCTGGGGACCTGGACACTCAGCGTAGAGCGTTTGCTCCACGGGCTAAGCCTCAGCGCAGGGTATATCGGCGCGTCCGGCATGTACCTTCCGGCGATCGATTTTCCGAACGCCTTTCCCGGGGCGACGGCGGCGTTCGCACGCTATACGCAGTTCGATGCCGCGGGTCAGATTACCGGCGGATTCGGCACCGATATGCTCGCCACCAACCGTTCGCACTCCACCTATCATGCGCTGCAGACCTCGGCCCAGGGGTCGATCGCGCATGGCGGGCCGCAACTTCAGGTGAACTTCACCTGGTCGAAGTCGTTGGATGACACCAGCAGCACGATCGGCCCGGGAGTGGGGAGCTCGTCCGGGGCGTCCGCTCCGGCGTGGCCGCAGAACCCGTTCGATCCGAACGCGGATAAGGGGCCGTCCAACTTCGATGTGCAGTTTGCGTTCACCGCCACGGTCGTGCAGGATCTGCATGCCGAGCGCGCGCCGGGGATCAAACTGCTCGGTCCGAGGCTGACCGGCGGCTGGCAGTTGCTCAGCATTTCGACTCTGACGAGCGGATTGCCGTTCACGGTGTACTCGGGGGTGCAGCAGACCGGAGCGGGTTCCCTCGGCACCGATCGTCCGGATCAAGTCGGCACGCCGGTGCGGTCCACAGGCCGCACCGTCCGGGAAGACTACTTCGGTTTAGGGGCGGCGAACGCTTCGTATTTCTCGATCCCGGTGAATTTGCCGGGAGGGACGGGACCGAACAGCGGAGTTTTTGGCGCCCTCGGCCGCAACACCTTCCGCGGCCCGGCACTTCACAATTTCGATTTCGCGCTGATCAAGGACACCGCCTGGGAGGTCGGCCGGTCCCGCAAGTCCATCAACCTGCAGTTCCGGGCGGAACTATTCAACTTGTTCAACCTCGTCAACTTCGGGCTGCCGTCGAATATTCTGGCGGGATCGGGGTTCGGCATCATCAGCCGGACAGCCACCAACTCGCGGCAAGTGCAGTTCTCTCTCAAGGCGATGTTCTGACCTGCTTGTAGATTGACAGAATTAGTGAAAATCCCTGACAGGTTCTTGAAGACTCGTCACAGTTAGTGAAAACGACACGACGAGCCGTGGCTCTGACCAGGCGCAAAGCGCCGGCATGTGCACTCCCGGCCCTTCGGCTCCCATGAAGGTAAACATTACGCGGGTAAGGAGGAGCGACCCCCCAGCTATTCCAAGCGCAGCATTGTGGCCAGGTCAATCCGAACCGCCCGGACGATCGCTGGTACTGCAGCAAGTAGCGCCACTGCGAGGATCGTTGCCGTGGGCAAAGCAAGCACACCTGCATCCGTGGCTTTGACCTCGAAGAGCATGGTTTCGATAAATCGGACTGATAAAAATCCAAGAAGGATGCCAATCAACGATCCCGCCAGCACCAGTGCGAGCAGATGCAAAACCAGACCCCGCGCGATGGTAGCGGATTTCGCGCCAATGGCCATGCGGATGCCGATTTCTCGCTGCCGCTGGAGCACCGAGTAATCGAGAACGCCATACAGACCGACACCAGCCAGCGACAGGGCCACCACTCCAAAAAACAGCGCGAGTATCGACAACAGCCGCTCGCGAGCCGTATGCTGCTCGATGAGGGCCGTCCTGAGTTCGAATGTTACTGACCCGAAAGCCGGGGCGAGCACGAGGCACTGCCGCGCGAAGAGCGGATGCCATCGCCAGCGGGTTTGCACTGATGGTGCGTATCAAGAACGTCGCGCGGCTATACTCGCCTTTGAACGGAAAGTAAGCCGTGGGCCGCATCGGCTCGCGCATACCCCGTAGCGCGCGTCGCCAACAACACCCATAATTTGATAGTGGACACGATGACCCTCGTTCAGCACCACGTCGAACGACCTCCCGACAGGACTTTCGGTGATGAGGTATTGCTGGACGAATGCCTCGTTGACCAGGGCCGAACCGGAACGAGTATCGTCGGTACGAAAGTCCCTGCCTTGGAGCAAAGGAATTTTCATCATCGCCCGCCATTCCGGGGAGACGCTGAGGAAATAGGAGGCCACCGGACCTGGCGCGGCCCCATCGACCGAGATGAACCCGTTCCAACTTCCCCCAGTCATCAGAGGCCACTCGCAAAGGGCAGATGATTCGACTCCCGGCACTATTCGCAGGCGCTCGGCAACCTGGTTCCAGAGGACGTCCCACAGCGGCTGTGGTGTTACGGTTTCCAAGGTGAGAAGCCGCTCGGCAGAGAATCCCGTGCGTTGACGGGAAAGCCGGTCAGAAGTGGCCATGAAGAGTCCGGCCACGAAAAGCACGAGAACACAAAAGGCCACCCGGGCTGCAACCAGCAGTCGCATCATGCGCTGCCGCGTGTGTGGGTCCCCGCCTTTCAGAGCACTGGCCGGCTTCACGGCGGAAGCGCGCAGGGCCGGCGCCAAGCCGAAGAGGATCGTGCAGCCAAGCGCCATGGCTACGCTGAATCCCAGAACTCTCCAGTCTGGAGGAAGAATCAGGCGAACTGGATTATCGGGGGTGCCGATCATCCCCACAACCAACGGCGCGGCCCACCAGGCGAAGCCGGCACTGATGCCGGCGGCGAAAAAGGCCGGCCAGGCACATTCGACTGCGACCAATTGCACCAGCCGCCATCGCCCGGCACCGATCGAAACTCGCAGCGCCATCTCCCGCTGTCGCGCGGTTGCCTGCGCAGTCATCAGGTTGGCGACGTTGGCACACGAGATCAGAAGCACCAGCATCACCAGGACCCCGAGAGCGAATAGGGCCGGCCCATATTCCTTCTGCAGTCCCGAAACACCGGCCGGCGCCGGATTCATCACGAGGTTTTGTTGCCGGACCAGGGTTGCCTCGCGCGGATTCCCGACCGAGACTTTTGCCCGCTGGTCGACAAACGCCTGAAAGATGGGCCGCAACTCCGCGTCGATCCGCGCTGGGTTCACGCCCGTTCCCAGTTGCGCAAAGATGCGAAACCATTGGTAATCGGAACGGACGATCCCATTATTCTTCATCATCATCGTGGGAAGGAAAATATCCGTTGCCCTCCCAGGTTCCGTGCCCGTGAAGGCCTTCCCGGCCACACCGATGATTTGATACACGTCACTGCCCGTCCGGAAGGTCCTCCCAACGACAGATGGGTCCTCAGAGAAGCGCTGCTTCCAATAGTCGTAAGAGAGGACCGCATACGGGTGGGCGCCGGGAGTGACGTCGTCGTTTTCGGTGAATACACGTCCCAACGCCGGCCGGATGTCGAAAGAATGAAACATCCAGCCTGAGACGTACTGTTGATACGCCTTCTCGATCTCCTGATCCGACGCATAGGTGAGATCGATGCGGTCGGCGCCCGAAATGGCCATCAACTCGGCCTGCCCCTTGACCCGGGCCCTCATCTGCCGGAAGAGCGGATACTCGAACTGGTCGCCCGTCCAGACCTGGCCGCCGGCAACTCTGAGGTCCTTGGAGAAAACGTAGAGGCGCTCGGGCGCCGAGATGGGTAGCGGCCGCCACAGCATGGCGTCCATTAGCCAGAAGGCCGCCAGGCACGCCCCAATGGCGAGAGCGAGGGAGAGGATAGCCGCTGCCGAAGTCGTCTTTCTCTTGGCGATCTGCCGCCAGCCGAAGACCGAATCAGCGTAAAGCGATTCGAGCCAAGGAATCAGCCGGATATCGCGGCTTTTCTCGCGATGGTGTAACCCCGGGCCGAGCGCCCGGCGCGCTTCGGCGGGATCGCGGCCCTCAGCGATCGCTTCCGCCAGGTGCGATTGAAGTTCTTCTTCGATGTCCCGGTTCAATGAGTCCCGGCGAAACACGTTTCCGATACGAGACCACAGCGACATATCACACCGTCCTCAGTACTCGATTTACGGCAGAAGTGACGACGCGCCAGCGTGCCTCCTCGTCGGCAAGCTGTTTTTACCCGCCACGGTCAATTCGTAGATGCGCGCCCGACGCCCCGTATCTTTTGTGACCCACTCGGCGCGAATCCAGCCATCTTCCTCCATCCGGTGCAGCCCAGGGTAGAGGGAGCCTTCATCGGCGCGCAGTACCTCACCGGAAGACTCTCTGATCGCCGACATAATGGCGTAGCCATGCAGGCGTGGTCGACGGGACAGGATCTTTAGAACGAGCAAATCGAGCGATCCCTGAAGGGAGTCTGGTTTTGCCATATCAAGCTTGACATTGAGAGGTCTCAGTATCGAAGAGGTTCCGTTGATTCTTCGCATCGCGAAAAAAAGCATCAGCCAGGGCGAGATCCGCGTCGGAGTTTGGCTGCCGTCATTCGTATTCCAGCGGCGGCGCGACGGATCGCGTGTCGTCGCGAAGGGCTTACCGATTCTGCGTTCACGGGACGCACTTGCGCTGCGCAGAAGTATCACGAGTGATGCAGATTATTTCAAGAACTCTGGCAAGATTTTCACGATCCCTGGCAAGGAACACCGGCTTGGTCTTTGCTATCAATGAGAGCATTTTCAACTACTCTGTCGACCTACACTGCTAGTCGCCACTATCCTCGGTCGAGTGCCCCTTTGGCGGAATGTAGCTCATGGCCCGCTCGGCCAGCGCGCAGATCGTCAGGCTGGGATTGACCCCCAGGTTGGCCGAGATGACAGAGCCGTCGCACACGTAGAGGTTTCGATAGCCGAACAGGCGGTGCCGCGAATCCACCACCCCGTCGTCCGCCGAGGCGGCCATGGGGCACCCTCCCAGGATGTGCGCCGTGCCTGGCACATCGAAAAGGATTTCGGTCGCCATGCTCATGGGCGTGCCTCCGATGGCCTGGGCCATCTTCGAAGCGAAGTCGTTGGCCTGCGGAATGAATGTCGGGATGCGCCGGCCATAGCTGCGCAAGACCCGTCGGAAGGGCCAGAACCACGGGCGTCCCAGGCGCATACCGATGTGGCCGTCGAGGGTCTGCATGCACAGCAGGATCATGGTCTCGCGCGCGAAGCCGAAGGGGTGCAAACAGCGCCCCGTCCGCAGAGGATGCCGCACGAGCGCCGCGAACAGGGTCTTAAGCCAGAGCAGAATGCGCTTGCGCCCCGGATTTCCGCCCGTCAGCATGGTGGCTAGCAGGCCCATGGCATCCGACCCGGCAGGGTAGCGCGTGGTCTCGATGTGCGTGAACTGGTCCAGGTAGAAGCCCGAGCCAATGGCCACGCCTTTCGACAAATCTTCTTTGCAGCGGGGCACGCGCACTCCGATCAGCGACTCGGCATTGGTGCGCACGCGAGTGCCCAGTTGCGAGCCGATGGCTGGCAGCGAGCCGCTCTCTTTGAGCCGGAAGAGAAGGTCGAGCGTCCCCAGCGCGGAGGCCGCGAAGATCACGCCGCGGCAGGTGAAGCGGCGGCGCCTTCCGCCCAGGAAAGTCGAGGGGACCGCGAACACCTCGTAGCCATGGCTGCCGTCCGGACAGGCGCTCCCGTCAGGCTGGCGCAAGGGCCGGACATCCACCACCCTGGTCTCTTCGATGACCCGCGCGCCGGCCATCTCCGCGAGGTAAAGGTAGTTCTGGTCCAACGTGTTCTTGGCGTGATAACGGCAACCCATCATGCATCCGCCGCAACCGATGCAACTGGCGCGAGCGGGGCCTTGGCCGCCGAAATACGGGTCGGGATAGAGCACCCCGGGTTCGCCTCCTTCGGGTCCCTGGAAGATGGCCACCTGTGTGCGGTAGTAGCTCGATCCGCAGCCGTAGTCCTCGGCGGCGCGTTGAAGGATGCGATCCGCCGGACCCGGGATGCGCGTTTCTTCCACGCCCAGCATACGGCGGGCGGTTGCGAAGTACTGCGGCATTTCGGCTCTCCAATCGGCGAGGCCGGCCCACGATCCGCCTTCCCAAATCGAGTCCGGCGGCGCCAACGAAGTGCACGCGTAGGTGACCGACCCGCCGCCCACCGCGCAGCCGTGCATGACCACCACGTGGCGGAAGGGATCGATGTTGAAAAAGCCGCGCAGGCCGATCCCTGGCCTCCAGATCCATCGCCTCAGCCGCCAGTTGGTTGCGGGCAGGTTTTGAGGAGTCCAACGCCGACCCATTTCGATAACACCGACGCGGTAGCCTTTTTCGGTGAGCCGATAGGCGCAGACACTGCCGCCGAACCCGGAGCCGACCACAATGAAATCGAAGTCCATAGCCGCGTACCGTGAGCCTGCTAACCGTGGCACAAATCCAGCCTGTCGCCCACGGTTGTATTCGTACCTGTTTGTCCGAATTGATTATCGCTCCGGACACCCCCGGCTGGAAATAGGGAGTTGCAGGTACGATTTTACTGGATTCCCGCGCGCAGTTTGCATAGGCTGGAACTTGAAGGCGGGAGTTTCCGATGCACAAAATGAGCCCCGTTGAAAATGCCAAAGTGTTGTTTGAACAGGCCAAGGATTGGCCGCTCTGGCGATGGCTGTTGGAGAAGAGAAGGGCGCGCTCCACGGCGGATGCCGCGTGGGAAGCCCTGGAGGCGCAGGAGGAAATGATCAAAGCTGGTTGGACCGAGGAGTGCCGGACAGCCTACCGTGGCCTCTCGATGAATGGGAAAGTCAAGGCGCGAAAACAGCCCCTTTCGGACCCTGAACTGCAAACAGCTCTCGATCGCCTGCTGGCTTCTGACCTCCAGGCGCAGGAGGCCCGCGATGCGGCGGAAGCTCAATTCGACGAAGCCGACCGGCGCCTGAGCACCTCCATGGCTCGCGAGGGCGCGCAAATGGCCATCGACGCGTGGATTTTGCGCGAGAAGTTCCTGCGCAAGGCCGAAGCTCTGGCGCGCCGGAAATAAGCTGCCCCCGGCCGGCAGGGTCGCGCTGTGCGCAGGCGCACATCCCGCCAACGTTCTGAACGCCAGATCTTGAAAGCAGAGTCGAAGATCCGATATGATCGGGGCGGAGCGGCATCGATGTCTCACGCAGGCACTTTCTCCTATCTCAAGGAGCTAACCTCGGCTGGATTCAACGGCGCGGCTTCTGGCCGTGTCAGCCCGGACCGTCCCCCAACTTCCTGGGTGGTTCTCTCGGCCCCTGCCGCGCTGGGGGCCGCACTGGGAGCTTTTCGGAACCAGCGCTTTGGAAAGCATAAATCTTCATCCTCGATCGCCCTGGGCGGTCTGGTCGGAGGGATCGTCGGATGCGGCGCGGCGGTAGCATGGGCATCGCGCGGCCGCATCGGGTCCGCAGTTCGCGGAGCCGCGCGGAGCGTGCAAACCGTCCGCGACGCCCACTGGCTCGAAGCGAATCCCATCAATTACGCCTGACGCGAGGTGCGCCCCGATCGGGCAGTTGCGGTCCAAGGATCGCTGAACAGGGCTGTTGGCAGACTGGAGGGGGACGGCGCGGGCTTCAGCCCACTCATCCCATCGTCCGCGATGCATCTCGGGTTCCGTACAAGGCTACTCTCCAGCAGGTCTGAGAAGGCTGAATCGCCGAGCACCACCCAGCGGGGCTGCGAAGTTTTCAGCCGGCATCGACAGCAAATCCACTCTTCCCGCTGATCTGCCCCCCGCGAGGGCCGCCGCGAGCTTCGTGCGTCTTTCCTCTCGCCCAGCGCGGCCTTCGATCGGTTCAGGCGGCGCGAAGCAAAGCGAGGGGTCAGAGTCGTTTGTTCGGTCGTTCCGGTGAACAATTTATGAGCGACGACATCCCGCGGCCGCCGTCTAACTCTTAACTACGCGAAGGAGGGAACGATGGGAAATGATCTGCGCTTCGGACTGCGGTTGCTGGTCCGGAATCCGGGCTTCACGGCTTTGGCCATCATCGCGTTAGCCTTAGGCATCGGCGCGAATACCGCGATTTTCAGCGTGGTGAATGCGGTGATGCTGCGGCAGATGCCGTTCCAGGATCCCCACAGGCTGGTGATGGTCTGGGAACGGTCCCCGCAGACCAGCAAGACGAATGTGGTGAATCCTCAGAATTTTCTGGCATGGCAGGCTCGCAACCGGTCGTTCGAGCGCATCGCTGCGCTTGTGGAGTTCGATATCAGCGTCACCGGCGACGGTGAACCCGAAGTCATCAGTAACCTGGCCGTCTCCGACGGGTTTTTCCAGATCCTGGGGGTACAGCCGTTACTGGGACGCTGGTTCACCCCCAAAGAGGACACCCCCGGCAACGACCGCGTGGCAATCCTCAGCGAAGGCTTTTGGCGCCGGCGCTATGGAGCCGATCCGCATATCCTGGGGCGAACGATCCAGATCAACACCAGGGACTTCGTGATTGTAGGGGTGATGCCCGCCACGTTCCGGTTTCCTCAAACCAAGGCCGATCTGTGGCAGCCGTTGGCGATCGATCGCGGTGCCACGTCTTCGGGCAGGTATCTTTCCACAGTCGCGCGCCTGCGCAACGGGACCTCGATGGCTGCCGCGCAGTCGGAAATGAAGGGAATCGCGGCCCAACTCGCGAAGGAACGGCCGGACTTCGATAGCAAGTGGGGCGCCACGGTGGTCGGCTTGCAAGAGCAAGCCACCGGCGACTTACGCAAGCCGCTGCTGGTGTTGCTCGGCGCGGTGGGCCTGGTTTTGTTGATTGCCTGCGCCAACGTGGCGAATCTGCTGCTGATGCGCGCGTCGGCGCGCGGACGCGAGATCGCAATGCGCTCGGCGCTGGGTGCTAGCGCCGGTAGAATTGTGCGCCAGTTATTAGTAGAAAGCCTGCTCCGGGCTTTTCTTAGTGGTGCGGCTGGATTGGCGATCGGGGTCGCGATGAAGAACCTGCTTGTAATTGCTTTGCCGGATACCATCACTTATGCCGCCCTAAAAGACGTTCCGCTCGATGGCACGGTTTTCGGATTCATCGCAGTCATCTCGCTCGCCACCGGGTTGCTTTTCGGACTGGTGCCGGCCCTCAAAGCGGTACAAACGGACATCCAGGATGGCCTGCGCGATGGCCGGACGGTTGCCGACCGGCGGAGCATTACCCGGCAGATATTGGTAGTGGCGGAGGTCGCCTTCTCGATGATGCTGCTGATTGGCGCCGGATTGCTCATGCGCAGTTTTGTGCGGCTGTCGAGCGTGGATCCCGGATTCGACGCGCAGCATGTGATCTCGATGCAGTTGTCGGTAGCGAGACGGTTTCCAAACGATGCGAAAATGGCGGAATTCAGCGGGCAACTGCTGGACCGGGTGCGGGCCCTGCCAGGGGTGCAGGCAGCCGGCACGAGTCATTTCCTGCCGCTCGGCCGCATTATTCCAGGCACCGGGTTCTGGCGCGCCGATCAACCCCGGCCGCGTCACGGCGATGAGCCGGTTACGGATGTACTCGTGGTGATGCCCGGCTATTTCGCAGCCATGAGCACGCCGATTCTTCGTGGACGCGTGTTCGACAATCACGACGTAGCCCAGGTGCCACACCGGGTGGTCATTAACCAAGCCCTGGCGCATCGCTTTTTTCCCAACGAGGATCCGATCGGCAAGGTGCTCGACATCCAGTGGGGCAAGGACCCGTACGAGATTATTGGGGTGGTGGGCGATGTGCATCAGCACTCGCTCGACGAACCCGTCAAGGCGGAAGTCTTCCTCTGCAATCTTCAGGAACCGACCGGTCCGGTTTACCTGGTGGCGCGAACCGCGCGAGATCCTCACGAACTGGTGAAGCCGATTCAGGCGGAAGTGCGTTCGCTGAAAGCCGACATCCCCATCCCCATCTCCGACGTCAAGACCATGGACGAATACGTGGGCGACGCTGTGGCAGCGCCGAGATTCAACACCATTCTCCTGGGGGGCTTCTCCGCGTTGGCGCTGTTGCTGGCGACGGTGGGGATCTTCGGAGTGATTTCGTATTCCGTGACGCAGCGCCGGAAAGAAATCGGTCTGCGCCTGGCCTTGGGCGCCGGACGGGGCAACGTGATGCGCCTGGTGGTCGGGCAGGGCATGGGTCTCACCGCCTTGGGAATCGTGCTCGGGTTGGGCGGCGCATGGGCAGTCACCCGCGTACTCCAGACGTTGCTCTTCGAAGTGACCGCCACCGATCCCGCAACGTTCTGCGGCGTGACGGCGCTGCTGGCGGGAATCGCTTTCGCGGCCTGTTATCTGCCCGCCCGGACCGCCGCGAGCGTCGATCCGATGGAGGCGCTGCGGCATGAATAGCCCGTCATACTTCTGCGTGCCCCTGCGTGCGGGATTCACGATCGACACGATCTAAGGGCAGGCTGCCTACCGCTGAACGCTTGCCACGAGACTCGGACCGGGTGTCAAGCTACATCGTCGAGGTTCCGTGACGCGGCGCGCTTTTCCAGGCCAAGCCGCGGGCCGCGACCACTACGCGGCCCTGTGGTTGCACCCCTAGACCTTGGGGATGATGCGGGCCGCACTCCACAAAACCGGCTGAAAGCTGACATGACAGCTGAAAGCTGAAATTTGAAAGCTTCCCCTCAAGCCACCCGTCCGGGGCCCCAGCGCCGCAGCGGATAGAGCAGAGCGTTCCGCGTCATCGCGGCGAAATCCCGCCACTCCAGCGGCGCGTGAAACAGTCCCAGGCTGGAGACGGCGCGGGTCAAAAACTCCCGTGCGATGACTTCGTCCATGCGCACCTGCTGTCCTGCGATGTCGTAGAGTACCCCATCCAGGGTCAGCACAACCTTGCGGAACAGGAAGAGCGACGGCGGCAGGTGCACGCCCTCGAGGGCGATGCGGTCGAGAAGCCGCATGGCGTCCAGCGTGCCCGTGGCGGTCTCCGGCGGCAGTTGCTCGAAAAACGCCGCGACGGCGCGGTCAACACGCGCCAGGCGTGGCCGGTTGCGCGAATCGGCCGCCAGCGAAATACTGCGGAGGGCCTGCCGGACCCCCTCGGGATCGCGCAGAATCATCATCACCGTCAAAAGGACGAGCTGACGGCGGGTCTCCAGGGTCAGTTCCTCAGCCAGAGCCCAATCGAGGACCACCAGTTCCCGATTGGTCTCATCGTACAAGAGATTGCCGGCATGCGGATCGGCGTGGAAAATGGCCGAATCGGCGCGGGAGAAGAAGGGCGCGGCCACCAGCGCTTCGATCAACTGTGCGGTGACGCGGGCACGACGGATCGGCGAATGCGGAAATGCTTCGGTGACCTTCACACCGGCTTCGGCCGTCATGGCGGTGATGTTGGCGATGGAAAGCGGCTCGATCAGACGCGGCACGCGGATGCCGATGTTCGCGCGGTACATCCGGGCGGCTCGGCCGAGCGCGCTCTGTTCGCGCCGAAAGTCCAGTTCGTGTTCCAGCAGCAGGCGGACCTCGGTGAGGATCTCGTGCACGTCCTGAATGGCGAATCCATAGCCCCGGCGGGGAGAGGCCAGGAATTCTCCCAAGCGCTGGAGGAGCCGCATGTCCTCGCCGAAGCACTCCGGAACGTACGGCTTGAGAACTTTGAAGACGCCCTCCTCGCGTTCGCGGCCGGGGTGTTGCCAGGTGAAGCGGATTACCGCGCTGACGCTGGCCTCGGAGAGGATCGCCGGGGCCAGTTCGACGGCGTACGCGGGCACTCGATCCCCGAGCCTCTCGCGAATGAGGCGATGGACCTCGCCCACGGTGACGTCGGACATGCCGTTCTCCAACTCCGAGAGGGCGTGGCGCAGATTGGCCGGAAGCCGCGGGTTGCGTGCCAACACCTGCCCGACCTTCTGGAGGCCGGGCATTTTGTTGATCAGGCGCAGAAGCCGCTGCTCGGGGGGGGTATCCCCAGGCATCTCAAATTGCTCGACAACCTTTACTGCCAGGCGCCGGTCCGAAAGATGGGTGAACAGGAACTGAAAGGCTTCGCGGACCAGCGGACGCCACCGTTCGGCGGAATCGGGAACCAGAGTTGCTGCCGGCACCAGGCGGCCGATCCAGTGGCCGATCTCCCGGCGCCAGTAGCGGCCGCGTCCGCCGTGAAGTGCGGTTTCGACTAGGGTGATCCGTGCGGAATGGTCTCCGGCGGCGACCAGGCTGGCCCACATTCCGGTGAACGACGTCAGGTCCATAATGAGACCTCGTGCGCCCGAGTGGCGCACCGTGCGGGCGACAGAGTCGCACGTTGGCGCCGGCCGGCGCGGTGGGCCATTCGACCGCCCTACCTCCGCCGGGCGGGTGCCAACAGGTTCCTCCTAACTGCCGCGGCGTTTTCGGGACGGCCGGACTACCAGGCGCTGCTCCAGTTCCGCGACGCGGCTGCGCAAGCGATCCAATTCCTCCGTTCCGGATGCCGGCGGCGAAAACAAGTCTCGAACCGCCTGGAGTGGCGAAAGGGCGGCGGATGTGACATCCTTCAGCCGATTCTCCACCGCGCCCTGCACTTTGCCATAGGCGTCGAAGGCGGAATTGAGATACCACATGATGAATTCGCGGCCGGCGCGATCCGAGGCCACGATCAACTGGCGCAAAAACTCGAGGGGCAATCCGGTCGGGGCTTCGCGGGCGTCCTCGACGATGATCTGGGTGAGCACCACGCGGGTAAGGTCCTCGCCGGTCTTGGCGTCTACCACCTGGACTTCCTGACCCTGGCGGATGAGTGAGGCAATATCCTCCAGGTTTACGTAAGTCCTGGAGGATGTGTTGTACAGGCGTCGATTGGGGTATTTCTTGATGAGCATTCCGGCCACTTCCGCCAGCGCCGCCATTGCTGCGCTGCATTCCTCGCTTTTTATATTGACATAAAAAGACCTTAAGGTCTATATTTGAGTTGTTCATGCTGCATTGCAGCAAAAAGGAGTGAACTCATGCCAGAGAAAAGCGTTCCGTCGCCCTTCCCGATGTCCATGTTGGCGGGATGGCTGCGGCAGGGAACTCAAAGTTTCTTCGCCTCCCAGCGGATCCTCATGGACCTGGTGATGCGGCAGAACTCCCATACCTTCGGCGCGCTTCAGGAGCATCTCACGCAGGCGCGCGACACGGTGGCATCGGCCGCCAGCGAGGTTGCCGGCGAGGGCATCTCGAACTTCATCGCCGCGGAGCGCGTCCTATTGAACCTGGCGCAGCGGCAGAACGAAATCGTGACCACCGCGATCAAGGAACGGATCGGAGGACCGGCGCCAATTGCCGCGGTGACAGAGTTGGTCAGCCGCGGGATCGATACGATCATCGGTATGCAGCAGCATTTCCTGACCCTGGCGGCGCGGCAGGCCGACGAATGGCTCGACGCCACCAAGTCGGGCGAACCCTTCGAAGGCATCCACCTGACGGAGTTGGCGCGCGACAGCATGGAGAATTTCGTGCGCAGCCAGAAGAAGTTTCTGGACGTGCTGGCCGAGGAAACCGCGCATGCCATTGGCGAAAGCAACGGCAAGGCATCCGCCGCCAAAAAGACCGAATTGGTCGAGTTGGCGCGGCAGAGCGGCGAAGCCTACGTGAACGCCCAGAAGAAACTGTTGGATCTGGCCGCACAGCAAGTGATGGTGAACGCCAAGGCGGCCAACCAGGTGATCGCGTCCATTAACCCGCTGAACGGCGAAACCCTGAACGAATGGACCAAACAGACGGTCGCCGGACTGGTGGAATCGCAGCAATCGCTGATTAACCTGGTAATCAATCCTCCAGCCAAAGCCCACGCAGCGCCGGAGAAGAAAGCCGCGCGCAAGCAGACGCATCCCCGCCGGACCAAGCCGGCGGCCGAAGCCGTCGGAGCGTAAGTCTCAATTTCCTGGCTCCGGAGGCGACTTAGAGAATCGCACGGTTCGGTCCGGCTCAAACAGTCGCCCCGGAGCCCGGAATTCCTACACGCCTCGACCACAAACTCCCTGGTCACATCCCTTCGTAAGTACTGTCGGCGACACGCAAAGACGTCACGCTGGAGTAAACTAATTCTGATGCCAGCCCGTCACCGGGGTGCCAGCAGGGTGCCCGTGGAGAGCGAACCCACGCCGGTTCGCAAGTCCTTTGAAGCAGTTCCCTTGCCGATTTGGAATGAGATGCTAGTGGGGATAGAGATGGTGTATCTCCGCATCTCCCCCGTTTACTGGGGTTACGGTGTGCCCGGCGGTGATGGATCGGCCGTGGTCGTGATTCCAGGCTTCCTGTTGAGCGATCTGTATCTCGCGGAGTTCCGAAGCTGGATCAATCGCCTCGGCTACAAAGCATATGTTTCGGGAATCGGAGTGAATGCCGACTGCCCCAACCTGCTCATCCAATACAAACTGACCGAGACCATCGAGAAAGCCTATAAAGAGACCGGGCGCAAGGTGCACCTCATCGGGCATAGCTTGGGCGGTGTGATCGCCCGTGCTGCGGCCCACCAGAATTCCCAGCGTGTAGCGTCGGTCATCTCCATGGGAGCGCCGTTCCGTGGGCTTTCCCTGCACCAGATGGTGGCGCGAGCCGCCCAAATGGTGCGTGGGCACATTCTGGAGCGTCATGGAGAAGGCGTGCTACCCGCGTGTTACACGGCGGCATGCACCTGCAATTTCCTGGAATCGCTGGCGCTGAAACTGCCCAAATCGGTATTGCAGACAGCTATCTATACCAAGTCCGATGGAATCGTGGACTGGAAGGTGTGCCGGACGGGCGATCCCGAAGTCGATTTCGAAGTCTCCGCAACGCATATCGGCATGGCGTTCAACCCGATCGTGTTTGATCTGGTGGCGCACCGCCTGGCGGGTAAGACTCCGCGGGACGCACGCAGAGGCTGAGGCGATTCAATCGAAGATCCGGATGCGCCGCAGCAATCGCAGCAACCGGGTCATCCAACGCGCGTAGAAGTCGGCGGCCATCCACGGGGCCGGACCTATGGGAATGAGACGCTGGACAGCCACTGTCTGGGCCTCGGTGAATTTCAAGATACCTTCCGCGCCGTGCCGGGCGCGCAGGCCGGATTGCTTCCAGCCGCCGCAGGGCGCATCCACCGATCCCCAGCAGGCTGCATAGGATTCATTCACGTTGACGTTGCCGGCGTGAATCTGCTGCGCCAGGCGAACGCCGCCAGCCGGATTGCCAGTCCAGATGCTGGCATTCAGGCCGTAGGGACCGGAATTGGCTCGCTCCAACGCTTCCATCTCACTCGAAAAGGTGTAGAGGGAGACTACCGGACCGAAAGTCTCCGCCGCATAAACCTGCATTTCCGGTGTGACGCCCGAAAGTATGGTCGGCTCATAGAACAGCGGCCCTAAGTCCGGTCGCGGCCGGCCGCCCGCCAGGACAACGGCGCCTTTTTGCACCGCGTCGCGAACATGCTCCTCGACGCGCTGGAGTTGCCGCTCGTTGGTCAACGACCCCATCTCCATCGCGAAGTCCAGCGAAGCCCCCAGTTTGAGCGCCCGCGTGCGCGCGACGAACCGGCTCTGAAATCGGGCGGCGATGGAGTCGTGAACGTAAATCCGCTCGGTGGAGACGCACACCTGTCCGGCCGAAGCGAAGCATCCCTGGACTGCCCCGTAGACTGCCGCTTCCAGGTCGGCATCCGCGAGCACCAGCATGGGGTTCTTGCCGCCGAGTTCGAGCGAACAGCCGATCAGCCGTTCGGCGGCCTGGTGCGCCACCAGCCGTCCGGTCCGCGTGCTGCCGGTGAACATGATGTAATCGGCGCGATCTCCCAGGGCAGGGCCGAGCAGCGGGCCGTCGCCCGTGACCACGCCGAATACGTCCGGCGGAAGACCGGCCTCGCGCAACAAATCGATAGCCCAGAGCGCCGTGAAGCTGGTTTGCACGTCCGGTTTGAGGACCGCGGTGTTGCCGGCCATCAGGGCGGGAAGGGCGTCGGTAATGGCCAGGTTGAGGGGATAATTCCAGGGGACGATGAAGCCGACGACGCCCACCGGCGAGCGGAATTCGCGGGTGAGGGTCAGCAGCGGAAGGGCGCCTTTGCGGCGGCGGGGGCGGAGGAGGCGTTTGGCACGCCGGGCATAGTAGCGGGCCACCACGGCCGTGTCGAGAATCTCCTCAAAGGCGTGCCGCCGCGCTTTGCCGGTCTCCCACTGGATGAGGTCGAGCGCTTCGTTCTGGCGCTGGAAGAGCAGATCGTGGAACTGTAGGAAAATGCGGCTCCGGTCAGCAAAGGAGCGACGGTTCCAGTCCGGTTGGGCGGCACGGGCACGCTGGACGGCCAGGTCGAGATCGGCGACCGTGCACGCAGGGATCTCGCCGATCGGCCTCCCCGTGTAGGGGGCCACCACCGGCATGGTCTGACGAGGTGCGCTCGAACAAGCGATCTGGGACCGCAGCCGGTCGATTAGGGTCGCCGGCGGCCCGGTCGGGCCCGGCGAGGCGGCCTTCGTTGAGGTCATCTGAGAAGTTTCGCCCGGTGCAAGCATAGCACGGGTTGACAGCGGTGGAATTCGGGCATACGCTCAAATCAGAAATACAGGTCTCATTTTTCACTTTGGAGGCATACCATGCCGACTCAGGAAACGTACGCGGAGGAAGTAGCCGAGACCGCGCATTGGAGCGCCGATCCGCCACAACCGATCGAGGAACAGGAATTCGATCTTCTGGCTTTCGATTTGTGGCACTTGGGAAGCAGTCCGGACCTCGCCGATATTGAAGAGTGGGAGGACGAACCAGCACTCACGTCCCGCGCCAGTTGCCTGTAGTGCCGCGTTCGAGCAAGCCGGACAAGACATGGACCACAAACCACCCGTGTTGAGCCGCCGCCTGTCGGGAATGGATGCGGCGTTCCTTTACCTGGAGCGTAAAGAGATTCCTTTGAACATCGCATGCGTGGCGGTGTTCGAGGGTGAGATTCCGTTTCGCGAGTTCGTGGCGCACATCGATTCCAAGCTGGACCGGCTTCCCCGCTACCGGCAGGTAGTTGTGCCGCCGCCGCTCAATCTGAGCTATCCGGTGTGGGAGGATGCGACTGATTTCGACATTCGCCGGCATATTTTCCGCGTCAAACTGGAGGCGCCGGGCGGCCAGGCGGAACTGGAAGCGCTCGCCGGTCGATTGCTCAGCCAGGTCCTCGACCGGCGGAAACCTCTTTGGGAGTTACATGTCGTCGAAGGTTTGCAGGATGGGCGTGGGGCCCTGATTGCGCGGATTCATCACGCGCTGGCCGACGGAGTGGCGGGAGCGGCGCTGCTCGAGATCATGCTCGACCCCACGCCCGAAACTCCGGCGGCTATCCACAAAAAGCGCCGAAGCACCCGGCGCGCCGCCAACGGGAATGGGACCCTCGAGCACGCCATGCATTCTCTCACCGACCAGGTGAGCGGCGCGATCCAGGGCGCGCTGGAGAACGCCGTGGCTGCCGAAGCCGGCCTGCTGAGCCTGGCGGAAGGGCTTTTCAGCGAGGGGGGCAAGCGTGCGCTGCAGCAATTGGGCACGCTGCTGCCGGAATTGCTGCGCCCGGCCGAGCGGTTCCCGTTCAACAAGCCCTGTTCCGGCGACCGCAAATTCTGCTGGACCGAGGCGGATTTTGAAGAGGTCCGGGCGATCCGCGTGGCGCTGGGCGGCAAGGTGAACGATTGCATCCTCAGCGTGGTAGTGCGGGCCATCTCTCGATACATCCGCCGGCATGGGGAGAAGGTGGATGGACGCCTGCTGCGGGTGGTTTGTCCGGTGAACCTGCGCGGCGGCGAGAACGGCGAATCGCTGGGAAACCGCATTACCTTTCTCCCGGTTGTGATACCGCTGGATGTATCCGATCCGGTGAAGATGCTACATGCGGTGGCGACCCGCATGGAAATCATGAAAAGCGTGCACGCGGCCGAACTGCTGGCCATCGCCGCGGCATGCCTGGGTACGGTGCCGGCGCCGGTGCAGGAGTTGTTCTGGCGCGGACTCCCGACCGTTCCGCTGCCGGTTCCACTCTTGAATGTGATCTGCACCAACGTGCCCGGCTCGCTGGCGCCGCTGTATCTGCTCGGCCGCCGGCTGCTGGCGTCCTATCCGCAAGTTCCCACCGGCTATGAGCTGGGCATCGGCGTCGCGGTACAGAGCTACAACGGCAAACTGTGCTTCGGCATCACTGCCGACGCCCACGTGGTGCCCGATGCGGAGCGCCTGCGCGATTACATCGGGCAAGCATTCGATGAGCTGGCCAAGGCTGCAGGGCTGCGGAAGGCCCACCGGCCGGCTGCTCCGCGACGGCAGAGGAAGCCCCGCGCCGAGGCGGCCAAGGAAGAAATCTCGCCAACGCCGGCACCCGAACCGGAGCCGGCGTTAGTGTAAAGAGTATGGACCGATCCGACGCGGCTCTTCATCCCGACTTGCGCGGCCGGGTGGCAATCGTGACCGGTGCGAGCCGCGGCATCGGTAAGGCTTTGGCCATCCGCTTGGCATGCGAAGGCGCCGACGTCGCGGTAGCCGCTAAAAGCGAACAATCCACCGAGCGGCTTCCCGGCAGCATCCATGAGACCGCCGACGCCATCCGGGCGCTCGGCCGACGCGCGTTGGCGGTTCCCACGGATGTGCGCGATGCGGACGCCCTCGCCAGCCTGATCGATCGCACGGTGGGGGAACTGGGCCGCATCGACTTCCTGGTCAACAATGCCGGAGCCTTCTGGACCCAGCCGATCCTGCAGACCACCCCGAAGCGCTTCGATCTCGTCATGGGAGTAAATGTGCGCGCCGCGTATATCGCCTGCTATTACGCCCTGCCGCACATGGTGAAGCAGCAGTGGGGGCACATTCTCAACATGAGCCCGCTGTTGACGGCGCAGCCCCATCCGGGCAAAGTCGGATACATGATCTCGAAGTTGGGGATGGCCCGCGTGGCGCTGGGTGTGGCGGCAGAGCACGAACGCGACAACATTGCCGGCAACACGCTCTGGCCGCGCACCATCATCGAGTCGCAGGCGTCCATCGGGTGGCAGATGGCCGACCGCTCACAGTGGCGGACCCCGGAGATCCTGTGCGACGCAGCGATGGCGATCTTCGCGCAGGAGCCGCGCACCTGCACCGGGCGGCAGTGGATCGACGAAGAGGCGCTCACCGAGTTGGCCGGCATTACCAATTTCGACCACTACTGGTGCGCAGGCAAGCCTCCAGCGCAGCCGATCTACATCGACCGGTGGTGATGCCGATCCCCGTGCGCCGGCTATACCTGGCCGAACGGGAGTATCTCCGATGACAACTTGCCGGCCGGAATTGCGGATTCTATTATCTCAATATGATTATTGGAGAAGGGCGGCGTTCCTTTTTGCACCGTCTCTCGGCCGGCTTGGCTGCCACGATTCTCCCGGCGGTTCTTGTCCTTCAGCTTGGAGGCCAAACGGTCGGTGATTGGCGCATCTGTCCCGAGAAGGTCAATATCCAGGTTGGCGATGATCGGGTATTGCAGTTGCTGGACGATTCCGCGCAGGAACTGCATGGAGCGCAATGGTCGATCGATAATTCCTCCCTGGCCGAAATTCGCGAGGAAGACGGCCGTGCGGTGGTGCACGCGACGGCCCCGGGAAACCTGACGGTCAGCGCTCTGCTACACGGACAAACCAGGATCTTGCCGATCCGGATATGGCCTGCGGATGAGCCGCTAGCGCCGGGAATCACCGCCTGGGGTACGCACGAGATCGGCCGGGATGCGGGCGATATCCCGGCGGTTCCTACGCCGGACGGACCGAACCTGTTCATGCTGGAACAGACGCGTGCCGGGGAGACGTACCTTCGCGGAGTTCGGGAAGACGGAATTCAGGTGTGGGCCTGGCTCATGCCGGAACGCACTCACGACGTGCAACTGGTATGCGGTGACTGGATGGGTGGCGCCCTGATTAGCGCCGACCGCGCTGATTCGTTCACCCTCTATACGGTCGGCGCCGATGGCAGGATGCGTTGGCGCCGCAAACTGGCGGGCGTGCGTAAGGCGCATGCCTACAATCTCCAGCACCTCGTGCATGTGCTCCGTCAATCGGCGGACGGCACGGTTACCAAAGTTACCGGGATCGACGAGCAGACGGGCGAGGAGAAATTCGATCTCACGATTCCCGCTTCTCAGGAACAGTTCAGTAACCTCGAACGGGACGGGAAGAGCTTTCGATGCAGCGCGCTGTCGAAGACTTCGGCCGTCCCGACCGTGGCCAGCCGGTTATTTGTGAATATCGACGGCTTCGCGTACGTGGCATTCTCGGAGTACGAAGGGACGCTGGCGAGTGAGGGCTGCAAGCCCGGAGCGCCGCTGGAGCCGCGTGGCGTGAGCCTGGTGCATCGCGAAAGAGTGACGCTCTGGCAGATTCACCCCGATGGCACGTACCGCCCCACAGTGGTGGATGAAACCCAAGGCAGCGGCTCGCTCAGCGATCCCCTCAATACCGTTTACCCGACCGGCGCCATCATCCCGGACGGTTTGGGTGGAGTCCTCCTGTCCATCCGCCGGTCACACGATTTGCCGGCTGCCGGGGTACATCGCCCCCTGGAGGAACTCGTTTACCGCGTGAAACAAGACGGACGGCTGGTGTACCGGTTCCAGTTGCCGGCGTATGAAGGCGAGTTGAAGGACGAGATGGTGTTGGGCGAAAACGATCTGGGCTTCGCGACCCGCGGCGGATCGCTGATTGCGTTCGATTCGCGGATGGGCAAAGAGGCCTGGCGCTGGACTTCACCTCAGACCATCGAGGTGCTGGCAGCACTGGCGGATGGCAGTTGCCTGGTGGAGACTTCCACCGCCGTCGTCCAGGTCGCAAACTCGACAACTGCGAAAGTTGTATTCAAGGGCCATGCCATGATCGACTGGCAGGGCCACCTGTACCGGAAGCCTTAGCTTCGCCATTTCGACTAGAGCGCGTACTTCCCGGCGGCCAGGATGTGCCTGGCGATCTGGCGGCCCAGTCCGATGGTGTCGGCCGGCTCATGCTTGGAAAGCCGGCGGAGGATGGCCATCTGGGTGCGGAGCATGTCGCCTTCGGCCACCGCGGCGATTACCTTGCGGGCGGTAAACTCTACCGTCTGGGCGGCTTTGGCGGCGTAATAGCGGGTCAGGGTGATGGCCTGCCGGGCACCGTTTTCTCCCTTGGTGGTGATCATCTTCTCAGCACGCAGGATGCAGGATTCCAGAGCGTAGACTTCCGAGATGGCATCGGCCAGCGCGCCCATGACTTCCTGCTGATCGGCCAGGCCCAGCATGTACTTCTGTGAGGCGGCACCGGCAGCGAACAGCGCCTGTTTGCGGGCGCTGTCGAGCAGGTTGCGCTCGGCGGCGAGGTGGCCTTCGCGATCCGTTGAAGCGCTGGGACCGGACATGACTTCCTCGGTCAGCTTCTTAATCGCAGGCAGCAGCGGCAACTGGCCTCCCATCGCGCGTTTCATGAGGAAGCCGGTGATGATCAGGCGGTTGATCTCGTTAGTGCCTTCAAAAATGCGGTTGATGCGCGAATCGCGATAGGCGCGCTCGGCGGGGTACTCTTCGACGTAGCCGTAGCCGGCGTAAATCTGCACCACGTGATCGACCACCATGTCGAGCATCTCGGATCCCCACACTTTGAGGATGGAGCACTCGACGGCGTATTCCTCGATGCGCTTTTGGATTTCGCGGGAGGAATTGCCGTCCACATCGGCGAGCGCAGCGTCGATCATGCCGATGGTGCGGTAGACCATCGCTTCACCGGCATAGATTCCCGCGGCGCATTCGGCCAGTTTCTCCTGGATCAGGCCGAAGTCCGAGATGGTCTTACCGAAAGCCTTGCGCTCCTTGGCGTAGTTGATGGCGTTGGCGAGGCTGTTGCGCGCCCCACCCACGCAAGCCGCGGCCAATTTGAAGCGGCCGATGTTCAGGATGTTGAACGCGATGTACTGGCCCTTGCCGATTTCGCCGAGCAGGTTCTCCACGGGCACGCGGCAATCGGCCAGGATGAGCGGGCAGGTGGAGGAGCCACGAATGCCTAGCTTATGCTCCTCGGCGCCGATGGAGAAGCCGGGTGTGCCACGCTCGATCAGGAAGGCGGTGAACTTCTCGCCATCCACTTTGGCGAAGACCGTGAACAGATCAGCGAAGCCGCTGTTGGTGATCCACATCTTCTCGCCGTTGAGGATGTAGTGTTTGCCATCCGGCGAGAGCACCGCGCGGGTGCGGCAATTCATGGCGTCCGAGGCAGAAGACGATTCGGAAAGCGCATAGGCGCCGATCCATTCACCGGTAGCGAGCTTCGGCAGGTATTTGCGCTTCTGCTCTTCGGTGCCGTACCAGACGATAGGGAGCGTCCCGATGCCTACGTGTGCGCTGAAAGCCACCGAAAAGCTGGCGAGCTGGCTGATGGATTCGGCGATCAGCGCGGAGGTGATTTTATCCATATCGAGGCCGCCGTAGGCTTCGGGGATATCGACGCTCATCAGGCCGAGGTCTCCGGCTTTGCGCAGAAGGGCGCGGGTGACGGCGAAGTCTTTGGCCTCAATCGCGGCAGCGGCCGGCATCACCTCGTTGGTGGTGAAATCGACGGCGGTTTTGGCGATCTGCCGGTGTTCTTCGGAAAGATCTTCGGGAGTGAAGACGTCGTGCGGGAGGCGTTCCTCCAGGAGGAAGCTGCCGCCTTTAACTGGTTTTGCGAC